>JAABUS010000946.1_pt1 | contig 68729 bp, 63 predicted proteins | sample 5560161 | NCBI WGS metagenome assembly JAABUS01 (sample SAMN10711885, study PRJNA513376) | rock metagenome | isolation source: Antarctica rocks | place: Antarctica: Victoria Land, Trio Nunatak nord | collected 2016-01-04
TGGAGGGGGGTATTGGAGGGGGGGGAGGAGGGGGAGGTGTCTTTGTGGGGAGGGGGGGTGCGAGTGGGGGGAAGGAAGTTTGTAGGGATGAAGGGGTTGTTTTGGGATGGTCCAGGGGGAGAGGCAAAGATGGTGGGATCTAAGGTTTTGTTAAAGGTTTAAGGGATATCGTCTAGGCAGAGAAACGCTTTGCCGAGTCGAGGACTTCGGGCTCTGGACCGAGGATGCTGAAGGGGATTCCGCCACTTTTCGCCGTTGGAAGAGCCCTAGGCTGAGAGGGGGCAATACCGAGATATGCGAAGAGTGTGTCCTGGTACAGTTTGAATGAGATCCTATTGTAAAAAATATTGTATGTGGTACTGCGGCCGTCGGTCTTGACATTGGCCCGCTTTTATAGATGGATTCATTTCTGGAATATCGCAGTTGAGGCATAGCGTGAAGGCAGCGCTCCCCTGGTGCGACTAACATCTTCTTCCGGGAGCTTTGGAAGGGGCTGATGTGTGCTAGGGTATGGAAAGCTGCTTTGTTGCGTTGTGGAACTTGCTCGAGGTATCCCCTCTGCGATCTCAACAAGTGTGAGGAGTTGTTAGGACGGAGGATCGTTTGTATATCACGCTCACAGAAAACAGTTGACTGAGGGCGACGAGTTCCTGCATCAACAATTTTTTAGATTTCAGCTCTACTAAGAGCTTTCTGCTTTCGCCAGCAGTCCCTTCAGATCAATACTCTTGGGCCTCTCGATCGGCAGTCCCAACGCTCTGTCCCATACCAATTGCGCCAAAGGTCCCAGACCCCTACTGACACCAAAAGTAGCGGTATAATATAACGTCTCATGAAAGCCATAATGGTGAAATAGCACCCCCGAACTGCTATCCACATTCGGATACGGATTCTTCGTCTTCCCATGCTCCTTCAGCACCTCCGGCGCTATCTCGCTATTCCGCTTCACGAGCTGGAACAGCGGGTTCGATGCAATCTCCGGCCGCGCGGAAGCGAAGTCAATGAGGGCTTTGAAGCGCGGATCTGGTTTCCGCAGCACGCCGTGGCCGTAGCCGGGGATAACGCGGCCGGAACGCAGGGTCGACCAGATGTAGTCGCGCACGTCCTGGTCTGAGAAGTCGGTTCCGATGGTTTCCTGCATTTTCAGAACCCAACGGAGGACTTCCTGAGCGGCGAGGCCGTGGAGTGGACCTGCTAGGCCTTGGAGACCGGCGCTGTATGATAGGAAGGGGTCGCTGAGTGCAGAGCCAACGAGGTGTGTGGCGTGGGCAGAGACATTGCCGCCTTCGTGGTCGCCATGCAGAGCGAGGTAGAGGCGGAGGAGGTCCTGAAAGTTTTCGTTCTTGGACCCGCCTTTGCCGAGCATGGCTGCGAAGTTGTAGGACCAGTCTTGATTTGGATCAACGGCGGCGGGGAGTGAGCCTCCGCCTTTGTAGCTGTTCTGGTAGATTTTGGCGGCGATGGTGGGGAGCTTTGCGAGGAGGGAGATGGAGTCGTCGAAGGTGGGCTCCCAGTAGTCGGCTTTGTTTATCCCTTCTTCGTAGGCCTTTGCGAATGCACTACCATGGTTGAGGGTGGAGACTGCGCAGGCGAATTGAGTCATTGGGTGTAGGTCTTTGGGGAAGCTGTCGAGCATGTGTTCCACGAAGTTGGGCAAGGTAGATTTCTCTGCGAGTTCGCGAGACAGGGCGCGGACTTGCGAGGTCGATGGGATTTGCCCGGTCAGGAGGAGCCAGAACATGGCTTCTGGAAGCATTTCAGTGCCGCTGGTGCCTTTGGGCAGGAGCCTCTGGCAATCGGCTATGCTGTGTCCATGGAAGCGGATCCCTTCGTCAGCATCGAGGACGGAGCCTTCCCATATCATGGCCGTGAGTCCTCTGACCTGACATCAGCGGCCACGACTGAGTAACGGGTGCTTGCAAGATGCTACCTCATACCACCGAGCGTGTTCTCCACTTTGACTGAGCCAATTGGCGTACTGGCATAGCTCTTCACCTTCTTCAGCAGTTCACGCTTCTCCGGGACGATTTCTCGTAGAGTTGCCTTCAGATCCGGCTCGGCGGTGGAAGAATAAGGTCGCCAGGGGATCGTAAGTATGGGCTCGTTCGCACCATACTACAGTGGCATTGTGAGTAAACTGATTGACGATTCGGAGTGGCATTGATCAGACCTTGACGCATCTCGCAGCTCGAAAGGCTGCCCTTGAGCTCGCGATCATGATGACGACGCGGGGTCAGTGTGACTGCAATTGCATACCACTTTGCAGACAGCCTCTAAGCAATGCAGAGAACGCTCTGTTCCTCCTATACGACCAGACAAGACCTGCTGTGTCGAAACTGCAAGCCGTCGTTGCTCCAAGCAGATGCTCCTTGTTGCCGGATGAAACCGCACATAACAACGTCATGCCGAGGTTCCGGATATAAGCGTAAATTCCGCTGGTGCAGCGAAGGGTCTCAATTGCTTGGGCTCCTGATGCTATTGCCAGCCAGGGTATAGTCATGGAAGCGAGCAAGTATGGAGTCGTCTCGGGAGCCACAGTCAGCACTATCAGAATCTTTCGCCCAGAGCCGCGATCCTGGTGAGTAATTAGTAATCGTTTTATAAAAGCATTCTCATTCGTATTTTCGTTCCGTCTATCATAGGATCGAACATGTTTCGATCTACTCTCTTGACTACGATTACGCGAGGCTGTACGAGAGTTGCTGCTCAACATAAGCCTCACTTAAGTTTGAGGTCCATGTCGGGCAGCCTCCCAAAAGTGATACCACCCTTGTCAGCTTCGCTACCAGCAGATGCATATCAATTACTGCCCATAGATGAGAAATTAGGACAGGTCGAAGACTCTCTCTTCAAGCAGCAGGTGCAGGATGTCGAGGACTGGTGGAAGACGCCTCGTTTCGAGGGAATCAAGCGGCCATATTCGGCACAGGATGTTGTCAGCAAGCGAGGCTCGTTGCAGCAGACGTATCCAAGTTCATTGATGGCAAGGAAGCTTTTCAATCTTCTCAAAGAGAGGTCTGCGGCAGGGCAACCTGTGCATACCAGTGTGTAGCCCACCGTGAGCGTCAGGGGACGAGGACTGAAACAGGAGCAGTGGGCGCGATCGACCCCGTACAAATGACGCAGCAAGCAGAGAACCAAGAGGTTCTCTATATTTCTGGGTGGGCCTGCTCTTCGTTGTTGACCTCCACCAATGAAGTCTCTGCCGACTTTGGAGACTACCCGTACAACACCGTGCCCAACCAGGTGCAGCGACTGTTCAAGGCACAACAACTGCATGACAGGAAGCATTGGGATGCGAGAAGGAAGTGGAGCGCTGACGAGAGGAAAACAATAAAATACATCGATTATTTAAGACCGATCATAGCCGATGGCGACACTGGGTAAAGCATACATTACTTAGGAACCCGAATGCTCTAGCTAAGCGTTTCTGCAGACATGGTGGGCTTTCTGCAGTGCTGAAGCTCGCGAAGCTCTTCGCAGAGAATGGCGCCGCTGCCGTCCATTTCGAAGATCAGCTGCATGGTGGCAAGAAATGCGGTCACTTGGCAGGCAAAGTTCTTGTGCCTGTGGGTGAGCACATCAACCGATTAGTAGCCGCAAGATTTCAGTGGGATATGATGGGCTGCGAGAATCTTGTCATCGCCAGGACAGACTCCGAATCCGGCAAGCTGATCAGCAGTGCGATTGACGTTCGCGATCATGAATATATCCTTGGCGTAACAGAAGAGGTTGAGCCTCTAGCTGAGACGCTGCAAGTTATGGAGTTTCAGGGGGCAACAGGCGCGGAGAGTGACAACTATGAAGCCGAATGGGTAAAGAAGCATGAGCTTGTGACGTTTGACGAAGGTACACTCCTCTTGGTTATTGGTCCTTGAGCTCTTGCACTAATAGCACAAACCTCAATAGCCGCTATACAACATCTCCAAGCCGAGGGTGTCGACCAAGCCAAGATCGATCAGTACACTGCCCAAGTGAAAGCTAACCGCAACATGCCCCTATCCCGGCGAAGAAGCCTAACGAACCAATACTGCGACATTCCCGTATTTTTCAGCTGGGACCTCCCCCGAACAAGAGAAGGTTTCTACCACTACCGCGCCGGCTTGCCAGCAGCCACCAAGCGAGCCATCGAATTCGCCCCCTACGCCGACCTTCTTTGGCTCGAGACCGGCGACCCCAGCGTCAAGAAAGCCGCCAGCTTTGCCGCTGAGATCCGAACCGCGTATCCCGGCAAGCAGCTCGTCTACAACCTCAGTCCATCCTTCAATTGGATGGGCCAAGGCTTCGACGAGGCCTCTCTCAAATCCTTTATTTGGGATCTAGCAAAGCATGGGTTCGCTACCTCCCCACATTTGAGCCCCGCAAGACATCGCTAACCCTCCCAGCTTCGTCCTGCAACTCATCTCCCTCGCCGGCCTACACTCCTCCGCACTCATGACCGCCGCCCTCTCTCGCGCCTACGCCAGAGACGGAATGCTGGCGTACGTGAACCTACTGCAGGCGCGCGAGAAGGAGCTCGGTGTCGATGTCCTGACGCATCAGAAATGGAGCGGTGCTGCGTATACGGATGGCATGTTGGGCGCTATACAGAGCGGGAGCAGTGGGAGTAGGAGTATGGGCGAGGGGAATACTGAGACTGGTATGTACTCATTCCCAGAGGAAGGAGGGAATGACTGATGTGCGAGTTTTCCAGGATTTTGAGCTTCACAAAGGGGTAGGAGCAGAGAGCGGCGGAACTATATACTGAAGCTTTCCTAAGCCATGATGGAAGAGCCTCAGCAGTCAATAGAAACTACCACGCAACGAACAACAACAGCACCAACCCACACCCTCCCGAACAGCCAACCATTATCTCGTCAACAAGCACTTTTGCATCTACATCCCACCAGCTGCATCACGTCTACCCCCAGACCCACAACCATCCCTCAATCATCACCAGAACCCCCCCCCCTCCTCCTCCCTCGCCCTCATTCCACCCCCTCCCTCCCCCAGCCCAAAAAACCCAACCATCCAACGTTACCACGCAGACAACCAAATCTCAAGAACATTAAAAACCCCTTCTCTGACCTTGAATGTATATCCAGTGCACTCTCCCGAGCATCCTTCCGTATCACAGATAGACTCTAAATGCCCTCCGAGCCCTGTCCTTTGATGGGTGAGAGCCATTACTTCAACGGTTTTCCGTTGCCAGCTATGATGTTTGGAGATCGTGATGCAGTTCTTTTGCCGGTTTCTTATGGTTGCCGAGGAATTGAGTGCTGTGTGGGATACTACCTATACCTGAGAATAGGGGGGCTTTTGCAGTTCGCTGAGCTTCGTAGGATGTGTGTCGATGCGTGAGTGATGAGGTTGGGGGCTTATGCGCGGGCTTCTTGGAGATTTGTAAGGAAGCGTGTAGATCGTTGTTGTTGGTTGCTGATTTCTGTGATTCGTGTCTAGTGAGGAATGATGTGGAGGCTTTCGACCTCGATGGGTGGAACACAGGTGGGAGGGCGAGGAGTAGGAAAAACAGTGGGGGGCGCGCGAAAAAGAGAGCGAGGCGGGGAATCTGGAGAGCAAAGCAGCAAACTCAAGCCTTTTCCCCCTTCGGTAACACACAGATATGCTAAGCTCAAAGGTAAGATGCATGCCTACCCTAATGTATGCGATCCCCTACCCACCCACCTACCCTGCTCCCAACTCCTCTATCTCTTTCCTAGCACCAGATACCTCCCCACCCCTTCCGGATCCCCAACCCCGCAATCCCACAGCTCAATACTTAACCTCCCCCTCCACTCCCATTCCCAAGCCATGCTTATATTCCATCTCCTCCCGCCGCGTGCTCGCGCCCCGGTATTCCCTCCTTCCGCGGATGAACCAGTCCAGCACGACGATGAGGATGACGATGCCGTAGACGGCGGAGATGTAGTTCATGTCTGTACCCGTATCAATGTGTTCCTCTACAGGGACTCTGCAGACATCCTTCGGTGAGAGGCGTAGAGGAGGGGGATGAGAGGTGTAGAGGAGGGGTTTAGGCGAAGAAGGACGGTGGAGTTGGGTAGAAAGGAGGGACAAGGGGAACTGGAACTCACTACCAGGCAGCACGGGCATCACGACAGGGAAGCTATACATAACCAGCGTGAAAACCGTCCATAACAACAAGACGATATTCGCAAAGAATCCAAACTTGCCGAGCCAGAAGGGGCCGTGCGGGATGGTGTCGCGGCCGCGGATGAGGAGGCAGGTGACGGGGATGGCGTAGGAGATGTAGAGGAGGACGATGCATGCTGTGACCATACTGTATCACCCGGTCTCAGCGGATAACCTCGCGTATGAGGTGACAGGGTTTTCGGTTTTTATATGTAGTGCAGAGGAGAGGACATACCTATTGAAAGCAGTATAGCTCCCCAGATACAGACACCCCAGGGCAGCAACGATGGCGCAGCTAAGCACATGCGCCCTAAGCGGTACATCGAGCTGCTTGTTGACATGGCCTAAGTAAGAACCAAACGGCACGCCCCGATCCCGCGCAAAGCTCCAACAGAGCCTGCTTTGCCACGTGTGGCTGCTCACTAAACACCCTACCCCCGTCGCCATGATCAGCGCCTCGAGCACAATCGCCCCGGCGGTACTGCTCAGCGCTTGATGGAAGAGCTCGAGGATCGGGACGAGGGTGGAGGTGCCGAGGAGGGTCTTGAGGTCGGAGATGGAGAAGAAGATGGCGATGCTGAAGGGCCAGGCGGTGAGGAAGCCGATGAAGACGGTGCCGAGGATGGCGATGGGGATGGTGCGGGCGGGGTTGGGGACTTCTTCAGCGAGGTGGGTGGCGCAGTCGAGGCAGGCGAAGGAGTAGTTGGCGTTGATGAGGCCTACGATGAACGCTGTTTATATTTCTGATAAGCGAAAAGGCACAATTTGGAGTACAGCATGCCGTAAGATGCAGAAGAAGGGGTGGGAAGATGTACCGATGCCATTGCTCGTCCAGCCTGTATTGTTGTAGAAAGTGGCAAACACGAATCTGGCGTTCTGGTGCGTTTCTGCTTTTGCGGGGACGGCTACCAGGATGACGAAGAACGAGAGCAGAGACGTCCATAGCGCGGCATGTCCCATCGCAGGCAAGATCTTGCCATAGCAATTGAACAGGAAGCAAAAGGCATTGACGACTTGGTATGCACCAACGACGTGTTTGGGCGCGATGACGCTGGATAAATTATGGGATATTAGCAAGTCACTTATGGTTTTGGAAGCAGCATCGTACGGCTCGAATACCCCAAAATTAAGGGGAGTGTGAAGTGATGAGATTAAGAGACTCACAAATCCGGATGTCCAAGCTGCCAGCATCCAACCCCTGCACTTGCCACCGCCAGCGCCACGCTCGCACTCGTAAAGATACTGCCAGCCCAGGCACACCACCCCGTCACGTAGCTCACTCCCTTGCCCCAGTCTCTCCGCTTCCACCCTTCACCAGCACCACCTCCCCCCGAGCTCAACTCACTGGCCCAGAAGTACTGCCCGCCCGCATTTGGATATGCACTCGCTAGCTCAGAAAGCGAGATGCCGACACATATACTAATCAAGAATATGAGGATGATCCCGTAGATCAGCAGCACTGGCCCACCCGAGTTTATGCCTGTGATTAGAGCGACGCTGATTGCGAACCAGCTGTTGGTGAGGGAGAAGCCAAGGCCGAGAACGGAAAGGATGGTGTGTGAGCGGGGGAGGGCGGGGGTGTAGCCCATTGTTGCGAGAGCCAGAGCGTCGGCATCGATGGTGGCGGACATTGTGGGAGAGGTGAGAGGTTCGGAGGTGGTGTGATTGAGGGTCAGGGCGGGTTTCTCTTCGACGTCCATGGTAGCTGATTGGCGATATATGCTGAGCAGAACAGAAAAAAGTGGTGCAAAAGATGGAGAGACTTATCTGGGCTGGAGTTGCAGGGTCGCAGCTGCTGTGTTTAGAAGGATAGGCTTATTGCCAGGTTGAAGAGAATCATGATCAGAGAGGGCAAGCTTGGCTCCTGGAGTACGCAAATGAAGTTAAAGTACAGGGTAGCACGATATACCGAATTTGTACAACCCTGGTAGGCGAGAGCATAGTGGGGCAGGCCATAGCTCCTTCACAGCACCCTTTGGCTGCACAATGCTGACATCGCCGATGACATGCTGGACGTTCAACGAAGAGTCGTTGCCAAGTGACGAAGGATCTATCTGGACCGAGCTTAAGCTCGAGGCATCCTTAAGCGCTACGTCCTTGCAATGCATTGGATCTTCGCGAGGCTTATGCAGGTGATGCAGCGATAAGATGGAGCGAATGGCAAACTGCATATCCCAACGACGGAGCGATATGGAGATGCACTAACCGTTGGCACACTCTTCGATCGTGGCTCTTGTCTATTCTTGTTGCTGGTAATAGGGCACGTCTGTAAGCTCTACAACTGGAACTACCTTACGCCCAAAGCTGAGCAGATTGACTTTGCGGCGCCCAAGACTTTCTATGCTTTGCTTAAGGCTGGACCTTCTGGACCTTGGAATGGCCATGCAGAAGCAATTGCTTTTCCAGACGAGGGCTGTTGATTAGGAATCCTGCCAGAAGGTGGGGTTGATAACCTTCGGCATATGCAGGTATCCGTGTCTGACTGATGGGGCAAGATCTACGTTCAAGTACTTTAATCATGGAGATGGGTAGTGTACTACCAAGCCCTGTGGCCTAACACGTAGTTTTGGATCCAAGATGCGCAGGAGATCATCTTCCGTTTTCGAAGGCCCCGAATCTTGGGTTTGCGAAAAGTAGCATTAGTACTCGTTAGTCGAGATATATCTTTTCATAAGAAATCTATGGAGTTGGTCCTTCTACCTTACGTTTAATGCATCGTCTAATCCGCCCATAACGCCCGGAACATCTCATACGTGCGTCTCTTGACGATAACCATCTACCGAACGCCGGCGCCATGGGAAAGACTCTAGACGCGCAGTTATGTCGTAGGGTGAAGCCACGCCGTTAGGCTTCGTCATCCGAATTAGGTGGCTGAGGAGTACCCTAACGCAATAGTGTCAGCAACCGCGCGCGAGTTGCAGTCCCTGGCCGGAGCTTACCTTAGGGCTGTTAAGCCACTCAATATACCTCAGTCGTCTCCTGACCTCTCTTTCCTTCACCTGCGCTCGCGTCATCTTCTTTTTCTTCTTTGACTTGAACTTCATATCCCCGTCTTCCGCACCGGAGTTGACTGCTGAAGCTGTTGCGCTCGACACGGCACTGCTGCTCACGGCACTGCTGCCCGGTCGACTGTCCTCAAAGCGATCTAACGATACAGCCAAATGGCCTTTGTGTGTCACTCGCCCATCGGCAACGTGCCACTGTTCTGGGCATAGTGCGCCCACAAATTCTTCGTTGTGGGAGATCATAACAACACCGCCCTTGTATTCTTGGATGGCCACGGCGAGACCGCCGAGCGAGTCTCGATCCAGAAAATTGGTAGGTTCATCAAGAACAAGAAGATGAGGATTATTCCACAGGGCACCCGCCAGCACCACTTTGACTTTCTGGCCGCCTGAGAGGCCGGAGATCTCGTTGTGATTGGCGATTTCCTCATCGAGACCAAAATCTAAGAAGTGCTTGGAGATGACTGACGGCTGAAGTTCTCGGAAGCCAAGGCCTTCTCTGGAAGCTTCGTGATCGTCGAACTCTTGCACGAGCTTGTCAAAACCGAGTTCGAGCAATGTCTCCCGCGAAACCTGATTGTTGTGCTTGGGTAGCATGTTCATCCATTTACTGTATGCGATTAGCATACACCTCTCAATATACCGAGAGCCACTTACACTTCGTATTGGAAAGACTTCTTGTACTTCTGCCTACCCATCAAGTTCTCAATCCGTCGACCGCCTTTGCCGTCTCCGAGATCCACCATCTTCTCCATCTGCGCTTTGTCCTCGGGTGTGAGCACACGTGTCTGCTTCATCAGCACTTCTCGGTCGTCGCCGTTCGCATACCGCCATTGAAGGTACTGATTTGGCGTCTTCTCCATGTGCATTTCGACGTGCTCGAGCGCATGTTGCTTGATGTACCCAATACGAAGATTCGGATGCTTTTCTACTCTCCCTTCCTGGGGTATTGTCTCACCAGTCAGCAGCTTGATTAGGGTAGACTTGCCGGCTCCATTAGCGCCGATGATTGCCGTTCGAGAGGACAGAGTCAGTGCACATGTAACATCCTTCAGCGACGGTTTCGAGGCTCCCGGGTAGGTATAGGTACAATTCGTCATGCGTATGATAGCTCGGGTCGCGGACTTGACACCGGTGAGTAATCCTGGACTTGGGAATTTGAATTTAGCGTTCGAATTTGAGAGCGTATAGTAGCTGCTGGCCTCGGGCTTCTCCTTTACGAAGCTGCAGCATCTGTTAGCAGTGGTCACTGCATTCTCCGGAGACCGGACTTACGCTGCAAGATTACCAGGATAACAAACAAGCTTCTTCAATTCATAGTGGTAAATATCCGTGCACACAGCGTCAAGAAAGCCTGAGTCGTGGCTCACGATGAGACTCGTAATCTCGGTATGACTCTTCAGGTACTCCTCGAGCCACTGGACGTTGCCAACATCGAGATGGTTGGTCGGTTCGTCCAATAGCAGAACATCAGCACCCATAAGCATCGCACGGGCCAAGGCAAGCTTCATCTTCCAACCACCAGACAATGAACCAACTTTCTCCTCTTGTCGGCCCCCTGGACCAGCGGTGAAGCCGACTTCGCTGAGAACTTCCGAAATTCGGTCCCTTCCAGATGCGGCAAGCTCAGGGTCTTTGGAGATAAATTCTAGGATGCTGAGATCGGCATCTTCGCCTTGGTTATGCTCGACGAAGCATGTTTTCAGCTCGTCCTTACTAGGAAAGCCTTCGAGCTTGCCTTCGGCAATGCTTCGCATAAGCGTAGACTTCCCTGCGCCGTTTCGTCCACACAACCCGTAACGGTGACCTTTGTGTAGTGTAATGTTGGTATGCGAGAGAAGAAGCATACCACCATATGCCAGCGAGAAATCTGTATTCACAATCTCGACTTCCCCAGAGTCTACTTTGATAGGCTGGCCATATTTGCGGTGGTCTTCTTCAACGAAATGCTGTTGCAGAGCGCTGGCGACCGCATCTGATGTGTTCTCCTTGAGCAGCTGCTTCAAATAGCGCCCCGAACATAGGCCGATGCGCGAGATCTCGCGCAAGTTGACGTCTTCCTTGACCATTTCGGAGATGTATTCTCTTGTCAGGGTCCATAATGGACCATCACCGGGTTGGCCAGCCAAGCCTCCATGCAATTTGATCTCCTCATCGAGTACTCGCTCAACGTCTTCTACTGTCGTAGGAGCAATTCGGCCACTGGCAAGATTACCATCGTCATCTCCCATTGCTTTCTTGATAACATCGAGCGAATTCGTTGCGAGATCACGGACCTCCGGTAGGGAAGCCCGATCTTTGACGCCCTGAACACCTGGCTTCAATTTTGGGAGGAAAGTTCGCGCTTCCACAGGATCGTGTACAAGCTTCGTCAAGTTCTCGACGACTACCACGGTTTGTCTTAGTACTTCTTGTGAGGTTGTAGGCGTGTTGAGAGATCGTTCAAGCAGAGGTGTCAGTAGTGCAAGGACTGGAGCAGTCACAATGGCGACGAATGTAGTTTGAGATAGCGCATGAATCGCCTTTTGCAGCGTTTCCGTCGATGGCTTCTCCATAGTCTTGATTAAGAGAGGTATTCGCGGTGCAACATCGTCGTTCGACAGGAGGGTTGTGAGAGAAGTCATCGTCTTCAAGGCTTGCTTGCCAACCTGCGCTCCGTCAGCTGTGCGCACTCAATCCCAACCACAACAGACGTACCTCGACCTTCAGGTCATGCATGCCAGCTTCGACTACAGGTATCAGACCCGCCAGCTTCTTTCCCATAGATTCTCTCAGAAGATCTTTCTGTCGCTCCTCTTCTTTTGAACCCATGCCCATCTTCGCTTTGTCGGCCATCCTTCCAATGAATTCGAATGCGCCGACCGTGCCTTGCCATTTACCCGACCTTTTCCCCAAGTATCGCTGAAGCGCAGGTAAAAGCGCCGCGACCATGCTTTCCGGGCTCAAATTCATGAATAAAGCTTCGAGAGCATACTGCGCCGACTCCCTGACCTGCGTTCCCTTGTCCGCCAGAGCGTCCAAAGCCAGCGCAATAACGGCGCCATCTTGAATCATGAAGACCACTTCGCTTATAGGCTGCGCAGGTGGAAAACGCTCGAAAAGGCCACCCAAAAGGTTCATCGCGCTTTCACGCTTCGCTCCAACCTTCTTGTCTGTGGCGCCCTTCTTAATCGCATCGAGTATACCGTAGACGGAAAGACCCCGTACGCCGATTGAATTCAATAGTAAATTGCAGAGCGCGTACGCAGCATCCACGGATGCTTGTGATGTTTTGGCTGAGAATATGGTATCGAGGAGTGAGGAAACCTCCTCTTGGGTAGGGGGGACATCCGAGGGCACGGCGGATTTGGCAAGCATTGCAGGAACCGTTGGAGGTGAGATCTGGTGGGGCATCCTCTGAAGAAAGAAAGTATGGGTCCCGAGGCTCTCAGGTTTCTTGAGAAATTTCGTCGCAATTTGTTGTGGGTTCTTGAAGTTAGATTCTATGGGTGATATATTCTTGGAAGTGAAGCGCCGGATTCTGCAGCTCGATCTGGGTGTTATGGGTCATGGAGGTTGGTCGCGAGGAGTGGAGATGAGTATGATGGTAGAAAAGGAAGCCCAGCAACCCTCTGACTGTGCGCAAGTGAAGAACAAGATGTCAGAAGGTTTTGTAGGACGGTTCTGAGCCACTTTAGCCTTCCAACAATAATTTTAGCGGGTGCGTCAGCGACGGGAACAAGAGCGACGCCAAGACAATCCAGCCCTATGGGTACCTTAATGCGATTCGCTTCAGAACACACTAGCCCAATGCAGTGCAAGAAACGGCGACCGCATTCACGACATTACGATTGGCTTAGCCTACCAAGGAAGACCTACAGATATAAACGCCATCCATCAAACGACCTGGCTTGCACGATCTAGGACCGACCAGGAGGATGCTGAGAAGACTATGAGTATGTGATTCATTCGAGGGGCCCTCAAGCAGAGACGATGACGGCGCGAAAGTCGGCCTAGGAGGGCGCGAGAACATTTACGGCTGAGAATAACCTCGTTATCATAAGGTCCGGATAAGGTGATCGGTTCATTGCGTAGCGAGATACATCCCTTGCTGCAATAGACTGCATGCTCAGACAGTGGCTTCACACTAGCAGCACCGAAGGTTGTAAAGACATCGAGAGCGAGGGCTGCAACGCCGTACGCGAAGAACAAGCGGTAATAGAGATGACCAACATTGAAAAGGGTATGAATTGCGAATTCCAGGGCCAAGCATTACTGAGCATCCGTCCCGGCGGGTCTACGAGTCTCGACAGCTTGGCTTCCTCAATTATGGATAGCGATGGTTACGAGCTCCGTTGGCGGCTCTCAAGCCACTTGCAGCTTCAGTGAGCAGTTTGCCCTTCTGCTACTCGGCAACCCATCCGACGGTCCCCAGGAACCCAGTGGGCTCGTATCTGCTGGCTTCGAAGCCTTAATGAGTCACTCTGGGGAGAGCCTTGAGATCCTCGATATAAGCTTATATCGACAGATTGCCTACCAATCCTTCGCTCACGTCTTCAATGGTAAAAGGATGTACCCCTTGCTCAGTGACATCAACAGCTCCTTTCCAAAGAAGATTGACACGGTAATCGTGGCGGGTATGTTCAAAGGTTGTCCCAGCATGACGAAGGGCACAGCATTCGGATGTTCCAACGTAATTGAAGTACTGGTGCCGAAGAGAGTGGCGTTGATAGGAGTGCCGAATGCACAGGATTGCATTGTGCAGGAAGAAGCTCAGGACTTCGACTTTGAGATGGAGGAGGTCATGCAGGAAATTGAGGCGTACTTCAAGTCTCTTGAGAGAGACTGCTTCGTAGCAACATATCATGGCTGTAATTACAATTTGTGGCTACAGTCCCGCCTTTTCCATTTCAGATTACCAGCATCCGTACGTACCACTTTTGAAGCTAGTTGAACGTCCGCCAGCGATAGCGAGTAAGGCCTACGGAGTAATAAAGTAATGGAGAGGGTCCTAGTAGCATCTAAATTCTATGTGTCAATTCGAAGCGGTGCACGAACGCCTGATTACTTCTACGATAAACAGGAATATTATAGAGATATTAAACTGTCCAAGAACGCTCTATGGTAGCTGTACAACCGGAATCATGAGTTTCCAATGACTATAATGTGTAAAATCTCTACAGGAACACGTAACCAGGATCGAAGAATTCAACACAGTACTGAAGAAGGTATCGACATCCTTAACCCAACGGTACATGATGCCATCACTCTCTCCTTCGAAGGACAATCTCCCCATCGCCAATGAATGTAGAGATCTCACTGTCACGGAGAAAATCCTGAATTGCTCACACGTATAATGATCCTCCATTGAGCACAACCACCTCACATGTTTCCTTGCCCGTTCCCAAACTCCCTGCCGAGTCGTTCCCACCCGGGCCGTATCAAGGCAGTATAGACACTGCATGAGAGAAGACCTGGTAGCGCAGCTTGTCAGTGAAATCCAGAAATGGTCACCTTCAATCATTCATACCACATCAAGATCCCCGTGCTATTGAAACCGCAGCCTTTACAACTTCCTTCCTAGCATCCTGCCAGGCCTTCTCCCGAGCTTCACTGAGACCTCCACCCAGTCCGTCAACTCCCCATTGTGCAACCGAAAAACCGCGAGTGTACATGAAAGGTCCTGGCTGTAGGTTCCGTAAGCACAGGCTTGTATACATAGCGCGCGCGTGATCATACCAATCACCGCATGACCGCCTCGAGGAGCGAGCGAAACTTGATGTGCAAGCAGCTATGACGGAGGTCAGTCTCGTACTGACAGCGAAGGGACCACTGGTTGGAGGAGCTCTCACCACAGGCTGAAAATATTCCCACTCTGGTACCTAGCTACCCCTCGTCAAGTCACTGCCCGCACATGTATGCAACCTATGAGAAAAAATGTTAGTCTGCGGCCGGGATCAAACTAGCAGTGTCGAAGTAGGCACCTACCCCAAGTCAAGAAAATCCCCTTTCACCACGCTGAACATTTGATGATCCCAGAGTCCAGTTCGTACAGTGGAACAGTGACAGCAGTCCAACAGGCTGGAGTCGACGTTGGTGCTTGCGGTTGCGGAGGACAACTACGACATGTTGATGATGATTTCTAGCTACCAAGGCCAGACAACCTGGCCAACTCTAGAGCGGACATCTCGACAACATTTGGGAAATTTGCATCATGCCGGTCATTGAGGAGACCGGGAATCCTACCAACATTAAGAAGTTGATGTCCCGCCAGTCATTGAGGAGACTGGAATCCTACCAACATTAAGAAGTTGATGTCCCGCCAGTCATTGAGGAGATCTGGATCCTACCAACATTAAGAAGTTGATGTGCTGGGCTGATAGCCAAAAGTATTTACAGAGTCTGCACTCCGACCTTGAAGGCCAAACCATCTCCCAGACCGAGCGAGACGGACATGCCGTCTAACACCTCGGCCCACGATAGAAGGTGAAACAGATATGAGACAAGCCAGACATGCGCTGGACGAAGGCGCAGACCCACAGGTCCTGGTATCCGTGCCCAACGGATGGAGTTTGAAGCGGACTAGTGACCTTGCTCAAGTTTCGAGGATCGAAACGAGCAGTCTGAGGCTCGGACTTGAACCAGCTTGCGCCAGAGGGTCTTTACCCAAATCTCTCAGTTGAAAAATCCCTCGGCTAATAGATGCGTTGGGTCAGATCCGATGATTCTCAACACCGCAGCAATTTACCCCCATAACCCTCTATGTAGAATGGGCCGACTTGGAACCAGCTTGCGCCAGAGAAGTCTTTGCCCAAATCACCCGGATGCATTGGGTCAGATCCGCCGGAAAGACTTCTCGACACCGCAGCAATTTACCCCCAGAAACCTCTTTGGTTGAGTGGGCCGACTTGGAACCAGCTTGCGCCAGAGAAGTCTTTGCCCAATTCAACCGGATGCATTGGGTCAGATCCGCCGGAAAGACTTCTCGACACCGCAGCAACTGATCCCCAGAGGTTAAACCTCTTTGGTTGAGTGGGCCGACTTGGAACCAGCTTGCGCCAGAGAAGTCTTTGCCCAATTCACCCAGATGCATTGGGTCAGATCCGATGGTTCTCAACACCGCAGCAATTTATCCCCAGAGCCCTCTTTGGTTGAGTGGGCCGACTACGAACCAGCTTGCGCCAGAAAGTCTTTGCCTAAATCATCCAATTGACAGATGCATTGGATCAGATCCACTGGAAAGGCGGCTCGACACCGCTGCATGTCACCCTCGGAGCCCTCGTTGATTGTGTGGGCGATGCCTTACTCTAATTGAATCAACACCTTGGTGCCGAGTGTTGGGAACAATGCCCACTCTGGTCATGACGACCGAAACCCTCAGACGGAACAGTTTTTCAGCCATGGTGGAGGTGCTGATCCCGATTTTTGGTTCACACCGACTGTATTAAAGACAGTCAACTCAAAAGACCCTCAGCGTATAGATTTGTCATAGGCTTGAAGGACCATGATGTCCCGATTTAGAGTTCACACTCGACTGTATTTTGAGACAGCTGGCTCGACTGCACGGTGAGGCAGCTTACTCTCCGATTATCACGCTCACGCGCAGGCCTTGCTACGGGCAGCCTTGGCCCAGAGTTTTTGTACGAAGCCTTGGCTCGTATTCAGGTGTGTCTGGACCTAGCTGTTACGAAGGGACAGCGGGCCCCGATGTACGAGCTCACGCGCAACTGTACATGGCTACAGCAGAATCCCAGATGGGCAAGAAGAGCACTACCCAGAACCTTCGTCCAGCCGTATGGTGGAACGTCCTGTCCTGACTTGACACAGCAACTGAATGAGTGTCACGAATTCATATCCAGCTGCATCAGGTGCAGCTCGGCCCATGTAGACATTGGAAATGTCATGAATGCTGATCCGGCTGTATGGGGGAATCGCCTGTCCAGAATTGACACCAGAGATGTCATGAATTCCCATCCAACTGCGTAAGGTGCAGCTCGGCCCATGCAGACATTGATAATGTCATGAATGCTAATCCGGAGGTATGGGGGAATCACCTGTCCAGAATTGACGCGGTACGCATCAAGGATCCTCATCCAGCTGTGCAAAGAAACAGCTCACCCCAAGTCGACGCCGAAGCGTCTTGAATTTTCATCCGGTGGGTAGTGGTACCACGCAGCCCGAAGCGACACCAAAGTGTCTGCGATTCTCATCCAGATGTATGGAGGAACAGCATGTCCAGTCTAGACGCCGGAGCGTCAGGAATTCCCATCCTACTGTATGATGGAACCGTTTGTCCCGAATTGACACTACAACAGTGTCACGATCTCACGACCGGCAACTTAAGGTGCTGCCTACCCCATGTTGACGCCGAAGCGCCAGGAATATTAATCCTGCTGTTTGATGGAACAGCTCGTCCCGAATTGACACAGAAGGTAGTGTCACGATCTCACGACCGGCAACTTGAGGTGCTGCTTGACCCATGTAGACGCAGGAACGTCAAGAATTCTCATCCAACATGTGCTGGGGGACTGCTGAGCCCGAGTAGATACAGCGAATAATATCATGATCTCACGACCGGTAGCATAAGGTGCTACTTGACCCAGATAGACATTGAGGAATGTCAAGGATGTCTCATCCACCTAGGGGAGGGGGACCCTGGTCTGCCCGACTGTTAAGAGAAGACAGTCCACTTCCACAGCTTACTAGCATTGCCCATTCCTGTGCCGCCGAGACCTAGTTAGTAGGCACCCCAGCCAGATGTGTTGAGATGTTGTTGGTGGTTGAGTGTGTTGGGTGGATGTTGGAGGAAGGTGGAGAGGAGGAGAGGAGGAGAGGAGGTCGAGCTGCGGGCATAAGCACTATCTGGGTACGCCGTGGGGTGCACCTACTTGTAGAGTGTCGATACCAAGCTGAGGCATGACTTGACGGACAACACACGGCCATAGGTGATCCCTCCAAATTTGGAGTACATGTCCACCCGGAGGCGATGGACACTCCAAACGACTAAACAGAGGGTACATCTCTAAAGAGGGATGCAGAGCTCGTAGCCTGATAGCTAAAAGTCCAATGAAACCAAGCTGGACGGCAATGCAGAGATCCAGCACCCCGTCGGATGAAATGGAGAGCTCGCAGCCTGATGACTTCTAGCCCAAAGGATCACCCTCAGGACCAATGTGCGTCGGTGGAGAGGACATGCCCTAGCAGATTTTTCCACTTGGGTCCTGCAGCTATTTGTGACTTCTGTACGGCTTTGTGGCCGACAGGCAAGGGCAAAGAGGCCTCCGCCTCTACAACATCGGCCTCTCGACCACCCTTACGCTGAAAGCAGGAAATGCTAACAACATGGCACCGTACACAAAGGCTCATAATGAGGATGAGCCAAAGCCTTTTTCCCCGACAGGACCCAGAGGTGGACCGAGTTGCCGAAGCTGATTCTTTTTGCTGTAGAAGTCTGTCAGGCTAGAAAAGAGAGCTGATGGATGGAGAAGAGGAGAATGGGGCTACTTACTTGAGACGCCGTCGCAGGGCGCTGAGGAGAGAAAGAGAGAAGGACGGGATGAATGTCAAAGTCCCCTCGCCAAGCTTAGTCACGTGAGCGGGCTGTACTTGACCAATGAGAATGCAACATTCTCATTCATCACCAAGACCGATCTCCCCATCAGAAACCTACCCGCCTTTGCAACTGCTCTGTCCAAGCACCCACCCACATGATAACCAGCCAAAGTTTTCAATTGTGAAGTAGTATCAAGCGCATCTAATGCCAGCTTCAACCATCTAATTTGAAGCTGTGTGGCAGGACCTACGTTGCTTCAAAATTTGGCGTTCGTAAAGCTCCCGCACCACCATGGTCCGATGACCCTATCCCAACCCCAAGGTAGCGGCTTAGGCAGCTTGATGCAAAGCTGGCAATCCCAAATCACACCATGTATACCATCCTACTTTTCATCGGCGTGTATCCCACCTTCATCATACTTTACACCCTATGCACACCTTGGCCCAGTACACAAGTCATGAGACCCTGACCAGGCTTCCTCGGCTCCTCCGATGGTCAATTGCGATGAGTTGACTCTGACGTAATATGTTCAAGGGCGGACAATTGTTTGTCGTCACCACAGCAAAGCCAGTCGATCGATGCCATAGAATCCGCGGTCCTCGAGAGTAGGAATGTGATCTGTTGGTGAGGGTGGTGTAGCCGCAAAGCGAAGTATGGCGTACGCAGAGTGGGTTCCTTGCTTGTTTACTGCATACGGAGGATGACGCCAAAAGTCCTGGCAGACGCTAGTCCCGCCTCTAGTGTGGTCAACTGGAGTCACCGAAACAACCCCTAAAGGTCGTCACCGGAGCGACTGTATTAGCTGCCTAAGGATCACCTGTCACCCGTAAGTTCGCCCCTGGAGAGCCCCTGTCAGCCCGGTCTTGGCATTACCAGGATTTTTGGCGTCATCCTCCGTACGGAGGTTGCTACCAAAACCCCTGGCAGTCGTTGGTAGTAGTATCACCACGAGTATGGTCAGCTTGGGGACAGATTTCGCTAGATGTAGGGCACCTGACACCAAAGGCTCGCCCGTGTAATGCCCTGATCAGCCGGGCCTTGGCATGGACAGGATTTATCTTCCTTTATCGTACTACCCACGCTGTAATCCGTGCAGAGCCACCTCGCAGGTTGCCGCCCGGGCCACTCGGCTTACGTATTCTGGGGCACCTGGCACCCCGAGGCCCCTGCACGTCCCCTATCGGCCAGGTCTTGGCATGACCAGGACTTTTCTCTACAGCAGAAGTCGCTATTGACGCCATTAGCGTGGTCGGAAGCGGCCCGAGCCACCACTTGAATGTTGAAGCCCCGGCGACTCGACTTGCGGAGTTGGGGGCACCTCGCACCCCTACATGGCCCTTATCGGCTGAATTTTGGCACAACCTGGGCTTATGAGGTCGAGGTCCGTACTCAGTCTCGCGGACGGACTAGGTGACACTACATCTGATTTGCCAATGCCGACACTCATTCACACTGGCACGGAATACCAAGCCAGCCGCCGCCGACAGCGGACTTTCAACGTACAAGCACAGCAGATCAAGTCACTTACCTACCCCGCCGTTTCGGTTCCCTGAAACGGCTCGCCGACCTGCGTACCGCTCGCCGTGCTCTTAGTCTTGCTTGCTCCAAGTACGGATGACATTATTCTGCGTCACCAAATGTGGAAGCACCGTTGCACCACTTCGTACACGAGCCTAGGATTTCGCAGAGCCTTACGATCCGCAGTTCGTAGCTGCATCGACCCGACATTGAAGGTGGGTTCCCTTTGCTTTTTCAGATGCGATATTCCTAACTAGGTTACAGCCACCTCCCAACGGACCAGAGTCAATATCGGTGTCATCCTACATTCACGACTCAACGGATCAAGAGGCTGCCAAAAGTGCTTTCGCCAGGCCACCGGAAGTGACTTCACCCAGTTCGAACCATTCCCCGTTGCCTTGTTACTCGATTGTCTTTAGTCGGTGTCGCTGGCGGACGTTTACACGCTTTACAAGTGGTACGTACTGGTCCTGATAACTTGAAGTGGATGCAAATTCCTGTTCAGAGGTCCGGATGTAGTACGTGGCGCTGCGTACATGGCTCTGACTTCAATGCAGTTCAGGAAACGCAGATTACGATTCCTATAATCGTACTTGGAGACTTCAAAACACACATCTACGATTCCATCCTTCCTCACATGAAGCTTGGCTATCGACCGCTCATGTAACCCCGAGCGGATATCACCATCACCTCACGCAAAGGTCAATTGCATGCGACTCTCCTTCTGTCGAACTCTGCTATCTAGAGTGTCGATGCATTTACAACATAGATTGTTCCAACCGCATTGAGGCAGCTTCTCCTACACGACCTGGACGTGCCTTCTTTAAGCCTACCATGGCTGGTCCAACAGTATCGTCAACTACATTGCGCGTCGCTCAGCAAGCATACAGCGAGAATGACGTACCCATAACCAGCAGTCTGCCTCATACAGTCTATACGTGCCTTCCCTGAGCTGATCGTGACCGGCCCGGACCAGCAAGCTATACCAATTGATACAGGCTTTCTCGAGCATGTAACAAGGACCGCATGATGGCGGGGTTAGTGCGGAGAACGAAACAGATCAAGGGCCAGTGCCTGACCGCTCCTCAGTACGCAGTTCGAGTGGCGAGGTCCTGGTGTCTGTAGCAAACCGTCCTCTCGAAGCTAACGTGGAGGTAAGCCAAAGGTTGCAATTTTACGTGGGGAGACGCCTGCTTTTGGGGCGCTGAAGTACTATGGCCGCTGATGGGTAGGGATGGTGCACGAGCAATCTGCGGGTCATGCTTCGAAGGATCGTGTACAGGCATGATATTGTCTCTGCGTACCTTTTAGCAGCAGACTTCAGAGGAGCTCAGAACAGAGAAGCTCAGGCTTCAGAGGAGCTGATTCTGTTGAAGGTGCTTGCATACAGACAAGTTAAACTGAGATGTAACTATTACAGTAATTGGCGACTGAGAGTTGTAAAGATCAAGTGGAAGAATTGAGTATTATTGAGCTGAGATGCAACTATTACAGTAATTCGCGACGCAGAGTTGTGAAGATCAAGTGAAAGAATAGAGTATTATTGAGCACAAGGCCTAACTATCTAGCTAAAAGACAGATAGACGGAGCGCTTGATAAAAGCACCGGGGTCAACAGGACCATGCGGTCAACTAGACCATTGGGAAGACAGGAATCATGGGTCAACAAGACCACAGGGAAGACAGGACTCATGGGATAGACAGTAATGATTGGGTCAACAGAAAATAGGGGCAGTCAGGCAATTTCTACCAGCGCAGTGCCGTTTGTGCTCAGACAGCTTTTCTTTGCGCATGGTGGAATCGTCAAAGTCGTGGCCACGTGGAAACTTTCCCACTCTTGTGCATTTACCGGAAGTTGCCCATTGGCCGCAAGTGGTGGCATAGTGGACCTTGTCGCAGTTGCAGGCCTTGCAATGATGTTAGCATTTATGTACATTAGATAGGGAGTATATCACTAACATAGATGCCTGGGTTACAGTAGCGTTGCTTATCATCGTTGGTCCATCACTTGTTTTGACAAGTGTGGCCACGAAGGCGACACGGACACAAGGCGGCAAGGTCAACATGGAACTTTTTGAGACCACTTGATGTATGTCGGCGACCCCAGACTTCATCTTGGCATAACGCGCGTTGATGTGGAGCTGGGACTGGGGACAAGGACTCGAGTTGGTTGAACCGCCCAACGTGTTATGCGTGTAAACGTTGATCTATATCGTACTTTTATTACTGTTGGCAACATTCCTGAATTTGATGGCTCCAGAAACCTGGCCTGAGCGGTGTTATTTTACCTTGCGCCCTGATAATAACTATGTCGATAAGCATATTCAGGAACCGAACAACCAACGATTGCCCATCGTCAAAGCGCCAAAGCGTCAAAGAATATCATTGATACCGTCAGAAAGCCCTAACAAAGACATGGGTAAATGCTTGGGCGATAGACGCCTCGCCGCAACCGAGCGGATTAAGAAGAAGAAAGTTGGCTATTGCGATGTTGGGGGGTTCGCTTTGCTGTTCCTGTTAATTATGCACGACAGAGCAATTAAGACAGCCTGCTACCTGAGTCTTGTCGAAGATCTCGTGGGAAGCATCCTCTTCTTGCTGCTATCCAAGGGACGTCAGTCGCGTGATCAGACATTGTCCGCAACCAATCAATCAACGACTTTCAAGCCTGAACTGATATCCTCCTACGGTAAGAGGGAGTGACCGACTGTATGAATCGGGTAAGGGCTAACGAGCTACTAGGTACAGGTCTGTGGATCTATATGCTTTAGTAAGGTCAGGAAGTTAAAGTAGCGATGAAGTACATGAAAGGGACTCGCCGATCACTACCTAATCGAAAGACCTACCTGCGGGTATTCGGATAAGATGCCGGCTGGTGCCTGGGGACCTTGGATCGGGGATCCCTTACTTGATCTCTGATGATTGCGATCCCACTTTGATGATGGAATGAGCGTGATCGTCACACAGCGCCACCTCTCGAGGAAGTTCCTTCACAAAGGTGTCGTAACTCGTATAAAGTATAGGTAGGGAGATGATGGCATGGTGCACTTCATAGGAATGCAGTGTATTCAATGCCTCTTGAACTCCACCTGGTAAGTGTTTGATTGAGTAAGACACATGCTTTGATAGTTTGGCTTTTCAGGCTATGGGCTTTCATTGGTCATTCAGTCTATCGTGAAGTCGTGAACAGGTTTTTCCAAATGAATGCCAAGATCGGTGCACCAGTTCGTGCCATTGCAGGCACCTAAGAGAACGCTGAATTGCTGTGAGTATAATGAAACTTCTGAGTGAGATAGCATGAGAGGCACCCGTCCGGTACCCTTACGACCTTTCTCTCGATGATTGAATCTACCAGCAAACATAGAGACCGTACTACCGTTCCTCTTCTTTGGATATTCGCGTATCTTGGGTACTTGACAACACTCTACCTAAAAAACGAACAACTACCTTTTCTCATGTTCCTATGCTGTTCCCACACTGTGGGGTTTCGCATAGCGCCCTGAACTTCAGCTTAGGTCAGCTGGCAGGTGTGGGAGATAGTGTACGACTCCGACGTGACTCGAAGCTCTCCGTTGCGTTTCCGCGTCTCTGGATCGACGATGAATTCTAGGTCAATCTCACTGTGGTAGAGATTGGAGACTCTCATTATGACGTAGATCTCCGCTGCGGCTTCACCTGGCGGGATCATCATTCGTTCCATCTGTACCAGAACTATTAGCACTATGTCGGCCTCTCGGGGTTGTCAACGTGTCATTATCGTTGTCAATGAAGAGCAGATCAAGCAATGACTCACCCTCTGCACCTGGGACTTGCTCATGAAGAACCGCGTGTCACATTCTTGTGTAGTCGTCTTGACCTCAAGAAGATACTTTGGAGTCTTGTCGCGCCAGGTATCCTCGTCAAGATATTCAAGGCTGGCCAGGTAACTTGTCAATACACCATCCACGTCGTCGTATACGATATCTGCTGTTTCCGACTCGTCATAACTCGTCATATCGCTGTAATCCTCGTGCACACATACATACTTCCGAATTCTGCTTCTCCAATTTGTGCGTGAGAAGTAGGGAAGAAGGTCCAGCAGGAATTCGAAAGCCTTAGCTAGAGGTCAGCTTAGTCGCTAGGTGCGAACATACACCCTTACATATAACTCCCCAGCAGCGCCAATTTTCATATCGTGGAGAAGTTGGTTTGTCGAACGGACGCCAAAGACGTTGTCTGGCACAAACGCTTCACTGAATGGTGTGACATGACCTCGACCGCTTTGTGCGCTTTTAATAACGTGATCCAGAAGCACTCGGTAGTTCTCGTTAGTATGATCTACCCCGGTTTGTATAACTTCCTCTGTAGGGTACCTGCGCATGCTACCTGGACTGGTAGCTCGTGAAAAGGGCACTGATTGTGCTCGTACACTCAATGCCTTTGTATTCGAGCTCACAGGCGGAATCGTATCGGCGACTATAGTACTAGATGGTGATGTTGCCCTTGTTTCGAAATCTGTGTGAGGAGTATTTCCTGCTGATTCCACGGACATGGTAGGCTGATCTTCCTGCGGCGCTGGCTCCACTCCCGGTACGCGCACAATGCCATGACTCTTCAGAACGTCGTCCAGAATAAAGAGAGAACATTTCAATGCGTCCCCAAACACCTTCGCAGCCCCTTGGTCTTTGATTTCGAAGTGAGAGACAATCCTTTCTGGAACGTCGGTGAGATATGAGAGCTCTCGTAACCTCCCATCACGGGGAACATAGAGCCGAATCTGATTTCCGTCATCTTGGAAGTGCAGTCTGCCCTGAGTGCTCTGTTTAGCGATCGCCATGCCCTTGAAGACGAGCTCAACCGTGCTTGAGATATTATCGCTGAGATACACCTCTGCTTCCCGGAGTCGCTGATGCAAAAAGTCTCCGTATCTTGCTGCAGTGCTATCTTGATAATGTACTGCACACCTATCGACGCATTAGCTTTGTCTCGCAAAAGGTGCAGCCTTTCCGCGGTGGAGATACCGGAGTATCGCATAAGCCCTGGAGCGTAGGTCCATGCTTAATGACGGTTCTTGAACAGCATCTGGTGCGCGAGACTCTTCCTCTGCGAGCTTTGATGTGTACCTGGACGTCAATCCTAGAACATCGATGAGAGGTCTGAGAAGGCGTATATCTTCTATGTCAAAGTCAAGACTGGCTACCTTTCCTTGAAAAGTCTCTGTGTGGCCTTGTCGATCGAAGAGGACGAATACATCCTTGATATTATGTAGTCGTAGCTCCCCTGTCTCTTCTCTGATTGGTAGAAAGGTCAAAGGCTTAAGAACTTCCACATCGCTGGTAGATGGTTCATAAGAGTTAATATCCCACAGCAACTCTTTGACCTGCGCAATGGATGGAGCGGAGTCAACGCTGCATAATGTCTCCAGTTCCTTGATACACGTAGACTTATCCGGCTCCTGTACCTCTAATTCACGAACGAAGAAATCCTCTAGAGAAGGAAAGTCCAAGGCAATAGCGACCTTGCCAGCGATTCTTGTAGATTTGGTCCACATACATGAGGTTGGTGAAAACCACTGCTTTCGAGTAGGCACATATATCAGCCCATCCGACTCAAAGGACTGACTGTGAGTAAAAGCGAAGTCAGTAACGCTCTCACCAAGCTGAATCGACAGTCTAACCGCAGATTTTGGATTGCATGGCCCTCAGGCACAGATTGTGTCAACTCGCCGTATACCTCCTCAATGTTGTCCACTTCGTCTCCACAGGCTTTCCAGGCTATAAGCTGATCTATATAGTGCTCGCATTCGATATCCGGAACCTCTAGAATAATGTTGAACAAGTGTTTGATGGATGGGTTGTCTTTGTACTCATCGTATGACGCAAGAATATGCCACTCGTCGATGAAAGCTGGTGCTCTCCATAAGCAAGACGAAAGGTCACTCCAAAGGCCGGAATTTGGCGGCACTGCAATATACTCATCATTACCAAAGAATGCTCTGGTATTATTAGCAAACGACACTGCACCCAAGGTCTTTGACTTGCCTAATCTCGTCGTGATCGGAAGAGTTGCTGTTCATCTCGATCGCACGATATACCTTCAAAATGTTCTGAAAGGCTGGTGCTGGGTTGACGACCTCGCTATCCTTCAGGACACGTAAGATCTCGAGGTAAAAAGTCGTTGTCGGCTTGAAGCCAACGCCGAATTTCTCAAGAAATTTCCATTCGTCCTGCTTCCCAGGGTCAGGGTCTAGTGGCATCTTCAAGAGCGGCATCTGTTCGACCAAGTCGAACTCTTGGCAAATATCTACCAGCTCCTGCGCTGGGATCCAAGTTCCATCTAAATTCGTCGATTTTGTTCCTTTCCAAAGTACTTTGGTATTACGAAGGGTTTCGATGATCTCTGGTTTCATCTGATCTTTGTATGATGACCAGTGCGCATGTAGTACGCCTACAATTTGCTCGGGTCGGTTCGCGATCAACCATGAGAACAGAACGGAGAGCTTCGATGTGTCAGATTTGACAAGTCGCGGGATACGCCGGACGCCTGCAGAGTCTTCAAGCCATTGGAGCCAAGATTCGTCTTGCACACGAACTGCAGATTCCACGGCTTTCCGATAAGCCTTGTTGATGAAATAGATATCATGATGGATCTTTCTGCTGCCAGGGATCATGGACCGTCGCTCGCGGCAAAGCTCTTTAACTCCGAACCCATCTTCCGATTCGAAATATAAGTCAGCGACTCTCAACTCTGTTCCCAATGTTACATAGACCTGATATGTGGGGACTTCATCGCTTGCAAAAATCGGGATGCGTTGGTCCAGTAGCCTTTCCTCCTTGGGAAGAAAGTGGTAAAGCCATCGTAAATGGGCCACAGAGGACTGCAGATCGATATTGCGTGTATTGTATTTTCGCAGTATTAGCGGGGTCGTAATCTGCGGTGTACACAGTTCAACACCGAGGGCCAGAAAAAGCTCTCTTCGAGTAGTGTTTGTCACTGCTTCTTGACGAACGAGACGGAGACGAAGGTCAGACGGAACGGGTACGTCTCTATATTCCGAGAAGTATAGTTTTCCTACTTCAGCCGAGACCCAGGAACCGTCAAGGAGAGGAATACAGTTCAGACTTCGGACTTGCGCAGGATTGCGCTTCTCAATTTCTAGCAATTTTTTCGCGACTCTGGTATGCCAGTCTTGGTCGATTATGTCGGACTTCATCCTCGAAAATTTGGCCTTGAGATCCTGCGATACTCTATTACAAAACTCGGAATCATTGAGATTTCTGATACCAAGAGCTTTCAAAAGTTTTAGATCACTGGTTGAATAGCTTGGAGAGATGGGGTGCGGTCCTGTAGAGCCACTGGCGAAGAGTGGTTCGCCATTCTCGTCCAGACAATTCGGGGGCAAGTGTCTCAGTTCCGTTGCTTTCAGTAATGTGCCGTCCCGGGACTGCAATATGTTCTGACTTTCCAAGTCCTGTAAAATCATCGGACGAAGCTGAGCCCAGAATTGTTCAGACACGCTTTCACTTGGCACATATCTCATCCAAGTGAACTGCAGTGGGTGCGAACTTCTGAAGCGGAGCACGGCTTTTCGGAAGGTCAACGCAATGCCGTCAAGTAGAGCTCTGTTCCAGGCGGAGTCGAAGAGATCTTCTCGACTAGCTTGGGTTATGAAGTCGGATTGAATTTGGAACTAGGTACTTTCAGTGATGAGGCTGGTAATGCTAGAGGATTACCTTACATGAAATCCAACTTTCCGGATTGGCAGAAAAGCGAAGACGTGCTGCTGCTCTATAAGAGTGCTTTTGTTGTCGTCGACTGGGAAAGCCAGTACTGCTTCGGCCTCGCTGGTATTGGGTCGAGCCCTGTCCGGGGGAAGACCCTTGACCATTCTACGTGCCATGTAGTACAGCTTAGACTTTTGACTGGAAAGACCTTCGTTTGATTCGCTCTGTCTCAAGGTTCCTATCTTTAGATTGTCATCGTAGCTATACTGATAGGATTTCGTTGACATCCCACTCTCTTTGCTAATGCTGATCTCTATCTGTTTGAGCTTGGTCAGGAAGAGTAGCAGCGTGTCAGGCATATCGTCAAACTCCTTCACCCGGTCTTGGAAGCTGGAGTGTTGATTAAGGTTGAGAGTGAACCGTGTCCGGACGTTATTTGGTAAATCCTCATGCTCGTCATTGATAGGTGTCACCATTCCTAGACCATGATCATCATCCCCATGCTCGAAAGCAAAGCAGAAAGGCCCGGACTGCACTCGGACTCTGGAGGCTATCTTGAAGACAGACTTAAAGCCAATGCCTTTTTCGCCGATGAACCCACGACTTGCGGTTTTCGTGCTACCGCCGAGCTTACATATAGCCCTAACGTTTTCTTCGGCGAATCCATCTTCGTTCGAATCGATGACAATCTGGTTAGGGGCAATCGTAAAAGTGAGCTGTGGACTGGTCCCTGTCGCCTCCGCAAGTTTGTAGGTGTTGTCTTCAGCGTTCTGGATGAGCTCATAAACGAATCTTGTGTCTTTAGAGTAGAGCTGCTGGGAAAGTCTGGATGACGAGTTAGAAGACTTTCGAGATCCCCAGATCGGCATACACTGTCGTGGCTTTCGCAAAGTTCTCGCGAACGCTCTCCAACGATCTCAAAACAGAAGCTGGCGTGGCTGCCCGATCGGCCGCTGTGATACCTCCATGAGATGTCATGATGTCCTCGATGATTTCGCGAGCTTGCTGCTGGCCGACATTCGCCATATTGAAAGCTGCAGACAATTACCTGTCGAGGCAGTCGATTGTAATGGAGACAACGACAGATGTCTTATTGAACGAATGCTTCACATGAATAGCGGCGGTTTGCGACGATGTAACAGCGCATAGAGCTCAAGCTATCCAAGGCTGAGGTATGACAGCTTTTGCCGCCCACATATGTGACCACCTCCTGCATGCGGTCGAGCTTATCCTTGAAACATCTAGGCCAGCCATTGATCCCGCAAATGAGCGCCTGTCGGACAGAGCAGGTCACACGGGCCAAGCGGAGACATGCCGAAGCTATGGCATCCTTCAGCTCTGCCCAATCATAAGTGGGACCAGCACACCATTCATGTAGCAGGCGCTTGGTCAGTCCATGGTACAGACAGGGTAGTATCATAATCCCAGAGCCAGTTCACTCAGATGTCCAATGGAAAGCGAGGTCTAGAGCAGGATGGCCGAAGAAGCATATTTCGATCTGCAAAGGGTCTGCTCCTGAAACGCGATGGCGCCAATGTTGTGTATCATTTTGCTGTTCCGCAAGGTCCCACCTATTCGAATGCATGGGTTTTCTGCGTCACCATACAATGAGCAACAGCTATCATTTCCAAGGTCGCTGTCCACGGATGAGGCAGCTCGCAAAGCAATAACGAATTTGCTATTGCAACAGTACCCCTAAGAAGTGTCTTCTTCCCTAGGCGCGTAGCCTAGCGATACGGCCGGCTCTTTTCCCGGGCGCCCCGTTCCCCATGTGTCCGTGCGCCGTGGCCTCAGGTCTAACCCTAGCTACACGCCCAACAACCAATGAAAAGAGCGGAAGGAGGCACCAGAGGTGCAAAAATATAAATGTGGACAAGGTGACGGCAATGAGCTACGGAAGGAAAGGTGCAATGAGCTCTGAGCCGGCGCTTTGACTCCCAATGAGAAACAGTACAGATGAAAGTGCTTACTCGTCGTTGGCTCTCTCCGTACCTATGTTCCTATTGTCGCCGGACTCAGAATCTTTGGACACCTCAATCGAGCTACACGAATGACACACCCCCATCGCGCTCAAGACTGGTACACCACTGCCAGCGCAGACAAGCTGGGAGCAGCCCCCACGTAATCCCCAGAGATGATAGCGAAGTTCCTATCTCGCGGTCCGTGGTAAAGGAGATCACTATCGGTATCAGCATGATCCTTGGCAAAAGCTTGTTATAGCGATGGTTCACCCTCAATGTCCTTTCGTATCACAGCTGAGTTCAGGGTCTTCTCCGAGCCATGCTATTGAGTACACGTAGGCAATTTGATTGAGGGAGATCAATGCTTTGACGCTTTGCCTCTTCGGCTTTGGGTCTTCACTGGTGATTCGACCCATCGACTTTCCGTCTTTGCGTTCTTTCATGATTGCCGAGGATCGAGTGCACCATCTCGTGTCGGTCCATGGAATAGCCTGGCCTGACGGGTGGACAGAGCACCTTGGCCTGGGATTACACCGACGGGACTGGGGTGCAAAATTCAATCACATGTTATGGTAGGTCAGAGTCTCGTGAAATAAACACTCCGCAGAGGACTGCTTGCTTGAAGCTCCCCGGTAGTGATACTGTGTTAGGTCGAGGACTTAATGTTCTAGTGACCACCGTTTTCTCTTCAAAGTGTGGTCGTTGCAATCCATTTTAAATTGAATACAGCATCATGCTCTCTCAAGGTACACATCAGAAGGGTACCGACCACTGTCCCTTTCCATAGAACTGTTCATTGTCTATGGACCTACAAACTAAATCGCATTGCAAGCCCGTGCATGATTTTCACGTTCCGCAACGACACATCACCTCCGCCGTAGCCTCCCGGTGAAAGCCAGAGCCTCGCAGCGATTGTGATTGGACAGGGTCAACCATTGTGCTTCCTTTTTTGTAGACCTCAGAAGCATATCGCTAACTAGGAGTATGGCTGCTGCCGGGACATCATGTGCTGGCTATGGCGAACGAGTTAGCAACCGTCGAGTTGTGCAGGGCCCGCTGAAGATGGACATACGGTCAACAGGAGGTTGCTCCTTCTGCTTAGGTGGTGTGAGTGGAGGGAATGAGACGGCTGTCACGAAAAAGTCAATGATGCAATCATTGCACAGTCTGCTGGTGGTTGACATACGGTCAACTTGATGTTGCTTCTTCTGCGCAACTGGTGGGAGTGGAGGGTTTGGGGGTGTGAGTGACGGGGACGAGACGACTACGGTGTTGAGTCAACGATGATTAGTCTGTATACAACCGACTGAGAGTTCACTTACGACCCATATGCTGCTGCTTCTTCCGCTTGCATGGTGGTTGCGGAGAGGGCGTGCTAGCTGTAGTGGTATGTCAACTATTATTGATCTGTGTACAATCGCCTGGGACTTGACTTACCATCCACATGCTGCTGCTTCTTCCTCTTGAGTGGTGGTTGTGGAGAGGGCGTGCTGGCTGTGGTGGTGAGTCAATGATTATTGATCTGTGTACAACCGCCTGGGACTTGACTCACCATCCACATGCTGCTGCTTCTTCGACTTGAGTGGTGACTGCGGAGGGGATGGGCTAGCTGTACCGAACGAGTAAACGACAGTTGGATTGCGGAGCCGGCAGATCATTAACATACGATCAAGCTGATGATGCTTCTGCAGCCTGGGTGGTGCAAGTGGTAGACTCGTGTCATTGGTGATGGGCGTTTCTCGGCCGTTGTTAGCCTTGACAGTGTACCTTGCGAGCCTGAGCACGCTTACGATCAAAGGCCTCGTCATAGGCAGCTCTAAGTCCAAGTCGAAGCAAGGTATCCAGGGAGATCAGACGGTCAGGCATGGCTGAGGCTTGACGTGACATGAGGCTGGAAAGAGAGAAAGACTGAATGGTAATGAATGGTAAGTACTGTGTTCGCTTAGGATGTTAGGGCTCCATAGTTACATCATCACTTGGCCATAGCTTTTCCCACGTGCCAGTCCTTGCTGCCTGGTCTCAGCTTTCCTCTCAATGCTTACTTTACTTGTTACTTTACTTTACTTTACTCTTCACCCTCACAACTCCTAGTGAGCCCTTTGACCCTACTTTAGTCCACCCCAACCTGCCTTCGTACATTGAAGTCTGCATCCTCCCATTCAGGTCTGCCTTCTCCTCTTCCCTGATCTCATTGCCCGGTTCACTTTTCTCTGGCATTCGGCCTCAGCGGTCATAGAAACTTACCCAGTAAATACCACCAAGACGTCCTTTTCCCGGTAAGTCACAGCTATAATCTGCATCCGGGCTTTCGGTCCAGTGCCTCTGCTTCCACGTTTCACTCATGACTCTCCTCACTCCCGTCGTTTGGCATACCCTCCCCGGTTGCACGAAGAAGACTGTTAAAGCGAGATCTCAGAGGCCGGTCTCTGTAAAGTACAGACCTAGGCAGGTATCCAGCAAGATGGTGGTTCTCTCAACACAGGACTCCATCTGTGAGCTCCAGACGATCTTTCACCCCAATACCACCCAGCGCACCAGCAGCCCCACTCGCAAGTCCACATTTCTCCAAATGTCAGCACAGCTGATGTGTCTGCGGTGATAGCGCTGACCATGCCGAGAACATCTCGCCCTGGATCATCCAGGAAGAACGCATATCATAGGGTCAAAGCCTTCGTCACCCCCGAGCGTGCACCTAACGATACGGGCTATCGAGCAACGATCAAAGGCTTAGGCGTGTGCCCCGCAAGTGACTATCCAGACTTTGCCGTGGTAGACACCAAGAAATACAGGGTCGTGGTGGAGCTGGCAAAGTGCCAGACAGACACCAACGAGAGCTGCTGGGTCCTCTTCCTACTAGGGGTCGCCAGTGAAGTAAGACCATCACTACAGCCTCGAATGTTGACCCCAGCCCCTCCCGGCAAGAACCAGACCAGAAAGCAGAACAAGAAGAATCGGGCCAAGGCTAAGAAAGGGGGTAAAGGGTTGTCACACAAGGAGATAGAAAAATGGGAGGAGAAAATGAAGAGGTCGACGAACGGTTAAGAATAACGATGGGCTCGTGGGTTGATGTAAGGATTTCTCAGGCCCCAATCCATATTTCATGTCGTCGGTACTGTTGATTCAAATTTGTCACTATGCTCTATAGCTCGCTCAGTAGCTAGCTTCAACTAGGATTGGCATATCGGCTTGAGCTCCCCCCAGTTCTCTCTATCCATCCAGTATTATCGGTGGCCCAGCTAGAAGCACTGCTAGAGCGTACCGACCCCTATCTTACAGTCCTCCACGGTCCGATCAGGACAAAGCCTCCATCGATGAACCACGGAGTCAAGCTCGGACGCCCTCGAACTCCGTCTACCAACGCAGCAACGTAGCAACGCCACATGAAACCGAACACCTCCTACACAAACGCGTATCCCACGGTCGGAATCAATACCCAGTCAAGTGGACCGCACACAACGCGTGGTACAACCTCAGTAAAGCCCCCGACCTCATCAACGACCACGACGTCGAAGTAGCCCGACGCCTCGCTCTGTCTGTCTATAAGAACACGCCAACCGCCGTCGAAGCAGAAGCATACCGAACCCCTCCAGTGCCATACCTACCTCAACCACGGTTACGACGTCAATACACTTCCAAGAGGCACCTCCACCAGCCCAACATCGAGGTACGCATCTCGAAGCCACCCTCGCCCCTTCGCCACCCACCTCGATTGCTACTGGGTCGGTAGGCAGTCGTAGTGACAAGAAAGTACAACGATCCATCTTGCGAACCCGGGCACGAAAAGACTATGTCACAATCTAGTAGCCCGTGCGCAAGCCACCACGACGTCGATAATGAGGTCCAACTACGATGGCGGCGGAATCTACTATAGCACGGATATTTCGTACAGCAAAAACGCGTCATGCAGCCGCGTCCACCGCACTCTGCCCTATGCATGGAGACGCCTACTGGCACAAACTAGCAAGCAGGATCCGGAAAACGGCAAATGTACGCCAGGCAAGCCGCTGTAGCCGAGACTGATGCCGGTGGTCGTTGTTGGAACGCATGGGGCGTAGATCGCGGTAGCTTTGCCCACTCAGAGGAAATGGCCCAGTACCTTAATTCCGGGATGAATCACAGTGAGAGCAAGCATCCTTACTCATACCTTCTTCAGGCGGACAAGCCCTCTCAGACCCGCAACTCGAGAGCACGGTTTCGCAGCCTGAGGCGAAGTATACTGTACCTTTCCGTGAGAGACAAGATGACGTTGGAACTTTCGCAGCTCTTGGATATGCTGTTTGTCCGCCTCGGATATGTGGATGCCGTCATAGCTGAAATCGCTGTCACCTCCACCGCTGGCTGTGCTTGGCTTTGTCGCTGAGGTAGGGTTCACGTTGGATGTCGATAAGGACCCCGATGAAATCCAATGGGCCAGATTCTCTATCATGGACTGACTGATGGTCGTGTTGTGGAAGAGCTGGTCGATGAGCAAGGCGAAGGATCGCAAACGGGCGCCTTGCAAATCTGATCGAACGAGATCGAGAACTTCGAGGAAGATCGTGAACATGGGTAAGGCACGTAGCATTTCGTTTTCCCGCATGCTGGATGGAAATATATCGAGAATACCGTCGTTGCCATAGTGTTGGTGAAGGCGATGGTATGGCGCCGCGCACCTAACATGACGATCGAAGATGCTCTTAAGTTAATTCTGGTCAATCTCCTCTGAATATAGAACTCTGAAGAGGTTCTTTTTGGCTTTGGAACGAGTAGTCTCTCCTCTTTCCAGTGTGACGCAACCTTCGATGAAGTTATTGGAGATGCATGCCATGGGCTTCTCGTACACCAGCACGATGCAGAGAAGGGTTCTTCGTTTCAGCAGTGCATGAATTACTTCTACAATGTTGGCATGCTTGGGGTTTCGAGTGCAAGCTATAAACATTGGCAAGGTCCGGCATCGAATTCATCGACGACTTTCAAGTACTCTGGAACCTTGTATCTTTCAGTGTTATTTCGTGTGTTCCAGAGATGTATGCTTCGGGCGAATGCTGACTGCACCCGCACCGTTCCATATTCGTGAATCCTGGACACCATTGCATCCAGCTCTGCATAAGGTTCCTGTTTCCCCTCTCCAAGTTAGACATACTGCGTTAGCAGAGACCAGTCGCAGATCGGTTTCTTGCCTTCAGCCCACTTAGTAGTAAAGGCACCCCTGGCTGTGTTGATTTCTTCCTGCTGTCGTTCATATGCCGTTGCGGGTTTCGCGATTGCCTTGGCTCGTTTGGGTGGCTTCGTCGAAGCTTCTTGACCTTCTCCTGGAACTTTGCCAGGCTTCGATGATTTGCCAGGCTTTGATGGAATACGGAAGTTGCTTGGTGCAATCAGGTGGTTCGGTGTGTTGATGTTGCTGTGCAAGGATGTCGGATACGCGGAGTTTCAATAGTACACCCGGCGAAGGGGTTGCCTGACCGTCTCGCATGGCGCTGCACTTCTGTCGGAGGTCCGCTTGGTACCGCCTTGTGCCTGATCCACGCCCTGCTCTTGTTCCATCTCGCCTTCCGATTCGTGTTCGGCCCTTGCTTCTGCCTTCGACTGCTCACTTTGTTCGCCCATATGTTCCTCCTCTGTCGCTCGCTTGGCAGAGGCTTCTCGTGTGTGTTCGCTCACGGACGTCGTCGCAGCTAGACTCAATCGATAGTCTTCAGGATCATCCTCACAGGAACTCTGTACCCCTCGCAAGGATATGTAAAGAAGGGGCTCAGAGCTAGGGGTTCGAAGTCTTATGTTTCCGACTCCGAAATCTTCGCATAGACAGCCAAGGAATCGTTATCTAACTCTTGGGGCAAGCGCAGATGCCATTTAGATGTTTTCGCCGAACGACTGCCCGTGAGAGGCGGGACGCCGATTGTAGTTGAGTGAAAATTAGCTGAAGCGCTGCTTCGAGATGGTTGCCAATCGGATATGAGGGAGGATTGTCCTGAAGACTATCGACAGCTCGTGGGGGGTATTCTTTTCGATTCACTCTGGAAGAGGCAGCCTGTGCGATGGTGTAATCGATCGGGTTCTATATCATGGTATCGAGAGTCGCTTCGTCCAAGTCTTTGGCCTGATAAGCGCCTCAGATATTCGTGCGAGAATGGCATAAGTTCGGCCTCAGCGACATTCGCCTCTTTCTCGCTACCACTGTTGCACAGCGTGTGGAAGACAGTTCCCCGCCGCCATGCGAATAATCACTCAAGACTTTCATGTCACATGGGGAGCTATATACAACGACAAAAGGCTTCCGTACCCAGCCCCCAGCTAAGATAGACTTTCATAACAAACGCGCCAACGGAATCACGTATTGCCGTGTCACCAACGTGAATAGAGAAGATCAATGGCTTAAGCACCTTACTTACTAATTAACGCCATCAATGTTGATGTATTATCCCGCTGCATTGCTGTTCGCCGAAGAGGCCATTGAACGTTCCGCGGCGTTGGGAGGTACTTACAGCACCACCCACCAGGAACCACCAAATTTGATTATTATAACGCCTGCCTCGGTGGAGCAATCTGAAACCCGAAAACTTCCTTGAAGCTCCACACCAATCACGCAAAGAGCGAAATCTACTTATCGAGACATCGAGACATCGAGACATCGGGGGAGCTATGCAAGCAGGAATCACACTAGATAGCTTCTGTAAATGCTACATTTGGTCAATGCGATGGACGGCTTATTACCAAGAGTACTTCTACGAAGGGATTCAAATTAAAAGTGGTAACCAGGCACAAGTCACAGAAGGTACATTTCTTTTGGTGGCATTTGATAGTCAGTTGATGTACGCGTATCGTACTGGAGGGGGGAATACGTGATTCCATTGATCTGTTGATTGTTGTGGTCTTTACCAGCAAAATGCTGGGTACCGAAGTCTTTGGTCGTCGTATATACAACGAAAACAAGGTGCAACATGGTGTGTCGGAACGATTGACGTTGGCAAAATTGGCAACCCGTGGCGACTTTCCCTTCTATGGCACACCAGAAGGCAGAAAGTGCATTAATTCATTTTCGCATTTTCACCACCATGTCAAAGCCGCTTTCCACGGTCGAATGAGATCAAGTTTTAGATTATGGCAGAATCACTATAGTGTCTGTCAATTGACCGAAAGAATATGTCACAATATGCGTTCTAGTCAAGTCGTGGATATCAAAGTTTAGGGTTATATTTAGGGTTGTAATCAGATTGCACGAACCCTAGAATAAACCCTAAGAATACATCTTTTAAAGGTAGGAAATTTGACACAATCTCTCGATCAATTGACAGACACTATAGTGATTCTGCCATAATTTAAAATTTGACCTCATTCGACCGTGGAAAGTGGCTTTGACATGGTGGTGAAAATGCGAAAATGAATTAATGCACTTTTTGGCCTATGGTGTGCCATACCTTCTTGAGAATAGCGTCGCAACCGAGTATCAGCCGAAGCATGAAGTGTTTGGAGGACTCCGGGAATTGTGGGTCCGAGTCTCTGAGAAGCAATGCACACACTGCTCCCAGAATACTACAAGTATACTCGACAATAGATACCATGATGGATATGGGGTTTAATACGTGGCTGGTAACAGCAACGCCCCTACCGCCGTTAGAACATGGGCTCTCACATGGGCTCACCGCCATCTTCATCGCCCCACAGCCGACTTGAGAACTGCATTTCAAGTCGCAGTGAAGAGGCTCCCAATGCATGCTAAGGCTCACCTCCCCTGAGGTCGATTTAGCAGCCACCTTGAACTCAACAATGGGCACACGACCGCTCACGGATGCGGAGATGGACGAATTGACATTGATTAAAGCCGAAGCCGAGGAGGATGCCCGGTGGAAAGCCATACAGAAAGGTCCATACCCCAGCCGCGAGCTGAAGGAGTCGACCGAGGTAGTCCTTCTCTGTACAAGCAACGGATCCGCTACTGACCGCTTCGCTGTAGGCCCCCACTGAACCTCCCACTGACCTCCACTGCACATGCACGAACGAATGCTCGCGACGCTGCGTCTGCCGGAAAAGGGGTTCCGGCTGCTCAAGCGCTTGCAATTGCGGGTCCGTCGCCTGCCAAAATCAGCTCAACAATCTGCCCTTCCTCTTCGACATCGACCCCGATCTCGATAATCCCTTACGAGCGACTCCTTGCTTCACGCGCTACCTCGCCGAGCACCATGGGCCCGACCTGACGCGCGTCGATACCGAAAGACTCCGTTGCAAGCTCATGGGGGTTCCGCAGGGGGTTTTCAATATACCGCCAGACGCCAGCGAAGCCTTTGACGAGCGCTACCACCCAGACTTCATGTCTGAATGGGCCAAGGACTGGAATGCTGGCATTGGCACTGCCCAGGGCGAAAATGGACTCGTACAGCGCGACAGGCACGTCCGAGCGCTGCTTCGCCATGGTCTCACGACCGGTCGGCCCAACCCTGTGGGCGGCGATAAGTGGTACTACTCGTTCTGTCGCGGGCTATGGATGACGGAGTGGGATACGTGGCATTGCACGTACGTTCCCTCCCCGTCCTTCCCCTCCCTCTTCTTCCTTTCCCCCTCAATATAGCCCCGTACACCACACACTGGAGTACATTATGCGCAATCACTAACCGAGTCATCCCCACAGGCGTTGCCACGAATGCGCGCCTCGAGAAACCTGGCACTGCCAATGCTGCAAGAAATGTATCTGGTATAGCAAAAAAGAGCAGCCTTGTGAGGTTTGTGGAGGAGTCTCCGACGAATACAACGAGCTAGCTGCACAGGGCTATATACCGCCTGACGATTGTACCCTCGAGAATGATCCGTGGCGTAGAGGCAGCGATCCTGATGATGTGTGGGGCGACGAATAGCCTTCACATTGTCACTGCGGCTGGCTGGGTCTGTCGAGGATCCACAGAGGGCTTCATGAGATGCAGTAACGGGGTTGTGATGGAACAGCTTCTTCCCTCATGCATATAACGTCCATCACCAGCTGCGATCAGGTCAGGTTCCAAAGCAGCCAGTTTTCTCCACTCCGTGACACCTGGCGCTGCTCACACAAACCTTACCCACTCCGAATCCATTTCTCAAATCTCCCCCTTGTCTCCACTCCCCAATCGCAGCACAGACTTACATTTGTAGACCCAGTATGCCTTCATCCAGGCCACATCTCTATGCCTGCTGCACCTTCCAGCGTTTCGTCGATTGCAGTAGATAGTCCGTCCGTTCCATCCAGACCACCACTGTACTGATCGGGTGCTGAGTCCTGTAAGTGCAGCGCTTTAACACTTTGCCTCGTGAGCTACAGGCCTTCATCGGTCCCTTAGCCCATCGCAAAGTCGTCAACACGTCTTTCCGCAACATGTCACAAGGATAGTCCCTCGGTTCTTACCACTGCAATGGATATCTACCCTAGAAATAGCTCACGCCTTCTTTCCTTCCACACCCGTCCCCCCTTCTGCACCTATCTTCTCCGCCACCAAGAACGTCGTCGCCTCTCCAGTATACACCCTCTTCACTCTCATCCCGGGCCTCACATCACGCACATCCATCCTCAGCCACCCCTCCGCAAATTCCTTCCCCTTGCCACCATCTCCCTTCCCAAGCCTTAGATCAAACACCTTCTCCCCAATGCCCAGCTCCCCATGCCACCCCCTTCCCTTACTAAAGACCTCGCCCCCTTCCGCCACCGCAACGATATGGTGTGCCGATATGGATGCGTCCACCAGTCGGAGGCTGTCACCCACGTATTGAAGCACCGGAGCGGCGGGGGTGCCTACGTCGTTGAGGTGCGGGAGGTGGGGGTCGTCGGCGGTGGGGTCGCGCCAGAGGTGGAGGCCGGCGGGGGAGAGGGAGCCGGTGATGAAGCGGGCGGCGAGGAGGCGGGTGGAGGGGGGGAGAAGAAGTCTTCTGACGATGGGGGTGGGGTCGGGAGGTGGGGAGGGTGGGTTGTGGGGTTCTGAGTAGAGGGACGTGTCTGAGGTGTCTTCTTCTGATGATAGTGGTTTGGTTTTGAGCGGAGGGGTGGATTGCGGTTCTGGTTTGATTGGAGGATAGACTTCCGAGTTGGACGGGCTTGGGGGGTCTGGCTCGTTCTCGGCTTTCATGTTGGGGCGAAGACCTCGTGGGCTCTGGGCTTGCAGGGCATCTTCCGCCGTGAATTTAGGCGGTGGACTCTCCTCGGGGGTTAGCTTGGGCGTGGAACCGATATGGATCTTGATCTCTTGAGAATCTGGCGCAGGGGAGTGAACGGCAACATCGATCTTAATCTCTTGAGGATCTGGCGCAGGGGCGTGAACGGGTTCAAAAATGGTGGTTCCCTCGGGTGCGAGTGCAAAAGCTTCTACATCCCATGTGTACACCTTACCTCCCTCGAGCCGGACCGTGAAAGCAGAGAGGTTGCCAACGATCTGCGCTATCGGAGCATGCATAGCTAAACTGTAAGCCATGACCTCCCCTGGCTGCTGGGATTCCACGAGCCACGCCAGACAATCGCTGAAAGAAGTAAGCTGAGTTACGACATGTGGTTCGGCCTTGTGCACGACAAGAACCGCGGGTTCGTGTCCTCCAAAGCAGAGATGCAGTATCTGTCGTCTCCATGTCGGGAAATGTACGCTCAACCCTTTCGGTCCGGATTTCTGCAAGTCCAAAATCCAAAAACAGCCGTTTTCCGTGTAGTAGCCTAGCTTGGTCCTGCCATCGAACTCGAAGAGTTGCTTGATATCTTTGCCGGCCGGGTAGTCGAACCGAGCCCTTATTGCCAAGTAAGGAGGTAGAACTTGCCAACAGCCATTAATGTCCAGGAATGAAGACCTGGGAAATGACCCGATCACGCGGATGTTGTTGGTCCACAGAACGTGAGTCGGCCTTAGCACCATTCTCGAGCAGTATGATCGGCCGTCAGAGGTCCACGCGTTGTGCTCGCAGGGGTTCTCGCCGTCAATATACCAGCGACGACAATGAGGAAGGAAAGACAGGTTCCCGGCTTCATTGTAGCCACAGGCGAGGAGTTGCTTATCTGCTGGCAGTGCAGACATGGTTAGAAGGAATGTTGAAAGATTACATTGTTGAAGAAACAAGCTACAAGGGAAATCAACCTATACTTGAGAGCGTACTAATGTTCTTAAGTAATATAGCGATCCCAAAAGTGAGCGACTCGGATCATGAAGAAGGAGTGTTGGAAAAGTGTTGGAAACATACTCACGATGATATTCTAGTCGCTGCTGCCTGCTTGCAGGGTTTCCGTGACTGGGAAGGAAGTGGCCTAAGATGTCAACAAGCAGCAAAAGTACGCCCCTACATTCTGAAGTAACCGAAATTTTGATCGGCGTTCTCGTCGGAAGGTCGAACACTTTTACTATACGTGGTTGACATTGTAGCGGATTCATCAACCCAGAGTGTTCAGCTATGATTCCCTGAGGCAGTTTCTGGAGGTCATAGCCATGGTCCGCCACTCTCGGATGACGTCAAAGGCACAGACACGGGTGTCTGAAATGGGCATTATGGTAGTCAGTAGCACGTTGTTGGTGTTTTCGGGATTCTATAGGCGAGACGAAGTTGACCTGGCAAACATGATGATATTCGTTCGACTTTTCAATATTATTAGGTGAGTCATGTCAGTAAGCTCAATGTGCAGGAACGTGCGGTAGTCGCAGACCACTAGTGTGACATTCTCTACAATCAACGAGAGGCCTACCGTCCGACCAACTCATCGTTAGGGAAGGCGGGGCGTTTGTTGCTAAATTTTATCAACTGCCGGTCCTGAGCGAATCTTGACTTCGGAGCCACGAGGAACACAGTGGCAGTTGTATATGTCTGGTGTGTCTGCTCTTCTGGAAGGCGCAACATCAGTAGTGTCGAAGAAGGGGTGGGAATAAACTCTGCGGCTCTAGACTTTGGCGCTAATCGATAAGCGCTTCAGCCCGGTGATTGGATGGCTATGGCTGGACATCCAATGGTATCAATTTCCGTATCGGGATTAGGTTTCAAGACGCGTAATCAAAATTGTACATTTTAATCACTTTGAGTCCATAGGCAAAGCGCCATTAAGTGTTTTCATCTCACCGCGAGCATCAGAATTGAGTGAGCTGGCTTAGAAAACCCCGGCATCACTTGAAGCAGGTGACGCACAGCGAAGGCGAAGGTGCTCAACAGTCAACCAACACGAGGATGGGATTAACTTGGGGAAAGAAGCTATGTCACTGTACTTTGTTCCAGATCTCATCATCTCCGACCCTAAACGCCTTCGATTTCTTACAGCCCACACTTGTGATCTGACGGTTGACTCGTAGTGTATTCTGCTCTGACTCCCTCAGCTACGATTCGTGCCGTCTACGAGAGCTTCCAGTCACTGAGACATAAGCTCAACCTCCGCCCCTAGGTTTCTATCTGTGAAGCTCAGCCATGAGCTAGGGTCACTATTGACCCCGGTGCTGGCAATGAAATCTCCTGACGAGCCTGGCTGTGTAGAATGTCTCTACGAGAGTCTTCTCTCCAAGGACCAAATTACAATTGAGAGATCGATGGAGAATCATTGACGCCAGCCGACCTACCAAACTTGCAATGTTACTCCTCGTGTTGGAAGAATGACAGGTAGAATTCCTTCAGAAGAAGCGTATCGACGTTCTCTTTCCTCCATGTTTAGCCCAGGCACTCTGCTCTAATATCCTTGGATCACTTTGAACGCTCTCATTGTCGATTAACTCTTGCGAATCATCCTGCAGCTGAAGCAATTATGTATTTCCTACATCTAACTGGCGCCACTCCTAAATTTTAACTTTCACCCACTACTCTTGCTTTCATCGACTTGAAATGAAACAGGTACCCAATGGGCGGTGCTATGCTCCTCTTTCGACAAAATAGAGATTGCTCGACCTACCCAGACTGCACCCGCGAAGACATGGGGAATGTTGTGTGATGTGGCAATTTCTGACCGATACCAGTGCAACAACACCGATCTTGCTGGCTCCTGTGACTGTAAACCGCCTGGATAGAGTTCCGTGACAGGGAATGCAGGCGCTATTGCATCCTCCGTTGATCGGTCCCCCTTGATGCAAGCAAGCGGGACGGCGCTTCCGGCATCTGCAGCCATCACAATAACGGCAGTCCCTCTTCCTTCCTTCACTGGAGCAGTACTAGCACCACCATCTTCCTCGAAGGTAGTCGTACTCCCCACTTCCACTTCCCACCGAAAACCCCCACTCAACCTGGAATGGCCGTGTGGCCCAGATACTAGCCCCCAGATCTTCAGCTGTGGTGGCAATCTCAAGCTCTTCCAGCTATTCGCACCAGCCGGGACATCTCATTGGATGAGGCAAGCGAAGGATTTGTTACGGGGGAAAAGCTACATACCAGGGTGGGGGTGTACCTGTATCAATGGCAACATTCTGCCGCGCAACTGATGCACGCGTAGATACGGCTGCCCAGCTGCACTTCTTGCAGCAGATCAATGCAGATGGCGGGGGAGATGCGATCGCATTCTATCAGGATCTGAAGGGACAGTGTACCCGCAATGGATAGAGTTTGGGGCGGAAGAGATATAGACCACCATAGTCCCGACCTGGGAAATCCATCAATTTGGATCCTGGTCCTTGAACTCTGGATCTGTGCGGACGAGACCAGTATCATTTCCTCAAGCGCGTAAGTATCTAATGCTTTAGAATAGTGCACCTCTGGTGTGTTTCTCGCAATCCATATGAATTCATCACGTCTTTTGAGCCATGCTCTTGGGTAAAATGAAGGACTAAGATAAAAGCTTCAATAATGTGCCTCTTCAGCAATGGATCTTCATTGGTAACTCAGTCTATCGACTTTCCGTCTTCGCGTTCGTTGATGTATGTCAAAGATCGAGTGTACTCACCCTTTGATGCTTTGGTCATCGCCATTGCAATGTCGTTTCCCGATGGCTATGTATTACCTTTATCGCACCAATGTTTGCTACCCAGATCTTCTTAAGTCAATATTCAATCTAAACGCGTTTTTCAGTGAGATTTAGGAATGCGACTGGGCAGCATCCTCACTGCAATCACTCGGACCTGATCGGTCCTCGTCTATAGAGCAACAGAAAGATGCGCTGTCAGCTGATGTGTGAAGCAAAACCCTGCCAAGACTTTGTTCTAGAAAACCTTACCCTAGCATCAGCCCTAGCCTTTTTAGCTAGAGGTCTGGGTTAAACTACCTTAAGCTGTTGTCATTGTTGTCCTGCTCCAATTACTTAAACTTTGACGATGATTATACCATAGCTAGTACTGCTTCCGACACTATTCAAGCCGCAGCTCTCCTACTTCCAGATTCTCATACCCAATCATGCTCCTTAACGTCCTCATCGCAACCCTCCAATCCGCCAGCCTCACCCTCATCTCCACGCTTATAGCAAGGACGTTCACCGCCTCCGACCCTCCCATCGTCCCCTTGATCATACTAGCTCTACTCAACACGCCACCAAACTACTATTGGCAACATCTGATCGAGAAATATTTCCCCGGATACACTACGACCAAGATTGAGGTGGACGATGGGGGAAAAGGCGTGGAGGTTGAGAAGAAGCTGAATTTGCAAAACACGTTGATCAAGTTTACGTTGGATCAGACCATTGGGGCGGTATGGAACGTTGCGTGTTTCCTGGGTTTGACCAGGTTTCTTCAGGGGGTCCCAATCGAGGAATGCTTCAGAGCGATTCGCGAGGTGTGTGAGGTTCTGTTCATGGTTCGAGGGCAGTCCGAGGGCGCTGCTACTATAATGAGTCCAATTGAATCCGCTGACTGAAGGCCAGGAGATGTGGTCCCTCATGGTCGCCGGATACAAGCTCTGGCCAGCTGTCTGCCTTCTACAGCATACCCTTGTTCCAGCTGAACGAAGAACGCTCGTCGGAAGCCTTGTGGGACTGGGCTGGAACGTTTATTTGGCGATGCGGGCATCCACATAGACTCGTGAACGATGCAAGATTTCTGGTTTCTATACTGTTCGGCAGAGACTGGCATTACCTATTCGCTGCAAGACTTGGACGCGAATACCACAAAGGCCAATGATGTTCACGAACGCAGGTTCCGGAGAAAGAGAAGCACAACCCGTTCACCATCAATGTGGGAAAATGTGGTCGAATATCTCAATGCAGGACCAAAGACTCCAAACATGGGACTGGTCCCCTTTGAGCTTTAAACGAAACAGTGAGTTGCAGTTTTCCTATCACGACACATCTACGTTACTGTCCATACTAACTTAGAACCTAGAAAAGGCCTTCGAGACAAGGTATAGGCCGCTACACTATGCTTGAAGCCTCGGACGCATCTACCGGACTTCCTTGGCCCTTAGTGTTAGGTGTCACACGATGTGCTAAGCGATTACTGTTGTTTCCATCCCCGTGTGATGATCTCACAAAGATCTGGACGCTTCCGGAAACCAGCTGCTCCACGTGACCATCGAGGATAGAATGCATTGGTAGAGCGGAGTAACGATCATGCCACAATCTCTTAGTATGTTAGTAGTAGAGGGCAGTTGCTGAGTCGATCTCCGTGTCTTACCAAAACACCCCCCTCAGGCAGATACTGGAACTCCACCGTAGTATTTTCTGGTTTGTGATATTTCCCCAATTCATCAAGCTAGACTACGTGAGCCTTTCGATGAATCAAGTATTGAACGTATTCGCTTATGTCCTCTGACTTAGGTTCTCCTTTTAAAAACATGCGTTGAGGGTAGAAGGAGGAATAGCGTGCTCGCGAAACGGCTTTGGCGTTGCGAGACGCCAATCGTGAAGTCGTCGAAGCGTTGAATGGCTCGTACTTGGAGTCTCCTTCCAGCCTCCTAGAATCGACCTTTCGGCCAAAGCAAAAACTAATTACGGGTCTCGCATCGTAGTAGTGGTCTCATTCATTGAAGCCGTTGGAAAGACGAGCTTCGACAGCAACCTAGGCCACGTGTTGAAGGTCGTACTTGCCTGATCGGCTCGCACGCGCTTCCTAAGCCTGATTAGTGTGCTTGTATTTCTTCTCTCTCGAGGTTGAGTAATCCTTGGCCGGAGACTTCAGCAGCAGCCGAGCAATGGCACAAACACCACCTTTCCGCAATCGCCCAAATCTTTACATAGCCCTCCCTCGCCTCACGGGCTCACCGCGCCATCCAGCCTACGCAACGCCCATCTCAAGCGGAACGTCGACGCCCAATGGTACGCCCTTCGCCACCACCGCATACTCCCCGTTTCGGTCTGCAGGCTTGAACCCCCCCGCTCCTTACCATACCTCCAGGGATACTACGCCAGATCGCGAGAAAAGCCGATACTTTGATGGCTACTCTTGGTTTCGCACAAAGCGTCTGCTCAGCAGCAGGCCTTTGTGGTTCCTATTCGCCCTACTGGTTTTGTCGTTATGGTGGTTTCACAGAAGACTTCAGGCTCCGGATGTGGTTCAATGGAAGGCCCATCACTTGGGGAAACAGCATGCATCCGAAGGACGTACCAAGAAGCTGCAATTCTTTCCTGCCACAAATCCAAAGATACACGTCTGCTTACACTAGAAACCCATTCTCGGCCGCACATACTGACTGCACTTAGTATGTTGGCCGCTGGTCTGCTACACCAAATCGTCTGCGTAAGGATGGGACGTTCCCAGGTATGTCGACCCCAGTGATCACCATCACATGATGAATCTCAGGCTCATACTTGATGAAGGTGTCTACTTCGACTTGGCTGTGAAGAATACCACGACCCTATTACTCTCACTGCGCAACACCCCAGAGACTCATAAGCATTCGCGCCATGGTCATTCATCCAGAACATCTGGATCCCTTCCTCTGCTCAATCCAGGTCACCTTTCCTTCCGGCCAATCGCCTCCGACGACACACCAGCGCTTCCTATCTCGCTGTTGGCTCGGGTCGACTCTGAAGAATACATTCTCTTACCAAATGCGTCGATTCTAGTGTCTGTATGCGCCAATGACTTATCCAAAGATGATGAGCACCACATTCGCATCGCCGCGCCAATGACCGACAATGGGGCTATGGGGATTATCGAGCTGGAAGGTCTCTGGCTGAGTAAAGGCGGTCAGCTACTACGTGTCGAAGGATCATTGTTAGGCGATGAATTTGCCGACGAAGATGATTTAAGTGCCCAGAATGACCAAGTCGGCGAAAAACATCGCGTAGGTCTTAACAACATTTTGAAAGGCAAAGGCTCCGGTGGCGGAGACAGTGCAAAGGCCACTGTCAGTGAGGAAGATCTCCCTACAATGCTTCAACAACGCAAGAAAATACTCGAGGTCATTACAGACTCCCCAGGCTCCTTCCGCTCCAAGCACAATGGCGCTCGTACTGGGGGAGCCGACGGTCTACTAGCTGGGGTCATGGGTTGGGAATATTTACTCGGCGAGATGTTTGACGCCGATCATGTTGGCATCGGTGTTGATGGTATGTGTATGACACAGGACTGCATCGCCGGCGTTGGCTCGCCTGCCGGTATGGGTGACGTTTTCTTCCGAAGGTTAGTCAACCTCGATCATCAAGTGCAACGTGAGAGTTGTGTCTGACATCGTCTTAGCGGTCCCTATGGATCGAAGTACTTTGACCATGCGTGGATGTTTGACAGCTATATCCCGGACGTGATGGTATTCTCCCCTTGATTTCGGGCTTTACGAAGCTAACTAGTCCGATCAGATCCTCAACATTGGCGGTTCGGACCATGACTCATTTGAAAAGCACCGCGAGGAATACAATAGGACAACGTGGGACTTGGCCGAGCGTTTCGAGCAGACCTATGTATCGCTTGTCAAAGCTATCCGCACACTAGCCTATCCAAAACACCCCAATATTGTGCACAACGAAAGGGCTGGCTACCCAGGATTGGTCTCCAGCTCCACCCCGGCTGCGATTCCGATATTCGTGATGCGACCTCTGCGCGGTCAATTAGAGCATGCTACGCAAAACGCTGTCAACAAAATCCGAGCAGACGGCGACAAGAGCGTCTTCTGGCTCGACACCTCCGGCTGGCTGGATACGGAGACTGAAGGTGTGGAGACTGAGGACTTGTTCTTCGACGAGACTGCATCACCGCCCAAATGGAGATTGACGGAGCAAGGCAATCAGCGGGTTGCTATCTTCCTGCACATGCACGTCTGCGGGTATCTTGCGGGCGAGGGCGAGAAGTGTGCCTTTTTGCCGCATGAGGTGTATCAAGGAAAGGTGTTTGATCCGATCCAAGCCAATTTCGACCGCTACTTGGAGGATGAAAAAGAGAGAAAGCTGAAAAAGCTCTTCTGGGACTAGGATGGTATTAAAGAGGGGGTTGCTAAAACTATTGATTACAAACAACTCATTTTACGTGCAAATTTTAATATAATAACAATCTATAAAATAATATATCTGTCAGGGTTAGAGCTTTGATGGCTAGTATGTAGTTGATTGACGAGAATACTAGCTATGCAGAACTAACTATGTACAGGAAATGGGTATAAGTACTATGGGTGCCAAGGCGCTAGGCGTTACCCGTACTATACCCGAGGCTAGGGGGCGGAGACCCGGAGGGTAACCGGAGGGCGAAGCCTGCCTAGCCTGGAATCGTGACAATATCATAATTCAAGTAGTAAATTTAGATAATTACTAGAGTTATATTACTCTACTTTGTTGCTACATTACTCTTACTTTGCTATTATACTATCTTATCTTATTAAGTCTAATTAGATAGTTTTTAGAATTAAATAACTCTATAAACAAACAACAATAATTAGAGCAAAGAGAAACAATAAGAAAGATATATTATTTAATTTGTTTATTATTAAATTCGATATATTTTCTTATAGATCTCTCGATACAAATTTAAATCTAAAATATATCTTTTGTATATTTAGAATTTATCTCTATTTGTATCTCTATATTATATCTAAAAATTACTTATATAGAAAATTTTAAAAATTTCGAATTAAATTTTTTATAATAATTTCTTTTGTATCTTCTCTTTTATTTTGTTAATAATTCTCTCTTATAGTTTCTTGTTTGTTTTGTTAACAACTCTTGTTACAAGCTTATTAAAGCTATATCAATAATTTAGATTCTACGTCTTTGGGCAAACTTGCTATTATGCTTAATATGTTCGACAAACAAGCAATCTAAATATAATATTTAATATATTTAACAAACAAGTATTGCGAACAATTATATTTATTATATTCGATAAACAAGCAAAACAAGCAATTAGTATTTTCTTAGTATATAGAAATTAAAACACAACTCTCTTATAAATTGTGTTCAACTTATTATAGATTTTTACTTATTGTTACTTTAATTTATCGAATCTCTTTTAAAAATTTATTAAATATAGAAATTGTTTATAGTTGCAACTCTTATTATTAAATAATTGTTTATATTGTTTGAAAATATCTACAAATCTCTTTAAAAGCACAATTTATTCTAATATTTTCAAAAAAAGTACTAGCGTAATACTTTGAATATTTTAAGAATATTTGTATTAGATTAACGCGTCTCTATTTCGAATACTAGCTTATTAGTATTATGTCGACTATCGATTATAAAAAACAACAAGATTAGAATTAATAAATTTAATATCTATTATAAAGATTGTATTAATCTAGAGAATTAACTTATATAGATAAATATCTATTTTGTTTTCTATTTTGTTTTAGCAAATTAGAAGACAATTTTTGTATTAACATTTTTTAGAGAAAGAGCTCAATATTAACTTAAGTTAAACTTACAAAAGTATTTAGAAAACAATAGCAAAAACTCTTGTATAATATTTACAAATTTTAACAAAAAGAGTTTCAAAGAATCTTTAAAATATTTAACAAAAAACAAATTGCAAAAAGAGTAATTTAGTGTTACGACCCTAGTTCGTTATAGCTAGTATATATTCTACAAAGTAGTTTGTAGCATATAGTACAATTATTTGCATGCTTAACGACTTAACAAGCGAACATTATTCGATACGCTAATAAGCGAGTTTAACATGTTTGACAACGAACAAAGCGAATAGAGTTCAACATGTTCGACAACGAATAAAACGAACAAAAAGAATCTTCTTTAATATATAGATTTTTTAGATACGACTTTTTTATAAATTGTGTTCAATTTATTTATTAAATTACTCTCTATTATAGATACAAGTTGTAAAATCTTGTTATTAAGTAATTGTTTACATTGTCTAAAAACGTTTACAAATCTCTTTAACAATATTAATTTACTTTAATATTTTCGAAAAAAGTACTAGCGTAACACTTTGAACACTCTAAGAATGTCTATATTAGATCAACGCGTTTCTATTTCGAACATTAGCTCATTAACATTACGTCGATCATCGATCATAAAAGACGACAAAATTAGAATTAACAAACTTAATATTTATTATAAAGATCGTATTGATCTAAAGAATTAATTTATGCAAATAAATATCTATTTTATCTTTTATTTTATTTTGACGAATTAAAAAACGATTTTTGTATCGACATTTTTTAAAGAAAAAGCTTAGCATTGACTCAAGTTAAATTTACAAAAATACTTAAAAAATAATAGCGAAAACTTTCGTACAATGTTCACAAACTTTAATAATTTTAAAAAAGAGCTTCAAAGAATCTTTAAAACATTTAACGAAAAACAAATTGCGAAAAGAATAATTTAACATTTAACTTAACGAATCTTTGCAATAAATTACGTCGCTAAATTTTAAAAATATATTAATTTAATTAAGTGAAACGATGTCGCATTTATAACAATGTTTCGACGAAATTTAAAGAACAATTTAAAAGACGAAATTATGCGTAATAAGAAAACTTTTAACGATATATTTAATTTTATTGAAGTAATTATCGATTTTAATAACAAACTATATAAAAAAATTATAAAAAAAAGATATAATTAATTTTGAGAACAAAAATCTTTTTTGAATTAACGATTAAATATTAATAAAAAGAATTTCGTTTTAATTAAAAGTATAATAATTTTAATTATCGTAAATTTGCATTTATAAAACTAGATTTTATTTAACAACGTAAAAAGAATTTTTTTAGAAAAAAGCAAAGTAACAAATTCTAAAAAACGTGCTATTTATGTGGCAAACTAAATTACTTTACAAAAAATTATTAATTACGAAACTTAATAAATCGTTAACAAATTAATGTTATATTAAGAGAGATACTTAATAGTTAAAACAACATTAGAGAGCAAATTAACATAGAGACAAACATTCTTAAAATTAGATCGAACGACAACTACTATTTGATAAAAAATTTAAATTAGTTATAGAAAGTTCTAAATAAAACATCATTAAACAAGACATTCGCATTTACGCAAAAAGTTAACTAAATACTTAATAAAATTATAAGAACGAAACAATTAAAAATGTTATATTTTTATTTAATAACAAACTTAGACGACAAATATAACTAAAAAGACTTTTACAAATGTTTAAATAACATTATAAAACATTTTAAGACTTTAATTAATTTATTAAAGAAACGACAAATAAATTAAATCGTAAATAAATGCGAGAAAACGCTAGAAAGCGACGTCACTATAAAAAAAGATATTTTTAAGAAAATTAAATAACAATTGAGCAATGTTAATTTATTTAAATAAGCGATAAAGAAAGCAAAGAAATATGCGACACTTAATTAAACAAAATGCTATAACGACTTATGTTAAACTTATCTAAAAAATAAAGAAAAAATTAATTAATTTTTTAAAAAGCTAAAGTTATTAATTTAGCATAAGAAAAAAGCTTAACGTAAGCAAGCGTTCGAAGCAAAAATCGCAACATAAAAACAAAAAAAAGTTCAAATTCTTTAATAAAGAACATATTAAAAAAATGTAATATATTAGTCTAATAGTAGCAATTAAATTTAATAGTATACGCACAATGTTTTATTACACTAATTAGAATTAATAAATAATAATTTATCGTAATAATCGATTTTAATGCAATAAATAATTTTATAACTAAAGCTTTTGTTAAAAGAGAAAAGTATTTTATTTAAAAAAAGTCTAACGCATACAATTTAATAATTATAAATAAAAACTCATTACTTAATAAAAATGAAAAAGTAAATAAAGAAACGAAATTATTATCGATAACTATTTAGCAACATCATAAGAAACTAATTTTTAATATAATGAAAATAATTATTTATAATATCGTTTTAAAAATGTTTTGATTAAAGCAACACAATCTAAAAGTTGATTAAAATATACAAGTACTTAAATTTGCGCAATGTGATCACGTAATTTACATTTAATTTACGCATTAATAGCGTTCGATAATAGATAAAAGATTAAGTTAAAAATCGATCGCAAGTAGCGAATTTGCATTTTTGCAAAAAAACGATTTAACAAAGTTCGACTTAATAAATATTAATAAAAATTAGTTAAATTATAAGATTAAAGTAAGTGAAAAAAATTACAAATCTTTTAGAAGTCTTAAACTATTTAATATAATAAAGAAATCGCTAAAATACGTATTACGAATATACAACAATTAAAAGCATTTATTTTTAAAAAAAAAACAATAGAGATTCTCTCTAAACATTAATTGTAAAATTATAAAATTAAAATTAAATTAAATAAGCAATTTACGTTTAAATTTATATATGTTTTATTTAAGAAAAAGCTCGAAGTACTTCGCGAATATCTAGTAAAAAACGAAAAGAAAAAATTTATTAAAAAATTTTAATTATAAATAGAATACTTAATTCTTTTTGTATTAAAGAAAAATAAAACTTTTTGTCTATGTGTTAATTACTAAAAGCTAAATAATATTACGATTAAAAATCAATATTTATTATCTAATATTAACGAACTTTAGAATCGACTATTTGAAGCGAAATACTTTATTAAATTAGATTTACGAAAAACGTACAACTAAATTAGAATAAAAACAAAAAAAAAGTAAAAAATAGCTTTTTGCATACAATATAAATTATATAAATACACAATAATGTCATTCGAACTCACAAACGTCTTAACAATGTGTTAAAAAATAATTAATGATATACTACGACAATATTTAGATTAATTTATCATAATATACTTGAACGACATTATGATTTATTTAAAAATTTTAAAAAAATATATTAGTTATGTCTTCAAAGTATTAAAATGTTTAAACATAAAAAATTTACATCTTAAGCTAAAGAAATGCGAATTTCATCAAAAAGAAATTAATTTTCTCGAATTTATAAACTACTTAGCAAATACAATATTATTGACAAATTTTACAAAAAAAAACACATCATAGTTATAAAAATTTGTAAAAAAAAAATCATTTTAAAATCTTAAGCTAAAATGCTTAAAGAAGCTAGTACTAAAAATGTACAATTTACGATTATTAAATAGAATTAAAATTGACGCATTAAATTTAGTTATTAATGCATGCTTTAATTAAAGACATAAAAATATATAATATCTAATAACATATCTTTTGAGAAAACTCTCGCTAATTAAACAAAACTATAATATTTATAATAAGAAACTATTTGCTATAGTAGTTTTCTTGAAGTTATAAAAAGTATACATAAAAAAATTATTAAAATTTATAATTTTTACGAATTATAAAAATTTTATGCATTTCATTATTATTAAGCAATTTAATAGAAAACAAATGCAATAATTAAAAAAACTCGAATAATACAAGTTTAAAATACAATATATCTTAGATAAAAATAATGATAAAGTAGACGCACTTAATAGAAAAAATAATTATATAAAAACGAAAGAATTGTTCAATTATAATATACTTAAGATTAACAAAGACAAATCATTATTAATAAACAAATATGAGCTAAATGCTACATTACAAATATTTCAAAATAATATAAAAGAGTTTTTAATAAAGAAAGAAAAACTTCAAATATTTATTAAAAAGATCGACGAATATATAAAAGAACATTATAATAAATTATTGCAAAAACACTTAAAAGTAACTAAAACTCTTTAGTTTTTACGCTAGCATTATTAGTTTTTACAAATAAAATAAATTGTTAAAATATACATCAAACGATGTCTTAATTATTAATAAAACAAACATAATACATATGCGAGCTATAGCGAAATCTAATATTAAAAATTATTTAAATTGTTATAAGATAAAGTTACGATAAACTTTATTATTAAGTTGTCTAAATTAACGAATTTAGCAACTAAAAATAAACATAATTCGATACTAATAATAATTAATAAATTTATTAAGTACTTATATATTATCGCATGCAAAAAAAAGTTTATTGCAAAACAACTAAAATACATTATATTAAATTAACTTATATAATATCACAATATATTTAAAAGATTAATTAGTAATAAAGACAAGCTCTTTACGTTTAATTATTAAAAGACGCTTTTTTTAATATTAAATACGAAACTTTAAATGTCTATTGTCTATTATTTAATTATAAATAATTAAACAAAAAGAACAAATTAAAGTTTTAAGTAATATTTAAGATACTACATCAACAATACTTATAATAATTAAATATTACTTTTATTTATAATATAATTGGCACTTAATGCTAAGATTTTAAATATTATTAAAATAACTTTATTTTTCGTTAATTATAACAAGAAATTAAATCTTTTTAAAGAAAAACGTACGCATTTGTTTGCGCAATTAGTTATTAAAAGAATAACGACATTAAAAAAGATATATAACAACATCTTAAAAATGCAAGAAAAATTAATTAAATATTAAAATAAAAAACGAAAAACAACATCTTAGTTAAAAAAGAGAAATAAAATATATTTTTTTACAAAAAATCTTAAAACAAAGAAGCTAAGCAAAAAATTAAATTATGTCAAAGTCAAATCGTTTTTCGTTAAGAAAATTAAGAGATTAATTAATTACGAACTCGACTTATTTAAAAACGTCAAAATATTTCTAGTATTTTATATTTTATTGTTGAAGTTAGTTGATCTAAGTACGTCTATATAGAAAACATTTTATTATAAATTATAGAAAGAAAATCGATTTAAAATTAAAAAAATTTTAAAACAAAAAAATCAACAATATTTTATAAAATAAAAAGAGTATTTTACGACAAAAAATACGTAAAAATAAACTAGCAATCTTAATAATTACGATACTTTTATTTAAAAATTTCATTAACGTTCGAAAAATCGTTTAGCATAGCAAAAGAAAATTAAATGATAAAAGATGTCTTAATTAAAGCATTTGCAACAAAATAATTTAACAATTTTGTAACATTTAACTTCTTTATATTAAATAATAAACATTGTGTCTTTCGTTTTATTTTTGTATTAATTTTTTTTAATATCTTTTTATTGCGAAGCAATCGCATAATTATAATTATTAACATAATCCTATTTTTTATCATTTTAAAGAATAGATTTTTCTTAATATAATTTCAAAAAATTTACGATATATTTATATATAATTTGTTCGCATAAATACATTTTAAACACTTTAAATAAAATAACGAATCTTTTATAACAATGCAAAGTTTGCTAATATAGCAACAACGTTTATAAACAAAATTAATAAATATTTCGTAATAATCTATTTTAAAAGCAAAACGAATATAATTTTAATAAAAAGACATAACATGTAAGCATTCGCTTTTTAAAACGAAAAAAAAAAAAAAAAAAAAAATAGTGTTACAATTTTAGTTCGTTATAGTTAATATATACTTTACAAAGTAGTTTGTAATATATAGTATAATTATTTATATATTTAACGATTTAATAAACAAACATTGCTTAATACGTTAATGAGCGAGTTCGACATATTTAACAACGAACAAAGCGAACAAAGTTCGACATGTTTAACAACGAACAAAACGAAGAAAAAGAATTTTCTTTAATATATAGATTTCTTAAATACAACTTTTTTATAAATTGTATTTAATTTATTTATTAAGTTATTTTTTATTATAGATACAAGTTGCAAAATCTTGTTATTAAGTGATTGCTTACATTGTCTAAAGACGTCTACAAATCTCTTTAACAATATTAATCTATCCTAATACTTTAGTTGTCTAGATAGTAGCGTAACATTTAGTATCTAATTTAATAAATCTTTGCAACAAACTATACAACTAGATTTCAAAAATATATTAATTTAATTAAATAAAACAATATTGTACTTATAACAATGTTTCGACAAGATCTTAAAAACAATTTAAAAGATAAAATTATATATAACAAGAAAATTCTTAACAATATATTTAATTTTATTAAAGTAATTATTGATCTTAACAACAAACTATATAAAAGAGTTATAAAAAAAATACAATTAATTTTAAAAAAAAATAGAAATCTTCTTTAAATTAGCAATTAAATATTAGTAAAAAAATTTTTGTTTTAATTAAAAGTACAATAATCTAGATTATTGTAAGTTTGTATCTATAAAACTAAATTTTGTTTAACAATATAAAAAAAAGAACTTTAGAAGAAAGCAAAATAACAAATTTTAAAAAATATACTATTTATATAGCAAATTAAGTTACTTTGCAAGAAATTGTTAATTATAAAACTTAATAAATTGTTAACAAATTAATACTATATTAAAAGAGATATTTAATAGTTAGAATAATATTAGAGAGCAAATTAATATAAAAACAAATATTTTTAAAACTAGATTAAACAACAACTACTATTTGATAAAAAACTCAAATTAATTATAAAAAGTTCTAGATAAAATATTATTAGACAAGACACTTGTATCTATATAGAAAATCAATTAAATATTTAATAAGACTATAAGATTAAGAATATTATATTTTTATTTAATAATAAACTTAGACAACAAGTATAATTAAAAGAATTTTTACAAATGTCTAAACAATATTACAAATTATCTTAATACTTTAGCTAATTTATTAAGAAAGAAAGAGATAAATTAAATTGTAAACAAATACAAGAAAGCGCTAAAAAGCGATATTACTATAAAAAGAGATATTTCTAATAAAATTAAACAATAATTGAGCAATATAAGTTTATTCTAAGAAAAAATAAAGAAAGCAAAGAAATATGCAATATTTAATTAAACAAAGTATTATAACAATTTATACTAAACTTATCTAGAAGACAAAGAAAAAATTAATTGATTTTCTAGAAAGTCAAAATTATTAATTTAGTATAGAAAGAAAACTTAGTATAAGCAAACGCTTAAAGCAAAAGTCTTAATATTAAAATAGAGAAAAATTCAAATTTCTTAATAAAGAGTATATTAAAGAAATATAATATATTAGCTTAACAATAGCAACTAAATTTAATAGTATATATATAATATTTTATTATATTAGTTAAAATTAATAATTGTCGATTTATTACTATAGTCGATTTTAGTATAATAGATAATTTTATAATTAGAGTTTTTGTTAAAAGAGAAGAATACTCTACTTAAAAGAAGTCTAATATATACAATTTAATAATTGTAAATAAAAATTTATTATTTAATAAAAATAAAAAAGTAAATAAAGAAACAAAATTATTATCGATAGCTATTTAGCAATATTACGAAAAACTAATTTTTAATATAGTAGAAATAATTATTTATAATATTGTTTTAGAAATATTTTGATTAAAGCAATACAATCTAGAAATTAATTAAAATATACAAATACTTAGATTTGCGCAATATAATTATATAATTTATATTTAATCTATATATTAATAATATTCGATAATAGATAAAAGAACAAATTAAAAATTAATTGCAAATAGCAAATTTATATTTTTACAAAAAAACAATTTAACAAAGTTCGATTTAACAAATACTAACAAAGATTAACTAAATTATAAGATTAAAGTAAATAAAGAAAATTACAAATTTTTTAGAAATCTTAGATTATTTAATATAGCAAAGAAATTGCTAAAATATATATTACAAATATATAACAATTAAGAGTATCTATTTTAAGAAAAAAAAACAACAAAAATTTTCTCTAAATATTAATTGTAAAATTACGAAATTAAATTTAAATTAGACAAACAATTTACGTTTAAATTTATATATATTTTATCTAAGAAAAAGTTCGAAGTACTTCGCAAATATCTAGTAAAAAACAGAAAAAAAGAACTTATTAAAAAATTCCAATTATAAATAGAATATTCGATTCTCTTTATATTAAAAAAGAATAAAACTCTTTATTTATATATTAATTATTAAAAGCTAAATAATATTACAATTAAAAATTAATATTTATTATTTAATATTAGTAAGCTTTAGAATTAACTATTTAAAGTAAAGTATTTTATTAAATTAGATTTACAAAAAGCGTACAACTAAATTAGAATAAAAATAAAGAAAGAGTAAAAAATAGCTTTTTGTATACAATATAATTATTCGAATTTACAAATATTTTAACAATATATTAAGAAATAATTAATAATATATTACAACAATATTTAAATTAATTTGTTATAGTATATTTAAATAATATTATAATTTATTTATAAATTTTAAAAAAGTATATTAATTATATTTTTAAAGTATTAAAATATTTAAATTTAAAAAATTTATATCTTAAATTAGAGAAATACAAATTCTATTAAAAAAAAGTTAACTTTTTTAAATTTGTTGTTAAACAATATAGAATACGTATAAATCTTAAAAAGTTACAAACAATTAAAGAATAAAATTTATCAATAAATGTTAAAAAAATACAATTCTTTTTAAATTTTATAAACTATAATAAGAAATTTATAAAAAACTATTTAGTAAACACAATACTATTAACAAATTTTACAAAGAAAAATATATTATAATTATAAAAATTTGTAGAAAAGAAATTATTTTAAGATTTTAAATTAGAATACTTAAAAAAGTCAATATTAAAAATATATAATTTGCAATTGTTAAGTAGAATTAAAATCGACGCATTAAATCTAGTTATTAATATATACTTTAATTAGAGATATAAAAGTATATAATATCTAGTAATATATTTTTTAAGAAAACTTTTATTAATTGAATAGAACTACAATATTTACAATAAAAAACTACTTGCTATAGTAGTTTTCTTAAAATTATAAAAAGTATATATCGAAAAATTATTAGAATTTACAATTCTTATAAACTACAAAAATCTTGTGCACTTTACTATTATAAAATAATTAAACAAAAAATAAGTGCAATAATTAAAGAAATTAGAATAATACAAGTTTAAGATATAGTATACTTTAGATAAAGATAATAGCAAAGTAGATATACTTAGTAGAAGAAATAATTATATAGAAACAAAGAAATTGTTTAATTATAGCATACTTAAAATTAATAAAAACAAATTATTATTAGCAAACAAATACAAGTTAAATACAATATTATAAATATTTCGAGATAATACAAAAGAGTTTTTAATAAAGAAAGAAAAACTTCAAATATTTATCGACAAAATTAACAAATATATAAAAGAGTATTATAACAAATTATTGCAAAAGTATTTAAAAGTAACAAAAATCTTTTAATTTTTATATTAGTGTTGTTAGTTTTTACAAACAAAATAAGTTGTTAAGATATATATTAAACAATACTTTAATTATTAGTAGAATAAATATAATATATATGCAAGCTATAGCGAAATTCAATATTAAAAATTATCTAAATTGCTATAAAATAAAGTTACGATAAACTTTATTATTAAGTTGTCGAAATTAACAAATCTAGTAATTAAAGATAGATATAATTTAATACTAGTAATAGTTAATAAGTTTATTAAGTATTTATATATTATTATATATAAGAAAAAGTTTATTGCAAAACAATTAAAATATATTATATTGAATCGACTTATATAATATTACAATATATTTAAGAGATTAACTAGTAACAAAGACAAGTTCTTTATATCTAATTATTAAAAGATGCTTCTCTTAATATTAAATACAAGATTTCGAATATCTATTATCTATTACTTGATTATAAATAATTAAATAGAAAAAACAAACTAGAGTTTTAAGCAATATTTAAAATACTATATTAACAATACTTATAGCAACTAGATATTATTTTTATCTATAATACAATTAGCACTTAATGCAAAGATTTTAAATATTACTAAAATAACTCTATTCTTTGTTAACTATAACAAGAAACTTAATTTTTTTTAAAAAAAGCAAATATATTTGTTTGCGCAATTAGCTATTAAAAGAGTAGCAATACTAAAAAAGATATACAACAATATCTTAAAGATGCAAAAGAAGTTAATTAAGTATTAAAATAAAAAACAAAAAACAATATTTTAACTAAAAAAAAGAAATAAGATATATCTTTTTACAAAAAATCTTAAAACAAGAAAATTAAATAAGAAATTAAATTATATTAAAGTTAGATTGTTTTTTGTTAAAAAGATTAAAAAAATTAGTTAATTACAAACTTAACTTATCTAAGAATATTAAAATATTTTTAGTATTTTATATTTTATTGTTGAAACTAGTAAACTTAATTATATTTTTATAGAATATATTTTATTTTTATTTGCAAAAAAAGAATTAGTTTAAAATTAAGAAAATTCTATAATAAAAAGATTAAAAGTATCTTATTAAGTAAAAAGAATATTTTATTTCGAAAAATATATAAAAACTAAAAAAAAATCTTAATTGTTGTTAGAATCTTCTAAAGAAGTTTTATTAAAATAAAATATAGAAACAACATTTTAATTTTAATTAGTTAAAAGTTAAAATTATTCGAACAATATATTAAATAGCAACTTAAGAGTCTTTATAATAAACTTGATAAAATATACTTTATTTATTTTTAAATTGTTAATATTTATTTATTTTGTTATAATTATTTCTTTCTTCTTATTCTTTAGAAAATTTAATTGTTTTTCTAGTTAACTTAGCTTTGTATACGCATTGCGTATTTCTATTACCCTAGTACTTTCTACGAAGATATTAGAGTAAGTTGTGCTATCGAAGAGATTTGTAGACGTCTTCAAGCAATGCAAGCAATCACTTAGTAACAAAGATTGCAACTATAGACAATTTCTATGTTTAATAAATCTTAAGAGAGATTCGATGAATCAAAGTAACAATAAGTAGAAACCTATAATAAGTTGAACACGATTCATAAAAGAGTCGCGTTCGAAAGTTATATATATTTTTTATCATTAAGAGTTCAAGATGTTTAAAATGATTAAAACTTTAATCATCTTAATTATCTTAATCAAAATTTAAGATGTTTAAGAATCAAGTCATCTTAATTATCTTAATTTTGTTAATAGATTTTCTCTTTTTAATTACTTTGTGAAGAGCGATACGCGACAACTAATACATATTAGCACGCGACTCGTAACACTATTTTTCCTCTTCAAAAATGTTCGTCTCGAAATCATTTATTTTTTCTTTATTATGTTAACGAAGCTAATTATTAAACAACGTCGCAATTTGATTACTAATTGTCGCTATAAACACGCTTTTATCTTAATACGTTTTTGTTAAACTTGTGTATCGTTTGACGTACTCTATTAAGTAAATCGAAAATATTTTAAGTGTGAGAAATGTTATCGAAAGAATCGAAAATGTAACTTAGCTTTTAACTATCAAGAAATAAATAAAATTATAAAGAAGATCAAAAAGTTAAATGATGAAATAACGAAGTTGCGTTTAAGGATTGCGCGTAAGATGAAACAAAAAAAACACTAATTTTGTCGTTTGAAAAATATAAGAGATATTAAGTCGAAAAATATTCTAGAAATCAAGAAAGACGAAGAAGAGATCAAAAATATTAAGAAGATGCTTGAAGCTCTATTTAATATAAATATTGATTCATCTTTATTTGCTCTTTTGTTCTCTAGTGTTTTGTCTTCTTTTATGAGTGAGTTTGTTGTTAACGAAATCGTCGCAACTTGTTAAAGCAATTCTTTAGATTTTTGAGTGACTCTTATGTGTTCTTAAAGATAAAATATTTTTTTTATTTAATAAGATACTTTTGATTTTTTTGTTGTAGAATTTTCTTAATTTTAAATTGTTTCTCTTTTTGTAAATGAAAATAAAAGGTGTTCTATAAAGACGTGATTAAATTTGCTAATTTTAACAATAAAATATAAAATATTAAAAATACTTTGACGTTTTTAGATAAGTCGAGTTCGTAATTAATTAATCTCTTAATTTTCTTAACGAGAAACAATTCAACTTTGACATAATTTAATTTCTTATTTAGCTTTCTTATCTTAAGATTTTTTGTAAAAAGATATACTTTATTTTTCTCTTTTAGCTAAGATGTCGTTTTTTGTTTTTTGTTTTAGTATTTGATTAATCTTTCTTGCATTTTTAAGATGTTGTCGTATATCTTTTTTAACGTCGCTATTTTTTTAATAATTAATTGCGTTAATAGATGCGTGCGTTCTTTCTTAAAGAGATTTAATTTCTTGTTATAATTAACGAAGAATAAAATTATCTTAGTAGTATTCGAAATCTTAGCATTGAGTGCTAGTTGTGTCATAGATAAAAGTGATACTCAATTGCTATAAGTATTGTTAATATAGTGTCTTAGATATTGCTCAAAACTTTGATTTATTCTTTTTGTTTAATTATTTGTGATCAAATGATAAACAATAGACATTTAAAGTCTTGTATCTAATATTAGAAAAAACGTCTTTTAATAATTAAACATAAAGAGTTTGTCTCTATTACTAATTAGTTTTTTAAGTATATTGTAATATTATATAAGTCGATTTAATATAATGTATTTTAGTTGTTTTGCAATAAACTTCTTTTTGCATACAATAATATATAAGTACTTGATAAATTTATTAATCATTACTAGTATCGAATTATATTTGTCTCTAATTGCTAGATTCGTTAATTTTGACAACTTAATAATAAAGTTTATCGTAACTTTATTTTATAACGATTTAAATAATTTTTAATATTAAATTTCGTCATAGTTCGCATATGTATTATGTTTGTTCTATTAACAATTAAAACATCGTTTAATATATATTTTAACAATTTATCTTATTTATAAAAACTAATAATGCTAGCGTAAAAGTTAAAGAATTTTTGTTACTTTTAGATGTTTTTGCAATGATTCGTTATAATATTTTTTTATATATTTGTCAATTTTATTAATAAATATTTAAAGTTTTTCTTTTTTTATTAGAAACTTTTTTGTATTATTTTGAAATATTTATAATGTAACATTTAGTTCGTATTTGTTTATTAATAATAATTCGTTTTTATTAATTTTAAATATGTTATAATTAAACGATTTCTTTGTTTTTATATAATTATTTCTTTTATTAAGTGCATTTGCTTTATCATTATTTTTGTCTAAAATATATTATATTTTAAACTTGTATTGTTCGAGTTTTTTTAATTATTACATTTGTTTTTTGTTAAACTACTTAATAATAATAAAATGTATAAGATTTTTATAATTTATAAGAATTGTAAATTTTAATAATTTTTTTATGTATCTTTTTTATGATTTTAAGAAAACTATTATAGCGAGTAGTTTTTTATTGTGAACATTATAGTTTTGTTTAATTAATAAGAGTTTTTTTAAAAAATATGTTATTAGATGTTATATATCTTTATGTTTTTAATTAAAGTATGCATTAATAACTAAATTTAATGCGTTAATTTTAATTTTGTTTAATAATTGTAAATTGTACATTTTTATTATTAATTTCTTTAAGCATTTTAGTTTAAAATTTTGAAATAATTTTTCTTTTGCGAGTCTCTATAATTATAACGTATTTTTTTTCGTAAAATTCGTTAATAATATCGCGTTTATTAAGTAGTTTTTAATGAATCTTTTGTTATAATTTATGAAATCTAAAAAGAATTGTACTTCTTTAACATTTATTAATGATTTTTATTTTTTAATTGTTTGTAACTTTTTAAGATTTATGTGTATTTTATGTTGTTTAACGATAAATTTAAAAAAATTAATCTTCTTTTAATGAAATTCGCATTTCTTTAATTTAAGATGTAAATTTTTTATATTTAAACATTTTAATACTTTGAAGACATAACTAACATATTTTTTTAAAATTTTTGAATAAATTATTATGTCGTTCAAATATATTATGACAAATCGATTCAAATATTGTTGTAATATATTATTAATTATTTCTTAATACGTTGTCGAGACGTTTGTAAACTTAAATGACATTATTGTGTATTTGTATAATTTATATTGTATACAAAAAGTTATTTTTTACTTTTTTTTTGTTTTTATTTTAATTTAATTGTACGCTTTTCGTAAATTTAATTTAATAAAATATTTTGCTTCAAATAGTCGATTCTAAAGTTCGTTAATATTAGATAATAAATATTGATTTTTAATCGTAATATTGTTTAGCTTTTAATAATTAATATATAAACGAAGAGTTTTATTCTTCTTTAATACAAAAAGAATTAAGTATTCTATCTATAATTAGAATTTTTTAATAAATATTTTTTTTTTTTTTTGCTAGATATTTGCGAAGTACTTTAAGTTTTTTTTTAAATAAAGTATATATAAGTTTAAACGTAAGCTATTTGCTTAATTTAAATTTAATTTCGTGATTTTACGATTAATATTTAAAGAAAGTCTTTGTTTTTTTTTTTTTTAAAATAGATGCTTTCAATTGTTGTATATTCGTAATACATATTTTAGCGATTTCTTCGTTGTATTAAATAGTTCAAAACTTTTAAAAAATTTGTAATTTTTTTCATTTATTTTAATTTTATAACTTAATTAATCTTTATTAAAGTTTATTAAGTTAAACTTTATTAAATCGTTTTTTTGCAAAAATGCAAGTTCGTTGTTTGCGATTAATTTTTAATTTAATTTTTAATTTATTATTAAACGCTATTAATGCGTAGATTAAATGTGAATTACGTAATCACATTGCGCAAATTTAAGTATTTGTATATTTTAATTAACTTCTAAATTGTGTTACTTTAATTAAAACATTTCTAAAACGATATTATAAATAATTATTTTCACTATATTAAAAATTAGTTTTTCGTGATATTGCTAAATAGCTATTAATAATAATTTAATTTCTTTATTTACTTTTTTATTTTTGTTAAGTAATAAGGTTTTATTTACAATTATTAAATTGTATGCGTTAGACTTCTTTTAAGTAAAGTATTCTTTTCTTTTAACAAAAGCTTTAATTATAAAATCATTTATTATATTAAAATCGATCATTGCAATAAATTAACAATTATTAATTTTAATTAATGTAATAAAACATCGTGCGTATGCTATTAAATTTAATTGCTATTATTAAACTAATATATTGCATTTCTTTAATATTCTCTTTATTAAAGAATTTGAACTTTTTTTTGTTTTTATGTTGCGATTTTTACTTCGAACGTTTGCTTACGTTAAGCTTTTTTTCTATGCTAAATTAATGTCTTTAACTTTTTAAGAAATTAATTAATTTTTTCTTTGTTTTTTAAATAAGTTTAACATAAATTGTTATAACATTTTGTTTAACTAAATGTCGCGTATTTCTTTGCTTCTTTTATCGCTTATTTAAATAAACTAACATTGCTTAATTGTTATTCAATTTCTTTAAAAATATCTCTTTTTATAGTAACGTCGCTTTTTAACGCTTTTTCGCATTTATTTACGATCTAATTTATTTATTGTTTCTTCGATGAACTAGCTAAAGTCTTAAAATGTTTCGTGATATTGTTTAGACATTTATGAAAGTTCTTTTAATTGTATTCGTTGTCTAAGTTTGTTATTAAATAAAAGTATAGCGTTTTTAATCGTTTCGTTCTTATAATTTCATTAAGTATTTAATTAATTTCTTGCGTAAATGCGAATGTCTTGTTTAATAATGTTTTATCTAAAACTTTTTATAATTAATTTGAATTTTTTATTAAATAGTAATCGTCGTTTAATTTAGTTTTAAGAGTGTTCGCCTTTATGTTAATTTGCTTTCTAATGTCGTTTTAATTATTAAATATCTCTTTTAACATAACATTGATTTATTAACGATTTATTAAGTTTCGTAATTAATAATTTGTTACGAAATAACTTAATTTGTCACATAAATAACACGTTTTTTAGAATTTGTTATTTTGCTTTTTTTTAAAGTTTTTTTTTTTACGTTGTTAAATAAAATCTAGTTTCATAGATGTAAATTTACGATAATTAAAATTATTATATTTCTAATTAGAACGAAATTCTTTCTATTAATATTTAATTGTTGATTCAAAGAAGATTCTTGCTCTTTTTCGAAATTAATCGTATTTTTTTTTTATAATTCTTTTATACAACTTGTCGTTAAAATTGATAATTACTTTAATAAAATTAAATATATCGTTAAAAGTTTTTTTATTATACATAATTTCGTCTTTTAAATTGTTTTTAAAATCTTGTTCAAACATTATTATAAGTGCGACATCGTTTTATTTAATTAAATTAATATATTTTTAAAATCTAATAACATAATTTGTTACAAAAATTCGTTAAATTAAGTACTAAATTACTCTTTTTGCAATTTGTTTTTCATTAGATGTTTTAAAGATTTTTTAAAGTTCTCTTTTAAAGTTATTAAAGTTTATAAACATTATACAAGAGTTTTCGCTATTGTTTTTTAAATATTTTCGTAAATTTAATTTGAGTTAATGTTAAACTCTTTCTTTAAAAAATGTCGATGCAAAAATCGTCTTTTAGTTCGCTAAAACAAAATAAAAGATAAAATAAATATTTATTTGCATAAGTTAGTTCTTTAAGTCGATATAATCTTCATAATAGATATCAAGTTTATTAATTCTAATTTTGTCGTTTTTTATGATCGATAATTGACGTGATACTAATGAGCTAATGTTTAAGATAGAAACGCGTTAATTTAATATAGACATTCTTAAAGTGTTTAAAGTGTTACGCTAGTATTTTTTTTAAAAATATTAAAGTAAATTGTGCTTTTAAAAAGATTTGTAGACGTTTTTAAACAATGCAAGCAATTATTTAATAACAAAAGTTTGTAGCTATAGACAATTTTTATATTTAATGAATCTTGATAAAGACTTGATGAATTAGAGTAACAATAAGTAAAAATCTATAATAAGTTGAACACGATTCATAAGAAAGTCGTATTTTAATTTCTATATATTAAGAAAATACAAGTTGTTCGTCTTGCTCGTTCGTTAAACATAGCGAACATAATTGTTCGCAATGTTCGTTCGTCGAACATGTTAAACATCATGCTTAGATTGTTCGCTCCTCGAACATAGCGAACATGATAGCAAGTTCGCCCAAAGGCGTAAAACTTGAATCACTAATATAGCTTTGATAAGCTCGTAACAATATTGTTGTCAATTTAATTATATTATTAGTTTTATATTTTATAAACACAAAAAAATTCTATAATTTTAATAATTTTTTTAATATAGAATATAATAATTATAGACTTATTTTTAAGATATCTAAACTATATATTAATTATCTTTAATAAAAATAATAAAATAAAAATAATAAAATTGTAATATATAAATAGTTTGCAAAGCTTCTAAGATAAACAAATTCTTATGTTCTAAATTTTTTGTTTATAATTATAATATTAATTAATAAAAAATTTATCTAGCTTAAGTTAATATTTATTATTATATATAAATTATTTATATAAATAAATATATTAGTAATACAAAATTAGTTTGCAATCTTTATTTATTAATAAAAAAATTAAGTTTTTATTTAATTTAATAATAAGTATTTTTATTATATAATAAGAAGATATTATTAAAGTATAATATTTTATTAATAAAATATTTAGTATAATTTTTATATTTAAACTATAAATACTTCTTAAGCTATATTTAAATAATTATAATATAAAATATTATAATATTTCTCTAATATTTTTAAGATAATTGTATAGATAATATTCTTTTATTATTTATAAAATATCTTTTATTTTTTATTTATAAAAAAAAATTTCTTGCAAGTAATTATTATATTTTAATTTATATATTAGATATATAGAAAATAATTAATACAATATTTTTTTATATAAAATATATATAAGAGTATTAATAACAAAACTTTATTGTTATTAAATATAATAATTATAGAATATAATAAATCTAGATAATTATAAAGATATATTAAAGTTTTTATTATTTATATATAATTATTGTAGTTTTGTTACAAGTTCTAACTAAGATAGATTTTGCTCTTCGAATTTTTGCTTTTTTAGTCTTAAATATACTACAAATAGTATTTAGTATCTTAATATTTATAATATTTTTACTTATTTTCTATATATAAATAGTTTTGTATAACTAGTATTCTTATTAATTAATTATATACTAGTCTATTAACTTTATTCTCTAATATAATATTAATTATCTTTTCGAAATTAATTAACAAATTGTTTGTTAAAGATATTTTTATTTTTTATTTTGTTAATTTTGTTATAATTATAAAACAACTTTAAATATTAACTTTTAAAATAAAAAAGAACTAAATCTAGTTAAAAAAATAGATATTAAATATTAAATATAATAAAATATTTATTAATAAAAAAGTAAAATTTATTTAAATTATAATAATAATACAACAAAGCAATCTTTAATTAAAAGAAATAAGCTATATAAATTAAAGTATTCGATATATTTTTAACAAAAAATATTAATAATAAATCTAATACAAAGAGTATACTAATAAGTTTTCTAAAAAAAAGTTTATTAATAAGTTTGCTACAAAGAATATATTATAAAAATAAATTTATTATAATACTTTTATTATAACAATATATTTAAGTAAACAAAAAAAATACAATATAAATTATTTATTTATTGCAATATTTATTTAAATATTGTTTGCTATAATTAAATATATTTCTAATTTTACTAGTATATTATAGTAAATAAATAATATTAATTGTAAATTTTTTATTTAAACTTTATTAATTATCTAAACAATTATATATATTTATTTAGTTTTATATTTATAAATTAATTAAATTAAACAAATATAACTAAATTGTTTTACTTATTTAAAACTAAATTTATAGTTTTTATT
>JAABUS010000947.1_pt1 | contig 68675 bp, 66 predicted proteins | sample 5560161 | NCBI WGS metagenome assembly JAABUS01 (sample SAMN10711885, study PRJNA513376) | rock metagenome | isolation source: Antarctica rocks | place: Antarctica: Victoria Land, Trio Nunatak nord | collected 2016-01-04
GAGCTTCACCTTTTCATCGACGAAAGGGCTTTGACGGATACCTTCAAATTCTTAATTCTGTTTCACGGAGTCTGCTGTTGGAGATCTATCTTTCACCACCAAGAATGTTGTACAAGGCTGTATGGTTATAGGAGAACATTATCGGTCGATGCTATTGCAACTACGACATGGACCAGTAATGTCACGAAGATTCATGATTTAAACATGACGACCGTATCACATTTCCGCAGAATGGTAACGTCCTCAAAATTACGAGGAACAGTGGCGCTCATCTTCTACCAGATCATCATGATTGACATGTTTCAGTCTTAACGGTTGGCATTTCTCATTTCTGAAGAATTCTAAAGCGCAATCTATCAGGAATGAATATCATGTGAGGAGACCGTGAAGATAACCATATAGCCATCCCGAGGACACTGACACTTCCGGATCCTCCAACAGCTGCCTTTCTTTAATCCTAAAATGACGTTCACCCTAGGGAGACATCAACAGCCGCTATCTTCTTGGATCGAATCCTATCGTTTCGCAGCGCTTCCTAGGCATCGATATAAGCAGGAAAAATGACAGTGTAATCTGGCAACATTGTTTGCAAGGAAACATGGCTAGGTTCTAGCATGAATGGATTTAATCGTATCTATTAAAAGCTGACTGGCGCCAGCCCGAACCTTGAAGAACGACGGAGCAGATCGACGAACTTTACTGATCGGTCGAGATCCTTTCGCTAAACGAAACTTCTAATCCTGCAACTTTGTTTCGACCTACTTGTTGGTGGCCACTGGCCAGGTCAACGGACGGATCCTTCAAGCCTCATCGTCTTTCTCCGCCAATAGAGCTGGTTTACTGATCTTTGCAAATGTGCGACTCTCTTCTTGTCATCGATCTGGCTTCGCTCTAGAAATTGTACGTAGGACTTGATCCTAGCCGACTGATCTCAGAGACTACGTGCAGTCTAATCTATCCGCGCTCTTTAGAAGACCTAATACCCTCGTTCAGATACAACGACCATATTCAGCTCAAGAAAATCGAGCCTCGCCAACATGTCGGTTTCATCTCCTGGCTACTGCAGGGATAACAAGGAAGCTGATGATCTTTTCGAAGTGCTATCCCATATCTCCAAGCATAGCTCCCAATGGTGCAAAGTCTTGATTTAGTATCAACTCTCATTTACGTTCATTCCGGCATTGGAGCCTTGCTTTTCACTATCATACATTTCCCACAAACTGTCAAGTCAAGCTCAGCCACGCACCTTGCTTCTAAAGGAGGCTATTGATAGGAGAGTATGCAGCTTCCAGCTGTTCCACATTAACGGTTCGTTTTCCAGGCATCCCTGCGACGTAGCTTCAACCCTGAATGCAACAAAGAATCTTCCTCCAAGTTTCTTGACATCAAGGGACATCTGTAAAGGATTTCCATTCCCCAGTTCGGACTTTACCAGAAAGATCATCATTGTGGCGTGAAGACCTCTCTAATTAATGTTAGGACTGGACCATTTAGGCGGCGCCCGAGGCTTATGAAGGTTGTGGAGCACTATAAATATCGCACAGTCAGCTCCGCCATGCTCCAGATATCCTGAAGAACAAATATGTCCATTTCGTGCTTTCCCACTCTATCCATAATCTAAACCAGCGGTTGATTTTCGCCTATTCTTGCTTATATAAAGCTTCGAATACGATCACCATGCTAAAGCAGTCCTAATGGAAGGTAGACATGGTAGAAAGATTTCTGAAAGAGTGCAGATATTCCACCATTCTCTAAGTACATATCAAAGCAAACATTTTCCCGCACTTCATCCAGATCCGATTTCATGGTCCCCCAAGTCTTCTATAGTAACACGAATTAGCCTCTGTCATTCTTAGTGGATTCCCAATGATTATAGCATACCCGCAACAACGACTCCATTATCGCCAAAACATTCGCATACGTCCGTTTGCTCGACCTTCAATTGCCCGAACAACCACATTGCAAGCAACCCCCTTCTATATCAAACGCACAGCCAGGTGCTTGTCCGCCACAGTCGCCCACACCGCCCGTGCATGTCCATCCGGCGTTCACGCAGCCGTTGTTGCAAGTTGCCACCGGAAAAACTTGAGGACTAACGAAGTATTGGCGCTCTTCAATGGGGCCAGCAGTTTGAGATTTGTCGACGGGGCCTGCAAGTGCTGCTGCTGCGAATACTGCGCTAAGAAAGCTAATGGATTGGATGAAAAGCATGATGGAATTTGTTTATCCAAGGTAAAGATGAAGTGCTGTAATGAATGAGGTTGAACTGAGTTGAAATGTTTTAGACTATGGTGATCGAGTGATGAACGGGAGTGGAAGTATCTGTGCTGCATTGAAAGACACAAAGGAAAGCGAGTATTTTATACCTAATCAACCTCCAACCAAACCACCAAACCACCTAAGCAGTGCAACGCAATCCGTGTCATCCTCTGGGGAATCTGCCCTGCGAAGGCACTGGTCTTCTCGAAGGATGAATCTCAGGTTTCAGCAGCGTATCCGTGCACGTTTTGGTTTCAAATCCTACCAAGTTCTTCAGGCGATCTGATCATCTCTGTTCCTAAAGGATTCGAATGCAGATAGAGAACGGATTTTCGTTTTCACATGATTAGGCTGGCTGTTCAGACCTTAAGGATTCTCGAATCGGGCGATCTCATTCGCTCAGCCTCATTTTCTTTGCTAGTGGTGAGGCTATGTACTGAATTTGAAACATCTAGAACTAATTGTGGGGAATTGTAACCTAACGATCGTCATTTGTCTTTCGAGATAGCTCGGGTCGTTCTGTTTCTCACCAATGATCGCATCGGACCATCAGAAATTACGACCTTTCAAGACTTTCGACAACGCAGGCTAAGAAGTATCAAAGGCACTCTTCTCGACTTCACTTATCGACTACTCAACGACACGAACTTTTCCAATTCACATATGGTGAATTCGCACCTCCATATCAACGAGGTACTTATCGACAGAAAGCCATGAGCCCATTCCCTTGAACTATAAACCGAAATATTCATATCGCAGATCTATACTACTAAGATATCTCAAGTCTCATTACCTATCAAGGCACTAACCTTCACCAGATCCTATCCATTCCGCCATCGACATCTCACCCTCAAGTTTACCCTCCCTAGACGATAGCTCAAAAAAATTCATTTACATCCTCGTTCTCATTCTCCTCTAAATTCTTTCTATACACCCTTTAGTATCTTTTGAAATATAAGAACATTGTTCTTGTCAAGTTCCTAAACATCTCTTGATAGTTATAGGCTCTTCCCTCAACTCTCCCACTTCACTCATCTTCAACATACACTCCTCGCAAACCTCTCTTCCCTTCCTCACCTTCTACTCTCAAAACCGCCCTCGACAAATTTCAATGAAGGATGAGCAAGTATAATGTATTTAAATCAAGATTCGAACCGGAAAAATTGAAACGAATACCTCAAAATCACTCGTCCTTGTGATATTTCCATTTGGGTATCTTTTCCGGTCAGAGAACCTCCTGGGCCGGAAAACCGGCGTCGTACGGTTATTGACCTCTTTAGACGTCATCCCTGCCCAGAAAGATAACAAGAGATTGGGACTACGACGACTACGAAAAACGCCCGTAACTCTACCATTTCCCCCATTCACTCCTCCCAGCCCGGCCCTTCCCTCCCCCCTCCCTCACCATTATACCTCCTCTGCCACAGCTTTCAGAACTAACAACATACCCTCGCCCATCGTGATTTTCCTACTACGGCGACATGTAGTAAATAAGCTCATAAAGGCGGGAAAACGTTCGTCTCGGATAAGGTGGTGTAACTGACTGTTCTGCGCTGTTATGGCTACCTTATCAAATAGAAACAGTGCTCCTGGTTCCACACCCTCGCGTCTATTTCGAGTAGAAAACATTCCGCCTTGCCGCTCTCTCCTTCGCGAACCGGCTCATACCTTCCCCACCCCCAACTAAAGCAACAGATTCCAGGGGACACAGAACATTTGGGAAGGTAGAGCTTTATCCGCGAGGCCTTGCGGACGAGGACGTCAGCGGCAGGGCCTTGAGAGCATGGAGGATGAGTTGGATTGTGGATTGGCGTTTGCGAATCCTAGTGAAAGTGGAGCGATGGAAGCAATTTGGGAGTGCGGGAACATAGCAGGCGAGGATGACGGAAAGGCTGAAGATGACGAGTGCTGCGGCTGGGGCGGAACATGTTTCATTTGGGGAGAAAAGACGTTGTGAGATCACCTTAGGTTCTCTCAAACAAAACTCTCAAGTGTCCTCCTCTCTGACTATCCACACTCCTTCTTTACCTATTCCATTCTCCCATCTTTTCGTTCCTCCCCTTCATCTCAATCCCTTCCCTCGTCCCCTCACGGCCATTTTCAACCCTTTTCACCCATCTCACCTCAGCTCTCCTTGTTAGACCCTCATTAAGCCCCTAGCACTGTTCCCCTAATCCCTCTCTCATCTCCCATCACCCCCCCCCACCCCCCCCAGCCCCACCCCCCCAACGAGCCCCCCGCTCGCAAAATCTTGAAGTCATGCATGGTACAATGAAAGAAATTTTAGATAACGCAGCTGGCACAAGAGGAGAGGACATCATTTGCACCGACGACTGAACCGCAATAGCGAGAACGAAGATGATAAAAGTCAGCCCAGCAATCGAGAGTGGGAAAAACTCCATTAATGACAGAAAAGTTGTGTATGAAAAACCCGACACACTTTCGTCTCTAGATGGTATTTGAGATGGGGGGCGAATTACTAAAGGCGATATCATAAACAAGACACTAAAACTTTCAGGATTAATAGAGGAAGTCCCGCAGTACTCGTACAACATCCACTGTTCCATTTCCCTTCCCACAATTCCATCTGGACTACCTCTCACATCTCCCCCCCAAAACCGCCCAATCCCTATCACCATCCCATTTCCCAATTATCATCCTTCAAATTACCAGCACACCCAATACTCTACCATCATTCATGAAGTGTGAGTTTGGTATTCGGGGAATATGAAGGGGGGATGAAGGGGAGACGGGAGATGGGCGTGAGGTATAGGTTGGGAGGATGAGGAGGTTGCAGAGGAGGGAAGGGGCATTCATTGGGATAGTGGGTATACTGTCGATGATCAGGGAGGTTAGGTGGTTGGTTCAGTTGAGGCTTGAACGGTGTATTGGTCGAAATCGTAGGTCGAAATGTTATCCGATTGTCAGTCTCATGGTTGCTGAAGTGGCAGAAGGTAGGCTTGTTGTTCCGATTGCGAGTAAGCACCTAACTCACTACGAAAGATCCAGACGAATAGTCCAACAGTCCGAGGAAAATATTGCACAATCTAAGTAACTGCTAATAATGTTAGCAGTGATCTTGAAGACTCAAGCAGGTTGGCCACTGTCAGCATCGCAGCTCTTTGCAGACTCCACAGCTCCAGACGGAAAGATCAAGGCTGTCATTAACTTTACCATCTCACTACAACCATCACCCTGGCCGTAAAAAGACGTTCATCGCTAGCGTACATTCAGAACCATTTTCGGTGCAAGATGCTATGCAGGCCCTCGGCTGTAATAGACAGAGAACATACTATTCCTCCCCTGCTTTTTCAATAAGTTGATCATAAAATGCCGACCTTTTTGAGCATAAAAACCGAAGATAGTACAAAGAAGTGAAAAAAGTTTCCTGACCAATGCTGCTCCTTTCCTTTTACGTATCCATGGGGGTATGCAGGCGGTTTGCTTTTTTTCCAGTACAAGAAGAACCAATTCCGTATTGCAAGTATCCTAGACCATGCTTGTTCCGCGGTCTGCTGGGCGGGAGAGACCAGTCTGTCAGTTGGGGCAAGCTGCCTGCACATGGCCGGGCTGCTTGCACTTGTAGCAGACGCGCTCTGAGGTGGGCTCTGATGGGCAGTCGCGGCTTAGATGACCAACTTCGCCACCTGCTGCTGTTAGTATTCATCTTAAAGCAGTATTAGGAGTACATACAGTTGTAGCATTTTTGACCTTGGGTGCAGTCGCGAGACATGTGGCCGTACCCTCCACACGAGTAGCAAGTCTGGCCTCCTTGACGGGCGCCGCCTCCGCCTCCGTAGCCACCCCCGTAACCGCCTTGGCTCTGACCACCATATCCTCCCCCACCGTATGAGCCTTCAGTGCAGTTGCGAGCGATGTGTCCGACCTTGCCGCATTTGTAGCACTCTTGACCACCTCCGCCGCCACCACCAGAGTATCCGCCAGCGCCACTCGGAGCTCCTCCGCCACCGGCACCAGGGTTAGGGCAATCGCGCGAGATATGGCCGGCTTCCCCACAGCGGTAGCATGCCTTTTCTTTTTGCGGGGCGTTGCACTCACGACTAACGTGGCCTTCCTCGCCGCAGTTGTAGCAGGTTGGGGTGCCACGCTTTGGGCAGTCACGGGCCTGGTGGGAGCTATCACCGCCTGGAAGACAATATATCAGCGGACTGTTTTGGAATATTTATCCAAATGTGAGGAATCGAGCTGATGGGACGCAAGGTGACACAGTGTGTCACAATCTGAAATGAGGACAAGTGATATTGTAGTGCGCAATGCGCAAGGGAGTGTTCCCCAAGTCACGATTGAAATTCAAAAGGCGAGACTACTCTGCGGTGGTTGATGTTGGTCGCCATGCGTTATAACCACAACATATAGGCACGATCAACAATATCGCTGCGAGGCGAAGCATTTCTAAAAAAGTACAGTGTACGCAAGCCGAGGATGATGAAAGAATGTGAACTAAATGGCTTACAGTTGTAGCAACCGCGACCGCCAGTTGCCTGGTAATCCATGATGTTTTGTATTTCTGATTCTAGTGGTGGAGGTGAAAGGTCAGTTTGAAAGCTCTAAACTAGGCGAGAAATGTGAAGGGAAGGTGTTGGAAACTGGAATGCTATGCATGCTTACTTTGGATTGTGTAGTAGAATTACTGGGTTCTAGAAGCGGCAAGAAGCGTTGAGGAATTGGAGCGTTGCGAAGTTGAAGAGGTGCTGGAGTGAAAGTTTACCAAAGCAGAAGTACTGAAGATTGAAGTGTCGACTGTCATGACAGCGCTAGCCAGGTATGGGTTCGCTTAGTAGTGCCCCATGGAACAAGGTACCTGAGTTCAGATCTCAGGAACCACTACTAAGGTAGTACTACCACTTTGCGCTGCTTAACGGCTTTTGACAGCATCGTTATGTTCCTCTCCCAGTCTCAGGGATCAGGTACAAACACCCCCCCCTGGTATTACGAGTCATGTGCAAAGTATTGGTACAAGTCATGCAGTAGAAACACAGGATGGTAGAGCTAATAGACACAACACGGTATTGAATCCTGTTCTCATCTTCGGTTCAGTTGCACCATGATCATACAGCGACCGCGATATCATCAAATATACATTACGACGAGATGGAATACTATGTAAAATCGTATACCACGAGCTTCTGAGCCCCATGTGCCTTTTCTCGAAGTACTACTACCTTCTCGTCATCAAAGGCCACCCATCCCTTCGTGGTTGTCGAATGGTCAAAATCCACCTCCTCTGAGTCCGATGTCTCAGAGCTATCATGGTAGGCCTCAAGTCTCAACCTCGCTGCTGGGAAATTTTTATGGTATCTACTCACCCTTCTCTCGGGGTGAACCTGCACGCTTGCTTCACCACCAGCAACACGGCGTTTCGACGAGTTTGAAGAGAATCCACCCTCAAGATCCCACACTCTAATTTCATTCCCATGTGCACTTACCGAAACAGCTTTGCCCCGATCGCCGACATGAGCACCAGAGACTGATGATGTATGACCCCACAATCTTTCTCCTGGCCCGATTGACAGGCCTTCCACGTTAGATGTTGCCATATAAAGCGTCAGTGTATTATCCGGATGAGCCGCGAGGAGGTACGGATGAGTATATGACAGAGACGCTGGCCTTGTGGATGGAGGTCTCGGTGCCGGGATGATGCCTCTCACAGGTGATGATCCGGGTCTTGGACTTGAGCGCGACGAGGCCGGAGAAGAAATAGATAGTGGAGTAAATCCCTGGCTTGAGGCCGATGCCAGACGAGATTCTAGGATCTTGCCGTCCTTTGTAAGGCGTAGCTCCTGCAATCCGACGGACCATCCAGCGAGATACGTAGGCATTGCATACGCTATGGATGCGAAGATACTGTTAGGAGAAAATCTTATTGCAAGTGACAAGGGCGGCCATGCCGTATGTGACTTTAGAGAAGAAATTAGGCGAGGAGGCCCCGCGGTGGAGCTTTTGCAGTTATCAGTTGCTTCATCAGAAAATATATACAGTGAAAGGAGCTGCGCCTCGGTCATGGTGAGAAGATATCGCGAAGCATAAGCAATAGCCGATATCGTACCATTGGACGAGGGAGGGTGTGTATAGAGATGAGCAAAAGCTCGTTCCCCTCTTTCAAGTCGGTAAATGATGAACTTGCCGTTTGAAAAGCCAACCGCAACGTCTAGTCGATCAACGTCAGGGTTTGTAACGTCTAATGCCAAGGATGTTGGGACCACGGAGACCGAAGAGGAACTTCCAGCCACAGGCCAATTTAGTTTTGCGATTAAGCGCTGCTCCCCTTTCATCGACCATGTTCGTAATCCTCCAGGATCGGCTATTACCACTATACCTGCGTGCAAACGGACCAGCAGTGGCGGTACCGATGGTTTCTCTGCAACTTGCGTCTCGGTGATATTGCAGCTCCCCTTTGACCAGTTGTGCCGGAGTTTATATTGTCTCTTCCAGTTGGTTGTGTTGCCTCCTTTCACGAGGTGATCATCTTCCAGCCATTTGGAAATTTTAGACGAATAGTATAAGGACTTCGCGGAGAGCTGCTGATCCCGAATACCCGGTAATCTTGATGCTCGAGGTCGAACAAATCGGTCGTAGTACGCAGACTTCCATAGCTGTGGGTCTGCAGCCAAGGCTTTCAGACGGTGAGAGAGTCTATTCGGTCAGCGCATTGCTTCTATATGCGCCCATCATACACACCTTTGGCACAACGTAAGATCAGAAATAGGCAGGTAGGATAGGGTCCTTAGTAGAAGTTCATCACTTAGGAGGGACAGACGGTCTGGTTTGTTCGGTCGGAGCCGCTTTGCAAACCGGGCATTATCACTGTCATCGGGTCCATCCCGAGAGCGTTTGCTCATGTTGATACAAGAAGACAGTTGCTTACTCGTCAGCTTTACGTCGATTGCGAATGGTGTTCCCCCAGTCTCCAGTCCGGTGAAAGTGTCATGGTGTCGTATTATCTACCACCTATCGGACTGTAGTCGGAGATAAGATAAGATAATAAACCCTATGTCGACGCCGCGTTCCCCAACACGATCATAACGCGTATTGTCAGTGAAGAAGCCCCGCGGTTCTCTATGTCAAACGATCCGAGTAATCAAGCCTCCTGAGTGTTCCGAGCACGAAGAGCTTTGTGAACTCTACGAAAGTTCCCTTCCGAGCGACAGCAGTCGGGAATCATGATCTCATGGAGGCACTCAGAAAACATAGAACAACACTTTTCAACCACTTGAGCAAGGAGTTGAATGACTTTGACCAGGCACTAAAAGAAGAAATTGCTCTGCGTACGTCCGGACTGTTCTACTTGAATCTTCTGGACCAGGTCATCTAATGATTGTGCTTATACTATAGGCGATAACGCTTTCGAATCCGAGAGAAAACAACATCAAGATGAGAAAGACAAGCTCCGGGAACGAGCGGATAAAGCTGAAGCGTTTGTGAAACAATGCCAGTCCTTTGATATTGGACGAATAGAGGACCTCGAAAATGTCCCATCGCTACAGCAACGAGCATCGAGGGTCGAAGTTCTTGAGAAGGAAGTCCAGGAGTTCCGAAGCCGCCTAAAACCTGGATCGTCGCTTCCACCTAATGCCTCAGATGTTGACAATGAGGAGTACAATCGAGTGCTAGACCTCTTAGCGAATTTCGACCGTGATTATGGAAAGCTCGTTGTGGCCCGGAATATTTTAGAGGCCAAGTGTAGGTATTACGAGGATCTCACTAAAGATTGGCGAGCATACGTTCGGAGATGGGAATTGAAGCATGGGAGAAAGTTAAAGGCTGGAGACTCTCCGGAGGTTGTTCTAAGAAGCACGCGTGGCACAGCTGGTGAAACTTATGAGGTTCCCTGTGAACCAGCTCCACCCTCATTCCACGAGCATGTTCTCTCGCCGTCAAGGTCGCCCAGCGCCACCATCAGACATACTTCACCTCCTAGGGAAGTGGAGACAGGCCTGAGAACGCCGACCCAGCGTTTTAGTCCCAGCCCAAGCAGCTCAAACACAGATAAACGCGCAGCTCCTGTCTCCGAAGCTCGTTTGCAGAATACACGTCTATCACCTGTATCGAACGGCAACACCGATTGCGCGGCTACTTCTGACGGTTCTGAACCGCAAGTTGAAGCAGAGCATTTTGTGAACGATAAGAAGGATCCTGCGCTTCAAGGGACAAAACCGCCCATGTGGCTAGCGAAGGATGATTCCGACTTCCCAACCATAATTTCTGAACGATCGTTGAAACGAAAAAGGGCTCCGCCAACAATAGACAACCACACGCGAACACAGCAGAAGGACAATAAAGCGCTTGGCAGTATTTCAAAGCCTGTACACGTCAAGAGCGAGCAAGGTTCGAGCAGTCCAGCGGTACCTCAATTCGGCATTGGATCTGGAGGTGCAAACGATAGTCTAGACTTAGACGATGTTGGGAACAGACTTCTGACCCCAAGAAAAATTAGACGCCTTGAATTGCAGCGTAGGAAATCTTCGACGCTTAAGGCTTCCACTGCTACTGAAACTGGCGAGATACTATTAGGCTATGAATTAGAGGACGCAGATTCTGAAGAGGACAATGGTGATCTCAGTTATAATCTTAAAGGTAAAGGGGAGCCAGAATCCGAACAATATTCTCTATATGATAAGGAATATTACATGAGGAAGGGAGAAGAGTACGGCATGATGTTGTGGGAAGAAGGGCAACGCAAATCTGCCGAGCTTCAGAAGCAGGCTGAATTGGATGCCAAAGTCCCGGAGTGGCTTCGGGGAAGTAAGAACAGAATCCGTGCTCAGCAGTTCTTGCAAAATGAGAGGACTGGAAACAGGCGAGCACGATTAGAAGCCAACCAAAAAGCTATGCCAGCACGAATTGACACCAAGGTAGGTGTGCCTCAGTTATCAAAGTTCAGAATTCCTACAACTTTACCGGAGCCTCCAAGTGACGAGGGTGACTGTAAGCTGCTGTCGAACGTGACAAGTGAAAGGCCACAGGAGCCCGAACCGTCGCATGGTCCTAACGATAAGAGGGCGGAACTCCCCAAGCCTGTCATTTTGCGGCCTAAGGACCCTAATTACCAGATACTACCAAGGACGAGCGAGCATTTAGCCAATCAAAAGCGACGTCTTCCCCCTAGCCGGCGTGATCATGGCACTGCCGCCATACCATTCGTAGCTGAGGATGGAGAAAATCTAGATGCTAGCAAAGACGCTCGGAACACTTCTAGAGCCCCACAGGTTTCAATTGCTAAGAGGGCCGACATAAGCGACACCATCGAGAAGACTCCCAAAGCTCCAGATGCACACCATCGACTTGGGGACTTACTGGCCAAACCGTCGCCTGAAAACCCGTCTCTGTCCTCGGAAGAGCTCGGTCGAAGACTTGCTAAGCCCCCGAAAGAATCAAAAACACCACCAGTTCGGTCACTCAGATCTCACGATGTCGGAACGCCGACGAACCAACGAGCCAACGCCGCTCGGAATGTTAAAGTGAACAGTACAGGAAGCAAGCCCACAAACTCAACTAGGAACAAGCTATCCGCAACCAAACTGCCACCATCTCAAGCACTACGGATCGACTCACCCCCCATCACCCTCCCATCCCATGAACCACTCCGCGCCCGCCCCCTTCGCCGTCTCCGGGCCGAAGACTTCAAGCCCAACCCGACCTTCAACCAAGGCCGCGACTTCGCCTTCTCCGAAGTCGTCCGCTCTCGTGACCAACGCCAATGCCTTCCCGGCTGCGACAAACCCCACTGCTGCGGCGGCCAACTACGAAAAATGGTCCAGATCGGCGGCTACACACCCAGCCGTAAATCCCTACTCGGCGCCGCGCCCTCCCAAGAAGCCGTAGATGAAGACCAGCGCATCCTACTCGACTACCTCGGGTCCGACGCCTCCGCTCGTCTCAAACGCATGTCCGAGGACGAGAAGCAGGAGCTTTTGCTGCAGGCGAAAACGAAGCTGTTTGCGGATGAGTACGGCAGGCATCGGCAGGCATATGGGCGCGCGCCAACGCCGCCGGGTTTCTGGAGGACAGATATGCCAAGTACGCAGGAGGAGGAGGAAGATCGGCGGCAGGCGTGGTGTTTGGAACGGGTGAGGGTGGAGGAGATGTACAGGGAGGCGAGGAGGGAGGGGGGGAAGTGGAGGTTTAAGGATGAGTAGGGGGTGGGTGGGCTGGCTGTATGAGACGTGGTATAAGTATTTCCCAAGCGTTTCTCTCCAAAAACTGGACGGAGTCGGCTCAAGGTGGAAGACTCAAGGCGTGAGTTGACCGGTTCATGTGGGTTAAGCTGCTGGCTTTGAACGTTGCAAAAAGTGCTTCGATAATAGCTTTGAAACTCGTACTTAGTCTTCAAATCATATTGTTGCGCTCTCGGCCTTCTCCTAATCTTCAACTCCCCCTTGCTGCTGGCGGTGTTCCTCGGTCTAATTCTTAGGCTACGGGTCTTGTATCCAATCTTTTCATCCTCCTCACCATCTCCCCTCCTCACTCGCCCTTGCTATCTCTCCACTTCCAGTCCTGCCTTAATCCGACAGCATTCACCCCTTCTTCTTTCCCCATTGATTCTTGCGGTTATATAATAAACATTCTCCAAGCTTTTGGTTTTTTGGGTATACATAGGACAGTAGCAAAGTCACGGTAAACTGCTAATGGGAATGTTGAGCTGACTGCATGCTCCTCCTGAATGGCGGTGCGGGGTTTGAACACAAGTGTGGGATTCGCTGTCTCAAATGCTGTGTGGTCTTTGGGGGGTTATGATGCCTGCCTGCCAGAGCGGCTGAGGCGGAACTGATAAAAGACTTTCTTGAGAGTTTCCGTGCGGAGAGATGAGTAGACCACGGTCGCGATGGAACCCCATATCACGAGCATATTACCGCGAACGAAACAGTAATTCTTCGATGGTAAAATTACAGCAGAATCATCAGTCCAACCCATGTTTACCGCAATCGCAGACCAGCGAATTGTGAGTTTTTGGGTAAATAAGGATTTGGGACACCAGCACGATTCTTGTTTCAGACAGAACAGCATCTTCTCAGCTGTGAGTTTCCCCCATTGAAATTTGCCGGGATGGCAGTGAAAGAGGCATACGATTGTGAAATGGTATTTCCTACCGCCAACGCAAGATGCTGCCGATGCCGATAACCAATACCCCTTGCCTACATGCTTCCTTGCGTCCCGGATCCAATTCCGACAGAACCCCACAAACCCGCCGTAATAGAGCTGCTGTCAAGGAAGCCCGGAACAAGATATCCTTGATAACTCCCCTTACCGCTTCCGCTTACTTCCCATATCCTCCTCCTCCAACCCTCCCTCCCTATCCTTTTTCTTCGCCTTCTTCTCCAACTCATCCCAATCTTCCCCACCACTCTCCTCATCCAGGCTTGCCTCTCCCTCGTCCGCTGACGCATCATCGTCGAAGTCGCTTTCATCCTCCGAAGACTCTTCCGACGCCATGACCTCCGAGTCACTCATCTCGAACGCGCTCTCCTCTTCCTCATCTTCCTGATCTTCATCGTCCGATTCGGTGCCCAGGAACGCCCATCCGCCGCCGGCGAAAAACTCATGCGGGTCCTGGGTGATGGTTTTCATGATGGTAGGCCAGTTGAGATTGAGAGGTCCTTCGCTGTACGCGATATTGACGGAGTCGAGCCAGTCTTTGACTCCTTCGAGAGATTCAACAGGGATGGTGTTGATATGGGCAGGGGGGCGGTGGAAGTCTTTGAAGACAAGGACCATATCGAAGTTCTTGAGGCCAAATTGCACGCGCTCTAGATGGGCGATTTCGATGTCTTCTAGAGAAATTACGGTGAAGGGCGGTTCTGTGAGCTGGACTAGGCAATCCGTGGTAGGTTGCATGTATACATTTGAGCGATGGGGAACGCCGTTGAAGCCGAGTTCCCTGAAGGGAATGTCGACCCCGCTCACCTCTTCTTGACCGGAAACTTGTACTTTGTCAGCAAAGCTCTTAAAGGCTTTATCGAGTTGGGCTCGTCGCCTCCGTTCCTCTTGCTCCTGCTCGAATTCCTCCTCGTCACCATATCGATGTTTGCGCTTGCGATTTCCAGTTTCGTCGAACTGCATGTCGGTAGCTTCACGATAAAATTGAACATCTTTCGCCTTCTTCTTCCCAATCATGATGGGGTTCTTGAGGTGAACGTGAATAATAACAATCAATTCATGCGTACATGGCTGGAAAAACAGATGCTTTATGTTACTGAAAAGGATATCGATCTTACTGCCCCGGTGATCGACGTAGCGAAGCCCATTCTGATGGACATCCACATCCCCAGAGACTCGCTTGCCATCCAAAGCTGGCCGGACAAAGACGTTATCGAGGCGCTGAGGTTTGCGATCTGAAATAATTTAGCATTAACGAAAAACAAGCAGACCAAGAGTTTGTACTTCGGATTTCAACGAGTTTGTCCTGCTCCACAACGTCTTCTAGCTCTTTCTTTTCTTGTTCTCGTCTGACGGAGTTCTTCCTCAGCTCCGTGATTTGCTGTGCGATATCCTGCATCCGGTCTCCGTCCTTAGATCTAAAGGTAAGACTTCGCACGAAATGCGCTGTTGCATCCTCGAATGGCTGATCATCTTTTCTACCAACACCCTGGCCTGGAGATAAGAAGTTGATTCGGAGGTAAGCAAACTCTCCTTCGTCACTCTTGCTAGCGTTTTTGATGGTATTGATATGGAATGGCACCGGCCGGCCCAAGATTGGTAGCACAACCGTGGCTGCCTTACTATCCACGACAATCATGAGATCTTTGACACGTGACGGAAACTGATTGTCACGCTTGTACGATTCAAATTTTTTGAACTTCTTCTGCGCTACTCCATTTTCTGTGCCCATCGCTTGAGAATACTGGGCCTTACCCTCCTGTTGCTTTCTCTGGGCAAGTTCCCTCTGATGCTCACGCCGCTTGGCTTCCGCCCCTTCATTGCTTTGAGTAGTACGTTCTGCTCGCAGCTTTGTCTTTGTGATGTTTGAAGCAGCAACAGCACCGACTTTCGGGTCTTTCTTATTCTTGCTTTTCTGCGCTTGTTCTTCTTCCTCATCGTCTTTGAAGAAGAAGGACGTTGAGCCCAGATCAGAAGGCGCAGAGCTTGTAAAATTCGCGGGATCTTGATCTCTGCGAATCCGAATGGTATCAGAAACTAGCAATGAGTATACTTTGCTTTTCTTGTCCTGTGGATCTGGATTTTGAAGATCAGCGAATCCAGTGGAGATGCACAATGTCATCCCGTCTTGTAACGTCCTGACATTCTTCGAGTTGATGTTCAAGGTGTTGTCCCGGGTTTCTATACCAATGCCCCCACCAGCAACTTTAAGGAAGTGTTTTTCCATCTCTGGCTTCTTAGTTTTGATTATACCGAGGGCTTTGTTATACAAGTCCTTGACTGCTACGCCCTCGCGAGCATCCTTCATTACCGCTTCATGTATTGACAACAGCAGCTTATAATTGCTCTCTTGCGACTCGTTGGGATCTACCAAATATGTCCGGGCTACTATCGAGCAATAACTCTTATATCGGAGTCCCAAGCCAGCAATGATAGTTCCAGCGTGAAGAGCGTTAGTGTCAGACTGCGCGGTTAGCTTCAAGTCATAAATACCTCCGCTCTGTACTAGAGGCCCGTATATCCAGTCCAGTTGGCTTGCATCAAAGTCTGCAGGTAGCTTGGATTTGAGGTTCTGGAAAAACTTGGCGTCATCGATCTTTTTATCGATTCTCTCAGCAAGCTCTTTATGCGTCACTTTCTTTTCTCCATCCAATATTTCTGACATCTCTTCCACGAAGAACTCTGCCATAAGCCCAGTGCAAGCTCTTGACGCGTTGCGCATAGAGCGCTGTGTTATGTTAGTACCTTCTTCGAGGAAAAGTCGCCATAGCAGGCAGCTGGCATCTTACCAACTCATTCTCGTCTTTGATAGCCAATGCGGCCGAGGATATTGCAAGTGTGATATCGACCTCCTCCACCTCTTTCAAGATATCACCAAATGCCTTCTTCCACTCCTCAACAAAAGGGCCGGTTGAAGTGTCCTTTGTGATAGTCCCAACTTTCTTCTACTTTTTCATCAGCAATTTCATATTACCACAAATAGCCGTCTGACGTACGCCTGCTCCTTTGATTAAGTCTAAGCATTTTTCGAAATGCCTGGCATTTTGCTCCGCATCCTTGGGATTGCGAACCAATATCTCAACTGGGATCTTGCCGCCTTTCAGAGGCTCGAGGTGTTTTGCTTTATTCAGGTACATTGATCAGCACAGTTGCCTAGAATCTCAGGGGTGCAAGTCATGTACCCTTTTTGGCAGTTGTCACGATGTAGAGGGCTTCTGTGGTAAAGACCATCAGCGTTGCAGGAAATTCATATCCAAGAAGCCAAAACTGTAGGACATCATATCCGTCAGTCCTTTGCCATTGTAGGTGGGCTTGAGGGTACATCATACATGCATCGCGTTATTTTTTTGAAAGGTGATATTTCCCTCATTCTTGCCCATCAGCAGCACGATAGATCCGACGCCTGAAAACAACGCGTCATTCGACCTTTTGTCGGCTCTCCATGCTGAAATGAAATGCGAAAGGCGGTCATGGAAGGCCTGCTTATCGATTTTGACTTCGTCCGCCATGCTCGCGGTATGGCGATCTACAAAGCTTGGGGAGTGAGTTGAAAAGAGAGCGATGCTGAAGTGGAGAGAGCCGCGAACCGCGTTAAAGTGGATGCAAATCAGGTTAGGCTCAGCGTGAATTAAATACCGAGCTAGATGAGCTTGGTATGGTATCGACGTCATCTAAACTTTCCAATGTCGGCCGGAAGAACTCAACAATAGTATGCTGATAAGACCATACAGGAATGATAATGTTTACGGTGTTTACGGAATACGCAGTCCTATTCCGCTGAGCTGTATAACGCCATGGCTTTGTCGACTCCTTACTCTAGATCAGTACACCAATATGGTTATCTCAAAACAATCACAACCCACCGATGAACAAACACCCCTGCTGGCGCAAACGAGAGATCGAAGGAGCAATGCGGCAACAGGTGCTTCTGCTGCAGGAGTCCGTGCTATTGGATCTCAAATGATCGCATTTTACTTCCGAGCCCCTGCAAAGGCATTTTTCCGTACTCGTGTCGAGTGAGTTCCAAGAATGGGCTTTCAAGTATGAGCGCTGTAGCTCATATACTGGCAGTTACTTGGTATATTCTGCTTTAGCTGAACGGAGCTCCTTTGCTAATCATAAATCAGGCTTTTGCCAAAGCTATTAATCCTCGTGCCCAGGCCAACGAAGCATGGTCGTGGCGCAGGAGCACTCCTGGCCTTCTAGCACATGCTGTACGGGCTCAAGGACTTAGCTTCATTCCCAATTATGTCCTTCCACCGTTGCTGGCTAATGTTGGGTAAAGAAAGGTCAAGCAACGCCTAGGTTCACTTACTGACACTTTGTAGCGTCGGAGCAGTACTCTATACCTCTTACCTTCAAACGCTAGGTTTACTACACCAGCCATCGTCAAAGTCGTTAAAACGGATCTATCCAGCTCCTCCAGTCCGCAGTACTTTTATGGCTGGCTTCACAGCCGGTGCGATTCAATCAGTCATAGCAGCTCCTCTTGACGCTCTACAAATTCGCTTTTGCACAACTGAGGTATTGGAGGGCAAATACAAAAACATGTGGCATTATGGGTATAGTAAATTGAAAGAGATTGGTCTTCGAGGTGCATTTGCAGGCTGGAGGCTCTCCTTCGTGAAGGATGCTATTGGCCATGCATTATTCTTCGCAACCTTTGAATATGTCAAGGCTCAAGGCTACTACACCTTCCTCTCCACTTGGTACGGTGGTCTGAGCTCTCAATACGTTGGCTTTGAACCTGAGACCGAAGCAACCAAGGAGAGCGGCATCTCTGTCTTCAAACCTCATTATGCAATCGAGCCTGGTTTTCTGATGCTTGCCGGCGTCACTGCATCTGTAGCTCAACAGACCGTCCAGCATCCGATCAGCTTGGTGCAGAGCGTTCACTTTAGATCCTTATCAAATCTGGATAATCAAGCTAAGCTCCACTCTTCCAGCTCAAAAAAGCTACACCATTATTGCAGTGCATACAAGAAGACTTACCACCGGTGTTTGGTAAGGGCTAGGCGTGCCGGAGGATGGAGGCATTGGCTTTATCGGGGCTTTCTGTGGAATACCCTGAAGCAAGTTCCGAGTACCAGTGCTGGACTGATAATCTTTGAGCTCGTCCGAAGACGGTACGGCAATGGAGCAGAAGCCATGAGAATTGAAAGGGAAGGCTATGATATTCTTCTGGCGTAGGCCTCCCTCCGGAGAAAAATCTTGTCCTATGATCTCCTATATTCAACCTACAACAATCACCGCGATAGTGAGACGGGAACTACGATAGACGCGTCGTGATGTGACAAGCATCAAGGCAGAAGATAAGTGCGAGAACAGAGAAGTTAAAGCGGGTACGTTGTACATCCTGATCGAAGATACAGCATTGGATTCTTTACACCTGTCCCGGCTGCTCAGGAGAAAGAGATAGACTTTGATAGGCCATTCGTTTTTGGTGAACATAGTGCATGTAGAGATCAAAGCAAGAGGAACCCAGCGCATTAGGGATATCCACATATTGTGGTTACTCTACTCCGTACGAAGCTTCGCTACCCATCCCTAAATGTCTCGTCTGCTTTCTCATCTACATGCCCTAACATCTATTTGAGGTAACCCGGGTAAATCAAAGATTGCCTGCAGTCAGTCTGACAGTGAAAGGACGGTGAAATGAAAGGAGGCTCGAGAGTGCATTGCTGGACGATGCGTCTTATGTCTGTGCTTAAGCCACCACCACCACCACCACAAATCATGCGCACAGACTTGAAGCACTGTTCGATCGCAGTATAATTGATTGGGGACAATTGGCTTTCTTGCGAACATTCCACAGCTTGTCGCAAAATTGAAAAGGTAAAGTGCATTCGGTTAGTTCAACCTATTCTAAGGATTCAGAATCAAGCGAATGAGAGATGGTGGGTTACACCAAAGCAAGAAGGTGTGATAAGATAAAGTAGACACCAGATCTCGTCTTCTGCTCGCCATCGCGTGTGGACTGAGTGCATGACTTTGTACAGATGAAGGGTGGATGGATGACCTTGAGGTTGGGGGGAGCAGATGACTGCGAAACAGGTTGCACCGAATCCGATGATGGATGACGGCGTCAAGTGGACAGACCTCGGCGATTAGCGATGGAGATAAATATGGTGCATCCGTCAATGGTGTTGACAAAGTACGTTGAACCTATCATTTGAAAGAAAACGGCGTAGAAGATGAGAAGGCAATTGATACTTCAAGTACTTTACTCTGCATTATGTCTCGAATGCAGTCAGTCCTGCTTTTAGTGTATTTGACACCCGCTGAAGGCCTTTTCATCATCCCAGTGGCCGCGTGGCGTTAGTGAGATGCGATTGGGACCCTTCTTTCCTTGCGATGTGCCGTTGTGTCACGTGTGTTAAGCAATTAAGGTACAAATCAGCCACAAAGATGGTGGGGCAAGGATTGTGCCGAGGAAGGGGCGCATGTCAAGCGGGGCTAATACCATTTATTGCCTAGCCTGGCCCCATTCATCTAATCCCATGGACTGACTCACTTTACTTTCCTTCCCTTCCCCATTCACAGGCAAAACTCCGTCAATAAGCAATGCCCGATTGTGGCACTGAATGGAGCCCCATTTGCTATTCCCTTTCCCTTTCCCTTTGTTCGCCGTGAGGTGTGGTCACTTACCACACAGTCCACTCTACACATAACTGTTTCAATTGACCAATGGTTATCATGGGCTCAACACGCCAGCTGATCAATCCATTGGCGCTTACCATTCTCTCTCAAACATGTCATGCCTAGGGCCTGGTGCCTTGTGCGCACTCGTTCGCCTCATCATCAGACCGCGTTTTCCCAATTGACCCAGCCCCCAGGAAGACAGAGTCATCCTTCCTCTTGATTCATCCATTGCTGCCTTGCCCTTTCTCTTCCACCGCAGCCTTTCTGACTGCCATTTAATTCACCTGTGCCCCAGATATTACTCAGGCTTTCGCTTCTTCCTTCCGCCACCTTCCATTACTGCCTATTGTCCTCCATACTATTAATCCAACACTTTTCTGTTGTGCAGAAAAGATACCATTTCATACAAAGCCGACGGTTTGTTCCAGACCCGTCTCACAATTGCGAAACAGATAACGTTGATCGATCCGCCAAGTCATCAAACCAACGATTGCCACCCACCTTTTCGCTTCTTTCGCGTCCACGACTGCCTGACAAATCCAATCCGCATCCTTCCATTGATTTCGGACCGTCACTAGAAGGCTTCCACCCGTTGTCCATCTTCGACAACAACACTCCTCATCTGTAACTCCATCATTTACACCACCGATTCGCTGAATCGACAAGCATGACACGATTGCCATCAATCCTAAGCTTGATGTCTCCTCCAGAGGCAAAACCTCTCGATAGCTTTATTTCGCCACATGCCTCCGGTCAGCTTCCATTTTCGACACCCGAGACGTCCTTCAACGCAGACAATACTCTCCCTCCCATCTCCGATTGCGCATCTCCAGACAACGCCACGATGAGAGTACTTCCGTCCCCACCAGTATCGCCATGGCCCAATAAGTCATTCAAAGAGCAGATTGGTGGCAAGAGAAACGGTATAGTTGGAGACGAGAGCGTAATGGCAAGGGACCCCGTGCTGTATCCTGAGGGCCATACGCAGGCAGGCATCCCAACGGATCAGCCTCTGTTTCCTTTAGAGCCCACAATGGCAATCGCTGAGGAGATCGTCTCGCAGCACATGGCAATGCACATGGCTGAGTTCGATCACAAGATCAATCGGCCCACTCGGGACGAATACCTCTTTGCCTTGTCTTGCATACCCAATATCGGCCGTAGCTACAATCGGAACCCTGGTGCTTATATGAAGAGAACTCGTGAGGAGACAGAAGATCAGTACTGGAAAGCTAAGCGTATTTGTGCGAAGCCTGGTACGAAAGCATTATCTCACGTCAACATTGCTCCAGCACTGGCACCCAAGGCACCTAAGAGAGCGATCAAAGCAGTGTCGTCTGGCAACCCTCTGCCGCGAGTCAAAAGAACGCCGAAGTCTTCTCCTATAGGCAAATTGCAGGCGTATTCCCCAAAAGGGAGGTCTCAGACACCGGAGACCCGAGTACCCGGCACCAAGCGCCCGGAGGACGTCGACTACAATTCTCTACCAGACTACTCACCATCAACCGAGACACTTCCCAAAGGCAACCCAAAGTGTCTGAAAGCCGACTGGCCAAGTAACAACATTCTTAACCTTTCGAATGACCCAGACCGACATTTGCTTCATGAAGCAGAGCTCAACCTTGCGGGTACGCTACGATTAAGCTGTGCTACATATCTCTGCAGCAAGCGTCGTATCTTCGATGGTCGACTACACGCTTTGAGGATTGGGAAAGAATTCAGGAAGACGGATGCCCAACAGGCTTGCAAGATTGATGTCAATAAGGCTAGCAAGCTCTGGACTGCGTACGACAAAGTCGGATGGTTTAGCAAGGGATACTTTCAACAATGGCTATGAGCTGTTCCCTTTGACTAGTAACATGTTCCTCTATCATCGTTCTGGATTTTCTATGATTGACGACTACGACGGGGAAGTTTTCTCATACCCCACGGCATCAACCCGTTCGCGGCATAATATGTTTACGACATTCCCCACTTTCTGGCCCAGATCAGCAGGCTGATCTGTTCTTTGGCGTTTTGTATGGCTGTATCGGCATGCATGGAATTTATGATCACCACTCTCCCACGGCGCAGATGTTACATAGCACCGGAGTTCAGAGTTACGGTCACGGTCTTTATACGGGGTTTTTCCGGCTTGCGTCTCATATACCTCACTTGTCACAGATTATGCGGTGTTTCAAGACGCCATTGTGGTGCCGTGTGGATCAGTGGCTCGGTTGGGCTCATGGTTTAAGGGGCATTGAAGGCTTGGGAGGGAAAGCTTTTGGGACCAGGTTCGGAGGATTCCAGACTAGATTGGCCCAGTCTTTTTTTTGGCATGCATGTTCCGCCCGAGATAGCTTACTTATGGAGTCTAGCTTTAGCAGTCAATCTACTTGATTCAATTGCTCATTGTCGCAAGTAGAGATATAACAGTGAACAAGTGGTAACTACTTGCTGTGCATAAATGCAATCCCATGTCTCGTGTAATCTATCTAGAACAAGGGCTTGTGGTGGCATTACGAGTCGACCAACCGTTATATAAATCAATTTCAGCCTGCTGTGACGGACCTGCATATTCACCGGGAGAGGCCAGAGAGGGATTGCGTTGGCGCCATGCTGATTACGGCTCAGATTGCGGCTTGGGCGTCAGCCTTACGCAAGACACCTAAATTTGGCTGACGAGAGATATGAGAGATGAGAGTCCCGACAACAGCCGCTTTATCAACTACAACCACCACCAATACCTAAGCTTGCAACGGCCTCATGAGTGTGGAAGAATGACAATGTCGCAAACTCAAGCAGCTCGTGCAGATTCTATAGATGGCCAGGACCCCCACAACGAGGTGCAGAAGAAAGTGAAGAGCAGACGGCCCGCAAGTACGACGACACCTTCGTGCTATAATGGATATCTTTCCGACAGTCCAGAGGCTGATGTAGGACTTCTTGTGAATAGATACTGCTTTCCGGCAACAGAGATTGAAAGCATGGCAGTGGGTGCTCCGAGCCAGAGCCGCGTGTCTACCGTATCTTAGGCATGCGCTTACTGCTGTATCTCCAGACCGATCCTTACTCCCAAAACCGTCCTCCCTCTTTTCTTCATCATCGGTATCGTATTTGCGCCAATAGGTGGACTGTTGCTATATGCCAGCGCTCAAGTCCGTATACACTGCACGGAGTTGAATAGACAGAGCGATGTTGACTTGGGAACTAGGTGCAAGAACTCGTCATTGACTACTCAAAATGTGCTACAGACGCCCCAGAAGGCGACAACTCAGGCGATTTCGTAAAGATGCCAGCTGAGCTGGTCACAAGCTATTTCAAGTCGTCAAACTGCACGCCTACAAATGAGCCCGTGAGGTGGAAGCGAAATTCTACGACTGTCAAATATGGAAAGAACTTGGATGAAGCGAAGAAAACGCCTACTACGATATGTTCTTTGCAATTTATTATACCGGATAATATTGGTCCACCGGTCCTGTTCTACTATCGCTTGACCAATTTCTACCAAAATCATCGCCGATATGTCAAGTCCCTCGACACAAACCAGCTGCAAGGTGCTGCTGTTCCAAACAGTACTATTGGCGGTGGCTCCTGTGACCCGTTACGACTTGATAGTAAGAAAAGGCCCTATTATCCATGTGGACTTATTGCCAATTCTGTCTTCAATGACACGTTCACAAGCCCTGTGAAGATACTAAGTAGTTCGAACAACGAAACCTATCCTATGACTGACAAAGGAATTGCGTGGGCCAGCGACAAAGCTCTATATGGCCCTACCAAGTACAATTACGCTGATATTGCCGTACCGCCGAACTGGGTTGAACGGTGGCCATCCGGAGAATATACGGAAAACAATCCGCCGCCGCAATTACAAAACGACGAACATTTCCAGGTCTGGATGAGAACCGCCGGCCTGCCCGCTTTCTCGAAGCTGGCTTTACGGAATGACAACCAGACCATGAGTTGTGGAATGTACCAGGTGGACATCCAAATGAGTATGCAACCTAGCTTTGTCCTCTGTTATCTGCTTACCACGTATAGACTTTCCCGTTACCGAGTATGGAGGGACAAAATCCATTGTCATATCTACTCGGACAGTAATGGGCGGGAGGAACCCGTTCCTAGGCATCGCCTACGTTGTTGTTGGTGGGATATGTATTGTCCTTGGTGCCCTGTTCACTGTGGCACATCTCATAAAGCCACGGTAAGATCATACCCCGAGCTTTTGAAGAAAATCACTAACCGCTGGTCCTTAGAAAACTTGGGGATCACACCTATTTGACATGGAACAACGATCAGCCTAGTACAGCTACCGCAACCGGTGTCTCTAGGCCTGGGAATGATGCGGCTTGACAAATGTCTACTTCCCTATCTCCTTTACTCTTTCCGAGTACAACGTGACGCATTGGTGTTGTGGTGTTTCTTGGCGTCAATGGATGTAGTCTGGAGGGTTCTCAAGCGTCGCTGTCAAATGTTTCATGATTGACTAACAATCGACACCTTCATTGATATCATGCGGCCAAATGTTGACTTTCAAGCCTTACAATGTCTTTCAAGCCTTAACATTGACTTTCAAGCCTTAGCAATGAAGTTCAAGCCTTGAAGTGACTTTCGAGTGGTTCAATGGATTATGGCGTTTAGTGGGCGACAAGTGCCTTTATGTCGACATCAAAGAAACTCCGGATCCGTCTCCGACCCTCAAGGTCCAAATCCTCCGTCGCAAAACTGGTGGTAGAGTAGGGGGGTCGAGACTGCAGCATTCTATACAGCATTGTGTTTGAGCTGTCTCGAGCGGTCGAAGTGTTTATATAAGATAGTGTATCTAAGCTTTCCTATCCGCATTCCTCTATCGCCCCTTGCATCGACTTAAAGGAGTCCAGTGTGGAATCGGTTCATAATGTTGATTTCCTCCCTCCTCTTTCTCTTCGCTGCCCTCGCCCTCGCCGGCCCCACCCCTGGCCCGGCCCCGAGCTCCGCGCCAGCCAACCCCAATATTCCCGCCCGGATCTGTGGCACCGCTGACCCAAGCGATGAGCTCAAGCAAGTCCATGGTCAACTCCGCGAAGCAGCCCGTACGGCCAACCTTCAGAAGCGCGCGACCACCTTCTCGCACACGACGGTCGAGACATACGTTCACTTCGTCACCACCTTTGACCAAGCGAACAAGTACTCGCCCGGCCTGCGCCAAACCCTGGCCAGCAACCAAGCGTTTGTGCTCAACACGGCCTACGCGCCCGCCAACATCTCGTTCCACATGCAGAAACCCAGCTACACCATCAACGACGCCTGGGCCACGGATTCGGGCTCCACGGCCATGAAATCCGCCCTCCGCAAAGGCGGCTACGCCGCCCTCAACATCTACTTCCAAACCAACCTCTCCTCCACCTCGACCGCCACCACCCCCGGCCAAACCCTCCTCGGCTACTGCACCCTCCCCCAATCCGTCATCTACCAGCCCCCCTGCGCCTCCGGCACCTCCCCCTGCCCGGCCCCCATTCCCTACCCGTCCTCTGCCTACGCCCAAGACGGCTGCAGCGTGCTGCTCGGCTCGATGCCGCAGGGTGGTGTCCAAGGGTACCAGATGGGCAAGACGGCGGTGCACGAGGTCGGGCATTGGTTCGGCTTGTTGCACACGTTCCAGGATAACACGTGCACGGTGGGGGATGCGGGGGATTATATCGAGGATACGCGGCAGGAGGCGACGGCGACGGCGGGGTGTCCGCAGGGGAAGAACAGTTGTCCCGGGTTGAAGGTGCCGGGCGCGGATCCGATTAGCAATTTTATGGATTATTCGACGGATGAGTGGTGAGTTTTGCGCGCGCTTTCTGGTGGTTGCTGGTCCTTAGGGTTTTTGGGAACTAACACGCCTGGTTCCTCACAGCTACACATCCTTCACGTCCGACCAAAACCTCCGTATGCAAGGCATGTGGACCTCTCTCCGCGCCGGCAACTAAAAAGCCGCTTCTCCTGCAAACACGCGACTAGGAACTTGCAGCTTTCGGGTCCTTCCTGTCCTCTCTTACTTGTTCGATCGGTTACTTTCCCAGGGGTAATTAGAAATTGGTGGTTTGGTGCCTCTGCAATGGTTTCTTCACTTTCCGGTACGACTTTGTAAATACTTTCCCAGTGGGATAGAGATGTGTTTTGGATTTCTGCGCGGTCGGTTTTTGTTGGGGTGTTTGGATTGGATTGGATTGATAGTGACAATGGTTACGGGGAGTGAGATTGGCGGTAGGAGGGTGCTGGGATCGATGAAAGGGGATGAAAAGGGGGGAGGAGGGATTTGGAGTGGCAGAGAATATAGAAGGAAATAATTAAAAGTTAGAATTTAAAAAACAAGGATAATATCTATTCAGGATTTCGCAATGTCATCCTTCCAAGCCCTAACAAAAGCCATCACAAACACCATTCCAGCTCATCCAACCCCTTCCTCTTCAAATCTTCTCCATGCATTTATTGCTTATTGCCTATCTTACCATGTTCCTAATTATAATCCCAAGCTAAGAATTAAGTAGCTCTTCTAACCAAAAAGGGTTGTTACCAGTATCCCTCCCCCCCCCCCAGATCCCCTCCACATTCCCTGCACTGAAACAAACCCTTCTCTTCCCCGCAGAAAAACTCAGTGTCAGTCATCAAATAGCGTTTCTGATCAGTATTAGGTTAGCAGGTTGGGTCGATGGTGGAGAGGAGTTGGAATCGGGGGGGGGGAGTGCGTTGAAGGGACCGGGGGAAGAGGTGAGGTGGGCGAAGTAAGATGGGGGTGGTTGAGTCGGAACGGGGGGTGAATAAAGGAGCTGTAGGAGTGGGGGAGTGGATGGTGGTGAGAGTGATATATATCATCGTTTACAATTGGGCGTTCTCTGAACTGGGACTGGAGGTTAGTTCTCTGTGGTCGAAACGTGACAATGCAGGGGCTTTTGGGGGGGTGGAAAGAGCGGGGAGCATGGGTTTTTTTTTTTGAAAGGATATGAGGAAAGCAAGGCGTGAGAAGAGCAGAGGCATAGGCGAAGGAGTAGAAACGCACGCATATGGTTGACAGGTTCTCTATTTGGAGAAGAGGTGCACGACGCTTAGTCCATTTGGTAATCTAGGTGAGAGAGTGGTTGGAAGAAAAAGTCATTGCGGCAGCTGGGTATATGACGTATATGATGCCACTTGCGGAGAACACAGGGTAAAGAGCCCGCCTTACCTTGCCACGTCATTACAAACACATACCTCGCTATGAAGAAGTCCTGCTTCGATAATCCCACGAGAGACCAGCCCTTGTGCACACAAACGATACTCGCTAAACCTCACTCAAACATAAAACCCAACCCAAACTCACCCAGTCAACAAGGACTCGCGTTCATCGTCCCCCCCCCAGCGTCCCGAGATAACTCATTGGCAAATTATAACAATAAATGCTCCCATCACCGCTCTCCTGCCCATGGAAAAAAAGTCGCCTTGACTGGGGCAATTGTTAAACTCGCAATTCGTGTCCTGGCAATTCACGTTTTAATCGCACCACTGCCAGATAGGTGATCTGCACCGTCGTTCCGGACAGATCGACCTTGGGGGACGCATTCGCGTTGTTGCATGTCCGCGAGCCCTTCATCAAGAGGTCGCCGGTGGTCCATTTGAAGAGGGAAGGGAGATCCCAGATTTTGCCGTGGTTGTTTTGCTGGTTAAGGGCGTAGGAAATCTTAATACCGCCGCGGGGGTCAAGCCAGAAATTACCGCAAATGCCTTGGCCGTCAATGTTGGTCGCGCTGGCGCAGCCAGGAGTTTGGTAGGGGGCGATACCGTCGTTGGAAGTGACCATGATGCCGTTGGCAAGGAGAGCTTTGGAGGTAGCGAAGGTCATAAGGCCTTGTAGGACTTTGTCAGTCGTTGTCTGCACTTCGGCCAACGAACCGTTGCAGAAGGCGCCCGTCTCCGCGAACGCAAGAAATTGGGTGGCGTTGCCGTTGATTTCGGTGAGGATGTTGGCCATGTTGCTAGAGTAGTTCTTGATCATATCCGACAGTGAACCGGCCAGGCTGGACCACTCGGCGACCTGTGAGCCAAGGGTGCCCACTTGGGGAAACATATACTTGGCAGCGCCTGGGGCTTCCTGGAGCGCGGCGACGAGCCCATCGGCGGCATTAAGTGCGCCGTTGGAGAGCTGCGTCTTGGTATACGAGGACACGAGGGTAGAAAGGCATATAGATATATTTGACTGAACTATCTAGTAGGTAGAGCATACGGGATGAAGAAGGAAGGAAAGAAGTGGGCGAAGGGTAAATACTCATTCACTAGCGCCGGATCAATGCGGAAATTACTAACCACAGGGGTAACAGTACCGTTCCCTGTTTCCAACATTTCCAACACTGCGCAGCCACAGGCAAGCATATGAACGCAAAAGGAACGGAGAGCGCTTGCAGGAAGTCATCGAGAACGACATTTGTCGTCGCAGGTGGGTTAAAAGTCGATACCAGAGTGCCGACGTAACCTTGAGCTACAGGGGCGGCAGCGGCAATGGCGGACCAGACTGTGCTATCATATTGATAGACTCTCTGTCGTTCCATCAGCCCTGCAGGTTTGGCATCGTCCTTCGCCGAAATCGGGCAACACATACGAAGATATTCCATACAACGTAACAGTCTTTCGCAGAAATCGGTTTACCCTTGGCGTTGAGGTCAGACGGGATTCGCGCATCCGCTGGGAGCATTTATACTGCAATTCTGGTTCGGAACCGACCCATTGACGTAGTTTTGAAAACATGAAGCAAAATCAGAATGTAGCGTGCCGGCGCATTTGGGCATGTGAACAGTCGTCCAGTTTCGGAGGTATGCCGGAATGCCCAGGGTTTCCAGCAAGAGCCATCTAAGCCGTTGGCCGGTACATTGCAATCGAAATTTTGTCGGTTTTGGTGTTCGTTCGACCTTTGGAGAAGCGCCAAGTCTAGAGGTGTTCAGTAGAGTATCACTAAACTTGCGAAAACGAGAGTGGAAAGGAAACGCATGTTGAGAAAAAGGTTGAAAGATTGAAGATCAATTTTGAATAGACAACAAGACAACTCTAGGTGATGGGATATATGATAGGACAGGAAGAAACCTTCTTTAGTTACTTAAACAAACTAACCAATTGGGATTCATATAACATTATCCATCATGATGGCGTTGATGTTATCAACGACGGATTCGACTTGGAATTAGAGTGACTGAAACTGAAACAGATTAGGAAACAACAGATCATTGGATATGTGACGATCCGAAAAGGCTCCAACTCGCTCTGCCGGAGATGGATACCCTACGGTTCGAGTATCAAGTACCTATTATTGTTAGGCGTTGACTGAGGCTCAGCTTGTCTTGGGGAGGGGGTTGCCCGTGTCGTGAGGGTGATCTGAAGGAGACTGAAGATGATTGATTGCTTGAACGGCGCTCAAGTGAGACGTAAGGACGGTTAAGGGGACCTTAGATTGATGAGAAGGCTAAGACTGGTAGACTGGTAAGGTAGGTAATAGTCGTCAACGGGTGGAGACAGAAGGAAACGGCAGAGATGAGTTGGATTATTCTCTGCCAGTCTTTGATGCTTCAGAGTGAGACCTTACTAGAGCAGACGGCTTCCATTGGCACCGCGGCCGCAAGTCTTATTGTTATCTATCTAACAGCTCCAAGGCGGTCGTCGGCTCGAGGCTCGATGATGAAGCCATGACGTTAGGATTGATTCAGCCTAAATCAGGGCACCCTCTAAATCTTTGCATGCTCATCGTTGTTTATTTTCGGTGACTGTCATATTGAGAACTCGAGATGTCAGTCATGTACTCTAAAGAAAGATATCAAGAATTCGTGCCAAAACGCTTTAAAAGCGACATGTCGAACCAACAGGATCAGGCAAGCGGCAAACTTAGTTCTTCGGACTTTTCGCATTCAATAAAACACATTCGCAGTATCTACCCGTGCTACCCTTCCCACCCCCCCTGCACTACCTCCCACTTCACTACAGCGCCCATTCCCATTCCCATCCCCGAATGTCCGTTACCCATTCCGCCTTCCTCCAGCTCCTCCACTCCAACTCCAAGCCCTTCTTCCCCAACCTCTTGAAAAAGAAAACAAGTACTACAATCCAACCCAACCCACCCCTCACCACTACTTCCTCTTCTTCCCACAGACCTCAAACCTCTTTTACTTGTGCTGGTCAAGGGGGATCATTTGTTGAAAGGATGTTCCGTGTCAATGATTGGGTATGATGAGATTCCGCTTGCCGCGTTGGTGGTTAGTATTGGGCGGTAGTTATCTCCTCGGCGGAAATGCAGGGAGTGTACAGCGAGGCTTTGTAAAACGTCATTGGTGGGGTTCTGCGAAGCGCCAGGGGCATGCGGATGGGGGGCTGGTTGAGAGGGACGAAGAGCGAGAGGCGAAGAGCCCAGGAAGGAGAATATGCTGGTTTGTGGATGGGAGAGTGTGGAAGTGCGTGGAGCGTTTACGGAGACAGAGGAGGTCAAGGAATTTGGGAGGATTAGGGAGTTTCTTAGTGACTCGGATGTTAAGCATGCAATAAGATGGAGACGTAGGGTTTAGAGTAGAGTAAGAGACGGGAAGATTGTACAAATCTGATCGGTAATCAGGTAAAGATAAGATACAAGAAGACTCGAATAGCACCACATCCCAATAAAAGATCCATAAGGAGTTGGTGGGCTCGGATGAGTTGCACAAAGCTAAAACAAGGGAGTCTCAACAAACATTCTCCACCGCCGCTTCGACTCCGTCCCTCGGACCCAAATCTGACTTTAGCGTTCTCGAAAACAGCTCGAGAAGCATTTCGAAGCAGATCTTTGAGATAGCTGGATCATATCTGCCTTTGCTCAATTCGTCTCTGATGAACGCGTCTGCTTGCCTGTCAGCGGAGGCAGCTTATTGCTATACGTGAGAAACACCCACGTTGTGCATGTGCAGCTTCGTAGAAGCTAAAGCAAACCCCTTTCTCATGCAAGTTCTTCCTGATTAGATCCCTCCCCTCGGGTGGGACATGGTTATCTTTCTTGCCGAAGATCTAAACGTTTGTCAATACTTCCATCGCTATACTCTATCCTCTTCCCGACGTACCATCACCACTTCTCCCTTGATATCACCCGTTCTTCCCAGGCTGTCATCTGTCTTACCTTCTCCCAGAGAATGGCTGTGTATATCTGTCGCAAAATAGCACACAGCAGCAGCGACTCTCTGATCGAGCGCGCAACGATAAGCTAGATGACCACCGAGGCACATGCCAGTTGAACCTATCCGCCCGTTGCATGTAGGAAGTGATAGAAGGGTCGAGACGGAAAGGAAGGCATCTTCATCGTAAGCGGAAAGTTTCTGAAAATAACATTAGCCTCCGTGCCTCGATAATCCATAGCGTGCGGGGGGCGGGCTCGCTCCAAAAAGCAATCAAACCTTCTTGATCTTCCAGTCGTTCCCCGCGTCCGTTCCTGCCACATCGTAGGCAAGTGGTTCTGGGCCGGTGAACTCATGATAGGATGAAGGCGCTGCGACAATGTAGCCATGACCTGCTATTTGCCTTGCGAAACGCTGTATAGGGCCAGTGACTATGGGGGCAGCGTCAATTGACTTGTCCTTGATACGGTTGAAAAATTTGCCCGTCCATACCCTGGTATATCTCGCTGAAGACGACGACTCCGGGAAATCGTGCTTTGGGATAGTTGGGGATAGTGGGGTGGAAAAGGAAGATGCCTGGATAAATTTAGTGACCATCCTCTGCACGAAATCTCTCAATTTCCTACGCATTCTCCCATGGCCGTCCGCCTGCGTTGGCACATCTTTGTAAGTTTCGTTGACCAGCATCTTAGGAAAAACCTATCCAAAGTTGAAAATCAGTCGCGGAGCTCCGAACCTTACTTTATATCCGACCCCACAGTGCGCATGCGATCTAGCGCAAATCAATGGTTGAATATCTCAAAACATGCAACGAATGATCAAAGGGCAGATCACATTGAAGAACGTTATGATATGGGGATGATTAGCATTAGTGCAGTGGTAGTAATAGTATGTACAGGTCCAGGTCAGTTTGACCTTTTCACATGACGTACTAGGCATTGTCAGTTTGAAAAGACATCAGACCAACGAGGGAAAGTTTTGCTTACTGGTATGAACAAGTACGGAACCCGCCGTGTATACTCCTCCCAAGCTTCGCCGTACTTTTCCTGACACTTTTGAATATCGCGGAGTGCTCTATGGGATATCATGACTGAAAAGAAAACGGGGTAAAACCACGGGAAAGAACTATTGAAGCCTGTAATAAGGCCCCAAGTCAATGCGAAGTACAAGTCGCAGGCATAATTTATCTTCCTAGCGTATGCATCTATAGCAGAGTCAGTGTACGCCAAAACAAGTCGGTTGTGGTCTCAACTTACACCAGCCATCTACTAACAAAGAATCTCCGGTGTTGGTCCTGATGGTTTTTGGGTTCTCAACTCTTTGCCACGGTAGTTGAGGAAATGCTTTCCTCTCCATAAGTGTGCCGCGCTCCTCCTGTCTAAAGCGGTTCTTCTGGCTATTGGAGGTATCCCAGACCCAGTAAACGAAGAGGTATGAGACGTAGAACAGGACCAGTACAAAGCGGTTCCAGTGATAGACAGATGGCGCATGGTTCGCCAAGTATATTGTGCAGTGACAGTAGCTGAGTGGGACACCAGCGAGATTCCAGAAGATGAGCATGAACCCCCATTTCTCGTAGTACATGTCCCTGTCCATTGATTTAGTCGAAATCCAAGCGCCTCCAGAGTTTTTCTTACCAAGTGGTGACGATGCACTCTTCTCCTTTAGAACACGCATTTGCATACAGAAAATGGGCCATGACGAGGAACCCAACTTCACCTGAAACCCACCCAAATTGTTCATATTGACGTGCTGCCGTCGCGCACGAGAGCAAGAACAGAATGTACCATGGCAATCTGACTTCAAAGAACATTTTAAAGTCCAGAATTCCGAACATCCTTGGATTTAACTCTGCACCCATGAAAAAGTCGTACACCGGAGAACCAGTCATTCGATGCTCTGCACCTCTATGTAACGCAGAGAAGTAAGCGACAAAAGAAACGAGGTAGCCAGTAATGATAGCGACGGACATGAGAGGTCCGAACTCATCGATGAGGGTGTAGAGTTTGAAGAGACCCGTCACATGAAGTGCCGCTGCAACCACAATGGTAGTATAAAAGGACCATATACCAGAGCAATAATAGGTCAATTGCTTGCCACCTTCATGTGCCAGAGGCTTGCCCTTCGCCGTAACACCTGGTAGGTATAGGTAACAGATCATTTCGAACAGAAAGAAGCTCCAATAAATAGCCCAAGCTTTGACTGTTGGGAAAGCGCCTTCATAAACCAAATGACTCATGTGCCCTGCAAAGTGAGAGACACTCTCCCCTTTGGCCGGCAATGGGAGACGACCATCATAGTATGTTGCACCAATCCACATGTACCACATAAGCAAGGGAAATCCAAGCATCATGGCACTGACACCGCACGCGCCACCAAACTCAAAGTGCCCACTGTAGTCGACACGGGGGTCTTTACCGTCTCCAGATCCATCGATAACGCGTTCCTTGACCTCGGCGTGTCCGTTGGCCGTACCGTTGAGTTTAGGGGTGCCATTGATCGTCCTGCGCCTAGCGGGAGTCCGCCCATTGCGTTTCTCTTCGTACGACACGTCAGAGTCCTCGCTCTTGACGTCTGGGGTTTTCGATTGACGGGGGTGCGAGCGACGTGTAGGTGTTTCGACAAAGTATGGATCTTGCCTTTTTCTGTAGCAATGTTAGCGACTCATCCCTCACAATGCTTCAGCAATGGACAGCGATGCTAAGAAGGTATTATTACCTTGGAGTATGCCCCGTCTGGCTCCGAGTCAATGTCATTGTCGCGTGGCCCTGTACGATGCAATTCTGCGAGAAACGAACACGAGCAAATTATATAACTCCAACCAACATGGGATCGTCCATTATTTGTTATACTTGCCGCGCGGTGCGAATGTAATTTTATTGAATTTTTTCTGGTCGTTCCAACACGTCATTACAGATCTCGGTTCGCTTGGCAGGGCCAACGCTAGCCATGTCAACAAAGTCGATACGGTCATGGAGGACGGCACCCGAGGAACACCCACCCCACCGTCCATTGCTCATGTTTTCGAACAATCTACGGAATACCAATGGTGCCAATACCTGCTATCATGGCGTCATCTAGAATGGCTGCATATTTGAAAGCGGATTGACCTGCATTGAGCTCTAATGAGGAGGAATAGAAGCAATATTTACAACTTAAGACGTGCATCCTCCGTTTGAAAGGTTCAAGCACCCCTTCGTGCGTTCGTAGTCATGAGAGTGATCTTCTTACCCTTTCTCTTTTTGCTACTCACGCCAGTCGGTCCGGCTTGGGAACTGCCTTCTGCCATAGAAATGGCACTGACTTGGGCGACCAAGTCATCTTCCTGTAGGAGATCCCGCTCCCAATTCTGAAGCCATCCATCATTGTCGGACGGCTCATGCTCTTGAGGCACTGCAGGTAAGCCAGGAGAGGCCGGGACGATAGCTGTAGTACCCCACACAGTTCTCGAAGCACTAGGACTCGTAGACGGCGATGCTAGCGACGCGAATGCCGAACCACTGTGCCCTCGGGAAGATGACCATGGTGGCGACGATGAGTTAGATCCATGACTTATGGTTTGCAGAGCATCAAAGCCTTCGTCTACTCGAGGCAAGGGCCGAATTTCAACTTCAGACATCGTTCCACGACTCGAGTCTGGTCGTTTTCGTCTAGTGATCGCCCACCGCTTATCGTCCTCTTCTTTCTCAGCCCTGGCCCGTTCCTTCTCTTCGCGTACCTCTTTCTCTCGAATCTTGGTGCGCCGCCGCTCAACGTCAGCTGAGAATCCTTGCAAGACCTCCGGAGCCACAATATCAGTCCAGTTGCATTCCAGAAACCCAACCTCACAGCCGTGAGGGAGGTGCGCAAGGTACTTTGCTCGGCGCCGTAGCTCGTCGTCAACAATATGGCCTGTGGAGACTCGCTCTACTCGGGGAAGAATGGTAGAAGGAAAGCTTGCGAAATCTCCAAACGCTGCCTTGAGAATCCGTATATCAAGTGGAGATAGATAGTAGTGCAGTAATGCCTCGTAAAAGAAAAAAGGGGTATCATCCTGTGATTGGTGACTGGAAACTTCAGGCTTTGCCCTCGAATGGCTTGAGGATATCTGTTCGATACTCGATGGTTGTGGTAAAGAACGATTTGCGGACGAGGGATTCAGGTCTGGCGGCAATGACTCACTAGGTTTCGTTCTTAGTCCATTTGTCGGTTCATCAAGAGATGACTCAGAAGTTTGACTTTGCGGAGTAATAACGCCTTCTGACGAAGATTGTCCTGATTTCATAGCATGCTGTATTGAGTAAAAGTCTGGAATGTCCTCGTCGTTATCATGAAATTTGATAGGCGGACGCTTCGATCTTTTCTCTTTTGGCTGTCGAGGCGGATTCGGAGGATTTCCTATCCCTTTCACCCTCACCTTTGCATCTATAATGGCAGAAACCGCTTTCTTTGTCCACTGAGTCTCTTCTCCAAACATCAATTCATCTTCTTTCTCTTGTACCAGAAGCTCCTCGATTTCGCCGTCATACTGAGCTAACATATAATCCTCGCTCCCTTTCATGACCCGCGCGTAATCCATAACCTCCGCAGCGAAGTACCAGGGGACGTCTTCAACTCTTTCAAGAGACTCTGCGCCATCTCGGGGTAACGCAAGGATGCTTCCTAATTGTCGTGTGATTAGTCTCAAAACGACATCGCCACCTTCTCGAGGAGGCTCCCATTCCTGACCCTGGAACCAACGGACCGGCCGCGTCTCAGATATATACACACTATCCCAACAGATTGGGCATTTCTTCCACCTTGCTTTTTTCTCGGGAATTGGATTTGAGTCATCAGTGGATTGCATATATCGGATAAGGCAGGGTAGGCAAAAAATATGCCCGCATTTGGCCATTCGCGGAGCGACAGGGGTTGAGAGGCAGATAGGGCAGTTCGTCGACTGTGATTGGGCGGAGACAAGGATCTGTAGAACCGTAGCCCAGTTCAAATGTACATCTGCATCCATTGCCTGGGCGCGATAATCACCTTTCGGATCGACAATGAACCGATAATTGGCGTGAATATATCTGTAGTACGATGAACCACCAAAAAGTATCCCAAGTCCAATATGACTGACCTTGCTTTGTCCACGGCATGATACCCGGAGCCAAGGCCCCACGTACGATTTCTTCGAGTATTCTGCCCAGGATAAGAGTATTGATGATTCTGCGGACGAGGTGGGAGGGTAAAATTCATGAGATGCGTTATCGAAGTACGCCCTTTTCGGCTGTTTGTACACTGCAAGGCCGCCTGTGGATGGCCTTTTGTTAGTTACGCTATAGCTAGATGAGGATTTAGGGGCCAGAATGTTTGCTCACGGATTCAGCAGCAGCATCCTCATCCGCAAGCCTTGGCCGTCGTTGGCCCTTATGTTGTTTTCGGAAGGACTGATTGCTTCTGGCGGCGAAAGGTGTGGCGCGAGAAGTAGAGCCAGCACCAAAGCTACCGGATCCGCCACTTCGGCGCTGGGGATGAGTCTCGGTACTGAAGGATGAGCTGTTTTGTGATTGGGAAGGGGATGGTATCTGAGAGGGAGGATTTGCGTTCTTTGGTGTGACTAAAGAGGGTGATGAGTTGGACATCCTGAGAGTTCCGAAATAGATTGATAGTTCTTAAGCTTTAATGCGAACAACGCCCATGCATAAAGGAAATCTAAAGACTTGTGTATGAGACACAGATATCGTAGGTATTGTGAGTACTCCAGCCCTGAGGGTGGGGTTGCGTGGTAGTCCTCCCAGACAGTGAGGGGGAGTCATGGAGAGTCAGGCAACTTCACAATTCTAAAGCACGTGATATGACGACCGGTACTCGTATGGTGCCCCAAGAAAATTCCAGCGGAAATGTTAAATACAAACATTGTAAGCAGCAAAAACTTCGCGAGAACTACTTTGATTTACTAGTATTTCCTTGTTACATTCATATTCAAAAGTGAAGGTTCCTAATGACTATCAAGTCCCCTGTAGGCGATCTTGGGAAATTGACCAGCAAAAGATTGTCCCCTCACCAAAAGGCACAGCTGCCACCAAAACCTTCAAACAGCGTTCAGAAAACGAACAGTCCTCCGATTATCTTGTGAAAATCGTTTTGATCAATGTCCTTCAGCTGCCGAACTACCAGCACTGACAACTTTGACGGAGCCCGGCGTAGGTGATAACCGGATATAGTAGGAAACCCATCACGGCCGAGGAAGCCGTGATGGACACCCATCTCCCTCCCATATCTCACGTTCGGCCGGCTATACCTCTTCACCATGGGTCAAGGCAGCATGAGATGCCCTACACTCCTCCGCCTTCCTCACACCACTTGCATTCATACCACGGCTATCAACAACATCCATACTCCCACGGCCCTCCCCCACAGCACTTCCAGCAACACCCTCCACCGCAATGGTACCAATATCAGCATCCAATGACAAGGCCGTATCAGCATTATTCACCCATGGTCAATGCATCTTACCCAATTCAACATCATCAACATCCTGCACAGCACCAACCGCATCCACGACACCATGCGCCCTCGTCGTCCTCAATACACTCACATCAAGATATCCTCTCCCCATCTTCTTCTACTGCGTCTTTCTATGTACCATCTGCTGCGCCAATGAGTACACCGAATCCGTACGTAGCTCCGCTGACACCTCCTCCGGCGCCCTCTCGGCGTATGCCCTACTACCCTCCTGTGAGTTTATCAATCCACTTTATCCTGTGGAGTTGGGGTACTAACGAGGTATAGCTACCCTGGTATTCCTTCTCTGAAGGCTCGTTTCCGTCGAGGAGTCCACGGCGGCGACGACAAAGACGAGCTCCTCAGTCTTCCAGTGTCCCTGTTGAGTTACCTTTAAGGCATGGTTCAATCGCTGGCGTTGAAATTGTTTTGAAAGGGGCCAAGCCAGTGGCAAATCATGCGCTCATGCCAGAGCCCCTGCCAGAAAATTCATTCGCAGATCCACCTCGGGGTCCTCAAGAGGATCAGCCGCAGAATGTTACACCTGGACAACCATACCTTCAAACCCTCCAGACGTCATATGCACCTCTGGAACCTGGCTCTACCCAACCGACTACTCCATCCTCTCCCGTTATGCCAGCGTCATCCCGACAGCAGCCTACTCGAACCACCAAGACAATCAATCGTGCGAGCATTGCTATAATTCCTGTTGTGCCCGCTATTCCAAACATTCCTTTAGCCTCGCGACCACCTAATCGGGCTTCGGTCAGTGCTGCTTCAGATGCCAAAAGAACCGAGCAGCGTTCGCTCTCAAACGCTGATCATTTGACAAATGCAGTAGAGACACCTGGTCTAGCCGATGTGGAAGACGCGTCTACAACATCAGAGCCTACGGCTACTTCTACATCTCCACCTGCGAAGGCCGCCCCTAAGTCTTGGGCTGACTTAGTCAAGACAATGGCGCAGGCTACCGTAATTAGTGCAACCAAGGCCCCCGTTAATGCTTACACCCAAGCTAATGGCTTTGGTAACTCAAAGAATGGGTCTTTAGCTGACGCGCTGAGCTCCTTTTCGGTTAATGATGGTAGTGAAGACTCCAGGATTTCGTTTCTGGAGCCTAGAGGGCTTGTAAACACAGGTAATATGTGCTATATGAATTCCGTCAGTATTTGCCAATCAGTCTACTGCTCTGTGTGTTCTCTTCAGTCGCTGATCTGTCACTCTAGGTGCTTCAAATATTAGTCTTTTGCGTTCCATTCTATGACTTTCTTGACAGGACCGGCAAGCGAGCACCACATAGCTTTAAAAGTGATACACCATTAGTGGATGCAATGTAAGTACACGGTGAGGCAGTAAGTCAATACATTTGCTAAAGTATGTTGCACTCAGGATTATGTTCATGCGCGAATTTCACGTAATCGACTCAGCAGTATCTGTTGAACAACTACGAATGCGGTTAAAGGACAACGAGCTTGAGCAATACGGAGAGGCGTTTATTCCCGAATTTGTGTATGAGGTTATTAGGCGTTTACCTCGATTTTCCTCTATGAGAGTAAGTTGAGCTTTGTTTCTTAGATAAACCGTGCTAATCCTTTCAGCGCGGGCATCAGCAGGATGCAGAGGAATTCCTGGGGTTCCTGTTGGAGGAAATGCATGACGAGTGCGGTAGGGCTATGAGAACCACAACTACCAAGGCTGCTTCTGGCGCTTCGACCCCAACAAACGGTATTATGTCTCCAATCAGCGAGTCTACCGAGTCCACTACTACGGGTGACGGCGGCTGGCTTGAAGTGGGTCCAAAACAGAAGGCTGCCGTTACTCGATCCTCAGGTGGAATCATCACAGAATCACCAATCACTAAGATCTTCGGTGGCAAGCTCCGTTCGGAGCTAAGGGTTCCCGGCATGAAAAATTCGGTGACACTGGAGCCTTACCAGCCTCTACAGCTTGATATCGGTGTACCTCAAGTCAACAATATCATTGACGCATTGAAGGGATTGACTAGACCGGAGACTCTACATGGAGATTTCAACTCTCCTCGAGGACCAGGGGCCCTTGCAACAAAGCAGGTGACTATTGAAACCCTTCCGCCGGTTCTTATTCTTCATCTTAAACGCTTCCAGTATGATAATGCTGGTGGCACGCAGAAAATCTGGAAGAAGGTTGGCTATCCGCTTGAGCTGGAAATACCCAAAGAAGTGTTCCCTCAGCATAAGAGAGGTGGATTACTAGCCCATGGAGGTTTACCGAAATACCGTCTTATTGGTGTCGTCTACCATCACGGCAAGAACGCCAGTGGAGGTCACTATACTGTTGACGTTCGACGGCAAGAGGGTCGAGAATGGATCAGGCTTGACGATACCATTATTCGCCGCGTTCGAAGCGAAGACGTTGCCGAGGGAGGTAGCGAGGAAGACCCGAAAATTCTTGCCGCCGCTCTGGAACAGCACAAGAACGATCAAAACTCAAGCGGTAATGTTTATAATCAATTTGCCTGTGAGAGTGAGGAGCGAGCCCAGTCCGAACTAGGCTGGAATCAAGTCAATGGAGTGGCCTCGGGATCAGCGGGCGCAAGCAAGAAATGGTCAGGGGTGGTCAATGGAAACTCTACGCCTGCTACTTCCTCTGGTAATATGACTCCTGTTGGACGCTCTTCGGTGAAGGACAATAAGGTTGCTTACTTACTGTTCTACCAAAGAGTGAGTGCCTGAGCGACGATGCACGCCTGCTTCTAATTCTACAGCAAATGAGCGGTGGAAAGGCTGACCGGAGATTTCGGTACATCAGCTTGCATGTACTACAGTATTTGAGTGTCGACGTGTTGATCGCAGGCGGATCTTACGATATGAGCCATATTATATATTTGTAAATATTGTAATGAAGCTGTGGACACCCTTCTGGCATTTTGCTGGAGGGCCTCATATTCCAGCCATGATACTTTGCACTGACAACGTGGAATAAATGGAAAGAATTGTGGATGATGACGTGTTTCGCGATCACCATTCGGTTCAATGAATTTGAGAAACAAAGCCCTACTTGATTTCGTGTCCTCTTGTGGATGTTGATGGATACTTCGCATAGAGTATCGAGGTAAAAATTGCTGCTAATTGGAAGTACCTACTGCATAGCCCGACATGTCGTTTGGGATCCCAGAATGCCCAATAGAAAGCCTGAGTCATGACCGCGATGAATGGCGCTCTGCATCAGACAAGGAAGCGCAGAGAGCAAGAACTTACCGACACTTTCTCAGCCCGCCGTCTCGATACTGAAGCTGACAGCTGATATCAACCTATGTACAATGTCGATGTCTCTAATGCTTTGTTACGTTCTTTTAGAAAAGGGCTGCGTCCATGTTGTGCGGCAAACTTCGAGTTCTTATTAAAGAATATTCTCCGAGGCCAGCCCTCACCCACATTGGGTCCTGCTTCACCACGAAATAACGGCGTAGCATGAGCGAGGCAAGAGTGAAGTGTGCCGAAGGGCATTGTCACAGTATCGATCCTCTTTGATCAAGGATGATCTTCAGGCTCTTGACGTGTTGGCGGGCTGTGCATCGCTTCTGGGAACTGGTGGTGTTATGGGTACAGAGTCAGATTACTTCTGAAAGCACAAAGAGGACAGGCAATGCTTCAAGCACCCCTAATCTACTTTACTGCAATCATCAAGCCCAACCAAGCCGAACACATAGATACATGGTGGCCTGCAGGCGCGATTAGATACTCGGGGACCGGGCAAACCTCTAGCCCGCTCCTGAACAAATTTGGCAAGAATGTATAACTGGACCAATCATATGTTGCGCAAGGGGACATTCAATCCGTTAGTGCATATTGAAGATGTCAGATTGACTGAGGTTAAAGAGTGAGCTCGACTTCACTATCTCCAGTTGTTCTTTATATTGGTTGTTTGATCTCTGCTTTCCGCCTCGTCGTCAACGGTTCTATCACAATCTCTCATACCACACAAATTGAAGAGATTTCATAGCTTTCGTATTTCTTCTAACCAGCCATGGTTACACTTGAGGTAGTCCAGTCCTGCAACGCTGCACTTGTCAAATCCCAGCCGCTTGTTGCCGTCGTCGTTGGCGGCACTGCTGGTATTGGGGAGTGCACTGTACGTGCTATAGCTGCTACCCATGCGAACCACGGGAAGGGGCTCCGTCTCTATATTGTTGGGAGAAACAAAGATGCTGCTGATAAAACTATTTCCTACTGTCGTGATGTTTGCCCAACGGGGCAATTCCACTTTGTACGCGCAGATGATCTTTCTCTTTTAAAAGACGTCGATCGATGCTGCGCTGAGATCATACAAGCTGAGAAGCAAGCGAGTGAAACGGGCAAAAAAGCAAAAGTGGACTTGTTGGTTGAGACCCAGGGGTATCTAACCTTCGAATCACGGCAAGGTAGATAATGTATCGCTGGCTGCCATGCTCTCCCGCTAAAACAAACGAACAGAAACAAAGGAAGGGCTCGATACGTTCATGTCCGTGGTGTACTACTCTCGCATGCGATTCGTCACAAAGCTACTTCCGCTGCTTCTTGCTTCTCCGCTCTCGGGACGTGTCCTATCAGTCTTCAATCCAAAGCTCGAAGGCAAAGTTCTTCCTGATGAACTGTCACTCCGCGACCCTAAGCACTTCGGCTTCACTTACACTGGCTCCCACATCGTACAGATGACTACTTTCTTCATGGAAAATATAGCCAAGAGAAATCCCGGGCGAATCTCCTTGGCACACGTCTATCCAGGCATAGTCATGACAAATGCAGTTGACAAAGGACGTCTACCGACGTGGACCAGGTACCTATGGCATTATGCGATGGGCCCTATTCTCCGGCCTTTTGCTACCCCATTCATGGAAACTGGTGAACGGATGCTATTTATTACATCGCCTCGCTTTCCGGCGCGGCCATTGAATAGCACAGTAGGGGTTTCGAAAGGTGGAGGAGACGTCGAGATAGCAATGTCCTCAGATGGTATGGTTGGTGGTGGCGCCTACAGAGTCACCTCGAACGGGGAGACGTTTCCGACGGGGAAGGCATACGAGGAAGCTCGGAAAGCAGGTATGTACGAAAAAGTATGGGATCATACCATGAAAGCGTTCGAGGTGATTGAGGCCGGGAATGTTTTCACAGAATGAATGGTTCTCCTTTTTTTGGCTTTGTATTCGTGTTACTTCATGCGGCTCTGGGGTGGAATCAAATGATACAAGGAACCTCTAGTTAGGGGACTTCAAACCCGGAAGTAGAAGAATCTTATAATAACTCTTTTCTATATCTATATCATCATCGCCCATAACCACTTTTATGCTCAGTTGTCGTTAAGTTTAATGGTATCTCCCAACCTCTATCGGGACGGATTCTGGACATTAAAGATACTCATCATAAGAGAAGGCCAGAGGCCATTCAACAGGTCATATCTCAATTTTGAACAATTGCACCCTGTCAAGCCGTAAAAGCCTGATCGAAGTTGGCTAGATCTGATTACCTTGACCACACTACAATACGAGCCGAATACGAAGATATACCTACACTGAGAGAATAAATATTCAAGAGTCACTCGACTAGTAGGGCAACAAGAAGCAGTTTGCTTTCGAACAGTACACATCAAAAGCTCTTCCCTTACTAATAGAGTCACTTTTGAAGTCAATCAAAAAGAAACATAAAGGTCATTCTCAGGAGTAAATCGACAAGAGTCGGAGTTGTGATATGTTAAGCCTAAATATGAGTAGAGTAGTTGATGATACGCACTGTAATAGAGTCATGCAGATCTCGCCCTTGAAATATATTATCAAGAATAAATTGATCAGATTTGATGAGACGAAAATGTCAGAGAGCTGTACTGTTGGGGTGGAAGATTGATACAAAAGCATCCCTGATGCGGCGTTCGAACAAGAAATATCTGAATCCTTTGGTTTGAAGGTGAGGAGATTGCTTTGCTCAATATTCCGACGTCTGTGGTCGTATGTAAGATTTTTAATTACCTTACATTCTATATATACTTTTACATTGAGTCAAAACTATGTAGTATTAGAGGAGCCATGCTATTCAAAATCTCGTCTTTTGGGTGCATTCCTTCCTGGAAGATGCAATCATCTGGCACCAATGACTCTGACTATCTACGACGAATATTCGGTACACCACAAACCATAATGCGAGGCTGTTAAGAGTTGTTGTTGTTGTTGTTGTTGTTGTTGGAGGAGGAATGCTTGAGAGACGCATAAGAGCAACATAGATCTTCGTTCAAAAGAACGAAATCAATCCTTGGGTGCTAGTAGACTTAGATTCGAGAGTTTCAGCCACTCAATTCCTTTAGTTCTCATGCCATTTTACCAGAAAAGCGCTTGTCTGCGTTGAGACAATTGACTCGCGTGTTAATCTGGTTGTGAATTAGCGTACTCATGGAGTCTGCCACCCAGCGACGACATTTTCATTAGAGTGTTGGCTCTCAATTAGTTACGACAGGGAACAATAGCACTTGAAATGGAAACAAGGTTGTTGGTTAGCCAGCGGAATGTGTTGTTCTGTCCAAAACGTCCCTTAAGATCAGTCGACTACACCCTCATACTCCTGATTTCGAGAACGACAGCCCCAACTGTTACTGGTGTGTTGAGAAGAAAAATGTTTTAACAAAAGAAGGAACAGAACCGACTATATATTTGTTTGAACAAACAACTGTGCACCACAAAATGGAAATTGAGATACAAAATCCATTATCGAGTTCCCTCAAACCATCTCTTCTCTAATCATTTCCCGCATCATTGTTTGATATCTACATTGTCCATCTGGCATTCTTTCAGCGTCGAACCCGATCTAGCGAGCATAGCAATATTGGTGGGACACAATTACTACACATCCTTCGGAGGCATCGGCGCCCTTCAAAGACTTGAGACGGCATCTGCTCTGACCCTTCGATAAAATTGCTCGACCATTTCAACCGGGACGATACCTCCTCGTTGTCTTATTCAGCTATCGGAGTACAATATCTTGCACAACTGCCTCTTCTACCTCAAACTCCAAGCGATCCATCGTCGCTAGAACGCAGTTTTATCGTTTATCGCTGCTAATCCCGGTGTCTATCCAAACCTTTGGGTCCCATCACCATGTAACCTTAATAATTGCCCGGTCACAGTACCACATCGCCAAGGACTGTACATACACGAAGGTCAGCCGATTCTGTTCGCCGTATCTCTGGGGACAACAATCCCCCTCCTAATGTCACGACTGCATATGATAGATCAGAGACTCCTGAACATATTCTGAAGGATTCACTCATGATAGGTAGATTTGTAAGCTTCCATGATAACAATTATTTCGTGATAATTCCGGAATCATCAGTGTCCGAAATGGCTACCAATGCTTGACAAGGGCCTATCGTAGTTTTCGCAAGAAAATACTCAGACAGTAGAGGAAAACCATAACAGCATGTAGACGATTGACTTTGAGGTACTTTCAAAAACAGCTGCACATGATATACCTCGCGATCCAGAATTAGAAAGGCAATAAACCTGTAGAGATGAGTAATGCATGATGCAAGCATTCTTGTTCTCAGTCTCACTTCAGTCTTCCTCATTTTGTACTTTCAGAAAAACGTAGCTTATTTGAGGACGGATGATAAAATTTACAACGGTATGAATTGTTCGAAACATAGCTTACGTCCTTGCAGACAAGAGCATTATCCTTTTGTATTATCACTTTCCGCTTCAGAGCCCAGCATTACGTCCCTTAGGCTGTCAATGAATGGATCAACCCATTTAGATTTCCCTTCCATACTCCTTCCGCAATAAAAGGTGAGCTCGAATGTTTCCAGGCCTCGGACACGCAAAAGTAGAGCCGCCCAATTATCTGAAAATGAGAAGGGGGATATGCGAGGGTCGTAGGGACGTGTGAGCCATTGCCAGGCATTGACACCCGAAGCTTCGAACGGGTCCTACCGGATGTGGCTGGTAAGCATACGTAGCAGACTTAGATCACCAGTACGAAGAACGCAGAACTAATTTATGACATACAGGTCCTTCAAAAACATATATACATACCATTCGCAGCGCCAAATTTAGATGTTTCAGACTTGTCATTGATTCCATTGTAGTGCACATGTTGAGCCAGATATCATTACGCTTCTTCTCGCCGAAGCGTGGCCCTTCGCTCAAAATCTCTAGCGATCGTATCTCTTGCAGTTGCAGTAGTGATCTGTTTTCCATGAACATCCTATAGGCCTGAGGGTCTTGATAGAATTTGAAGGTATTGCCTGAATAAGGCATGAGGGATGCTTCGTGGTAGACGAGACGGCAGGTCCTCAGCAAGGATAAAGTGACAGGCTCTCTGGTATCAAAGCAGTACAGATGCTGGCGGTGGCCAGTACAGTGAGGCATAAAGCAGCGTACAGACTTTGGTGAGGCCTCACCCGTCGATAGAGCCTGCATAGACAGGATGTGGTGACTTGAGACAGATAGAGCAAAGGTATATATTTTGAGACGTATCTCAGTGGGAAGACTCAGGAAGCTTACTGGAGGCTGTTGTGCTTCATTCGACTGAGCAGCAACTGCGGCCTGGTAATTCATCAGAGCAGTTGACGAGTTTGAAGGTCGGAGCTTGTCTTAAGAATACTGCGATTCGGATGAACTGGCCTTAAGCAGAACTGCCATTGGCTCTATCTTTTTCGTTGTTGTATCAGATAAACCACAACTCGTTTGCGGAGAGGAGAAATCTAAGCTTGTCAATGCAACGCGGCGCATGCAAGCGCGCACGTGACATGGATAGACTCCCCGCCGCATTCAAGATCATCCAAGTAGATGTCTCCAATCTGGTACTTACATTCTAGCTTAGTTTATTTATCTAATAAAGTACTAAAGTTCCGACTTTATATCTGCATGAGCACGGAGGGACCGAGAGCAATCGAATCGGAGCGCAATGTGCATGAGTGTACATTGATGATGCCCACATCTAGAAACTTTGACGAGACTGCCGAGCTGATATGGACATGATATGGCGATTTGATGATTTAGCATCCTCACTGTTCGAGATTCAGATAGAGCGACGGCAACAGCAAAAACAACATCTTGAGGTAGTGCTTGAAAGGTTCGACGATCCTTCGTTTTGATTGATTCCCCAAGACGTCGCCGTTGAACTCTTCAATGCATATTATGTCTACTTTGTTTCACTCTTCATCCTTTATGCTATTTATCCCAGAGGTTCGTATACATGGCGGGTCTCGGAGCTGAGCAACTTTATTATATGTAATGTTCTATCTAATAGAAAAGAGCTAACGACAATTATCCTTACTTGTCATACTTGCGAGCAAGGGTTTTCATGATTGAGACAGCACTCGACTTGTAGCCGCCTCCAAAGATAGCATAATGGTTCAGATAGTGGTATCTAGTCGAACATCAACTATCATCAGACAAGCATCTGATTAGGAATCAACTTACAGTTCATACAAGCTAACCCTGTCTTCGTACTCGTCCATCGGCTCGGTCTTCGGGCAAAGTCGATGATATTCGTTCATGAATCCTCCCCCAAACCCACCGAACATCTTCATGATTCCCAGTTCGCATTCTGAGTGAGCGTAGCATGCACTAGGGTCAAAAACGACGTCTTCTATCCCTCCCTGACCTCCTAGCCTTCCTCTCCCCTTATTTCCTGACCAGAGGTCTCCGTGAATCACTACAGGGGCAATGCCTTTGCCATTGTTCAAATGTTTGTCTCCCAAGAGCTTCGGTACTATGAAATCGACCGTCTTCTCGACCATAGACCGTAGCTCAATGTCCTTGCCATTGGTCCGCTCGCTTTTTTCAAGAACCGGAAAAAGTCGATTCTCTGCGTAAAATTGGGCCCAGCTTTCCTGGTAGTCATTTGGTTGCGCCGTATCTCCACAACAAGTCGTAACAGGAAATCCAAACACGGGTTTAGAGAAGCCTTCTGGTATCGGCGCAGGGGTAGTATGAAGTTTTGCGAGCTTTGCCGCGAGAGAGAGACCGGAACCCTTGTCTGCAGATAATGAGGGAGAGTTTGAATCGAGATCTAGAAAATCTGTGACAAGGAAAGCACCACTTCGATCTTCTAGCATGGCAGATGCGAAAGCAGCAGGGCACAAGGAGGGAACGGCGTTATGGATCGCATTGAGAGAAGCTTGCTCGCCTTTGAACATGATTTCTGATTCTTTACCTCGACCAAATTTTAGAAAGAAGTGCTTTTGGCTGCCGTCTTTAAGCTCAGTACTGACTTTGGCCGTGGTCGCGAAGCCAGAACCTCCATGCTTAGCTACAGAGGTAAGGGATTCATCCAGAGATAGGGCACGTATGATGGCGGGGTCTATTTTCATGCTGTGTGGAAATTCCTACTGTAGAGCGAAGGGGGAAATGAAGTAGGTTTCGTTTAGCTAGTTATCGATGTTTTTGTCACTGGATCCATTTGGAGATGTTAAGTTCCTTGGATGGCTGAGGTTACCTACGATTCCAACAGCCATCGCAAATCTACGTCACAGCGGTTCTCCTTTCACACTTGCTGGAGAAAAGATTGTCAAAACCAATGGCACGCAATACCAAACACTCATGAATCATATGCCTTTAGCTAATTTTTCTATTTACATTTCATACAAAACCTACATAAAGATACCACATCAGTCACCCCCTCCCCACCCAAATCGGCTCATAGTAGTCCATGTGCAAATTCCGGATGAAATCATTCTTACAGGAGACAGTTCCCACGAAACTACCCCGGTTGGAAGCTGTCTATCCGCATTAAACAAACGCTCGAAGAAAAACTAGAAAATATGTTCCTCGAAAGTTATTCTTCCACCTCTTCAAAATGTCATGTATATGCTGCTGGAATCAATGAAAGGAATTGTGATCCGTGCGGTTTCTCACTCCGGCAGATCCCCTTCATGACCTAAGTAGGTTGGCCATCTGGGTAAGGGCTATCCTTGTCCTTTCCCTGACATCAAGCGATGGATCGGACTCGATTACTTCGAGTTGCTCATAGAACCCGAGCTTTACCAGCTCCCGCGCTCTGGATCTGCTATTCGGTAAGTCCGCTGAAGAATCATGCCAACTAGCGTTTATGACAATCCATGCACAGGGACAACGGACTTCTGGATCCGAATGTGAGAAGAGAGGAACAACAAGCTTCAGGAGTTCTGATTGTGAGACGAGCAACTGCCGATGTTTGGGAAGGCCGGCTGCAATATGGACAATGATATACAAAACGGAGACGATTATTTTGGTTGGCGGCTGAACTCGCCTCACGCCGTTCTCGGATGATCTTCTTTCACGGTTGAAAGCGTTCAAAACCCTGGGTCGGAGTTTGTTGGCTAGAAGTTCGAAAAGCTTGTCTTGTCCAAGTTCTTGGAAGATGTGATCAATCATTTGAGGAGCCCCAGGACCAGCTAAAATGTTTCGAAGCAGATCGAGACCCTCGCGCTCTATGTCATGGCTTTTGATTGTTCCAAACTCGCTCGCCCGAGGATCATGCTGACGGCCAAGACACGCGATAGGCTTGTGCTCGGGATGAGACCTACTCAAGGCCCCAATGCTATCAACCATGTTTAGATCTTCATCGCCATCATCGTCAAAAGCTTGGCTAGACTCCCTTGAACTGTCCTCGACGGCGTTGAGCAGGTCAACTTGCTCTCCCGCGGCATTGGGAGTACCCATTGTTATAGGAGTTCTTGTTCCCGTCTCTCGATCTCCTCTAAATCCGGAAGGGAACATGAAGTCATCCGCATCATTCGAAATTATCTGCTTTAGCCAGCCAGGTCCGAGCTCCTCGAGACACGTCATTTTTAATACATTAGGCGCCCCAAGGACAAGATGCTTGAGCGCCCATACAGAGTTTAATCGTAGTTCTGCAATCATGGAGTGCGCATGTTCACACAAAATCTTCAGAATCCCCGAATCAAGGATTGCCTACATGGAAGGTGTAAGCAGGCGAGTGGGTCTGATACCATGAGGAATGAACTCACCTCTCGCATTGGGCTGAATTCCAGAACTAGGTTACAAATGACAGCAGTGGCTGAAACTTGGATGTCAATATCCGAATGCCTCAAAAGAACGAACAGTGGAGCTGCAAGACCAGCGTCCATGAGATCCGTTCTCAATGTGCTCACAGACCTGGAAAGTCCCCTTGCCGCCCCGCAAGCAGCTAGTATTACATGCCTTGGATTCGCAACCTTCCGGTCCACCAGAGCTCCATCCCCGGTCACCTTCGCGTTGGTAGATAATACAGACGTCATACTATAGGGCTTCAAGGATTCGATCACAAAAGGCACTACGCCATTGTCTATAATTGTTTTCCTAAATTCATCTTTGAGGGACGCAAGTGCCGCCAGTGCTATTAGGACTGCTTCCCTCATTTTAGTGACATGGAACGCCGCAAGCGAAAGTCCACCGGCACCGAGCCTGGACGCATCGTCTTTGGTCTCCATAGTATCCGCATCATTCCCCTCCGGCGTCCATAATGATGCTGTAGAGCCCTTCGGAAGTGGGTCATACGACTCCTTCAGTAATTGCGAAAGCTTCTTGATGGCCCCAGCATCAACGGCAGCGCGTTGTAATTCGATGCTGTCGACAGCCAACATCGCTAGGACAGCGGGCGCTTGTTCTTTGATTGTCCAGTCAGGATTACTAAGAACACTAGCATCGTATGGATCAGGGAGTCTAGGGAACATGTCCCAATCCTTGTCAAGCATCCGGACGAGCAATGGTACCAGCAATAGCGCGAAACCCGTCTCTCTTCGCCTGCTTGCGAGTCCGCAGCGGTACAGAATTGCCAGAATCCAGGTGGCCATAAGCCTTGTCATACCCTTTTCGGCTCGTACGACGTAGATAAGCCAAGCTATTAAAGGACTTTCATCGTCCTCCGTAATCTCAAACGCTTCAGGGGCTGGGCTGAAATTTCGGTTCGTCTGCGGCTGTTTTCCGAAGGTCCCGGTGGCGCCGAGCGGTGGATAATTTGACGCCAGCGCAGGCGACGCCCGTTGATGTGAACTCGGCAGCTGAGGTAGGAGAGTCTCAATTGGATTGAGCGAGGCCTGACGATTTCCGAATAAGTTGGGATTATAGGAACCCCATGTAGCCATCTTCTTCTGGTAAGCAGAAGCTGCATCAGGTTCAATCCTAGGAAAGACGGCCGCGGAAGCGGGCGCGGACAGAAACTGAACAGCACGGGCTTTTGAATGCTGTATAATACCACCCACCGCCTCTAGAATCGGTGCCAACCTGGATCTCACAGTTGCGGGGGGGAGATCTTCAGATTCTACAGTGACCGGTATCAAACAACAACCAGTAGCAACAACGAAAGAAGCCAGCCTGCTTGCCAAGGCCTCCAGTACGCCACTTCGGGCGAGCAGTGCGCGTTGATATTCTTCTTGGCATGTTTTCGTTACCAAGCTAGCCGTTAAAGAAATCTGCTGCTGAACCGTCACAGAACTAGACTTCTGCGACAGTAAGTGTGTGATACTCCTGAGATGTGTTTCTGTATAGAGAAAGGTTATCAATCCATCAGGAATTGCATTCCTTCTTGAATAATCTACTCTTCTTGTATCCTCCAAGGAGAGTGAGTCCGCCACAGTATTGAGGGTTCTTAGCGCCGCGAGTACAGCCGACGGGGACGCCTCCCATGGCGAAAGTACGTCTAACAGCGGACCAACAACACCTCCGGCATTCAGAGGATGGACGTAGGCAGGACCTCCTAGACCCGCGTACCTTAAGTCAGAGAGTCCTTTCAACTTCGCCAGAAGAGAACAGCTTAGTTGTACTGACCGTATGCCAGACTACCAACGATTATGATAGCCTGAAGACGAGCTTCTTCTTCATCGGTACGACTGCCTTTCCTCCTTGTTTGGCTTGAATCAACATTGTCATCACGATGTTTTCTTCTCCCACTTCCCTTATTTGTATTTAAAATACGTTTTAAGGGCGCCAGCACCCCTAAACCAATCCACATGTCTTTCTTCTGTTCATGACCAATGATTTCATTTTTGAGCGCTCGTAGTGCAGCTACCTGGCTGGCGGGAGATGAGGGGCTTCGGAGTTCTGCCAGAATAGGAGGGGTAGACGGCCGTGTCATGGTCGTGCAAAAGACAGGGTACTAATTGCGGATATGACCTACTGCTTGAAGGTCGATCGCGGAACGAGGGGAACGAGCGTTACTCGGTCTGGTGTGAGAGAACGGCTGTGGCAGAGAGATATGGCCTTCAAATGTCGGTTCGTGATATGTATCGACGCCTCTTGAAAAGCAGTGGGGGGATGTAGGACCCCAAGTACTTATTATCCAGATGATAAATCACTCGTTCAACACATACATCTCGTACTGAGCATGCACTTGGGATTTCTTCCTTCTGGAATCAGACTTGAATGATAGCCTCACAAGGTGGCTGCTCATTTGCTCCCTCCTGCACAGGTAAACTTGACGTGACGGATATAGATAGAGTGCGGAAGACCGGTCCCGCCTTAGTCATCAATTACGTGACGTGGCGCGGGCCATGAACTGTCAAGCATCTACTTTCTACGGATAAGCTCAACCTTCACTGTGCGCTCTTTTAGGTAGAATATGTATGACCTTGTCATCAAAGAAAAGGCTTTGGTGGATTTCGCGAAATTCATGATACAGGATGCTCAGACCCCGTTACTTCCTGTTCATTTCATGATCTCAAGATTATCATCAAAGTACTGCTCCTCGTGCATCCATATGTTGCTTCACTAAAGTAAGGCACCTTAGGTACAGTACATGCGGCTCGCGCTTGGTAATTCTCCCGCTTCCGGGCGCAACAAATCCTGCACTGACTCGAGCGTTTTCTTTATGCTTTGTGCTTTATCCTTTCGACTATTCCCCAGCAAATACCCTGTCTTACCACATGGCATCCGGCCATCGCAGTTGCCAATGGAGCGTATAGCTTCATCCATTACTTAATGAGATTATCTGCATTCGCCTGATCCGGCTCGTCAGTGGCCCCCAAGATGCGCCATTCCCCTTTATGCAGCGGCTACGGAACTTGGATTAAAGCTATGGCCTATCTCAATCTGCCCGACTGCGTGTTGCGGGAATGACACTTGAAACGTCTCTTGGTGATGGATATGTTATGCGGCTCAAAAGACACCAGTGGTTTTCCCTATTGCCTGGTACTCTGCAGGGCGCAAATTCGATGCGGCTGTCGGCAGTCACCGCAGTCCCTGTGCTTGTACTTCCGAAAGTAGATCTTTGTGGGGATGAATCTGGGGAAGACGGCGTCAGCGTCTTCACGACTCAGTGCGCACGGAGAACGGCGTACATCTCATGGCATCTATATCTGTAGGTATATATATAGCTTACCTGACATGCCACCGAAAGAACAATGTATAACGCAGAGCACTTTCCAATCGACATCTGCTCTTCTTGTGAGCAACAAGAGCTTTCACTGTAAAAGTGCACAGTATACTTTTTCCAACGGCCATGCATAAACGACCGCGTTGTGGTGATTCCAAGCGGCTGCCGTACGAGAGACAACGGCAGGCGCAACGACACTATTACGCAGATGGGGCTTGGCGCACTTCCTCTCTACGGGAGTCCTGTTACTCTGACTTCGCTCCATGTACCTACGACGAACGCACTTTTATCTCTCGCCTTTACAAGTATGCTCTTACCTTATTTGCCCAGACAAACGGTAGCGCTCTACAACGAAGCCCTTTTTCGATTACAAGCGGCAGCAGCAACCATTCCGACGAGGATTTTGAGATGATAACATCATCTCCCTCGCCGACGCTCCACGCCAGGACTGCTTCAACATCTCCCGGAGCGGGACTCCACCCTGTCTCCCGTCATGGATCATACCGATTTTCCTCTGGCAAATCTCCACGTCCCCACATCAAACCTCCATCCCCAGCAGCATTTCCACGGTATCCCCCACAGTTACAGTCCGCTGCGCCCAACCCCCACAAACGTCCCTTATCTACGTCAAGCCAGTCGACAAATCCTTCGACCAACGAAACGGTAGACGTGGGCACACAATACTCTCCTCCTCTTGTAGGCGTGCCATCAATGGCAAGCCCTCTTCATTCGTCCGGCAAGCGGAGGGGCCTGTCTAAGTCACCGGAACTTCCTGCGGAGCCAACCCTAGCACCGCAGAAGCCTTTCAAGCCTACCTATTCATCGTCATCGATCCCCCAAGCAGCCGCCGCACCCCCAACAACGCTTGCCAAATCATCTTCTTCGTCTAGTCAAGGCTCGTCGCCCAAGCGAGCTCGCCCGCACAAACTTCCAGTAAAACACATGCCCGCGCAGTATGAGACCTGCGATGTTAAGGACCTAGTCGTACTTATAAGTAACATGCTTATGGAACTTGTAAGGTTCAACGATGACATCCCGCTCAAAGATGGCCGCCTAACCAGGTTTCATTCTCGAGCTCCACCTGGAATCAGTGTGAAGGACTATCTTCAACGTCTGGCAACGCATGCTACCCTCTCGCCGCCTATTCTACTCAGTATGGTGTACTATATCGACCGACTATGTGCTCTGTACCCCGCCTTCACCATCTCCTCCCTTACGGTCCATCGGTTCCTCATTACCAGCGCTACTGTAGCAAGCAAAGGGCTCAGCGATTCCTTCTGGACAAACAACACATATGCTAGAGTTGGTGGTGTCAGCCTCAAGGAGCTCGCCTTATTGGAGCTAGAATTTCTATGGCGGGTCGAGTGGAGGATCGTCCCGAAGCCTGAGGTACTCGTGGATTACTATCGGAGCCTTATAGAGAGAAGCGAAGGCTTCAAGATTGAAGGAAGTCCAGTCAGTGAGAAGAGTAGTAGTTTAGGAGAAGGGGACCTTTCCGAGAGAGTGGAGCAAACAAAATTTGCAAAGGATGAGACGAATGGATGAGCTTGAAACGACCAGTTTCCAGCAGCTTTCTCCAACGGCATAGAGCTTTGCTAGCTTATGGCCACACCCGTTTGGTGTTTAAGTGCGCAGCATCAGGCCGATGCCAACGCCCATCACCACTGTGAAACCTTCGGTGGAGCCAGCCTTCGTCTCGATATACGCTACCGAGGACAGATCTCCAGAAGCGACACGAACATAATGTACATAGTCTCCATAGGAGGCTCGTGGTGGTGCTTTAATGAGGTGATGGTGTTCTGACGCGGGGATCTGGGGATAGAAGATCTGGCAGCTAGGATCCGCATTTACAGCTTATGGGACTCAGCTTGAGTGTACTAGTGTATATATGTACATCAGGCGAACATTGGGGACACCCTCATCGAATGCATCTATGTCATAGTACTATTTCTGTCATGTACATCACAGGACAATACGAGTCACTATGAGAGGAATTTACGATCTTGCTGAAGATGGCAAACCAATACATTTCCCCGAACAATTATCCTTCAAACTCTCTTCACGCTGAACGGTACATGACTGTGTCAAGATGTGTGGTACATAGGACAGGGTGAACCTTCAAACAAGCTTCGACATAGTCCTTCTCATACAGCATCATGGTTCACATCTTTAAAGAACCTCCTTCACCTCACAATCTCGTACCTCGAGTAGTCCATGCATTGCATCCACTAAGACCAATAATAACAATATCGTACCTGAGGTTATACATCGAATTTTACCACCAAGACGAGAAAGTATCCTAGAAACCGAGCCTTCTAGAAGAGTACTCGGGTTTAGAACTATCCTTGCTTGATCATCAAGACGGGTCATGTGATCCACTCATAATGTTGACACCAGCTCGTAGTATACCAGAATTCGTATTTTATACCCACTCTAATCAAGATCATACCAAAACACCATCAATGTTGGGCAAGATCGTTTTAGGTCGGTATCTTCAATTGGTGGGCATGCGAGAACGACCTTTTCTAGGAGGCGGAGGAGAACGCTCGATTGCTTCGACGTCCTCGTCTTTTCGTCCGGCGACTAATATCACAACAGTAACGGAAGCGGCATATGCCTCTCGGATAGCGCAAGCCATGCAAGTCTCGTCAACGTTGGCGACGATAGCGGAGAGACCCATGTAAGCGCACCTAGATGAATTAGTACTGTAGAAGTGAAGAGCTGGTGAAGTTAGGATTTACCAAGCACGAGCAAAGACTTCGTTGTCAGGCACGCCAAATGCTTCAACCACCAGGACTGCTTCATCATCGTACAAGTCATGCTCTACTCGAGGATTGCTTGAACCCGGTTCGCCTATCGGATCGAACGCAGTTGCTGTGAAAGGCAAGGTTGCATCGACGCCGCCCCAGGAGGACTGATCGAGTAGACCGTCAACTCGGATGGATTTGTAGGCATAATCCCAGAAGAGAACATGCGGTCCTTGGCATGGGATCGCTTTGATGTATGAGGTGTCGTGGCGCAGTCTCAATGCGTAAGTGACCCCTTCAATGGCGAATTTTATGGCGACATTGAAGACTGAGGGTTCATCGCTTGAACTGTCCTTGGCATTGCGTTCGAGAGGGCAAGCCAGCTTCTCGATTCGAATCGTATCCACGACATGGTATTTTGGGCTAACAACTTGAAACTCATCCACGGGGATGATCTCGTCAGGAGGCCCGAGTGGATCACTCCGTACCGCCATGTTCTTGATTTTCCGCTTGGTCAAGCGTGTCGGTACAGGATCAGGGTTTGCGATCACGCAACGGACTCGCTCGAGCTTGGCCCTATATCGCTCAAGGTCGGGAGTGTAAAGACATGGCCCGATCCAGCTAGCATCTTGGTTTACACCTTTTGCAGCGCCAAGGACCTTACCGACAATGCTAGACCAGTACCAGTATGTGGCGTTTCTGTATTGGAACCCTGACTGCGGATGCATACAGTTGAGACCACTGAGCTTGTGTCCGTCTTTGGTATCACAGCCAATCAGACATTTCATCGCGAACCAAGAGGAGGAAGGGCCAGGCAAGATTACCCCAGAGAAGAAAGTTTTTGCTTCGGCGCTACTGAATTCAAGTGCCGTTTCCCCTTTGGTCTCTTTTTCAAGTAAGTCGCATACCTGCGCCATGTTTGGCCACTTGAGTGCCCATCCCAATTGTTCAAGCTGCTTGATCCGAGCAAGCTTGTTGTATGCTTTGACCTGAATAGATGGTGCAGAACCCCAGGAATCTTCGAATCGGGCATGTTCAACTTGCGTAATCGACACGTTCGACAGCCATAGTTTCGCAAGTGTCACGCTCCAAGCAACTCTGTCTGGCAGTAGTGAAAGGAAACGATGTTTCTCAACCTCAGCGAAGTTTGTACGATCGATGCGAAGAAGTATTTCGATGCTCAGCAGAAGCTGATGGAAGAATAGATGAGCCACTTCTAGATTCTCGTTGTCATAGTAGGCTGCAATGACCTGGGAGTTAGGGTCGCTAAAGTCTATCCAATAGGTCGTATCTAGGACAGCAACCAGAACGTCTATCTGCCTGCCCAAGTTGTTCTCTCCGGGCATATCCATATCCGGGTCGTGAACCAAGTGCAGGTACAGAAAGCTCTCCATAGCTTCGGGCTGGTGCAGCACACTGTTATTTTGAGAGAAAGAGTAAGAATGTGTTTGGAACTTACGTCTTCGTCTAAGCCATATTCAAGAAACTCCAAGCGATCCAGAACCATCTTCAACGACATTGGCCTAAAAAGAACGACGGAGTCCGTCTCTGACGATGGTAGGTGGCGCGCGACCAAGCCAACCCAATGGTTCAAGGTGATCGTTCCAGGCGAAGCACCAAAGCACATGGTCATACTCGGCTGCTCCAGACTCTCCCATGGCATTAAGCTCTCGTATGCCCCATCCAATGCAAACGACATGCCTTCTGTTAGTGGCGAGAGCTTGGACGAAGATTCCAAACTCTCATTACCGTCCATCATCCCAGCAAACGCATAGAAACGAGAATGACGAAATGGCACGTTGAGGGTCTGGAAGGCAAACCCTTTGAACGAGGGAGCACCTTTGCTGACAATTGCTTCAGCTTCGTCAAAACTAAGTTTGGACCGAAGGTCAAAACCCTTTGGTGGCCATGTTAATGGTTGCAAAGACCGAGCACCAAACATACCATCATGTTGAGCGTCGTCCGTTACTTGTGGGCGTTGAGAATCTTGAGAATCAAATGAACTGGTGCGATCAACAGCATATCTCGATGGCAAGCCTTGAAGATTGGGAGCTGGGGAAAGCGAGCTCAATGGGCTACGACGCGAAGCACGTAATTGCCGACGCTCGTGACATGACAAAGCTCTGTCGTTGCGCCCAGACTGGGGATCACGTCAGTCACAACCTTTGTCATTGATATTATTGGAGTACCTGAGGATGAATGTGCCCAGCCATGACTGTGTTATTAATGATAAGATCCCCGAAAGCGCTATGAACGAGGTCGATATGTTGAAGGTAAGCGCGAGTGTGATCGAGTGGAAGATGCTTGAGCAAGTGTTAGTTGGTTGTTGTGTATAGGGCAAAGTCAGATATTGAAACGCAGGTTCGCTTAGTGCATAAACCTGCCAACGTTTTTTCTTGTTGACAAACTATTACAATCTTAACACTGCAATATTCATTTGGGATTCGATAACCTTACTCTCTATACCCTTGTCACACATACTCCTCCGAGCGTGTATAGACCTCTTGTAACCTGTGCCAGTCTTCAAGGACCTCACTAATGCAGACGCTGGTCTTAGAGATGTTCTATGTAAGTGTCTTCTCAAAAGGAAACGTCGGGTCAATCCTTTCATCGCTCTTCACACATGACAGACGAAATGTGAGACGCCAATGCAGGGGGGAGTGTATAGTAAGTAACTGCTTTTGCCAAGGCGTCCACGTTTCGAAGGTCAGACAAATATCAAAATTATTCAATTTTTGCCTTATGGACATCTTGCGATCATAACAGCCTGTCAATGAGTACTGGGTTCATCACCAAACAAGTTGAGACGAGAAGAGAAGTCGGCCAACACCCATCAAGAAAATAAGTAGACCTTACAGTAGCCTCTTCCAGTGGGTAGCATTTTCCCTTCTCTTCTGCCCTCACATGCATCGTCGACTAACTTCTGAATAGAAAGCGACGCAATTTCGTGATTCATGGTTGGTTCCTTTCTAGATCCATGACATCGACAGTCCTCTCGGCACATGTTAGAGGGACACCACGATATTTTGTTGGAAGAAGCTAAATCAGCTCCGAATAAAGGTCTGGGATTCCCGGTTAAAATATGGTACAAAGACGTCTGAAACCAGATCAAAGTACAAGGAGGGCTCTGAGAGATCAAAACTGCATGATTTGTCATAGACCATTCGAAGGTGGAACCGTGGAACCATCTGTGCTTCAGCCCAGAATTTCGAGAGCGTGGCTAGAATTTCCATCATGACCGAATGCTCCAGTGGCTGCGCGGTACTACGCCGGATTAGCAAGGTCAGAGAGAGCCAGAACATATTCGTACCTTGAGACTGAAGTTAATCGCAAGAGCAGCAATAAGACCAAAGCAAATCAGTATTGGCCCGAAAACGGCGTCGAAATCCTTCCCACTCCGCTGTTCTATCATGCGACTGCGAATTATATACATCCACCAACCCCAAACCCCTGCGAAAGCAGCCACCAGAGTATAGAGGACAGACAACGCACTTGCTACGTTGTCTGAGGCCCCTGCGGCGTTATAAAGCCCGAGGGATAAGGACGCTAAAAGTACCGAGATATGTTGCCATTTGACGAATGTCCTTTGGTTCGCGAGCCAAACCTTGTGTTCTACGCGCACAGGTCCAGAGTCCTTGATGAGCTGGCCAGGCTCCCTGACTCCTAGGGGCAGCCGCATGAGTCCTGGTCGATGTGCACGCGCATACTTCGAGCTCGAGATTCTGGGCAAGAAGGTGCGTAGGTACGGCAGAATTTGTGGAATTGACGAACTGGCTTGCTGTACCTCGTCCTCCGAGCCAATCTCCTCAGCAGCATTGTCGGACTTGTGTTCAAGGTTTGCTAGTGTTGTCGCTGACTTGCTCACAGGGGAACCAACCGCTGCTTTAAATGATGAGACTGACTTCGATCCAAGCAGGCTACCTACAGCTAATTCATCCTCAGCCTGTTTAGCTCTCTTTCCCTGTTCTTCTTGAAATGCTGTTCCAGGGTCTCTCCTTATATCGGTCTCGAGGTCTTTTAGCCAAAATGGGAAACTATTGACATGATCCTCAAAAAGTTGAGCAACGCCGTGGACAAATTTTGAAAATCTCGGAGCATCTCTTACAAGATGTGAGGACATCAGATCATTGATCCACTCCTGTGTTCTTTTCGAGACATCATTGCGGACCTTTATCTCCAATAGAGCGTACGGAAATATTGAGATTTCCCCCTGCGGAACGCCCGGAAATGGGAATTCTATGCGCGCTGAGTCGAGTTCTGCTCGATGCCATTGACCGAAATTCCGACACGGCCGATCGGCATCAAGCGAATCCTCCCGAATGAACGCCAAATTCGTATCGAGCGATATCCGGACTCTGTCATCGCCTGGAATCTGAAACGCTGTGCGGGTATAATTGGCTCTTAGCACAGGTTGAAGTTCATTCTTCTGGATGAAAGACTGTACATCTTCCACGTTCTTCTTTAGCTCGGACACTTCATAAGCGCCACTGCCTTGTCGCTCCCGAAGCTTTTCTATGGCTTTCTCCAGCCTGTACTCTCCCGTAACATAGGGTTGTACGTATTTTCCCTTTATAGGAAAGCGAATCTCTTCGCTACTACCATTCTCTCCAATTTTTTTCTTTTCCAAAAAAATCTCTGGCTTTTCATTGAGATGGCCAAACCATCTGAGGCGCAAAGACGACGCGTCAGAGAGGTTAGAGACTTTTTGAGTATACAAAGAGAATTGAGGGCTATCAAAGTACAAAGAGGTAATGGTAGGATCCGATTGACCACTGTCGACGACTTTAGAAGTCTGGGGATTATAGACCAGTACAGGTAAACGGCGAAGAATGTACGTCTTGACCTCCAAGATATTTTCATGATGTACCCAAACTGCGATCAAAGTTTCAGTAAAGTGTTCTTTGGTTCAAAGTAATTCACGTACACTTGTACGATTTGTACTTGTCCCCACTATCCTTCATCTCAGACATCGACCCTGCCTTGGCATGATCGGGATGCATTTTCTGTCTCACAAAAGAGTACATTGCAGAAAGCCTTTTCAGTATCAGCGACTGTCCAAGAGAACAATTAGCAAGTACGATATGACCAACCTGTAAAGCAATGGTGAGTAGTCCTCTGTGTTGAACGGAAGCGCCGCCAAGCGCACCTGTAGCAACGGCCGAACCCTATAGTTTGTGCCTCGCCGCCTATCATGCTTCTTGGCAGCTTTGAGAAATCCAGTAAAATTAAACCGACTATATTTTTCCAATTCATTGATTTCGTTAATGATGCTGTCCAATTCTTTGAGCACTTCGCTTAACGTCTCCGCTTTCATCTGCTCGTCTGCTTCGGCATGGCCATCGACACCTTGCTCATCCTCAACAATCTTCTCTAGACTAGACTCACATAGAGATGTCCGTCCCTGAAGCTGTTTGTAGGTTTTAACTTGAAAAGTATTAACCTTCTCCAACTGAACGTTCACTAGTTCTTCGACAAATGCACTTTCATCCTCTTCGGTCCATTCCTGTGTTATATTGCATGTGCCCGATGAAAATGCATTGTTCGAAGCCTCCTCCTCTCGCAGCATTCTCTTCAACCTCGTGTAATCAATATAATGGGATTTCCATGGTTCGTATGCAGAATTTTTTAGCGTCTTTCCAAAACGCATATTAAGCAGGTATTGGAATTTTAGAGTTGTTAAAATCCTAGGTCTACGTATTGAGTGGTATTGGACGGTTCTTTCTGAAAGCTAAATATCATTGGCATTGCATGCACGGCATGTTTAGTGGTGGTGGCCGCAGAGGTAGGGATGCAGAGCTCTTGAAAGTAGCCGCGCGCATAACTCCGCTCTATGCCAACCTAGCGAGCCGAGGAACAGTATGTCCCCACATGATACATCGACCCTCTCACGTGCCTCTGCATGGAGTCTCCCCACACAGAAGGGGCTGCTGAGGAACTTCCCCTTACGTCGACGCTCATTAAGAAACTCAAAGCTGCCCTGAAGGCCCTTCACCACAGCCCGTATCCACATGTTCCAAATCCTCCAACATGCAAGAAACGAGCGTCTGTGGCTCTTATAATCCGGGTTCGGCCAACCTTCCTTTACCCGGCATCCTATGACAGCAGCAAGTGCGGGGTAGCAGCTGGATCGTTTCAAGAGCGCTTGATCAATTTCTTTGCACAAGATTGGGTCAAGCAAGGGGATCCAGAAGTATTCTTTATCAAGCGCGCCGCGAGACAAGGTGATAGATGGACAGGCCATGTGGCTTTTCCAGATGGTAAACGGGAACCAGATGATTTGGATGATCACTATACAAGCGTTCGGGAGACCAGGGAGGCTGGGCTTGATCTCGATGTGTATATGAAAGGACAGAGAACCATAAGTCTGGAACCATTAATATGAAAGCTCGTGTCCGAGATCACTTAGAATAGACATACGGCACTTTTCCCAAGTATGTTTTCTCTACGCGTTCAGCTAGGTTACCCACCATTAGGAAATGGTCCCTCGCCATGCGCTATGATCTTCCGCCACTGGTTCTGCAACCATCAGAAGTGGGTTCAGCACATTGGATTTCTACACGAGCAATATTGTCGCCAGCACTCAGGACATATGAGCGCTGCGACATAGCCGATCGTAGGACTCGGCCAGGTCACCAGCTATCAAGAGTGATACTTCGAACCATGCTCGGTAAGATGCTTTTTAGTGCTGTGGAGCTGATACCATCGGAAAGCGTATATTGCAGCTCTATCTCAAATTTCCTAACGGGAGATCGCATGCCGGAAACTAAGCTTACTAAAATCCATATCAAGTGCAGATCATGGCGGCGTGATGATGATTTTAGAACAAATGCCACAAGACAGCCACTTCTTCTCTGAGGTTTGACGCTTGGCATCACCGCAGACTTTCTCGGATTCGTTTCCACTGAAGGCGCAAATAGTCTCTGAGCCTGTCTCACGTTGTCTTCGTGAAACATCAAAGCTGTCATTTGAGTAATTACATACAGCTTCAGGAAGCGAAATCATCAAGAGTCTAATTCTACTTCTGTCAGGGGACTAGGCTAGAAACTATCAATTGAAGGATGGTATAGTATTAATGATAGGATCTAGGTACAAGACATACACTAGGTAATGTACAAGACGAAAGACAAAGGATGAAAGCGAGGGCGAGGGCGAGCTTCTATGTACATGCTTCAGAGGCCGTGTGTAAGATTGCAACACGCTAGGCTATTTAAACCTGAACCAGGTATCTAAGTCAGATCTAGGTCAAATCTAAATGAAATCAAGATGATAATCTAGCATCATGACAGTAGCTTTCCTTCTCAAGGCTGAGCTTCTGCAAAGCAAACGAGAGAAACAAGATTTAAAAAAACAAGATGAGTGATACAAAATAAAACTGAACTGAACATGTTTTAACATGATGATGCATCTGATGAATGCAGTTTACTGTAATAATGCATGATTCAAGAATAAATTTAAGTCAAATTTAAGTCAAATTTGAATCAGATTTAAACTACATCAACAGTTTGTAAAGAGTGACAGAAACAAATTTTAGTACTTTTAATGATTAATATCTCAAATATTTATTTAATTTTATGTTTCAGATTTGCGTTGATTTTAGCTAAAATATATTCATAAAAGTGTTAAAATCTTTAGAATTTCTATAAGTGTACTATGTATCTTTATCATTTGATTCAACAAACACAATCTTGATATCTGTAACATTAATAATTATAATGTTGAATAATATCATTTTTTTTGATTCTTACTTGATTCAACACTCATTATGAATTTATGCAAGATTTTATATATTGTAGTGAGTACTGCGTTAGTGTAGCGTTCTTTTTGTATTTACTATTGCTTTTTTCTGCACTCTATACTGTAACTGTTCTCAATGCAAGAACTTTATGAGCTTACTTCTTTTCTACTTTTTCTTTCTTTCATTTGATTTTTTGATGATGTCACAGTCTGAAATTAATTCAGTATGCTTGTTGAAAGTATCATTTGAATGATCATTGTCATTGCGCTCATGATTTCTAGAAGCTTTCTCAAGTTTGTGATGTTCTCTTCATATTGCATCATCTTTCATTCTATCTTTCATTTAAAATATGTTAATAAAATGTGCTTAATTGACATTTGATCTTTGTTGCATTTGCATGTCATTGTAGCAATATTAAGTACTCATCTTTCATGTAGAAATTGATTGAAATCAATTTTTCTTATGCATAGCTGCGTCAATAATGCACTATAAGACTTCATGTGATTCTTGTGCAGTTGCAGATGTTAATGTGTTATCTTTGATGTCAGATATTGAAAATGAGCTGCATTAAATCTTTCTTTTCAGATTATTCTTCATGTTTATCTGATCTGTTTCTGTATGAATATCAATCTTATTATCACTTCAATGTGTTAACATTTAATCAACAATAAAGACAAATTATGTACATTATTAATCATTTTATTCATTACTTTATTTTCAAGTACTTCTGCATGTCTTGTTACTCAATGTAGCTTCAGCATGACTTCTTAAAATTAAATGCTTTTATGCATAATCTGAATTTATTGCAAACGTGTCTGATCTTTTGTTGATATCATAGCTTTCACTGTTTTCAAAGAAGTTTAACTATCACTGTATACTTTGTATATCTTTTCATGACACTCTTGATTTACTATCACTACATCTGCAAGATGTTTTGCTTTTACGACTAATTCTTTCAGCTCATTATGATGAATGATGATTAAAGTCAATTTTCTCAATCTTTTATTTAACTTTCAGTTCATTTTCATTATAATTGCTGTAACATCATCTTTGCTGTTACTATCATTTGAGTAAACTCTTTGCTTTGATGTGAATGTGTCAAAATTATGTTGTTTTATTGACATTTTCTTGTTTATGATTATAACTATCTTCAATGACTTTGATTAGAAAATTGCTGTGTAGAAATAACTTCAATTCATCTTCATCTGTTTAAATGTTTCTTTCATTCACTTTTGCTTCAGCTGTAAAGATGTCTTGCACAGCTTTGATTTTTGATCTCTTTTGAATGTTAAATCATTATGAATTCAATGCATTATCATCTCAATAACTTCATCTGATTTTTGAGAATTCATGTTTATTATTGATCTTTGTATCAGCTTTTGTAAGTGAATATTTATCAACATTATGTTCATTTTTATCTGTAAAGTTTCTGTTGATGTTGCTCAATAAACATTAATGATTTGTCACAATGCTCTTTCTTGCATTGATTTTAGTTTAATGCTCAGATTCTTTCAATGATTTTTCATTCTCTGTGATGTATATCATATGATGACTTTATGACTAAATAAAAAGTACATCATCATGAAGTATATTTGCTTACTTGTTATCATTGATGAGTCTCAAGTAAACTTAATGATTGTTTGCATGATCTTTTGTTTAATCACTAGTTTTGCTTCAACATGATGCATGTAAGTTACTCATCTCAACTTGAAGTTCAGTTGAATTCTCAAGATTCTGATATTTGATTTCAAGTCAATCTAATGTTTTATTAACTTTACATCAACTTTCATATTGAATCATTTAGAAGTTTTTATAAAGTGAATCAGTTTATGTTTTGTTATTAAGAATTTGATGTCATGCATTTTTGATCACTGTTCACATCTATCATAAATCTTGTTAAGAACTCTGCAGTTGCACTTTATAAACTCTTCATATATCAAGATATTGACATCATTCACGAAGTTTATGAAGTTAGTTCTCAGCTTAATGTCATCACATGCTTCTAACAAGTTCACTTTGTAAAACAAATATAATATCAACAATAGTGAAGAGTCTTGTAATATATCAATATTCACATTGCATTTCATCATTGTGTAATCATCAATTGTGATTATGATGCATTGATTTCTCAGAAAGTTCTTCACAAATTTAAAAAGCAGTTTAGAAACTTTCTTCTTCTTCATGTTATGTAAAAGTCTGCTGTGCATCATATTGTTAAATGCACTCTTCTCATTCAGACTCAGCAATGAGACTACTCTTCTTCTTGTGTCACTTTACATAGTATGTATCTTTTCTATAATTAATTGCAAAGTTGTATTTATTAATTTATGCTTGCAAACTTTCATCTGAATGTTCAATATTAAGTTGCAAGCTTCTACAACATTTTGCAGATGTTCAAATACAATGAATTTTAATATTTTACTCAATGTGTTGAATAACACAATTAATTTATATATCTTTGCATTGAAATAATCTTTCTTGTCTGACTTTCACATTACTATTGTAATTATGTTCTTGAACTGAGTTAACTGTATTCTTTTCTGTAAACATTTTTCAAAGAGAAAATATATTTATTCTGATGTATTATTAATGAGTTTGCACATTATTTTATTTGTATATCTTGTGTGTTTTGATGTCTTGTTAAATGTCGCTTTATAAATAACTTTCTTAATTTTATGATGCATCAGCAAGACATCATCTTCAATTAAGAATGAATACTTGAAATTTATTGTATTCAGCATGAAAATCTTTGAAGATGATGAAAAGTGAGTTTGAAACATCATCTTCACTTTATTTTATGCTGTTGTGATGATATCAAAGCATTCTGACTTGATCAGAAAGAAAATTGTCACTTAAGTCAATGTATCAGTAACTGCATTTCTTGCTCATTTTGTAGTTTTGAACAGTTTTCTCAAGAATTATTCAACATTCTGCATGATTTTTCAATATTCACTGCGTTTCTGTTTTCTGATGATCTTGCTTTTCTTGTTATATGCTTGAATATATTCTGTTCAGTCATCAATGATTTAACAGCTTTTTCTCATTTGTTGCATGCTTTTGATGATCTTTATACACTTCTTCGTTTATTCTGCTTTGATCATTTCATATGATCTCGCTCAGAAAGTGAAAATCTTGATGATTTTCTTCAGTGTATTCAGCAATTACTTGATGTACTCATTTATGCATTGATGTCTCATCTCATGATTCAACAATGATTTCAACATTTGTTCTTTCAGAATATTAATGAATTTCTCTTCATTCATTGTTTTTTAATTGCAATGCAATTTTCATGCTGACTCTTTGCAGACTTTGAAATCTATAATTGTCTGTATTGATAAATGATCTGAGAAGTTTTTCATTTCTTTGTTGATTTCACATCATATTAATTGATTCATAATGTCATTTGTCGTGAAAATCAAATTTATTGTCATTTGAAATTCTTGATAATTTCTTGTAATTGTATCTTGAAATAATGTTAGTGATGCATCAATGTTTATGATCATTTTAATTAACTTATTTGATAATAAATATTATCTTGAATAAAATGATTCTTCTCATGTGAAGTGATGCAGATTGAAGTCTTTTACAAGAATGCTTTCTTTTGACATGTGCAATGTTTTTTTGATGTTTGAAAGATTTTCTTTTTCATGAATAATTTCATGATCTCTGAGTGATAAATTGTATGCTTCATGAATGTGTATAACTCTTTAAGTCATCTGTGCATCATTTATTAATGTTTATAACGTAATTGTGTTTACATCTTTGAAGTATGATGTTGAGTATCAGATGTTGCTGTCAATTTTCTTATTTATGTAGAAATAAATTTTATCTTCATTATTCTTCAGCATGAAGTTGACAGTTGCTGAGCAGTATGCTCTGAAAATGTCATCAAATCATCAAAATTCTTGAAGAATCAAAATGTCATAGTTCTTTATCTTTTTCTCATATAATAACATTATTATTATTTTGTTTCTGAACTTGTAAACATTATATTGTAGTATTCAAAGCTTTTTTTGCTGAAATATTAAAGTTCACATTTCAAACTGTTTTGTATTTTCTTGAGTATTTATGAAGTGCTTACTTCACTTGTAAGATTCTCAACAGAAGATGATATTGACAACGATGTGATTAATGTTGATTTCAATTCATTTGATCTTAACTTCTTAATTAAGTGATTCATTATAGTGTTTTCTAATGTGACGACTGTGCTGAGCAGATAACTTTCATTCATTGAATGTCTTTGCTTTCTCTTCAAGTTGTTGTTCATCAATGATTTCAAATTGATAAATGTTTTTATGAATGTTTTTGATATTGCTGTCTTAAGTTCTTTCTGCTCTTGTACAACATGATATAGAGATCTGTGCTTTGTGACTCTCTTTATTCTTTCTTTTTCAACTTGTCATTTATGACATTAAGAATCAAAGACTCTGTGTATGCTTTGACATGCTTCACATTTTCACATGTTTCAAGTCTGTTTGTAAGAACATTGCTTTAAACGATGATTCAGCATGCAGTAAACACATTTTTGCTTATTTTTGCATTCATACATCTTGTGATCATATTCTTGACACTTTAGACATTGATGCACTCTGCAGCTTAAGTCGTAAAACTGTGTGATCTTTGTGTTGATCTCATGATATACTTTCTCATTGATCAGCTTGTTCATCACGTGGGCAAAATGTTCGGCAGCTAACTTTTTGCTTGATGGCAGAACCTGGAAAAGTCGGCTCGATTCAGCTAATAACCAGCTAACAACTGACTAACCAGCTAAATTTCAGCTAAATTCGGTCAACTTAGCTAATTCAGCTAATTCAGCTAAAATATTTATCTACATGCTCATTTATCTACATGCTCACCATTCTACTCGTCATTCTACATGCTCATCATTCTACTCGTCACCCTACATGCTCATCACTCTACTCACTCACCTACTCGCTCACCTACTCGCCCACCTACTCACCCATCTACTCGCCCATCTACTCGCTCATCTACTCGCTCATCTACTCGCTCACCTACTCGCTCACCTACTCGCCCATCTACTCGCCCACCTACTCGCTCACTCTACTCGCTCATCTACTCGCTCATCTACTCGCTCACCTACTCGCTCACCTACTCGCTCATCTACTCGCTCATCTACTCGCTCACCTACTCGCCCACCTACTCGCCCACTCTACTCGCTCATCTACTCGCTCATCTACTCGCTCACCTACTCGCCCATCTACTCGCTCACCTACTCGCCCATCTACTCGCCCACCTACTCGCCCACTCTACTCGCTCATCTACTCGCTCACCTACTCGCTCATCTACTCGCCCACCTACTCGC
>JAABUS010000948.1_pt1 | contig 68539 bp, 3 predicted proteins | sample 5560161 | NCBI WGS metagenome assembly JAABUS01 (sample SAMN10711885, study PRJNA513376) | rock metagenome | isolation source: Antarctica rocks | place: Antarctica: Victoria Land, Trio Nunatak nord | collected 2016-01-04
ATAGTATGCCCCATTGCTGCTCCATGGTATGCCCCATTGTTGCTCCATGGTATGCCCCATTGTTGCTCCATTGTTGCTCCATAGTATGCCCCATTGCTGCTCCATAGTATGCTATATTATACCCCTATCTGTGGTCCTACTATGAATCTACTATACACCGGTCTATTTATCTATGATGAACCCGTCTGTAGCCCTATTCTTATTCTACTCGAGGTTGGTGGTTCCCCCATATAAATTAAGGTGCGCGGGCCATCCGTTTAGCGCAAGTCTCGATGGTTTTGAGATCTACTGTAGAGTCACGCTTTTGTGCTCCCAGATATCGGGATCAAGAGTCAAATTATTATGAAAATGCAGCTTTGCCTCCAAACCGTCATCATCGTTCCTGTCTTCATCCAAATATCCGCTCATTTCGCCTTCAGTAGCCCCGGCCTCAGCAGCTTCAGATTCACCAAAATCATCCTTACTGAATTCGAAAAAGTCATGCTGTCCGTCAACTGTTGGTGCATAATCCAATGCAGAGAGTTTTGGCTGCTCGGAGAAGGCCCTCTTGTCCGTGACTGGACCTCTTGCTTTAGCCTCCCAGTTGTCGGAAAAGCTCAACTTCATGTGAGATTTGCGATATTCGATGGCGAAATCCTTTGGCCATACAAATGGGAACTTCCCACGAGTGTTGAATCTTTCTCGGCCGATGCTGTAATTAGAGTCGCTCCAAGAGGGGAAGGGGGCCCAGTAGCGGCAGCAGCGGAGTCGAGATCGACTTTGACCTCTGCCTTGTTTGATTGCTTGTGCTCTTCGGAGAGATCGACTCTTCTTGGGCCTGACCTTCCAGGATCTTAATTTAGTTTGGATAGCCTTCTCTGCGAGCATCCGATCAAAGACTTCTTGATCATTTAGAAGACGGGGTCGTTATACCTCTGGCGCCTTCACGGCGAAAGAGTGCGATCTTAGATGCTCGAGGTCGATCCCGAAGAGATTGCATATATCAGCCCGTAGTTGACGCGAGCGAACGTCTTCGACACGAAAGCCTTGAGGTTTTGGAATTCCGGATCTGCTTGAAGGTCGCCATCTGGCAAGTCGACATCGAACCGTTTGAACCCCGCCCTTGGGAATCTACAGTCCTGAACAACACTGCACAGCCGGTCCCTGTCCTGGGTAACAGGTATCGTATCAATAATTTTGCAAGAGCAAAAATGCTTTTCGAGACATGACCGTAAGGAAGCACTCAAGATTGATCGTTTGTCTTGAAATGGTTGGAATCATTTGGATCCTTACAGAAGGAAAGATATAGGAGCTGACGCTGAGGTCATTCCACAAAACAAGAGAGTCTTTTCACTGAACCTGCTAATTTCATGTATACAAGGCAATTGGCGGGCATCCCATCTTAAGGCTGAATGCAAAGGGCTGGGACGTCCATCACCATGCCCCGCCAGCTGATACTGTCGATCGTGGTCTAGAACATGCAAAGCTTAGGCCTTGAAGTTTCTCGTCGCGCTGAGAGCCCAGTTCGGGCTCGGAAAGATAGCAACCAAACATTTCTCTTACAAGTTTTTCTTGTGGATGGAATAATTTGAGAATCTATTTCCAGAAATGGACTTCTTCTTGGTTTGCGAGGGTGGCGCTGTGGGAACAGTGTTATGAGGTGATATGATATGTGCCCATCAGTGAAAATTGCAGTTCACTAGGAAGACAACGCATGATTCATGTTCTCGACAAGAAAATGGAGATTGTCTCTGTGAAAACTCGTCGCCTGTAAGCGAGCACTCAAATCGTCCACGAGCTCGCCTGAAAAGTGATCGTTTGATTACTGGCCTTGCTCTATGAACACGGCCCTTCATCCCGCTTTAGCGTGACCACCACCACCTCCGTTGTGTTCACACCCACCGTCACTATTCCGCCCTGCAGTACGGGTAAAATATATATGTTGTATACACCCCGAACTCAGGATTGGCGATTGCCGCTTTCTGTCGGGAAAGGGAGCAGGGCCGCTTTAGAGGAAGCACCGAGGGAGCAGGGGAGAGCATCGAGGGAGCAAGAGGGAGCACTGTAGGGCAGTGTAGGGCCGCAGTAGGTGGGAGCCTGAAATGGGTCCCCCGGCTTTCGGCTTGAGCTGCCATCGTCTTTCATCAACCTGTCCCTCCCTGCCCAAGCTACTTTCAATCCAAATTCTGACTGTGATAATCCCGCTCACGACATTAATCCTTACTAAAGCTCGAAATCCTAAAGAAGCTTCAACCCGGCTTATTGGCATAGATAAAATAGGAGTATTATAGTCTAAGCAGGGTATAGCAGGAAGTAGTATTCGTAATACGTTCCCAAGTAGGGTCTGGATATTCATACAGAACTTTCCTCCATGGCTCCCCGCACGCCCTAGGCCAGGTCCTGCAACTGAGCTTTCGTCCCGAAGACAACCTGTTCACCCTCTGTCTCCTTAGCTTCCCCTGCTTTAGGTATCACTGCAGGCCAAAAGCTTCGGAATTGATTCTCTTAATTGATATGAAAGAAGTTCTGAGACAATTCCGTCAATTCGTAAGCTATTAGTGGTAATCTTGCTAGCTGGAGGCAACATTCACAATTCAATGGATTCTGGCTGGCATGTCGAAGAAGAATAACCAAAATGTTAACCAAAGATTCCTCCTCCAAAAAGAAGAAAAACTAAGAACTTCGTGATTCCCTCCTTTCAGGTCTATGTATACTCTCACATAGGACTTGAAGTTCTATTCCGCCGACGCAGCAAAAAACGCCCCTTATTCCTATTCTTAGGACCTGTAGATTCGGTCTTCCACGTCTTCCGAAGGAGACGACAATAGTAGTTGGAAAGCTGAATCCCATTTTTCCTGGCTCTAAGTGTCTCTTTATGACAATAGACGTTATCAACGTAAGGCCAGAATAGCTCCAAGAAGGGTTTAGCAAGTGTTATCGACTCAGAGAGATCGAACAGCTTCTGGCGCATAGCTCCAAGCTCATGCGGGTTTCGCAATGGGGTATAGTCAACGCTCACTGAGAGCTGAGGACGACGGGGACAGGGCATGGCGACAGCAAAGGCGATAATGAGGTCTAGGTGTGTAGGATAGGACGGTCAATTAGATGGAAGAGTGCTGGAGTCAGTATATAGGTAAGTAAGTAGGAAGATAAGTGGGTGGGGACGCGTCAGAAAGGGGCGACAGCGAGCCGTTATGCGCCAGCGACGTTTGAGCAACTTCGCGACAGGGGTACACGTTTTCCTACCCAATTTGGGCGTGATTAGCGGTAGAACTATTGACGGGCGCTCTAGCTAGGCAGGGGCGCAACCGCGCACCACCGCTTGGAAAAGTCGGTCAGAATACCGTTGTCCGATAGTTGAGCAGGAACGAATACCCAGTCTCGGAGAATGAGACGAACGCGTGATGGTAATGCAGCAGAACCATGACATTCAATACATGAACTTAGGTGTAAATCAATACAAGAGGATTGAATACGGGACACTTATACGTCGGACCAGCCGGTTTGACCATCTCGACATTGCCGAGGCGTATGCTTATTCCTGAGATATCTTCACTGAACCCTGCTGTCTCTAGACTGGCCAGGCCTCATCTTGCATTCTCGCTTCGATCATTTGGGTGAGCCCTCGGACTTCGTAGATCTGCCGTTATTGGAGTCGTTTCGCGCGGTGTCCCTGTCTATAAGAGGCGAGCGGTTGCGCTTGCGAGGTCTGTTGGGGATCTTGGGGCCGCTGTCGTCCGAAGTACTGGGGGATGAGTATTTGAATTCTGGACTCCGAAGCAATTTGGAGGGGCAATTTTGCTGAGTGGTGCATACCGCTCTTTGATGATGCTGCTCACTGAGGCCATCATATGCAGCCACCGCAAGGCCAAGTTGACTATCATTGGATCGTGAGCTCGTCACGGTCTCCCTCCGTTGTCGTTGGTCCATGGTATGGCTTTGTATTCTAACATACCGCCGTCCCTCTTCAATTTATTGAATATCGGAGTGGGCAGTGTGTAATCATTGCTTCCATCGTACTCGAAGCAGCCTTGGGAGGACTAGTCCTCTATAATTCCCGGAATGGTCTGTGCCACATCGAGACCTTGCGAGGACTCCTGGATGGAGGTCGGCGATTTTTCCTGTGTGGACGGAGCTATCCGAATCACACAACAAGCTCTTTGTCGGTGATGATATATCCGTACCGCGCATTTGCTCTCACGCAGTAAGTGTAGACCTGTTTTAAGGGACGCTGCCACTTTTCCGGTGTATAATCCGTGTCAAGTGCTCCATCGACAATGTCGTCGGATAACCATTTCTTACTGACTTTAGTGTCTCCTGGTAGGATATTGATGGAGGTTCTTGGTGCCCTGAACGTCAGCTTGACTCAAACCGGGCTGGATTCCGGGCCAATCAGAAAGCGTTTCTCCTTTACAAGCTGCGGGATATGGCTTTGACCTCCCCTTGCCATGTAAATAGTCATGTTAGAGTGGTTGGTATAAAGGTGTTCCTGAGCTTTAGACAGCGCTTCTAACACCACCGAATGATTCCACTTGGTTAGCAGGGATTCAAGTGACCGCTCGTCGTGTATCTTGCGAAAAGGCTTCTGTAGAATGGCTGAGAAGTCTTGACACAGAAATTCGCTCTCGAAGACTTGATTTAAGACACCACCATAGATCGAACAGAGCGACTCGTATTTGAAGTCTGTCCAATCTTTGATATGATCGGGGATAAGGTACTCCACAATCCTAGACGTTGTGTTTGAGCCCGGTGGGCAGGCCCCCGCAAACAAGCGTAGGGTTTTCTCTTCGGAGATAGTCCCCGAGAGGTTGGTTGACAGTTGCCATGAGCGAGTCAGTGTTGTTATCGACTGACAATATGGTTTTGATTGGTTAATCTTAAAGCACCGGGCAAGGAGCGTCAGAGATATAGTGTGGCTGTTGCACGTGAATTTGTCGAAAGGCGTGATTTGTGGAAGAGAGGCTGCCATTATATATGTCCCACATCATTGCGACCGAGGGACGAAAATAAACATATAGTGTGTGGACCAGCTCATTGTCGATAGGCTATGGCAACCCCAAAGGGTGAAAAAGAGGGTTGCATAGAACTTGTCGCCTTGCAGATTGTCGAATGACCAGGTCCAACAGTTCGACACACTCCTTCTGGGAATAGCAACGCTTGCTTTCGACTGGGCAGTAGGACATCAATTGCATAAATACGAGACATTAGTGCAACTCAGCTGCGATGTTTACAGATGTACCTTGCCGTCTTCCTGTTCAGCCCTCTGTAACAGCAAATCACGGAAACAGAGGGTATAGGCCTGGGGAGCTAATGTAAGGTCAGTTGCCATAAAGCAACGACCTATTTACATGGCAAAAGATCGCACTTAGAAGTGTACTTGAGGTACCACTCTCCTCGTACCGTTTCCCCCTGTCTCCGTTCCCGTGGTCTTGCCAGTGCGTAGACTAGGCACGTAATAAAGGCTGACATATCGGATTCGGATTCCAGCGAATTAGATAGTACACCTCTGGCATGTTCACCAAATGTGGGCACAGCGAGCTAGCGTAGTGACGCCATTTCCCATGTAATTGCAGGGACAAAAGAAAAGAAAAGAAGAGGAAAGATGCGAGGAAGGAAGTGACGAATGTGACGTCTTGGCGTGGTTCGTAGGCCCGAGGTGCATACGTTTACTAGTAGATTACTAGTAAATACCATGCACTTTCCACCAAACGTATGTTCTACTCTCTATCCCACTCATCCACTCACCACTAAAAAAATAGAGCTGAGGGCTGTATTAGAAGGGTTCACCCCCTAACTACTCGCTCCCCCTAACCGCTCACCTATAGGGTTGATGCCTAGAAGCCACCTATAGACCCCCTAGTCATGATCACTTTCGCGACAATTAGAGTCCCCGGAATTTCCCAAATTGTTGCCCGGAGGACGGATTTCTAGAGTATTCTTTAGGGGCCGAAAGGGTCCTTCGGGCTCCAGCCCTACGGAGCGAGCGGTTAGGGGGTGAACCCTTGTAGTGCTGCGTGGTATACCAGGTAAAATTGGGCGCTAGCCAGGCCTTTTGGTGTCTATCTCCGTAAGAGGCCTGGAGTTCCACATTCCTTTGCAACGTATAGCGCTCTGTTGCCTTGCTCCAAAGTCCCGAATTTTTCATGTATGATGGTTAGAGACCAGTACGACAGGCCACTTCCTCAATGTGAAGGTCCTAAACTCCGTCCATTCGCCAAATCTACAGCCACTTTGAAATTCAAGCGCCTTCTCAGCGATCTTTACTCTGAAGGCCAAGCACACGTTTTTGAAGCTTCCATAGGCTCGACTGCATACGCAATCAAGGTGGTATGTAAATCAATCAGCTATTTGACCACCATGGAATCTAACTGAGCTCTATCGGACTAGTTCAGATTTTACGACCTTGAGGAGGACCGATTCGCTTTGATAGGGGACGAGAACGATCAAATCACCGATGACGTGCTGCAAGGCCATGTCGATCCTTTCTACAGGGAATGCCGCGCTTACGGTAGGCTTATCGAGAAGAATTTGAATGGCAAAGTCGCGGTCCGTTGCTTTGGGTATATGACATTTCCTGCTGAAACGGAAGCAGCTCTGGAGCAACAATTTCAGGTCAGAGACTGGGATCGACCTGAAAACGACTACGACAAAAAGCAACCCCTTCGAGCCATAGTCAAGGAACTAGTCTTGGAAGACGTCCCATTAACGGCAAAGATCGCAGACAAGATATTAACGGATACGAAGAGGATGCGGCGTTGCGGGGTCTATCCCGGAGATGTTCGCCCTCGTAACTATCAGGGCGGTCTGCTTGTTGATTTTGGCGTGGCCAGAACTGAACCCTACTATATGTTCAACATCAGACCAGGAAAGCAGACGTTGATGATGAAGAACAGAGACCTATACATGTGGGAGGCTATGAGGAAGGAATTGGGGCTCAATACCCGATTGAGAGCAGTAAGGGATGTGGAGTACTGCAAAAAGTTTCGAAGTCGGAAGACAAAGACACGAATGACTAGGAACTAACATCTTTATGATTTTATGTTGAGAGACTGAGGCACTACTGTCAATGTGGGAAGTACTAACAATGTAATCCAAATGATTCATTCTTGTCTCTTTGTAACGTAAAGAAGTCTGGGATGAGCTCCTCGTTGTAGAGTTCTTGGCTAGGGACGGGTTTATATACCTACATCGGCTTCTTGGGCTGGCGGCGGCATAGCGATAGCGAGGTGAGGGCGACAGCGAGGTAATTTAAGGGGGAATAATGAGGTAAGGGCGACTGGTATGTAGGAAGGATAGAGGTGGAGGTTGAAAATATCTATATGGGGCAAAGGGCGGTCACCGATAGCGACGATAGTAGGGTATAAATAGGTACTTATATTTTGGTGAGAGCCCTATGTAAATCTAAGGTATGTACCGAGTTGTGCGCCCCTATTAAGCGAACTCTGCGCCCCGAGCTGTTTGTGCGCCCCCATACGGCGGACGATAGCTGAAGATAGGACAAAACCAAAAACCAAAAAACCGAAAAACGAAAAACCAAAAAATGATCTGCGGCCCCACCGCGCAGGCTTTAAAACCAGATAATCCGCTAACGATAACGCGGTAATTATATAGTGAATCGTTTAGAATATAAGTTACGTATAAGTATAAATCTATTTTAATTATTTCTTATACGAGTATAAATTATTATTAAATTATTAATAAAAGTTACTCCGTTTATTTAATTTTAGGTATTTTTTAAATTACGATTCCTTAACTAACTCTAAAGAATTATATAGTAATATTTTAAGAATATAATATAATTATAAGTTATATATAAAGAGACTATTATTCCTAGTATTAAAGTAATTTATTATATAATATTTTAAAGCTAGTTAAAGAACTAGGGTTTAATTAATATTTAAAATAAATTATATATAATAACTTTTATTTAATTAGTTTTTAAAGATTATATAATAACGCTCTAAAAATATAATATAACTTTAGGTTATATACGAAGAGACTATTTCTCCCGGTATATTAAAAGTTTATTATATAATTATTTAAAACTAGTTAAAGAACCGTAGCCTAAAAAATATTTAAAATTAAATATATAATAAAGCTCCTACTTAACTAGTCTTAAAATATTATATAATAAATCGTTCTTAATATAAATTATATTATAATTAATTATAAAGTATATCCGAGGATAATAGTATAACCGATTTATATAATATAAAGGGTAGGGTTAAGAGTTTATATTAAGAATTCTTTATATAATTTTTTCCCCTTCTTCTTTTTTCCTCTTTATTATATATATTTATTTTTTATTATATATATCTTTTATTTTTTAACTTTTCTTCGTATAACTCTTTAATCTTATTATATAATAATTAATTATTATATAAATATCTTAAATAAACGTAGTTATTTTTTGTTATTTTAATTACGCTAGCGATTATATTTAATTTAATATTATTAACTAGGGTCTCGGCCTCTTTATATACTTTATATTAAATTAAATCGTACTCGGTTTTTTAATTTAAAATATCGCCGCTTAATCTTTAATTATAATAATAGCGGGAATTTATACGAGCCGCCTATTATATATTAACGCGATTTTAATATAGAGTTATAGATATTTTTCTCTCGTTACTCCTACTCTCCGCCGAGTAACCGGGCCTTATACGGCGTATTTTATATTAAGATAAATTAACTTTAATAAAGGGAAGGTATTCTTTAAATATCGATACCTACTTAATTATTTTAGCGGGTCGTATAATAATTATAAATAATAAGATTATACGGTTTATTATTTTATATATAACGGTACGTTTAGAGCGCCGTCGGATGAATCGTTAAATAATAATAAGGACGAGGAGAGTAAAAAGTCGTAGGAAAACTACGGGGAATCGGAGTCGGAATTAACGGGTATTAAAAATAATAAAGATATTATTATTAATTTATCGAGTAAAGTAATCTCCGTAGTAGTCTTTATATAATAAATAATTTATTTTTTTCGAGCCTTTAAAAAGTATACGGGCTAGTATAATAAAATATTTAAACGAGAATACGCGTAGGTATATTACCTAGGCGGGTTTAATTATAACCTATATTTTTATATAATAATTAAGATTAATAGGTTATACGAGTTAATAATATTTTAATAAACTATTTATATAATTAAAGCGAGGATAAGTTAATATATATCTTATTTAATTAAATAATTTTAATTTATTTATTATACAAGAGGTTAAACTCTCGAATAGTATTTCTTTAATTATTTAAATTTATTTATTATGTAAAAGGTTAAGCTCTCGAATAATACTTTTATCTAAATTTATTTATTATACGAGAGGTTAAACTCTCGAATAATATTTTTATTTAAATTTATTTATTATACGAGAGGTTAAACTCTTAAAAAGTATTTTTATCTAAACTTATCTATTATACGAGAGGTTAAGTTTTCAAAATATATTATTCTTTTATTTTTTTTTATTTCCCTCGCCCTTTTTATTACTTTAAATTAAAATTTTCTTTATTACCTTCGTTTAATTTCTTATATAATTAGGTAACGAAGTATTATTTATTTTTATACGATTAAATTAAAGAGTATTCTTAGTTATCGTATAATTAAATTACCGAGTACCTACTATTATACGAGTAATAAATATAATTTTATCGACTTTTATACAAGAGACGATAAAAGTAGTCTCGATTTATTATAATATAAACTCTAAAGTTTATTATAAAATAATATTAAAAAAAGATTTCTTAATAAAGATTTCTTAATAAGGATTTCTTAATAAAGATAATTATATTTATTTCGTTCGTAGTAAACTTTAAACTTCGATTTTATAATATTATATAAATCCGATTATTTAATAAAAGAGGTACCGAAAATAATATTATATAATTAAGGTAATAGCGAACCGGATCTTTAAGAAATTTATTATCGCTTTAAGAAAACTTTATATAAAACCGTTTCTAAATTAATATTTAAGGCTCTAGTTCTAACTTTAGAAATTATATATAAAATTTATTTTTAACTACTATATAAGGTTTATTTTTAATTATTATACGAGGTTTATTTTTAATTATTATATAAGGCTCGTTCTTAATTATTATATAAAACTTATTTTTAACTACTATATAAGGCTCGTTCTTAATTATTATATAACGACGAGGTTCTTTTATTATATAAAGACTAGGTTCTTATTTAATAGGCCGTTTATCTTCTTCTTTAAATTAAAATTCCGGTTTAATTTTCGATAAATTAAATTACTTAAGAGGTATTAGTTTTTAATAAACTAGAATAATTATATACTCTTTATCTTTATTCGTTTTTTTAAATTAATTACCCTCGAAGAATTATTTTATTATATAAATATATAAAGTATTTTTAAGTAGTTCGTATAAAATCTTATTTTTAACTACTTAAATAAAGAATTATTTATTAATAGGAATTTAATAATCGTAGTATAACTTCCGAAAATATACTCGCTTTAATAGAAAAGTATTCTCGATAAAATTAAAATAATTTTAAATTTCCCGTTATAAGATATAGATAATTACCGAATCTAAGAAATATATAACGTAAATATATTATATAATTAAGAAATTAAAGAGCCTAAATACTTAAATACTTAATATCGAGTTAATATATAATATTATTATCTAAGATACCTCCGATTGAAATAGATTATACCTCGCGTAATTATATTTATATATTAACCCGAGTTTTTTTATTAATTAACGAAATCTTTATTTTTTAATTTAATAAAGGGTACCGAGTAAAGGTAATTTATCGTTTTAATTTAATAATATAACTTTAATTATATAACGCGAACCTCTTCTTTTACTTTAGCCTCTCGTATATATAAAAGAATATAAACGGTTATTAAAAATTAGTACTTCGTCCGTTATTCTACTCGGCTAGGGGTAGTTTTAATTAATATATTCACTACCTAATTTATTCGAATTTAAGTAAAACCGGCTTTAGTTATCGCGTATAAGTAAAAGGCTCGTTTATATAGTATTTAATCTTATAAATAAAAAGATCGGCTAGTAATAAAATAAATTAAATATAGTTTAATTTAAGTAAATTATCGATATTAATTATTTAAGAAATTAATTATATAATAAAAAGAAGATAAGGATAAGACTCGTATTAATCGAGGATTTATAATATTATAAACTTTATAATATCGAAGATCCCGAGTATATATTTATTAAGAGTAGAGATATATATATATTTATATCCGAGGCTCGTCTTCGTTTAATTTTATTATATAATAAAGTTAAAAGGAAGTTAAAGAGAAGATATATTATTATATAACGGAATTTAAACTTTAAAGACTATTATATAAAAAGATTTAAAGACTATTATACGAGAAGGTTTAAAGACTATTATACGAGAAAGTCTAAAAGTTATTATATAAAAAGATCTAAAGGTTATTATATAAGAAAGTTTAAAGGTTACTATATAAAAAGATTTAAAGATTATTATATAAAAAAGTCTAAAGATTATTATACGAGAAAGTTTAAAAACTATTATATAAAAAGGTCTAAAGATTATTATATAAAAAAGTTTAAATATTATTATATAAGAAGGTTTAAATATTATTATATAAAAAACTTTAAAGATAAAACGAGAGACTAAATAAATTATTATATAAGAAAATATTTATATAATATCTATTAAAGTCTTTAATTAGGCCTCGAAGGATTCGGATAAAACTTTTTCGTATAATAAATTCCCCGATAATATATTATAAATCGGTCGTTAATTTATTTTATTTTATTTAAATCTACTTTCTAATTTCGAATATTATTCTAATCTAGGCTCGTATTTATTAATTTCGTAATTATTAATTATTATATAAAGAGTTTAATAGTATTTAAATTAAGGTAATTCGCGTTAATATTTAAAGATTATTAGCGGTAAATAGAGATTAAAGCCTCGATTATATAAAAAATTATTATACTATATAAAGATAGATAGTAGAAGATATATATTTTTATTTATATAAGAAAGTTAGCCTCGTACTATTAATTTAGAATAATAAGGATCTTTATAATTATTAATTATATAATTTAGACGTTTAAATAGAAAAGGTTTAATATTTATTATATAACGTATATATAAAGATAGAAAGGGTTAAATATTATTATATAATATAAATTTTAGAGATAAAAGGCTTTACTATTATTATATAATATAAACGTTTAAATAGAAAGAAATTTATTTATTTTAATTAATAATATCCCGCCGAAGTTATTATAATTACTAGTATATAAGAGCTAGTGCCTTAATATAAAATAGTAATTTATTCGTACCGCTAGATAGAAGAAAGAATAGAATATACAATATATTAAGACTAAATCTTAACCACTATTTTATTTCGTTAATACTATAATTCTTACGTGTCTTATTTCGTTAATACTATATTCTTACTATTTAGTAGTAACGGCTTAGTCGAATTCTATTTATAAATAGAAAGAGACCGGCTATTAACCCCTAAAATATTAATTATAAAGTATTAAATCCTCCACTAATATCTTAAAGATATAATTATTATCCGTACTACTATTCCCTTATATAGGTCGAATTATTTTAAAGGACTATAAATTAATTATAATTCGTCCTCGTATTTATTACTAACTATAATATTAATATTAATTCTTTAACCGTTAATGTTCTACGACGACGAACGAAGCGAGCCTCTTCGTTTTCGTCTTAACTCTTATATATAGTAACGGTATTTCTTTACACTAGTTACGTTTACCCTAAATCCTAATAATCGAGTTATTATACTAGGTTTTTATAATTATATAAATTGGTTTATAAATATACTTTATAAACTTAAAGGAATATTTATACCCCGGTTATAAAGAGTACTTTATATTTCGGCCGTAAACGTAGGGAACGATTTATATTAAATTAAAATATCGCCGCCGTTTATACCGTATACTATTATTTTCGTTTATATAAAAAATCCTTACCTTTTCTTAAAGATCTCGGTCTAACCGTAATTAATTATTAGGAAAATTAAATCGCGCCGGAATTACGGAGTTAAGAGTAGAGTTTACTTTTCTTATAATCTAAAGTTTATATTTATTTAAAAGCGGAGAAGCGGTATTTACCTTATTAAAAATTATAACGAAATCGATAGGTTTTCCCCGCGTTAAAGTAGGAACTTTAAAAATTTTCTTTTAATCCCTTACTTTTTACTTTTTACTTCGTTATTTCTAACTCGCGTAATCGAGGTTTAAATCTTCGATACTATATAAATAAACTTTCGAACTATATACCGGTAGAAGATTTTTATAAATATACGTAATTTATTTTATTTTCTTTATCTATAAGTTAAGCGGAGGTAAAGAAGCCGTTTTTATTAAACTTTATTATCTCTCTAGCGTTTTAATTACTTATATTTTCGAAAAAGTATTTCGAGTAGTATAATAAAAATATTAATAGATTAATTTAAGAAATAGTTCTTTTTATTATTAACTAGTACGATCCTCTATTAGACGTATTAAGAGGTAGCGAGTTATTTATAAAAAAAGGACGTTCTACCTTTATTAATATTTAAGAAGAAGAAAGTTCTATAAAAAAAAACCCTTTTATATTTCCGATTTCCTAGACGTACCCTTTTTTAATTATAGAAATATTAACGGTTTTTATTAAGGGCGTTAAATACTATACCGATTCGGCGTACTTTAACGATTAGAAAGAAAAAAACGAGGAAATTCTAAATCTTTAACTACTTTATTCTTAGAGAAGGGTTAAGGACCGGATTTTAATTACTCCTATTTATTCTTTTTTAGTTACGTCTTTTTCTTTAATTTCTAATCTAATTAAATTTATAATTTAATTAACTCCGAGAAAATCAATACTTTAATTCCTCTTATAAGAATTAATTTTCACTACGGACAATGTTATACGAAGGATTCTTTTTAATTAAACCGATAATATAGTTAATAATAAAGATTAATCTAGCTCTTTAGGATAGAGCTAAAGAGATTTTAATAATTTTAAAGAAAACTAATTTACCCTATTTAACCCTTAATCCTAGTAGGAATAAGAAATTATAAATTAACTACGAATACCGCCTCCGCCGGCAGGGATCGATTTAAATTTATATAATATTATAATCTAAGCTATACGATCTACCGTACCGGATACTATTAAAATTATTTTATAAAATTAGGGTTAAGTTTTTAGAGGGTCTTTAAAACTTATTAAATTATAAAAGTTAATTAATAAAAACGGGTATATTTAATAAATATAATAATAGGCTAGGTATTTCTGTACCGGTGAATTAAATTTCTTTTATCTAGATTACCTAAAGTTATAGGGCGCCGGTGATATCGTTTTTAATTTTAAAGAATTAATATTTAAGGAGGTCTATACCTTCTATAATAAAATTTAGGATTTCGTTATAATAAAAAATAAAAACGTAGTAAGAAGGAATCTAAATAACTACTTCCGCGGTATAATTATAAATTAATAACTTAAAATTCTTTCCTAAAATAAAAAAGATATAATAATATAGCTACCGAATAGTCTATAGCGCTAAATTACTAGATTATAAAATTATTTTAAAATTATAATATCTATAACTCTAGAAGAGTTTAGTCGTTAGTTATATATATCGAAAAACGCGGCCGAACGAAATAATTTATTTATCTACGTCTAGAATATAACTAAATACGCCGTTTAAGCCGGTATTACCGAAGAGTATACGTAAATTATATAGGCGTGGAATTACCTCGATATTAATTTCTAGGTTATTATCCCTCCTCTAACGAATAATACTTCGATTAAATAATTCATCGAATAGTTTAAGAGTAGGAAAAAGATATAGTATAAAATATAAACCTAAAAGAATAAAGAAGGCTATAAAGATCATCGAAAGGAAATTAAAGAGCGAGAAAAGAATCGCGATATAAAAGAGGATAAATAATTACTTAGGGATAAATAGTCGTTATAACGATAAAATAGGTATTATAATTTAATACTTTATCGGCCTTAATAATAATATCGATTTTTTTAATTTTAAGATTTTTAAATACCTTAAAGTCCTTAGTCTTAAGGTTTTTAAAGATAGAGATTATTTACTATAAAACCGAATCCTTATAATTCTCGTTCTTTTTTATATTAATAAATAGCTGGACCTTCTTTCCCTTATATTAACTTTTATAATTAACCGGTTTACTTTTAAAATCGGTAGACTATATCTTAGATATAATAATAATAATAATTATAATAAATTTAAAAGCCTCCCCCGTAAAAATTTCTAAAAAACGCTCTATTATTATTAAAATAATTATTTATAATTACCGCCGGAAACGCTTAGCCTAACTAAAATCTATTCGTTAAGAATCGGGGTTACGGGAACTAGAGCTATAATAATTAAAACTATAGGAATTATAAAATATACCCATACTACCCGCCGAGATTATATAATATTTTCGGTAATTAAATATAGATATAGCCTATTTACTTTAATAAACTATATAATAATCTTAATAATAAAAATACGGATTATAGTATTTTCTTTAAATTTATTAATAATTATTTCGGCTCTCCCGAAGCTCCGCCGATAAATTATTATAATTATTATATAAACGCCGATAAGAGTTATTATAATACTAAGGAGAGCGTTATAAACGAAGAATAAAATATTAATAAAGATATTAATATTAGGTTCGTTTTAATTACGTATTATGTTTTTACGGGGAAAATAGGTTAATATCCCGTTTATAAAAACTATAAATTTAATTTCTTATTGAATAATCTACTATATATATACCTGAAAGAAAGGAAATATATATACTCGATTAATATATAAAAAGTAATTGGTCCTACCCCTATAAAATTTAAAAATACCGAATTAAATATTACTCCGAAGATCTTAGTTTTAGAGATTATAATAATACCGAAGTCGATAACTCCTAAATCTTCCCCTCGATAAAAGAGTAAATTAGTAATCGAATCTACTACTCCGCCTTCATTAATTAACGGGATAATATTTCGTATATAATATTATTTTATCGGCCAAATAGGCCTTACCCTAAATATTATTCGAGAATTAGAATATTTTAATACTAGGTGTCCGATAAATATAATGAATAAAGTATTTATTATATAACGAATCCCCGGTCTTTAATTATAGATTTATAATAAAATTATTACCTTAAGAGGTATCGGCTCGAATTATTATTTAATTATAAAGTAAACTTTAATTATATTCTATATAAACGGAAAAACGAAGGATAATGTAGAAGTAATAATTAAAATTACTAAAGACTTTTATATTATCGATAATCTTAAAGTTAATATATTTATCGGTATAAATATCCTAGGTTAAGAGAAGACCGTTATAAACCTCCTTAATAATTAAATAATTTTAAATAATTACGAAGATATTACGATCCTTATTTAATTTATAACTAGGGATAATATAAAGATTTAATATATTATATAGTTAGAGCGCCGCTAAATAATTCTAGTATAAATTATATTAACGGTAGTAATCTCGTTAAAAGGGAAATTAAAATTACCGGACCGAGACTTCTTATTCGAATTATAAATAAAAAAAGTTTATATTTACTTTATAGACTTAATAATTAATTTTATTAATATTCGTAACGAGGGGAATACGCCTCTTATTATTCCTCGCCGTTAACGAATAGGATTAGTTATAGAATACGAGGTAAAAGAAATATACTTTATCGATTTAAATAATTATTCCCTTACGGCGAAGATTTACGAGGACGATATAATCGTATTATACTTTATTAACCTTTATAATCCGAGGTTAATCTTAAGGTCTAAGGTCGATCCTTTTATAAAAACGAAGTTACCGAATAAAATTACGATTTATAATAATAACTCCGATATTACCGCGATTAAAGAGATTATAAAGTAATACCCTCGTATTTAGGAAGATACGGGAGATATAATCGACCTACCCGAATTAAAATAATTATCGATTTTATTTACTACGGACTAGTAATCGTCTAATACGAAATTTAATTATAAGGTTTATTTATTAAACCCCGATATAAAAGTTTTAGTAGACGAGAAATTCGATAAAATATATTAATAAAGGAAGATATTATAATTTACCGAGCCTTCCTTATTCGCTTTCCTTATCTTCGTTATATAACGGACGATATATAAAGGCCTTAAAAGAATACCGATATAGAAGGGTAAAATTATAGTCGATATTCGTAATTTAAATAAAATTACTATCTTTAATAATTACCCTCTTCCGCTTTAAAGCGATATTATTTCGTCGGTATAAAAGTATACTTATATGAGTATTATTAATTATAATAAATAATTCTATCTATTCTTAATTAAAAGAGATAATTATTATAAGTTTATAATAATTTCTTACCGTAGTTCGGAGTATTATAACGTCGTAATAATAAGATAGAAAGATTTAGTTCTATATATTTAATATAAAATAAATACTTTTCTTCGCCCGTATAAAGTATTCGCGAGATACTACGTCGATAATATCGTAATTTTCTTATAGTCTTATTCCGAGTATATCGAATATTTTATAATTATTTTCGCTTTATTCGTAGGCCTTAAAATCTTATTTAAGTTTAAGAAATTCTTTTTAATTTACCCCTCGGTTACGCTTTTAGACTAGAAAGTAAGTAGGTTAAATTTAATTATTATTAAAGAAAGAATTATAATAATTAAGGAACTTCGTTTCCTAGATACGTTATAGGCTTTAGAAATATATATCGGAATAATAAATTAATTACGAAATAATATTAAATACTTCGCCTAGATTATTAAGTTATTTTAACACCGAAAAATCTAATTTTTAAAGAGCTCGCCGTCTTAGGGCGGGAATATACGAAAGATTTATTTTAGAAAAATTTACTTCGTGCCTATAAAAGAGAAATTAACTTTTTTTAGATTACTCTAGAAGGTACTTACCTCTAAAATTTATTAATATTATCGGGATCTAGCTCGTTAATTATATATTAATATAAATATATTAAAGTCGTACAGAATTAATACTATAATATATTATATTAAAGGAGATCCTTAGGGTAATAATTTCCTTTATATTAATATATAATTAATTCTATTTTTATCTAAATTATTTAATTTTACGGAGTCGCGTTACTAGCCTACGGAATTAGAAATAATAGATTTAATTTAAATATTAAAAAAGATCTTATATTTACTCGTATAAATCCTAATAAAGAAGGTTATTATCTTTATTAATTACTCGGTAACTATTAATATTACCCGATAAATAATATTATCGTCGTCCTCTTCTAATAGGATGAACCTACGGTTAATATAAACTTCCTAATATATATTATAATACGATCTCGATATTCGTTAGTATTTTAGAAAATAAAATATTATATTAAATATTTTATCTCGCCTTCTCGGTAAAAAAGAATATCTCGACGCTAAAAATCCCGGTATTCTAGACGACGTTTTCGTTTTTTATTTTACTTTAATTAAAATATCTTCTAAATACCGCTTTAAATTATAAAAAGCGTATTTTAAAAATAAGAAATAATTAAAGGTAATAACTTTCCTTATAGACGAGAAGAATAGATTTAAGAAAGAAACCCTAGGGTTTATAAATAATATCGATATAATTAATACTAATATTCCTTTCCTTTTTAGAGATTTACTAGTATAATATAAAAACGACTATATTAATAAGAAACGCCTATATATCCTAAAATTAATAGAATAAAATATTTTCGAACTCGTATATAATAAGCGAAATTATATAGGATTTTATAAAACGTATAAGAATATCGCCGATAATTATTATATATAGTATTTAACTCGAAGACTTAAATACTATATTTTATACTACCTTTAATATCAATTTAATTAGATAAAAAGATATATATTATATAGTACTTTGAAATTAATCCTGACAGAGTTAAAAATTTATTATTATATTATTATCGATTTCGTTATAGCGCTCCCTATATTTATTAACGGATATAATTATTTAATAATTATTATTTATAAGTTCTCGAAAATAATTATTACGGCCTTAGGGAAAAATACGTTTAATACCGAAGAATAAATAAGCGCGTTACTTCTCGCCTTTACCGACTAAGGAATTTCAAAGGCGATTATTTTTAATAAAGACTTTAAATTTCTTTTAAATTTATAGAAGGTAATTTTTAAAACGTTAAGAATTAAATTAATAATCTTTATTACCTACTACCTTTAGTTTAACGGCTAGTCGGAACGGATAAATTAGACTATAAAAATAGTACTATGATTTCATTTAGTATACTACCCTAATAATTTATAAAATAAATTTATAACTACTTTACGATCTATTATAAATAATTCTTTAAACTTAACGACGACACTTTTATTAAACGAGATTATTTACGGTATAAAGTTTAATAATAAAATTTCAGTTTAAAATATAGTAGGAAGGATAGATTTTACCGATACTAGAATAATTAACTAGAAAGAAACCACTAACGCGATTTTATTCGCGGCGATTAATATTAAATTTCGGTATAATAATAAATATATACTCTTAATAATATAAAAAAGGGATATAGCCTTTTTAAAATTATATAAAGATTATAAGATCCCGGGTTTAAAGAATTATAAATTTTTAAATTAAAGAGCTAACCCGTTTAAAATTTTAAAACGAATTAACGGCTTAATTTATAAACTAAAGTTACCGCCGATAATAAACATTTACCCCGTTATTTTAGTCGCCGCCTTAGAATCTACTCCGTTAAAAGAGGATTTATATAATTATCTTTAAAAGATCGGGTAGGCTACTATTCTCGATAATAATAATAAAGATATAAATAATTACTTTAAAATAATATATATTTTAAATAGAAGGATAAGAAAGTTTTTAAAACGAGGGAAGAAATTAATAATATAATACTTAATTAAATAAAAGGGCTGGGGGCCTTATTAGAATATATAATATAATAAATAAAATCTTAAAAACGTAGAAGACGTAATTAACGACTATAATAAAAAGTCGTTATAAATTATATAAATAGTTTAAGGGACGGTATTACTCTATTTATTTATTAATTTTAATTTTATTTTCGCTTCTTTACGCGACGATAACTTTATTATTTAGTAGTAACGAATTTCTTAGCGGCCCCGTTATATTAATATAATATTTCTAACTAACGTAAATATTAATAAATTATTTTCCTCGCTCGAATTAATAAATACTACCGTTATCGTAGTATTTAATTATAGTATCTTAGGCGTTAAATAATATTAATATATTTTTCCTCTTTTAATCCGAATATTAATAATTTATTTATATCGCTCGCTCTAATTAAATATAATACGATATCTTCGTTTTAATAAATCTTTAATTACGATATAACTAAATTACGTTCGGGAAAGACTTCGAAGATACCGATTAAAGTAACTTTAAAGAGTAATAAAATAAAAGTAAAGAAAATAACGAAGGTAATTAAAATTAAGATAATTAAAATAACGAATAAAAACGATAATAAAAAGTCCGGCGCTTTTATTTCTAAATAAAGTAATAAGATTAACGACGAGGAGGTTATTAAGGCCGAAGTCGACGATTAAATTAATAATAAAGAGGTTAAGGACTTACCGTATAATAAACCCGTATATAATATAACGGAAAATAAAGATACCTAGTTATTAACGGGTAGAAATCTTTCTTTATTATAAACCGAGTTAGTTATTTAATATAATAAGATTTCTTTAAATACGCGATTTAAGAATTAGTTAAAGGTATTTAACTCGAGAAGTAACCTATAATTTAAATAAGTAAATAACGGGTAATTAGTTACGATACGATTAATAAAGAACGGTAGTAAGAAATACGCGATTATTTTTAATTACGCGTAATTATACGGGGATAAAGAGAATTTATTATAGAAACTAGATTAATTAATTTTAATAAAAGGGGGGAAATATAGCCGATATATTTTCGTAGAAAGATATAGTTATTTTTTAGCGGACGAGATAACGAGAGTAAAAAAACTCTTAACGTCGTCGAAAAAATTATATAAAAAAAGCCCGAAGGTAACGAAGATTACGGTTTTAAAGAAATTTTTAACGTAGGAGAAATCGATATCTAGGAAATTTAATAAGAATAACGAGAATAATAAAAACGAGTCCGAACTAAAAAAGGAACTTTCGGTTTCGAAGAAATCTTTAAAAGAATCGATAATAAAATTATTCCTACCGAAGAAGTCGACTTTAAAAATAATCTCCTTTATAATCGATAATAACGATTTTTAGCTAATTAATATAAAGTTATTTAATATCGAGGTATAGGAATATTAGAAGAAATATATTAGAATTATATAAATATCTAATAACCTAGTTATATAACTAGAAGAGTTAGATAGGATTAAGGAGATATTTAAAATAAAAGTCGTTACCGAAACTAAAACCGTAGATTTTTTAAAGCGAAAGGCTACGGCTACTTTATCTATACCCGCGAAGAAATAAATAAATAAAAAAAGTACGATATTTACGACTACGGAATAATAAGTTAAAATCGGTAATAAAGATTTTTTAATTATATTTTAAATTATATCTTAAACTTCGCCTTTCCTTATAACCGAGATTTCTTAATAAATTACTTCTTTTTCTATTATATTTAAAAGCTTTAAATAAGAGAGAGTAAAATATATAACTAAAAAGTTTAAATAGGATAAAACGTCGGTTAATTTAAATATAAAAAAAGCCCCTTTAACGTAAATAATAACGGATATTTCTATAGTAATTAATAAATTTAAGCCGGCTATATTAACGACCGTACCGCCTTTAACGAAGGATAATTCTATATTATTATAAATTTATAAACGTACTAGCCCCACTATAAGCGAAAAAGGTAAAATAAGATAAATTTTCTTATTTAAGGTTACGGGAGCGATCGTAACCGGTTTAAAAATAAAATACTCGAAGAAAATAAAACCTAATAGATAAACTAAGCCGTTAAAAATAAAAGGGGAGATTAAGGATATTTTTATATCGTCGGAGGATTTAAATAATAATACTAAAGCGGAATCTTTAGTCGAGATCGTTAAGGAGGTATTCGTTAAATCCGAAACCTATATAAACGTATTAGTAGCTAGAAATAACCTCTTAAAAAATAATAATATTATTTTACGTAATTACGTGGATTTCTTAGAAAACTTTATTATTAAAATTAATAATAAAATAATCCGCGTTTTATTAGTCCTAGAAGTCTTTTATATTATTTTTATTTAATATTATACCCGCCTTTTAGGTTAATATAAAATCGATTATTTATTATAAAGTTTTTTTAATTCCGTAAAAATCGATATATTTAAAGAGTAATTAATTAGAAATAAATAGGTAAAACTAATCTAAAGAGTTAAAAGTATTAACGGTATTAAAAACTTCGCTAATAATCTCTTAACTAATATTAACGTAAATATAAACTCGTTAATTAAAAGATATCCGACTTTAAAACGAGTACGTGATCGAGAGAAATTTAAATAATAAATAACTACCGATATCGTACTAGGCGGTAAACTTATTAAAGAGAGCGATAAATTATATAATTAATTCGGTATAGCCGCGTAGACTACTTTAGATTATAACGATCGCGCCGTTTTTAAAGTTATTATTAATAATAAGGCCGCGTAAACTACTACGATTATTATCGGTTATAACGAATACTTTATTACCGACGTTTTAATTACCGATAAATAAGAACCTTAACTAGGTACTATAATAAATATATTAAAGATTACGGATACTCTTTTATTTAATATTTATAATTTAATAATTAATCTCCGTCTCGACGACTTTAGGTAAAAACGTCGTCGTTTTTTTATTAATATAATATATTTATAATAATTCTAAGTCGAGGTAATAAAGAATAAACTATATTAATAATTATAATATTTATTCTCGTTTATATATTTATTTCGAGGCCTCGAGGACGTAAGGCCTTTATTTATAAAAGTAATTATTATAATTACTAGTATATAAGAGCTAGTACCTTAATATAAGATAATAACTTATTCGTACCGCTAGATAGAAGAAAGAATAGAATATATAATATACTAAGACTAAATCTTAACTACTATTTTATTTCGTTGATATTATAATTCTTACGTGTCTTATTTCGTTAATACTATATTCTTACTAGAAGTTCCTTAAATTTCTCGGTATTTACTTTAAGGTTATAGTTTTTAATCTTTATTTTTAATTATTAGAATAAGTTATATAATCTCCCCGAAATCGTTTTTAAGCGGTAGGGCTATTTACGAATTTAATATATATTTTAATTATCTACGAATTACTCGATTTATAGACGGATAACGGGAAAGTAAATTATAAAGAAAGTAATTATATCCGTATTTTTATCCTTTAAGAATTAATTTATTATATAAAGATTTCCGAAGAATTAAATTTATATCTTAGTTACGGTTTTAGTTAGTTAAGCCTACTATGATTTAATCCGTTAATTCGAAGTACTCGTACCGTATATATAATATTATTTGAATTCGAGGTCTAGTTCGAATACCTATTATAATATAATATATATATAGGTTATTACTTTTATTTTTAACCTACGATTTAATTATATAAAGCGAGATTATAATTTAAAATTAAAAATAATATTAAAATAACCTCGTAGAATATTAATTTATATATAATTCGTAATACCGTATTAAAACTAAGAGATATAATATATATAAATATCGATTTTAATATAAATCTTAATTCTAAAATTAATTAATTTATTATAATTATCGACCGACTATATAAGATTTAAATTAAGGGCGATAAATTCTCCCCTCTTTTATTATATATTTTATAATTATTATTTTATAATAACTAGAAATAAATCTCGGTATTATTTAAATAATCGATTTTTAAGATTATTAATATATAATATAAAAAAAAAGTAAAGTTTTATTATATAATATGAGAAAAAAATAAAGTTTTATTATACGATATACCTAAAGACTAGCTGGCTTTTTTTCTAGAAATATTTTATTAAATACTTTTATTTTATATTTTATATAGTATTATTCTTAAGCTTTTATTATATAAATTAATATATTATATTATCCGTTTATTTTTAAATCTCCTAGTTATCTTCCCTTCGTTATAAGTTTATTTTTTTTTAAATTCGTATAAAGTTAGTTTTAATTATTTCGAAACTTTTATTTTTAAATTATAAATATATTCCCTCGTCTTAAACTTTAAGTTAATAAATTATATATTAAATATACTCTTATAATTTAGGAGAATTATATATATAAACGATTTATTTATAACTTTATTTCTTAAATCGGTGGCGAAGTATATAAGGATTAATACCGATATCTTTTTTATTTTAAAGTTATTATATAATATTTAATTATATTTCTTTCTTTATATAAAGGCGATAGAGTATTTCCTTTCGAAAATTATTAAATTATATAATTAAACGATTACCTTAATCGTATTTAAATATCTAATATAAGAATTAGTATTTAAATTATATAAATAAATTAAGGGAGGTATTATATAATTAAATATACCGTTCGTATAATTAAGAGGTAAAAAGGTTAGGAGGTTTAAAGCCTGCGCGGTAGGGCCGCAGATCATTTTTTAGTTTTTCGTTTTTCGGTTTTTTGGTTTTTGGTTTTGTCCTATCTTCAGCTATCGTCCGCCGTACCCCAGGACTTCCCGCGCTGGCTGTCTTCGTCACCAGTCCAACCGCTTTTGTGGCGCTTGGGACCATTCCTAGAACTTCCGGAGGTATTGAGGAATTTGGAAGAGAGTCATCGGAAATGTTGTCATCCTTAAGGAGGTCGTAGACGGGGCACTTGCGCGATCCCAAAGCTGGCTTGAGACGCCTGAATTAGCCGGTGAGTCACGTGTTATAATAAGTTCGGGGAAACTGTATATATCGTAGTTTCCCCGAACTTAGTATAACACGTGACCCACTGTTGATTAAGGTACCGCCGCTTTATTCCTGCGCTAAAGTCTAATTTATCTCTTTACTCTCTCTTTACTCTCCTCTACTCCCTCGTTCTCCTTTATACTATTAGATTATATAATATTTAGTCCTAGTATATTTAATATATCGTATAAATAGACTACTCCCTTTATAGATAATTAATATTCGTTTTATTTTATTCTAGTAAATAATCTTATTTATTAATAATATATTCGATTAGAGTTAAAGTCGTAAATTCTCTAAATATCTAGTAAAAGTAATTTAATTATATAAATCTCGTCAATAAATTAAATTAGTAAATTAATATTAATTAATTAATATTATATTAAGGCTCTCCGTTTAATATTATAATATAATATTAATAGGACCTAGGTTAGTTCTTTTAAAGAAGAGTATTAAGAATTAATAAATAATAGTTTTTATATAAATAATTAAATTAACTAGATAAATTTAATAAATTTAATTAATAATTCGATAAATATTTATATTTAAAATTTATAATTAAAAGTTTTAAGGGAAGTTAAATATAAAACTTTTATTTATTAAAAAAATATATAATTTATATAATAAAAGGAAATTATATTAAAAGATATATATTTTATATATTTACTCTAACGAGTAAAACGAGTAAAATTTATATTTATAATATTTATTATTATAAATAAAATAAATATTCTATATAGTATTATTAATCCGTATATATTCTATTATAATAATAGATTGGAATATTATCTCTCTCCTCGTTAAATTTTTATTTTAAAAGTATTTTACTCTTTTATTATACTACTTTATTAAATTAATATTCGTAATTTAATAACTCGCTATAAGGTATTATTAAATAATTTAGGAGATATTAACTTTATAATATATTTTTATTAATATTACGCGAAGGGTTCGAAGAGTTATTTAATTAGAGAATTATTAAAGAAGTATATAAAATACGTTTATTTAGGGCGAGATTACGATCTCGTAATTTTATTATTAATATTTCGAAGAATTCGTAATAAATATTTAAAAATAAAGAAAGAAGTTCGTAAAGCCCGTTTAAAACTAGCCGAATAATATATAAAAATTAATTACTTTAAATAATAACTAGAATTTCTTAAAAATAAGAAAGAAGGGTTAATAATAATAAAATAAATAAATATTATAAAGTTAAAGAAGAAGGAGAGAATAATATTTATTATTATTAATTTAGAAAACCTCTTTTTTAATTAATATAATTTAGTATAGTATAGTTATATTTAATATACTAGTTTAGTTCCTTAATATTAAAGATTTTTTTTTTAAACAATTCGCCTTTAGCGAAGAAGAGGAATTAACTATTACTACTTTATAAAATATAACTTTATTATTAATTATCACGGGGTGGGATTTATTATGAGTATTATTATTAATATTTATTAAAATATCGGGCTAAGCTCTACCGCTAGCTTTATTAAACCTAGAGTAATACTAGATTCTAGTATATTAAAGCCAAATCCTCTATAGAATAATTAATATCTTTTATACTATATACTATTATATTGACTCTTTATTAAATGGTAGTAACGGCCAGATCCACGATCTAGGGTATATCGCTATATATACTCAACTAACTATATAGCCTAGTAGTATAGATAGCTATACTACCGACTATTTAAACGTCTATTTAAATAATTATTTAAATGTCTATTTAAACATTTATTTAAGTTAGTTATATATAATATACTTATTTAAAGAACCTCGTTCTCCGTTATTTCTTAAAAGACGCTTCCGCACCGCCTCTTCTATTAGAACCTCCAAACTGGCCCTTTCTTTAAAACTACGTCCTCCGCTATTTCTACCTACCTTAGAACGTCTATTTAGAACGTTTATTTAAAACGACTATTCGAACTATATTCTATTTAAACCACGTTTTATTTAAACTACGTTCTATTTAAACCACGTTCTATTTAAACTACGTCTATTTAAAAGTACGTCTATTTAGAACGTCCGTTTAAACTAGTTATTCTACCCTACTTTTAGACGCTTCCGTATTATATTTAATTTCTAAACTCTTTATTAAATCGTTAAAGTAATTTATTTAACACTCTTATTATTCGGGGTATTTATATTATTTAAAGTTTCTCTAATATATCGCCCCTAGAATATATTCATAGTTTACTCCGAGTCGATAGCGAGTATTATATATATAATACTTCCGTTCCGTATCGTAAACTAATTTCTAAATTCTTTATTAAATCGTTAAAGTACTTTATTTAATATCTATATCTAGAGTATTTAGAGGATTTATAATATATCGCCCCCGAATATTATTTAGTTTACTCCGCGGCGATAGTAAACCTAATTTAAAAGTAGCGCTCTTATTATACTTTGAACGACGGCCTCGATCTCTTTATAAAATCATCGAACTAACGTCCCTATAACTTAGTATAATACTAAGTTTCTATATCTTTATTCGACTCCTTTAATACCTCTTTTCGTTTAGGAGTTAAATCTACTATGGCCTAACGCGACGCTAAAATAGTTTTAACTATAAAGACCTCGTTATTCGATAGATCTTAGTAGAGCTAGTTTTAAAAGAATTTTTACTAAACTTTAAAATTTTTACTAAGTCTTTAATTTTAACTATTTTATTAAATTTTTAATAACTAGGTTTAACTTACTCCCTTAAATCTTTAATATTTAATTACTTAACTATAACCTCGAGTAAATCTTTAGTAGTAATTTAATACTTAATAGCTCAGTTTAAGTACTTAGTAATTAAATTAATAAAATTACTTAATTACTCGCTTAAGAGTTTAATACCGATAACGAGAGTATTATTATTTTTTCTTTTCTTCCGGGTAGCCTAATTACCTTAAATACTTAGTAAATTAATAGAGTAACCGTAGTTATAGACCCTAGATATATTACTAGCTACTCTCCCGAATTACTCGCGTATTATATTAAAATACTATTTATTAAGGTAGTTATTAGCTAGTATACCCTTAAGACCCTAACTCCCGAAGAAGTCGTAATATATATAGAACTACCCTTAATTTAGGATACCCTTTAATAGTAGAGGAAGAGACTAGTAGATTCTTAAAGTTTAATAGGAATAAAAGACTCTAGTACTAAAGTTAGTAATAAATTTAAAGTTAAAAATATTAGATTCTTCGACCCTAAAAACTATAAGAATAACCTAACTATATTCAAGAATATCTACGACTTTAAGAATCGCGTTAACGCTATAATTTAATAATACGACGAAGAAAAAATATAATAACTTCTACCTTTATATCTTAGGGGAGTAGTATTTAAATAATTTATTAACGAGTTAAATTATAATATAAAGGAGTTAATACACCGGTTTATTAGTATTAAATAGATAGAGTGTTTTATTAAACGATTCGAGACGAAGTAGTAGTAGGAGAATAGAAAGGCCCTATATATAATAACGTCACCCTCTATAATAGCGCTAGCGTCTATAGTAGCGCTAGCTCGTATAATAGTACTAGTTTATTTAGTAGCTCCGTTACTTTTAATAATAATCGTAATTATAACTCCTAAATAAACCGTAGTATTTATAGAAGCGCTACTTATTAAGGCCGCTATATAAAGACTAGGTACCGAGGTAAAAGCCGAGCTAAACGAAGGCTCTCAAGAATTAACTAGCGATACTAGTATAACTCCTTTAATTATTCTTTTAATAGCTCCCTCGGTAACTCCTCTAGAATTACTAACTACGTTAATACTAGTTATTTTAACGACTCGATATAAAAACTTTCGATAATAAAGTTACGAACTAGTTCTAGTTTATATAGTAGCGCTAGCTCATATAATAGCGCTAGTTTACTTAATAACGTAAATTCCTTTAGTAGTGTTAATTCCCTTAGCGACTCGGTAAAAGAGTATTCGATAATAAGGCCGCGAATAAAAGTGTTAATTAAATACCGAGAAATAACTTCTAATAAATAAATTAACTCCCTCTATTACTCTCTTAACTACTTCTTTAATAACTTCCGCTATAACTCCTAAATTAAATATATTTATAAAAACGCTATTTATTAAGGCCGTTATATAAAGACTAAATATTAAAGTAAAAACTAAGTTTAATAAAGGCCCTCGAGGGTTAACTAGTTATATTGGTTTAAATCTCTCTATAACTTCAGCTCGCTTAATAACTCTAGTTTCTTTAATAATTTTAATTTACTAGTTAATTTTAATTACTTCTTTAATTACGCTTTTAGTAGTTCCCTCGGTAGTAGTAATAAAGATTAAAGAGATTAAGTTATTATTTAAATCTACCCTATTTAATAAGGCTAAAGATCTTTAGAAATATTATTATTATAAACTTTATAACGTAGTTTTTTTATTAGTAATACGCCTTATATATTACTCCTAGGATAGTAAATATAATAAACCTATATATAAATTATATTTATAGATATTCTTTTCCAAGAATTAACTATACGAGTATTTATATACCGAATACGTATCTAGTAGAATGAAAGTATTATATAAATATTTATATACCGAATATTTATCTAGTAGGACGGGAACGACGTTAATAATAATATTAAGACGATAAGATACTCCGCTAGCTTCGTTGTTTTCTATATACCGCGTAGTCTTACCTTTAATATACCGTATAATCTTATCTCTAGTATACCGCGTAGTTTCGCCGCCTCCGCCTATATATAAAGTTATTTAGAAAACGTACCTCACCACGGAAGATTTATACAAGAAATACGTACTATTAAGGGTTACTTAGTAATAGTTAATTTAATAATAATTAGTTTAATAAAAGGTAGCTCGTTAACTAGTAGTTTATAAATTAATTTAATAATTAACTCGCTAGTTAACTAGTAGTAAATTTAACTATTTTATTATATATAACTTATTTCGACGATTTAGTAGTAAGATTATATTAATTAACGATATATTAACTCTATACTTAGCTCGCTACTCAGCTTAATATTTAACTCGATAATTAACTCAATATTTAACTCGTTAATTAACTAGTAATAAAACTAGTTACTTTATAATTCTAGACTTTACTATAGAGTAGGTTATATTATTATAACAACTTTAGCTTAATACTTAGTAGTAGTAATAATAGAAATCTACTTTACTTTAATTATTAATACGAGCGGTATTTAAGCCGGAAGTAATAATAACGCCCGCGGTCCTACGTTATCTTAGAAACCGCCTCACTTTCATTTTTAACTCTAGTAACTCCGGCTTCCTTAGTAGCTCTAGCTCTAACTAATTTAATAACTCTATACTTTAATAACGACTTTATTAATAAAAGTAGTTACTACTACTTAAACACGAATAAAAAGTAAAAGTAAAGAATTATATTAAATTATATAACTAACTTTAACTATATTTAATATACTCGCTTAATAGTAGTAATAATAGTATAGTTCTTAACTAATTAAAATTTAAAGTTTAATTGTATCCGGATTAACCCCGCGCTAAAAGAGTTTTAATTTTAAATATACCGGTAAACGACTATTCTTAGAAATCGCTAGTTATTCTAAAACTGCGTTAAGACTATAGATTTTAGTTAAGTCTATAGATTTTATACTAAAATCTTTTTTTTATATATAAAAAAGTCGATTATTTAATACTTTAATATTAAATACCTCCTTATTTTTACTAGGAAATAGCCGTTATATTAAATCCACCGAGAGCTCGGGTACCACGATAATATTAAGAGAGTATTATACCGAGAACTAGTAAAACTACTCTTTAATAGTTTTAAATTATTCGTTTAATCGTACGTAGAGTTATATAGCCCGAATATTTTAATATAATATTACTTATATACTTTTTTATATAGATTTAAATATATACCCCTCGTTATCGCTATTTCTTAACTAGATAGTATATTTATACGGGAAAGATCTTCGGATAATATAAAAATTATTTAATTATTTAACCGAATCGGGACTAGCTCCGCGCTAAAATAATTTTAGTTTAGAAAGTATTATTAAATAACTTTTATTTAAATCTAGCCTAGATCTAGCCTAGATTTATATTAAGACTTTATTTTATTAATATATATTTAGGGCCCTAGTCCTTTAATATTAATACTTTTATAATACTATATATATACGCCCTTATTTTATTAATATTATAGTTTTTACCGCTAGTTATTTACGTTACCTCTATACCTCTTTATCGCCTTATTTTATTATCGCTAGAATTAGTATTTTTATTAAGTTATTTTTATACGACTTTATATTAAACTCTAAAACTCTACGGTACTACCCGTACCGATTATTTAAGACTTTATATATTTATTTATACTATTATTTCTATATATAGACGTTATTTACGTTATTATTTACGATACTCTATATTAATATATTAACGAGAGCGTTAATATCTTTCTTTTAAAAAGAGTATTCTATTACGGGGTAGGATTTACTATAAATATTATTATTAATATTTATTAAAATATCGGGCTAAGCCCTACCGCTAACTCTATTAAATCTAGGGTAATATTAAATTCTAGTATATTAGAGCCAAATCCTCTATAGAATAATTAATATCTTTTATATTATATATTATTATATTAACCCCTTGTTATTAATATTTCCTCCGAATAGTTTTAATTACCCGCCGATTTTAATTAATTAGGTATTATTTATTCTCCCTCCGATTTTAATAAAACTTCGCGAGAAATTACTAGTAATTCGTAAAGCTCGTCGGTAAAACGAAAAGTGGCTCGATCGTGGCTTAAGGCGCTCGACGGGCGCCTTAGGAGCCTCAAACGCGATACCTATCTACCGACTCGATAGGCGCCCGAGGTATACAGCTAAGGGGCCTAGCGCCACTCGGGCGCCAAGCCTAAAACCGCCACTAACGGGCGCTAAATTAGGGGTGCGCCACTAACTTTGACCCCCGTCCATGGCCCCTGTTCATGGCCATGGCCCTATTTCATTCATGGCCATGGCCCCATTCGGTTCATGGCTATGGCCATGGTCCTGTCGCTGTCGCACCCCTATAACTAGAGCTGTCGTATACCCTGGCGCATGGCCTGGGCGCACCCCCGCGAGGATTTCGCGCGAATCGATCGATTCCGGGAATCAAAACTTGTGTAAAGCGGTAGTGCGTTGTATACGCCTACGCCCCGCTAAAGGCGCTAGCGCGTTATATGCGCCTACGCTCCGCTACCTCTATGATATTATTATTTATCGATACGGGGTTCTAACCTTAGTATCGCGGGGTTCTAACTTTTAGTAATTTTATATCGAGTTAATATTCCCCCGTTTTATTAGAATTCTTAAAGATTAATTCTATTATTAAATTTAAAATTTAAAAATTACCTAATAATAAACCCCGTAACTACTTTATATTTTTTATATTATTATTAAGCCGCTAGCTCTACGCTAACGACTTTAAATATTATAATTCTAATCTTTTAAATTTTTTTAAAGAAAAGATTTATTATTACTATAATATCGGGTTTAACCTCGGGACGTCTAGAAGAATTTAATAATAATAATATTAATTAAACCCCCTCTAACGACCCCCGTCGTAAAGATAATAATAAATTCGAAGGTATTATTACCCCCGAAGAGACTTTAGATATATAGTTAAAAATTATTAAAGAAGAAAACCGTCGCCTTAAATAATAATAAGAATTAAGAGTATTATAAATTTAAAATTAAAGATTATATAATCCTATTATTTCTACGCCCGCTAGCGGAGTATTAATAGAATTTATTATTTATAGTAGAGGTCCCTTAATTATTATACCTACCGGTAGAATAATAATAAATTTAACTATACTTAATAGAGATATTTTTATTAGGGCGAAAACGCTACGCCTTAATAAAATACGTTTTTATAAAGATACGAGCGAAGGTAAATATTTATATTAATTCCGCGACGTAAATATTAAATTTTTAACTAGTTTTAAATATTTTACTACCGATTATTTAAAGATTATATATTATATAGACTCGCTAAAGGGTAATTCTTTAACGTAGTAGTATAAATATTACGATTTATATAATTTAGTTAATATTACGTTTAGCTTTTTTAAAAACTTTCTTTTTAATTTAATAACGGATCTAGTTAACTACTATCTCTTTATTTATAAAAAGTAGGAGGAAGTTAAATAATAATCTTATTAAAAGATATTGTTATTTAAAGTTTATTTTAAAGAAATAGAGGCCTAACTACTTTTATTTTTAAAGGAGTATAAAGTAAATTTCTTTTTAACTAAGTTTAAACCTAAATTTAAAAATAAAATTCTTAATACCGGTAGTATATTTATTTAAAGAGAAGAAATTCTTACCTAGGTTATTATATAAGAAAAGAATTTAAAGTATATATAGTTAATAGGTAACTCTAATTTTAATTCGGGTTCTTAATTAAAAAACCCTAATAAAGGAAAATCTATAATAAACCGAATTACTAAGTTTAATACCGGCGATAATATTAAATAAACGTATTTAAAGGAGAAGAGTAATAAATATAAAATTAATACCGCTAATTCTTTATATAATAAGATTATTTATTATTATTATAAAATAGAAGGTTATATTAAACCTAAATATTCTAATATAGATAAACTAGTTATAAACGTCGGCGCGGTATCGGTAAAAAATAATTAAATACAATTTACGCCTCGGAAAAAAAGTTAAAAAAATAATTAATAGAGGTATACTCTTTTATTTTTTCTAAGGATTAAATTACTCTTTAAAATAAAATTAGGTAGTTTATTACCTTAATTAACTCTAAAATATAAATTAATTTAATTTTATAGCGGTTCGTTATTAAAAACGATTTAGAATTTTATAATACTATTTTATTATTAACTAAAGTAATTAACGGGTAAAGTATATATTATTATAGCGCGTATTAATTGGACTATTAAATAGTCGATAATTAGAATTAAGGGCGTGAGTATAATACTCTATTTTATACTATAAACTTTAAAGATTTAGATATTATTTTAGGTATATTTAAATTACGTTAATTAAAGATATTAATTAATTTTAAAGCGGACTAATAGCGGTTTAATATTAATTCTAGTAATTTATAAATTAAAGAACCGGCTAAGTTTACTAGTAGTTTTAAAAATAAACCGAATATATTCGCGGTTATATACGTTATAATAATATAAAGTAAATAGGAAGAACTTTTTAACTTAAAGGTTCTTAAGGAATTTATAAAGTTTTATAATATTTTTTCTAACGAGAAGGCGAGTACCCTACCTATTTTTAAATAAAGAGATTACGTTATTAAAATAAAAATTAATAAAGAACTACTTTATAAACCTCTTTATAATTTATTTTAAATTAAATTATCGGAGCTACGGCGCTATTTAGAATCCTTATTTCATAAGGGCTAGATCCGTTATTTAATTTCTTTAATTAAAATACGTATTCTTTTTATACTTAAAAAGAATAGTAGGTTATATTTTTACATTAATTATCGGGGCTTAAACGCGGTAATTATTAAGAATCGATATTTATTATTTTTAATTACCGAGATATTAGACCGTTTATACGGTTTTAAAATCTTTATAAAATTAGACTTTAAGGATACTTATTATAGGATCTAGATTAAGAAAAACGATAAATAAAAAACTATTTTCCGAACTCGCTATAATTATTTCGAATATTTAATTATACCTTTTAGGCTCGCTAACGTACCGGCGATATTTTAAATTTATATTAACCGTACGTTTATAAGTTTAATAAATATAATATATCTAGTATATCTAGATAATATCCTAATTTATAGTATTAATCCGGCGGAGTATTAGCGGTATATTAAATAAGTATTTAAATAATTATATTAATTCTAGCTATTCATTAACCTTAAGAAATATTAATTTAATACCGAAATAATCGAGTTCTTAGGTTTTATTATATTTATTAATAAAGTAACTATAAACCCGGAATATATTAAAACTATTAAGGAATAATCTTAATTAAAAATTTATCGGGAAATATAAGTCTTTTTAGGCTTTATTAATTTCTATAAACGGTTTATTTATAGTTATTTTAATATAACTACGTTGTTTATTAATTTATTTAAGGGTAATAAAGTAAATAAAAAGATAAATCCGTTAGAATAAATAGACGGCGCTACGGAAACGTTTTAGATCTTATAAAATATATTCGTAAACACGCCTTTTCTACGCTATTATAATCTAATTAAATAATTATATATAAAGACGGATACTTCTAACTTTAGTCTTAGTTTTATATTATTATAATAAAATAAAGATAATTATTAACGCCCTATAATATTCTAGTTACAGAAATTAAATCCTTTAAAATAAAACTATAAAATCTATAATTAAGAATTACTCGCTATTATAGTAGTAATAAAATAATAGCGATACTATTTAGAAAGTAGCTTTTATTATATTAAAGTCTAAATTAATTATAATAATTTAAAGAATTTTATAAAGTAGAAGGAGTTAAACTTTAGGTAAATTTATTAAATATTTAAATTAATTACTTATAACTTTAAAATATTTTATCGGGCTAGGAAATTAAATTTTATTAATATATTATTACGACGCTTTAATTATAAGGAAGTATCGTCGTTAAATATTAAATTATTATTAACACTTTAGAATAAACTTACTCTTTAGACTAATATTTAGTTATCGGAAAAAAATAAAAAAGTAAAGATAATTATAACCTCTACTTTTTAAATTATAGAGTTAAAAGTAGTAATTCTAAGGCGGGATATTATAATAGTATTTAAAACTATATATAATAATCTTAAAAAGCCTATTAAAATATTAATTCGGGAATTATAAATTTATAATAATTAAGTAAACTCTTTTCGAACTAAAACGAATATATTAAAGAACCGCCGTTATATAAAGAATAAAATATAAATTATAAACTCCGAGAGATTATTAAAATATAACGGTCGCTTTTATATATTAAGAGATAAAGCTCTAAAGAAAGAGTTTATAAAGAGATATTATAATAATTCTTTAATAAGTTATTTTAGCGCTACGAAGTTATATAAATTATTTACCCGAAAATTTTTCTAGGAGGGTAACTTAAAGTAAATTACAAACTATATTAAAATTTACGATATATATTAGCGGACGAAGGCGCCGCGATATTATTTATATAATAAATCAAATTCGCTTCCTATTATTATTTAACCTTAGAAAGAGATTTCTATAAATTTTATAACTAATTTATTATTTAATAAATATAGAGGTACCGTTTATAACATTATCTTTATCGTTATAAATTAATTTATTGAAATAGTTAGGTATATATTTATAATTATTAAAATCGATATTATTTAATTAGCGGAAGTATTTTATTTTAAAATTATTTATCGTTATAGTATATTTAATAGTATTATTAACGATAGAGGCTCTATTTTTACGAGCGCCTTCTAATTAATTATATATTTTTATTCGAAAATTAAACGACGCCTAAATACTATCTTTTACCTCTAAATAAATAAATAGATAAAGCGCTAAAATTAGATATTAGAGTACTATTTACGTATATTTATTAATAATAAATTAATTAATTAAGTTAGATTACTACCTATAATAAAATTCTTAATAAATAATAATTAGAGTACCGCCGTCGGAACGATATTATTTTTCCGTATATATAGTTACTATCCTAAAATCCGCTAGGAGGTTAAGGACGACTTTAAGAAAAAAAGAGTACTAATTATAAATAATAAAATACGATAATTATAAACTTTAAAAAATAAAATTACGGAGTATCTTTAAAGCGCTACCGAATACTAAATTAAATAATATAATAAAATATATAAATTATAAAGTTATAAGGTTAATAATTTAATTATATTAATAATAAAGAATCTAAAGTAAAAGCGCCTAAATAAAAAATTATCTTATAAGTTTATAGGGCCCTTTAAGATTATTAATAAAATATAAATATAAATTTACTATTTATTACTATTTTCTACGTATAGAATTCATAATATCTTTTATATATCGTTATTTAAATTATATTATTTTCGCGACTACGTTAATACGGCGGAATCTTTTATATAAACTCCCGAATTTATTAATAATAATAAACTATAGGAGGTAGAAGAGGTAATCGATAAAGTTAAAAATAAGGAAAATATCTAGTATAAAGTTAAATAAATTAGTTAGGGCGAAGAATATAATTAATAACTATTAGACGAAGAGTTTATTAATGTTAATAAACTAACTAAAGTCTTTAAATAGACGGGTAGTAAATATAAATATATAAATATAATTAAAGAGGTTATTTAATTATATAAGATAATAAAGCGGAGTAAACGAAACCGATATTAAAAGTAAATATTACTACTTTTATATTAATATTTATATAACGGACGTTCTCCTCTATATTTATAACCTTATTTTATAGTTTTAAAGTATAATTAAATTTAATTTACTATTAAACTATTTATATATAATAGCGATGAGATATTATATTTATAAGAATATTTTTATTTTAAATATAATTTATATAGACACCTAGAATATATTATTAAATAATATATTTAAGTAAATTTAGCTAGCGCCGATTTAAGAAAAAAAGAATTCGCTATCGCTATTATATTATACGAAAGATTTAATTATTATTAGAATTATTATAAGAAGATATAGTCTCCCTAGTATAATCTTTAAAGATATTATTTTCCTTAAGGCTCTCTAGGTCCCGTTTATATTAATAGAAACTCTCGGTCTTTTCTTCGAGAATTTTATTCATCGTCTTTAATTCCTTAATACGCTAATTCGCCGCCGTTAATTAATTTTATAAATTAACGATTATAGTAAGAGTTTACTTATTAATTACTATTATCTTATTATATATTTTATACTACTAGGTAATTTCTTTATTTATTAATTTATATTTATATTCTTCTTTAAGAGTTTTGTTATTAATATAAATATAACGATATATAGACCTCTTTACTTTCCTTTAGAAAAATTTAAGAATTTATTATTATTAATATATACTATCTTAAAGCTTACGGTTATAATTTACCTTTATATAATAGTCGATTCCGTAGCGATTAATATAATAGAGTATATAAGAAGGGGACGTACCTCGAATATAATTATTATTAAATTAATAGAAATAAACTTAATAAAGAAGTTACGAAGCGTAGTAAATTACTATTATAATTAGTATTATATAGTCGCGCTAATAGCGGACTAGTTATATTTACTAGTATATTTATAATTAAAATAATTAGTATAAATAAATTAATATTATCGGTAAATAAAAGCTATTTATAGAGTTAGAAGAAAACTATATATAACGAGAGTATTATCTATATATTAATTATAATACTAGAATACTATTATAGAGTTAGAGTAATAATATATAAAAAAGACTAAAGAAGTTACGAAGAGAGAAAATAAATAGGCGAGCGAGTTTATTTTAATAATAAACCGTCGCGCTAAATACTTTATCGTTATAGTACGTTAATACGCGCCTCCGCTCCGCTACCTCGCTTTTATTAATAGATATAATTATTACTATAGTAGTTATATTATTATTAATCTCTCGGTATAATATTAGGGTTATATCGTTTATATATAATACTTTACTACTAGTATCTTTTATAGTATAATAGGAGTATATAATAAAGGTAGTTATTATTATTCCGCTACTAGTATTATAAGTACTATAGGAATAATCTAATATACTATATTTACTATAAGTACTACAAGCGCTAGAGGAACGATAGTATATACTATTTCGCTCCGTTACTATTATATATAATAGTACTATAGGGACGAAAGAAACATTATTTAATTAACTACTATTACTATATATTAATACTATAGAGATAGTTTTATAAATATATTATTTACTTATTATTAATACTATTATATAATAGGAGTAGTTTAGTAATATTACTCTTCTATTATTAATATTATATAATAATACTATAGGAAATAGTTTCGTGTTATTCCGCGACTAGTACTATATATTAATATTATAGGGCCGATAGTATAAACTAGAAAACTTTTTTCCCTTATTTCTTTTAAGGTTTAAAGGTTTTTTAACGAGTATTTTTTAACTAAAATATTTAAGTACCTAGAGACTAGAGTTTAAAAAAAGAGGTAATTATAAAGTAGTAATATATTATATACGCCTACGCCCCGTTAAAGACGCTAGCGCGTTATATATATCTATACGCCGTTACCTCTATAATATTATTATTTATCGATATAAAATTCTAGCCTTAATATCGCGGGGTTTTAATTTTTAATAATCCTATATTAAATTAATATTCCCCCGTTTTATTAGAATCTTTAAAGATTAGTTTTATTATTAAATCTAAGATTTAAAAACTATTTAATAATAAACCCCGTAACTATTTTACGTCTTTTATATTATTACTAAGCCGCTAGCTCTACGTTAACGGCTTTAGGTATTATAATTTACTAGTATTAAAAACTCGTTACGGGGGGTCGCTATCGTCGATAGAGGCGATTATAGAATATCAAGATTTTTGAAGATTTTAAGTAGTAAATTATGTAATTTTCTAAAGTTAGGGCCCTTAAAGCTCCGGGTTTAAATTATACTCGTAGGGAGCCTAATATTTATTTAATAACGGCCTCGGGCGTTTATCGAGCGCCCGTCGAGCGATTAAACGCTCGAAGGGTGCTCGGCGGGCGCTCGACGGGCGCTCGGGGCTATTCGGGCGCCTCGAGTTTATCGTAGACACCCGAGGTAACTTATTTAATAACCTCGAGTTACTAAAGCCGGTTTTCGATTTACCGACGTTTATATTTAATTTTTATATATTCTTTAAACTATTATACCCCTTTTATTTAATAAAGTATTTTTAATTTTTATAATTAAATTTTAAAATCCTTTCGACCTCGAATTCCGTTTTTTTTTAATATAAAAATAAAAGATATTTTATAGAGATATTAAAGAATTTACTTATTTTAATAAAAAGATATAAAATATAAAATATATTTTAATATCGATTAGGAGATTTAGTTTATAATTAACTAGATCTTTACTTTTTTTAATCGAAAATAGTCCGATTTTAATATAGTTTAATCTTTTATTTAGTTTTTTACTCTTTATATCTTTTATTAAAAAGTATATTTTATCCCCCTTCTTTAATTAAGAATATTTTTTCTAATATTTATCGACTCTTTTCTTTATTTAAATATTTATTAATTTAATTTAAATTTATATCCTCCCGTATAAAATCTTTATATTAACTATATAAATTAATACTTTCTATATATTTAGTCTTTATCTAGGTTAAAGAAATATATTTAAATATTTATTATAATTCGCGAAGAATAGTATAAGTTTTATAGTATTAAATTATACGTTATTAAATATTAGTTAAATTATCGGTAAAAGTTTTACTTAATGATTTTATTTTTTATTAATATAATATTATAAATACGTCTCTACTATTTAGTTTATTCGTTTCGTTTATTTATTAATTTATAAATAATACGCGGTTAATATTTTTAACTTAGTTCTAATAATACTAACTAATATTTTCTAATAATTAGAAATAAACTATTTATCTCTATTAGAAATAATTAATTTAGGGATATTATAATCCCGGATTAATTAATTAAATAATATAAAGATAATTTATTCTATTTTATAAATCTCTTTAATCGGTATTATTATACTATATTTATTAAATTTATTATAAATTATTATTAAATTTATTATAAATTATTATTATAGAATTAAAAGCCTCTATAGTAATAAGGTCTTTCGATTTTAATAGTTTAATAACGAAGTTTATAATAACGTCGTCCTAAAGTATCTCCGGTATTAAAGCGATTTTAATTTATCTATATTTAATATAATTTATAAACTTATTCTATTAATATTCGATATATTCTTCGATATATTTTTTAATATATAATTATAGTCCTAGTATATCGTACTCTTTATAGATTAGTTTTATAGTTTTAATAACTCTAGAGTATCTTTAATCTAGGTTATTATAATAATCGCGGATAATTTCCTTAAAATATTTCTTAGGAAGATAAGTTTTCTTATTATATTCTAATAATTTAATTTATAATTACTAACTTTTTAATATTCTAGTTAAAGTATCGTTTTCGTATTCCTTCTAAATTTTATTAATAATTCTAGAAATAAAAATATAAAATATCGCTACTAGTTATTATACTAGGACTAGCGATTTATCCTATTATTATATAAGGACTAGTTATATTACTACGTTTTTATTTTCTATATAATCCTTTTATTTATTAAATATATCGGCGCGACCGTTATTTTTTTGAAAATATAAAAGATTTTAAATTTATATTATTTTAATAATTCTAATTATTTAATTTATTTCTTATTTAATTATTTAGTTATAATGAAGTTAAAAAGATTTTTATAGTCTATAAAAATAGTAAAGTTTAAATAGTTTTCTATATAAGCTCTTTATTACTCTAATATTAATACTACTACTAGTAATTCTTTATTATAAATATTATAATTCTATTCTATTAATAATATCTTTTATAAATAGTATATAATAGGGTATTATTTATTATTATTTTATTAGAGAATATAAACTCTTATTATAAAGTTTAAAATATCGATTTTAATTCGAGCTAGTTTATTACTCTAAAAGGAGTATAGTATTAACGGCTTTTTATAGGCCTCTTTAAATATTTTAGAAAATTATTATTATTATTTTCTTTATTAGAAAGTAATATTTTTCTTTATAATATTTATTAATAATAAAACCTTTTAAAAATAGTCTTTAATAAATCTTTTATTAAAGTTCGTAAATTTTAAGAAACTCTATACCGTTTTAATATTATATAGTAAAATTATTCTTTAATACTTTTAATCTTTTTAAGGTTCATATAAATACCTTTAATATTAATTATAAATTTAAAGAATTCGACCGATTCTTTATAAAACTCGTATTTTTCTAATTTAAAAAGAAGTCTAGCTAGTAATAAATAAATTAAGATATTCTATATATATTAAATATATTCTTCTTTATTAACAAAGTAGATTAAAATATTATCGAGGTATATAATTATTATTTTATTTAAATATACTTATATAATATTATTAATTAATATTTAATAAGTTATTAGTATATTAATAAATCCGAAGAGTATTATTAAATATTCGTAATAATTATATTTAGTTTTAAGAGTTATTTTCTACTCCTCCTCTTCTTTTATTCGAATTAGATTATACGCGCCTTAAAGATCTAGTTATATAAAGATTTTTATTATTATAAACCGATCCTATAATTTATTAATATTTAATAGAGGGTACCGATTCTTTATTATAATATTATTTAATTTTCGTTAATCTATATATAGTTATAGACTTTTATCCTTTTTTATTATAAAGAGGATTAAATAATTTATTAATAATTTAGATTCTCGAATAAATTCTTTTAAAAAAAATTTATCGATATACCCGCGAAATACTTTAAGTTCTTTTTTTAATAAAGTATAAATAAATCTAAATATTAATTATTTACTTAGTTCGAGTTCGATTTTATAATTTTATAATTAATATTTAAATAATATTTTTATAATTATCTCTTTTTAAAAAAGGTATTTCTATCGTTAATACTTTTTAGAGATATTAAAAGGTTCGTTTTTATCTTTAGAAATTTTAATTTATTTACTTTATTAACTTTTTTAACTAGTATATATCGAGTTAAATCTTTATATAAGGTTCTTTTTATTTATTATTAATTACTCCTAAATTTATTATTATAACGATTTTATATTCGTTAACTTTTACTAGTATTCGTATATATATACCGTATTAAACTAAGTATAGATATTATTTTAAAATTAATATATTAATCTCTTTATATTTTACTTTAATATAAGGGACTAGTCTTTTCTCGACGAAAATAGAAATCTATAATACTCTTTAAACTCGAAGTATCTTCTATATCCTTCGGTTAAATAATAATATTATTTATTTTAATTATAGCTCTTTAGCTCTTTATTATAATTCATTTAATTTTATAATTATAATTATTAATCTTATTATAGTCTAGGAAGATTTGGTTCTCTCTTTTCTTAATTAAATACTACGAATAATTATCTTTAATATAGTTATTCTATTAACTATAATTATATCCTAGTTTTATAATATACTTTTATTCTCTTAAACTATCGTAATAGTATTTATAATATTCGTTTAAATATATTAATTAATATATTTCCCTATATTATAAATAATATATATTATAAATATAGTTCATTCTAGAAGTTTTTTTCTTTTTTTTCTTCTTTTCTTCGCGTTTCTCTTTTAATATAATAGATTAAATTCTAGAGTTATCGAGGTAATTTATTATTTAAAACTATTTCTTAGAATTTATTATATTTTATTCTTATTTTTATCCTTCCTTTAAATCCTCTTTTAGAGTTTTATTATTATTATTATTTAGTTCTTCGAGCTCTCGAATTCTTTAAATAATCTTTTCTTCGATATTCTCCTACTTTTCTAATAAACTATTAAATTAAATATTATTTTATACTAGATCTTTAAGGGATTTAATTATATTATTTAATATCTCCTTTTTAAATATATTTAATTATTATTAGTTTATTATATTTTTCGAATAATAGTTTTTAGCGATATAGCCCGGCTTATTATAATTATAATAATTTATTATTTTTTTCCTTTATATTATTATTTACTCTTTTTTAAAAATTCTTTTATAAGTTCCTTTTTAATAAAATCGAGTTTTATTAATATATAATTATACGAGTTAAATTTCTCGCGCCGGTTATAATTAACCGAATTATATTCGTTATTATAAACTTTTAAATATTTTTATCCGTTAGTCTCTCCGTTATAGTATTTCTTTATTATATATTTATATAGTTTATCGTCGATCGCGATTATTTATTCTATAAATATATCGAGGTCTTAGATATCGGCTCTTATTTATATATACTCGTTTTTAATATTATTTTTTAATCTTTATTAATATATTATTATAAAAGTAGTATCGTTTTAATTCGTTAATATTATATAATATTAAAATTATACCGAATAATCGGACGTAGATCTTTATTACGACTATACCCGTCTTCTTATAATTTATATTTAATAAACTACGTACTACTATACCCGATTAGGCCTAGTATACCGCTACCGCCTTAATATTCCTAAAGATTTTCGTATATATAGAACTACTATCTTTACTCTTTAACTAGTTATCTTATTCAATATACCTATATTAATATCGCTTTTATACTAGTTTTAATATTATAACTAGCCTACCCTATACTCCCTTTATTCGAATAATTATCGAATTTAATGAAAATACTAGTAGGAGCTCTATTACGGTTTAATATCTTTAAGTTAATTTACTATATAAATAAATCGAATATAAAGAATCTTAACGGGATAGTATATCGGATTTATATTTAAACGAGTAATAAAGAAACTAGAGGACTATTTATATTATAAATAAATCGTAAGAAACTAATAGAAAATAATAATACCCCCCTAATATATACTAAATTAAAATATACTACTATTCAATTACGTAAACTCTTATAGTATATAATAATACGTTACGAATATAATAAAAAACTATAGATCGATAGACGAAAGAGATACTTTAAGAGATAAATACCCGACGTTAATCGGTATTACGGAATAATACTTTAATTAAAAAGAACGCGGCTAGTACTCCCTAGGAGATTTTTAATAAAGTATAATTTTATAAATAAATTAAAAACGACCCCGTTTCGGTACTTTAGATATTTAATTAAATACGATTTAAAAAGAACTCCTTTCGTAATACCTCCCTCTATTATAATAAAATATAGGATAATTTTAAAATTATTTAAGAGTAGGTTTAATAAACTTAAAAACGTATTTAAATATTATAATAAAATAAATAAATATTATAATAATAAATTAATATATTAAAGAATCGAGATAATAATCTAACTTTTTAAACTTAACCTAAGAAACTAATACCTAAATTTCTTAATCTATTAATTTTTATAACTAGGTTTGATTTAACCTAGGACGATTAGATAATTAAGATAATTAAGAAATTTATAATTAATACCGACTATTTCCTAACCCTCGCGGTAGAGGTTAGTTATATTATTTTAAAAACTAGTAGTAATACTACCGGATATATTATCGATAGGAGGCGAATAGGTATTACTAATTTATATAAAAATACTATAGAGATTCTTTCTTACCTCTAGGATATTTATAAAGATCTTAATTAATAAACTACTATTTATAATATTTAAAACGTATTAGTTTAAACTATAAATTAATCTTTCTAAAACTTTTACTCGGAATATATATATTTTAAAATAACTATAAGTAGGGATAACTATACGTTATATTAGAATCTCGATAAGAAATTTTACCTACGTCTCTATATAACTCTTAAAACTTACTAGGGTTAGGTTATTCTTAAAGCGAAAAAAAAAACTTATTTAATATAAATAAGAAGTAACGTTCTACCTATATAAAGAAGTCCGTTATTATAAAAGTTATTACTAGTATCTAAGTCGCTTTGAATAATTAAATAAATATTTCTACCCTCGAATAATATATACCCCTTATAAGGTTAACTCTAACGAAATTATATATTAAAACGGAAGTTCTAAACTTTATTAAATACTTCGATTATAATAAACTTAGATACTTCTAAGGTAATTACCCTAAATTAATTTAAAACGAGGCTGGAAAAAAGATATAAAAAGAGGCTAGAATATATAAAATAAATATAAATAATATTTATAAAGCTTAGGATATTATAGAGTAAATTACTACTTTTAATCTAGATTCGGGAAACGAATAACCTCTTCTGAGAAAAAGTTTAATAAAAGGAAAAAATAAGGTATATTTAATATTTATATAAGAAAACGAGGTAGAACGCCGCCCCTTTAAATTATTAATTATATTATCTTCCCACTAGTAAAAGTTTTCGCTTAATATTCTTATAAACGGTAGTTACTCTAGGGTATATACTATTATAAATATAACTATTATAAATAATATTTACGAGAAGTTATTAATAGAATTTATTCTATTATTATAACTTAAATTATTAAAAGGCTTCGACGGCCGGTTAAATTAAAAACTAATTATTTATATAATTCTTCTAAACTTTATTATTTAAAGTTATAAAGAGGTCTCTTACCCGATATTTATTACCCCGTTAAAATAATATAATATTATTTAAATAAATTATAAATAAACAAATATAAAGTTATATTAAATATATTATAAAATAAAATCCTATTCGCCCTAGGTCGCTATGATTATAATAGAAATATTATATTTATTTAGAAGAATCTTATCTTCCTACTATTTAAGAATTAATTTTTTAAATCGACGAATAAAAGAGTCGACGAGATAGATTTTAATAATAACCCTCCTCCCCGTATTATTTAATTATTATATAAAAAAAGAATTACTTTTACCCCTCGAGTTATTAAATTAACGAAGCTAGGAGACCCTAAAATCTTAGATATTTACGAAATCGGTACTACTTTATTCTACCTCCTCGCGAAAGATAAAATAAACTAGTTATTCTTTTTTACGATTAAAGAAATTAATAAACGAATAACTACGCTACGGAAAGATAATCTAGACGGGGTTTTTATAAATAAAATTAAAATATTTAGTCCTAAAGAGGTTAAGAAACGACTATTATTCAAATATTATAACTACGCGAACTTATTCGATAAAATTAAAGCCGATAAATTTCCTCTTTATTATTTATATAATTATTAATTAAAATTTAAAGATAAAGGCGTTAAGGCGAAGTTTCTAAAAAATAGAATATACCCGATATCGGGATATAAATTAGAATAAATTAAAAAATACTTAAAAAAGAATTTTAGGAAAGATTTTATTTTATTTAATTAAATACTCTTTACTTTATTTATTCTCTTCGCTAAAAAGTTAAATAATAGTTTAAGATTCTACGTTAATTATAGGCGCCTAAATACTTTTACTAAAAAAAATCGCTACCCGATTCTCTTAATCGATAAAGTACTAGCCCGTATTTAAAGATATAAATACTTTATAAAACTAAATATTATTATAGTTTTTAATAAACTACGAATATACCCCGATAGCGAGAATTATATTATTTTTATAATATCCCTAGGATCCTATAAATATTATATACTATTATTTAGGCTTACGAATAGACCTACTATATAATAATAATATATAAATAACCTCTTCTTTAAATATATCAACTAGATATATTAAATATATCTCGATAATATCCTTATCTATAGTAAAACGCGTAAGGAGTATATATAATACGTTCGAATAATATTTTAGAAACTACGCGAAGCGGGACTCTAAATTAATATTATAAAATATAAATTTTATATATAAGAAACCAAGTTCCTAGGATTATTAATTTTTATTATAGGTTTACGAATAAATCCCTCTAAAGTTTAAATTATTATTAATTAACTAGTACCGGCTAACCTTAAATAAATTTAGATATTTATAAACTTTTATAATTTCTATTAATATTTTATAAAAGATTTCTTAAAAATCGTCCGCCTTATTATAAAATTAATATATAAAAACGTACTATTCGAATAGACTCTCTAATACTATAAAATATTCGAGTTATTAAAGGTAGTTATTATAACGGCCTTTATATTTAAATACTTCGATATAACGAAAGAAGTTATTCTAGAAATAGATTTATCTAATTACGTTAACGGTAGTATTTTTTTATAGTATAACGAGGAGGGTAAAGCCTACCTAGTAGTTTTTTATAATAAGAATTTAACGCTAGCCGAATATAATTACTAAATCTATAATAAGGAGTTACTAGTTATTATATAATATTTAGAATATTAGTGTCTTAAATTAGAAATAATAGATTTTTTTATTAAGATCTTTACTAATTATAAGGGCCTAATATATTTTATAGAAATAAAGAAATTTACTCGACGATAGGCTAGGTACCTAGACCTACTATCCGAATTCAATATTAAGATTATTTATCGAATAGGAGCTAGTAATTTAAAAATAAATATCTTAATTTATTTATTAAACTCTATACCCTCTGGCCTTAATAATAAGAGAGTTCGTTATTAATTTAAAATTATATTTACACCCGACCGGATATAAAGAGACGATAAACCTAGATTAGAGTTTAACGGTATCTAGGTTTAGGTTATAAATAATTTAATTTATTACTAAATTATTAAAGTAAATAGAATAAATAACTATTATACCGAAATACGCGCTACTATTACTAATAGTAAAGAAAAGTATAAGGGGATTATATTAATAAAATATATTATTTATAATAGAATACTATATTACTAGGACCGGCTATAGGTATTATAAAAACTAATTATTAAAATTATTCGCGAAATTTATAACTAGTTAATATATAATTACCCTAAAGGTCGCTATACCTATAAACTCTTTAAACGCGAATTCTATTAATAAAGTATAAAGAATACGACTATATAATATATTTATAATTATTATATTTATATTTATACTAAAGCCTCAAGAAATATACTAAATAAATTATTTCAGTTACTCCTAGTATTTAATAAATATTAATAATACTTTATTTACGACTTTATTACCGGTTTACCCTAGTTTTAAAAATATAACGTTATTTAGGTTATATTATATCGATTAATAAAGAAACGATACTACGTACTTTATATTAATAAAGAAGACGGGACCTTAACCGAATTAATAGTATAAATATTAATATAAGATATATTTAGACTCTATAGATTACTAGAGTTTATTCTTTTAGATCGAGGGCCCTAGTTTATTACTTTAATTTAAAAATACTTCTATAGAAGGCTCGGAATTATAGCGAAACTATTAACCGTATATTATCTTTAGATAAACGGATTAATAGAACGAAATAATTAAAATTTAAAAACGTATCTTCGCCTATATTATTCCTATATATAGGATAATTAGGCCAAATAGTTATTAATAACTAAATTCGTTAATAACGACGTTATAACGGTAATTATAAATATACCTCTCTTCTTTATAAATAAAGAGTTCTACCTACGAATAAATTTTAACCCTAATAATTCTATTTATAATTTAACCCGACAGCGCCTAGATACGATTAAGGCGGAATAAATAATAAAAAGAATAAAAGAAATACTATAGTATATTAAATAGAATATAGAATAAACTTATAAAACGATAATAAAATAGGCGGATAAATACCGTACCGATATTAAATATTAAGAAGGAGAAATGATTCTCCTATTTATTAAAGATATTATTATTTCTAGGTTATATAAAAAACTAGACGATAAAAGAATAAGACCCTTTAAGATTCTTTTTAAAAACGGAGTATTATATCGCTTAAAACTTCTAGTAACTATAAAATAATATAATATCTTCTACGCCGATTAGTTAAATAAAGCCGGAAATAACTTTTTACCGGGATAAAGAAATCTTAAACCTAATCTAATTATAACCTCTAATAACGACGAATAAATAATAGACGATATACTAGATTTTAAAGAAATACGCGGTAGATTAAAATACCGAGTTAAATAAAGAGGCCTTAACTAGGATCTTATATAATATAATATTAACGATAACGAATTCGAGGCTACGTAGGACGCTATTAACGAATATTATATTATATATTTATAGAAGCCTGGTTCTTAACCTTTAAAAGTATTATAAATTATTATATTATTAATATTAGGGGTACCTAAATACTAAGAGTATTATTTATTAAAAAGGGGGGTAATATTATAACTACGCTTCGGATTAGTATAGGGATCCCTAAAGAGAATACTAGTATAGGGTAGGGTAGGGTAGGGCGTGGGGTAGAGATCGCGGTTCGATTCCTACTTTAAATTAAAGTAGAGTAGGGTAGGGATCCCTTAAAGATCTCTACTACACTAAGGCGGATTTCTAATAATTATTCTAATAACGCTACTACCCCTATAGATATACGCACTCATAGTTACTACTAGCTCTATAGATACGCGTATTTATAATTACTACTACCTACTACTACCTCTATAGATATACGCATTTATAACTATTACTACTTTTATAAATATATATACTTATAGCTACTACTACCTCTATAGATATATATACTCATGGCTATTACTACCCCTATAGATATATATATTTATAGCTACTACTACTACTACTACCTCTATAGATATATACACTTATGGCTGCTACTACCTCTATAGATATATATACTCATGGCTGTTACTGCCTCTATAGATATACGCACTTATAACTACTACTACCTTTATAGATATACGTACTCATGGCTACTACTGCCCCTATAAATATACACACTTATAACTACTACTATTTTTATAGATATACACACTCATGGTTATTAATACCTCTATAAATATATATACTTATAATTACTACTACCCCTATTATAGATTAATAATAAGATATATTATAGATTATACTATAAAGAGACGATTATTATAATGATTATTATAATAAATATCTATTATTATTCTTTACTCACCGATTTTAAATCGAAATATTCTTTAAAATAAAATAATAAATTTAAAAGAAAATATTAATAGTAAAACGTATTAGTAAATATTTAAAAAGGGTTAGTTTTAAATTTAAAACTAAACTACTATTTTAACGTCCCTTTAATTTTAAAATAAACGAATTAAACTACGTCTTTAATAAAACCTTCGGTTATATCTAATTTTAGGTTAATAATAATTTTAATTTTAATATTAATTTGAATAATTATAGGTCCGAGTGTTTATTCTATAAATATGTATATCTATGAGGGTAGTAGTAGCCATAAGTGTGTATATTTATAGAGGTAGTAGTAGTTATAAATATATATATCCATGAGGGTAGTAGTAGCTATGAGTATATATATCTATAAAGGCTATGAGTACGTATATCTATAAAAGTAATAGTAGTTATAAGTATGTATATCTATGAGGGTAGCCGCAGCTATGAGTATATATATCTATAAAAATAGTAATAACTATGAGTATATATATTTATAAAGATAGTAGTAGTAGTAGTAGCTATAAATACGTATATCTATGGGGGTAGTAGTAACTATGAGTATATATATTTATAGAGGCAGTAGTAGTAGTAGTTATAAATACGCGTATCTATAAAGGTAGTAATAGCTATGAGTATATATATCTATAAAGATAGTAATAACTATAAGTATATATATTTATAGAGGTAGTAATAACTATAAATATATATATCTATAGAGGTAGTAATAGTTATGAGTATATATATCTATAAGAGTAGTAGTAGTTATGAGTATATATATCTATAGAGATAGTAGTAGCTATAATAGGGTTATTATAATAATTACTAGAAATCCGTCTTAGTATAGTAGGGATCCCTCGATAAAACTTTACTCTACTTTACTTTACTTTATACCCCACGTTAATAGATCCCTATATTAAACTAGGGTAGGGATTATACCTCGATCTCTACTCTACTCTATATTAATCCGAAGTATAATTATAACTATACCCGTCTTCCTATAATTTATATTTAATAAACTACGTATTATTATACCCGATTAGGCCTAGTATACCGCTACCGCCTTAATATTCCTAAATACTTTCGTGTATATAGAACTACTATCTTTATTCCTTAACTAGTTATTTTATTCAATATACCTATATTAATATCGTTTCTATACCGGTTCTAACAATCTTCGTTATATTAAATATTAAATAATACGAATTATTATATTACTCTTATTAAAAAGTTTAAATATATAATAAATTTTAATTTTAAACCGAGAGAAGTTCTCTATTAATAAGGGGTTAATATAATAATATATAATATAAAAGATATTAATTATTCTATAAAGAATTTGGCCCTAATATACTAGAATCCTAGTATTACTCTAGTCTCGATAGGGCTAGCGCTAGGGTTTAGCCCGCCGTTTTAATAGATATTTATAATAATATTTCTATTAAAGTCTACCCCGTAATAGATCGCCTAATTTAAAAGAAAGAAGTTAACGCCCTCGTTAATATATTTATATAAAGTATCGTTAGTAATAACGTAAATAGCGTTTATATATAGAAGTAAATAAATAAGTAGTATATATTTTAAATTATCGACCGATTACGGGTAGGCCCGTAGAGTTTTAAAATTTAATATAGAGCCGTAAAATTTAGTATTAAAATCGCGATAACGAGGTAAGGCGATAGGGAGGTATAGAGATAATATAAATAATTAACGATAAAAACTATAATATTAATAAAATAGAGGCGTATATATATAATATTATAAAAGTATTAATATTAAAGGACTAGGGCCCTAAATATATATTAATAAAATAAAGTTTTAGTATAAATCTAGGCTAGATCTAGGTTAAATTTAAATAAAAGTCGTTTAATAATACTTTTAAAATTAAAATTATTTTAACGCGGAGTTAGTCCCGATTCGATTAAATAATTATATAATTCTTATATTATCCGAAGTTTTTTCTTATATAAATATATTACTATACTTCGGATTGGCGTAGAGATCCTTAAAGAGAATACTAATATAAGGTAGGGTAGGGTAGAGTATAAAGTAGAGATCGCGGTTCGATCTCTATATTAAATTAAAGTAGGGTAGGGTAGGGATCCCTTAAGAATCTCTACTATATTAAGGCGGATTTCTAATAATTATTATAATAACGCTATTACTTTTATAGATATATATATTTATAGTTATTATTACCCCTATAGATACACGTACTCATAGTTACTGCCCCTATAGATACGCGTATTTATAACTACTACCGCTACTATCTTTATAGATACGCGTATTTATAGTTATTTCTACCCCTATAAATCTACTACCCCTATAGATATATGTATTTATAACTATTACTAACCCTATAGATATACGTACTCATGGCTACTATTAACTTTATAAATGCGCGCACTTATAGTTATTACTACTTTTATAGATATATATATTTATGGCTACTACTGCCTCTATAGATATACGTACTTATAACTACTACTAAATCTATAGATATATATACTCATAGCTGTTACTACCTCTATAGATATATATTTATAGTTGTTACTATCTTTATAGATACGCGCACTTATAACTACTGCCCCTATAAATACGTGTATTTATAACTACTACCGTTACTGCCCCTATAGATATATATACTCATAATTACTCTTACCCCCATAGATCTACTACCCTTATAGATATATATACTCATGACTACTACTAACCTTATAGATATACGTACTTATAACTATTACTGACTTTATAGATACGTATACTCATGGCTACTACTACCTCTATAGATATATATACTTATAACTACTACTACCTCTATAGATATACGTATTTATAGTTATTACTACTTTTATAAATATACGTATTTATAGCTACTGCCCCTATAAATACGTGTATTTATAACTACTACCGCTGCTACCCTTATAAATATATATATTTATAGTTATTCCTACCCCTATAGATCTACTACCCCTATAGATATATATATTTATAACTACTATTAACCCTATAGATATACGTACTCATAGCTACTACTGACTTTATAGATATATATACTTATAGCTACTACTAACCCTATAAATACACACACTTATAACTATTACTACCTCTATAGATATATATATTTATAGCTACTACTACCTCTATAGATACGTGTACTTATAACTACTATTAGCCCTATAAAGCGATAGTATAAATAAGGGCTATGAATATGAATAAAGACTATAACTTTAAATAAACACTCGGACTTATAATTATTCAAACTAATATTTAAATTAAAACTATTATTAATTTAATATTAAATATAACCGAGGGTTTTATTAGAGACGTAATTTAATTCGTTTATTTTAAAATTAAGAGGACGCTTAAATAATAGTTTAATTTTAAATTTAAAATTAACCCTTTTTAAATATTTATTAATATGTTTTAATATTAACGTTTTCCATTAAATTTATTATTTTATTTTTAAGAATATTTCGATTTAAAATCGGTTAAAAAGTAAAGAGTAAAGAATAATAATAAATATTAATTATAATAATTATTATAATAATCGTCTCTCTATAGTATAATTTATAATATATCTTATTATTAATTTATAATAGGGGTAGTAGTAGTTATAAATATATATATTTATAGAGGTAGTAGTAGTTATAAATACGTATATCTATAGAGGTAGTAGTAATTATAAGTATATATATCTATAAAAATAATAGTAGTTATAAGTACGTATATTTATAAGGGTAGTAGTAGTTATAAATATATATATTTATAGAGGTAGTAGTAGTAGTAGTTATAAATATTTTACGTATATCTATAGAGGTAGTAATAATAGTAGTTATAAATATTTTACGTATATCTATAGAGGTAGTATATCGGTAAATCTAGAAAAACAATTTTATAAAATCGCTACTTAATCGGTATAAAATGCGCATTTTGCAGCCTTGGCAAATCTTGGCGCCAAGATTTTCAAGTTAGAGTTAAGGTCTACGCGAGAGCGTTAAATTTAATCCTAAAAATAACTTTATAACCCTATAGGGCAACGCTAGTAAAAGTCTAATTAAAAATTCGGAATCTAGGCTAAAAATAGATTTAGTAAAATATTTATATTCCTATATAGGGGCCCTAGTCTAGATACTTTCAAAAGTTAAAATTAAAAAAAAAAGTTATTAAATCGGTGTAATATCGTTATTTAATCGGTGTATAATATATTTAAAATACGGGATATAAATAGATACGTATTTCTAGTATTTTATGTAATTTCGGTATAAAATACGTAAAAATCGGGGTTTCCGGACTTACCGATATACGAAACGTATTTATAAATATAGAAGATCTAGAAATAAATAGTAGTTCGCTTATAATTAACCGATTAATCGTAGGTATATTATAAGGTTTAATAAATATAAAAACTATATTATTAAAATCTTTAATATTAATTATTAGAAAGATATATTAAATAATATATTTATCTAAGTTCAAAGAATTTAAACCTAGATAAAAAATTCTAAGAAATCTAAATAAAGTATTTACTTAAATAAATTATAATATAATAGATAAATTACTTAACTTTATCGCTAGAGTTATAGGTTATAAATTATTTATTTTATATATAATTACTAAATTAATAATTATATACGAAACGGTTTATAATATAAAAAGTCTATCGATAATCGAATTAATTTATATATTATAGAAGGATGATTCTTTTTTATAAAATAAAATCGCTATTTATTAATAGGCGGATATTATATATTCCGCCGAAGTTTAGACTCTCGATTTAATATTACTCTTTAAATATAATAATAAAATCTATATATTTATAAAGAGATTAATCCGCGAAGAGTTATTATTAATATTATAATAATATTTTAATAGGGTACTTTAGTATTAAAAAAATAATAAAAAAATTATTTAGAAAATATTACTAGGATATTTTAAAAACTAATATACGAAAATATATCGAGATATATAATCTTTATTAACGAGTTAAAGTATATAGGTATTGTTTTTATAATAAAATGAATTTTTTACTTTATTTAATTAGCCCGTAGAAAGAAATTATAATAAATTTTATTACGAAGTTACTATTTAATAAATATAAAGAACGCGTTTATAACTCGGTATTTATAATAATAAATAAGTATACTAAAATATTATAGTATATCTTTATTATTAAAACTATTAACTTTATAAAATTAATAGAGTTAATATATAAAGAAATTATTTTTAGGTTCGGAGTACTAAAGAGTAATATCTAATAAAGAATTCGTTTTCATAAATACTTTTTAATTAAAAACATATTATTATCTAAAGATTAAATAGTATCTAAATACCGTATTCTACCCGTAAATAAATAATTAAACGGAATATTAAAATTAGATATTAAAGTATTATCTAAGAACCTTGTATATTAATAAATAAAATAATTAGATAGAGTTTCTTTTAATAGTTAAATAAATATATTATAATATATAATATATAACGATATATATAATATTATTTAAATTATTATATAATTATAATTTATTAATCGAGATATATTTTAAGGACGAGATATTTAAAGAAGAAATACTATCGGTAAAAAAAAAAATTAAGAAAATAAAAAGGTTTAAAGAATATTTAAAAAAATATTATAAAATCGTAATAAAGATATAAAAACGTAATTATAATATAAAATATAAATATAAATTAGAATTATTTAATATAAATAACCTAGTATTATTATTAATAAAGAATCTTATATAAAGGCGATTAAATAAGAAATTCTTTAATAAATTAATCGGACTATTTAATATCCTCAATATAATTAGATCGTAGGTATATCGCCTAGTATTATTATCGAATTATCGTATTTATAATATTTTTTATATATTATTACTAAAACTATATTATCGTAAATAGGACGATATATTAATACTAGATATACCTCTACCGGAATTAATAAATAATATTAAAGAATAAAAGGTAGAAGAGATTTTAAAAAAGAGAAAAGTAAAGAATATAATTTAATACCTAGTAAAATAAGTTAATTAATTAAATAACTTTAATTAATAAAAGAATAAAGACGCTATCGTAGATACGAAAGAATTATATAAAATATATAATTAAAAAATAAAGGTAGAGAAGAAAGTAAATAAAAAGCGAAAACGTTATTAATTATTAACTATAATTAATTATTAGTATTTACGGGTATTATAAACGACCTATTTTTAAATTTCAATTATAATAAACTTTTTATACTATCTCTTCTTTTAACCTACGGATAATTTAAAAGATATAGATAATATTAAATTTATTATTTCTTTCTTTAAACTAGATATATAAATATCCTTTTTTCAAATATTAATATTAAAACTTTTAAATATAACCTCCTCTTTTTTTAAATTTATATTAAAAAATATATTAAAAAATAATTAAAAAAAGTCGTAGAGTCGAGTTTAAAAGATAAAGATATAATATGTAATATATCGCGGTTAAGAGCTAGATCGACGGCGAGGTTAATAATAATTTTAAAATTTATATTAAAATTAAAATTAAAATTATTAAAATTATAATCCGATTTAAAGAAAGACTCGATAATATCTTTAATTAATAAACTAGACTAGGAAATATTAATATATAACGAGTATTAACCTCGTATATTATTTATATTATAACGAATTATATTTTTAATTCTTTTTAAAGACGTAATAATATAAGTTATAAATTAAAGACCTATTTATATTATATTAACGGAATCGGATTTATTAGATCCTATTATACGTATATAAATCTTAATAGATTTTTTATAATATATAATTCGATAGCGAAGCGTATTTAAAGAGCGGTATAATTAATAATAAATAAATCAAATATTAATATACCCGCGGTATAATAATAAAATTTAATAATATTAATTACGTATTTTTATAAAATAAAGTATATTAAACCGGAAGATAAAGATAACGTAATATATAATAATAATTATATATTATATTTACGCGGTTATTATAAAAGAAGTATAACGTTATAGTATATTCTAGTTTAAATATTATAATAGGGGTATTTTAATATTAACCCGAATACCCTACGTTATTCTTTTAATTTATTAATATATACTTTATATATTATAGTAATATTTGGGTTATATTTCTAGACTAGTTACCTAAAAGTAAATCGCTAAAGAGAGTTATATAAACTTTATTTTAGGGTCTTAGTTATATTAAGGCGGGGTATTCGAATACTAAAGAATTTAAATTATTTTCGATTCTTAGCGCTACGGCGTTGGAATAATTAAATTTCGAGGGATCTTTTAAGTTTAAAGTATTTATAAAGAGCTCTAAATAAATCGTATTCGTATATAAATTATATTTATATATATATACTCGGGGTTATTTTTTTAGAGCTCCGGTAATACCCGTTTAAAGATTTTAAAAACCGCTAGTAATATTTATTTAAAACTCTAGAAAAATCGTATTTATATATACTCCGGTAGCGTCCTTCGGGGGTTTTAGAAAAACTTTATAAATATTTAATTAACTCTAAATCCTATTAATAGTACTCGTTAAGACTTATAATACTACGTTTATATATAATTTCTAGAGGTACCCTTTGGGGGTTTTAAAACTAAATCGCGCCTATATATACCCTCTAGAGGTACCCTTCGGGGGCCTTAAAACTAACCGCGCGTTATAGTATACCGGTAGCGCCCTTCGGGGGCCTTGGAACTCGGGTTTAAAATCTTAAAATAATTATATATACTCGGGGTCGTGCCCTTGGAGTTTAATTATTTTTAAAATTATAAGTACCTACTTACCTTCGCTACGGGGACGTGGTTATAGGGGGGGAGATAATTATAATATTATAATATATTCTAGTTTAAATATTATAATAGGGGTATTCTAGTATTAACCCGAATACTCTACGCCGCTCTTTTAACCTATTAGTATATACTTTATATATTACAAGAAATTATCGTAATTAATATATTTTAAATAGTATAAATAATAGGCTTCTAAGAGAGTAATAGAAAATTATAAATATTTAACGATCTCGGGACGAAGAGTTATAATAAATATCTAAAGAATCGATATTATTAAAATATTAAATCGTAATAAAGAGTTATTATTATAATATATATACTTTATTAAATAAAACAAAGTAAGAAATTTAGAAGTTAATAATAAATAATATATATATATATATATAATTCTTTTTGAATAAGATAAATATAAACGAGACTAGTATTAATAAAGAAAGAAAATTACTATATTTAAATTTAAATTAAAGATTATTAAAAAGAAAATTTAAAGAGAGAAACTAGAATATATTAATTTAAACTCTTATATCGAAGTATATATAATATATTTACGTTTATACTATAAATAAATTTATAGAAGTTATATTATTAATTAATTAATAAACTTAAATATTAGAAATATATAAAGTTATATAGATAAGAAGTTAATATAATAGTATTAAAGAAATAAAGTATTAAGAGCGGAGGCCGAAGATATAATTAATATTAAAATTTATTATTATTATACGATTTATTAATAGACTCTTTTTAGAACTATTTTATAAAATTTGAAATTTCTTTGAATTCTTATTAATCGATAATTTATTTATCGCTTATCGAGTATTATAAACGAATATTTATTATAAGCGAGCTTCGCTTTTCTATAAATAAAATAAAATAGGATATTATTAAAGCTCTCCGTTCAATATTTTAAAAATAAAGTCGATAGGATATAAGTTAGTATTTATAGAGAGGAGTATTAAGGATTAATAAATAATAAACTTCGTATAAATAAATAAATATAACTAGATAAATTCAATAAACTTAATTAATAGTTTAATAAATATTTATATTCGAAATTTATAATTAAAAGTTTTAAGGGAAGTTAAATACGAAGTTTTTATTTAAAGAAAAAATACGTAGTTTATATAAAAGAAAAAAATTATATTATTAATTTATTTATCTATCTATTCCTACGTTAAATAATTAAATAGTTAAACGTTTATTTATTTATTAATCTATATACTACGTCGAGTAGTAAATAATCTTTTAGCCTATTAAATTTATTAAAGTTTAGAGAGAATTTTAATTATAATATTACCCCTCCTTTTTAACCTTCTTTATTTTTAAAGATAATTTTATATCTTCTCGTTAAATAAAGTAATATAATAATTTATAGAAATAAGTCGTTTTTAAAAAAATTATAATTATAGTTATTTATATATACTACGCGATATATTAAATCGAATATCGATTATCCTCTTTATTAAAGAAATATAAAGAATATATTAAAACTAGAAAGAAGTACGAGCTCTTAGAATCCGTTATTAATTTTACAAATATTAATAAAACTTTAGAGCGCTTAAAGCGTAAAGAAGAAAAAATTTAAATTATATAAAAAATAGTTAACGAGGCCGCTTTTATAACGAACGATATTATTTATTTAAAGAATACGAAGTTAAAGAGATTTCGCTAATAAAAGAAATTCTTAAAGAAGTATAAATAAAAGATATTTAATAAAGGCCTAACGGATATAAAGAAGTTAAAGGATTTAAAAGAATTTAAGAAATTTAATAAAATAAAATATATAGTAGTTTAATACTCTTTATTTTAATAATTTTATATCTTTAAAATTCTTTTCGTTAGGAATTTACGATTAACTTTTTTAAATTATAATTCTTAAAACTTCTTTAGAAACTCCTAGTACTTAACGAGGTTTATTAATAACTTTTAAATATTCTCCGATTCATTATATCTTATTTATTTAACGAGGTAGTTTTAATTTTTATAATTTAAAAACTTTTTTATTTCGAACTTTATTTCTTTTTTAATCTAGAAATAAAAAATATTTTATAGAAATATCATAAAATTTATAACTCTAATAAAGAGATATAAGATATTAAATATATTTTAACGTCGGCTAGAAGATTTAATTCGTAATTAATTAATTCTTTACTCTTTTTAATCGAAAATAATCCGATTTTAATATAATTTAGTTTCTTATTCGGTCTTTTACTCTTTATATTTTTTATTAAGAAATATACTTTATCCCCCTTCTTTAACTAAGAATACTCTGTTTAATATTTATATATTATCTCTCTCGTTCGAGTATTTATTAAATTAATTGAAATTTATATATCTCGGTATAACGCCTTTATATTATTTATATAAATTAAGGCCTTTTAGGTATTTAATCCTTATCTAGGCTTAAGAAATATATTAACGTATTAATTATAATTCGCGAAGAATAGTATAAACTTCGTTATATTAAATTAACTATTATTAAATATTAGTTAAATTATAAATAAAAACTTTACCTAATCGTTCTTTTTCTTATTAACGTAATATCGTAAATACGTCTTTATTATCTAGTTTATTCGTTCTATTTATTTATTTATTTATAGATAATATACGGTTAATATTCGTAATTTAGTTCTAATAGTATTAACTAGTATCTTTTAATAATTAGAAATAAACTATTTATCTCGGTTAAAAATAATTAATTTAGGGATATTATAATTTCTAATTAATCGATCTAATAATATAAAGGCGATTTATTCTACTTTATATATTTCTTTTATTAGGATTATTATAGTATATTTATTAGATTTATTATAAACGATTATAATAAAGTTAAAGACCTCGTTCGTAATAAAATCCTTTAACTTTAGTAATTTAATAACGAAGTCTATAATAATATCGTCCTATAATATATCCGGTATTAAGGCGAATTATATTTAACTATATTTAATATACTTTATAGACTTATTCTACTAGTATTCGATATATTCTTTAATATATTTCTTAACGTACGATCGTAGTCTAGGTATATCGTATTTTTTATAAATTAATTCTATAGTTTTAATAACTCTAGGGTATCCTTAAACCCGGTTATTATAATAATTACGAATAATTTCCTTAAGATAATCTTTAGGAAGATAAGTTTTCTCGTTATATTTTAATAATTTAGTTTATAATTACTAACTTTTTAATATTCTAGTTAAAGTATTATTTTCGTATTTCTTCCGAATATTATTAATAATTCCGGGAATAAAGATATATAATATTATTATTAATTATTATATTAGGACTAATAATCTATCTTATTATTAAATAAGAATTAGTTATATTATTACGTTTTTATCCTCTTTATAATCTTCTTATTTATTAAATATATCGGCGCGACTATTTTCTTTTCCTAAAGTATAAAAGATCTTAAATTTATATTATCCTAATATTTTAATTATCTAATTTATCTCCGGTTTAATTATTTAATAATAATAAAATTAAGAAAGTTCTTATAATTTATAAAGATAATAAGGTTTAAATAATTTTCTATATATACTCTTTATTATTCTAATACTAATACTATTACTAGTAATTATTTATTATAAATATTATAATTTTATTCTACTAATAATATCTTTCGTAAATAATATATAATAAGGTACTATTTTTTATTTTTTTATTAAAGGATAAAAGTTTTTATTATAAAGTTTAAAGTATCGGTCTCGATCCGAGCTAGTTTATTACTTCGAAAGGAATATAATATCGGCGGCTTCTCGTAGGCCTTCTTAAATATTTCGAAAAATTATTATTATTCTTTTTTTTATTAGAAAGTAATATTTTTCTTTATAATATCCGTTAATAATAAAGCCTTTTTAAAATAGTCTTTAATAAAACTTTTATTAAAATTTATAAATCTTAAGAAACTCTATACCGTCTTAATATTATATAATATAAATTATTCTTTAATACTCCTAAATCTTTAGAGCTTATATAAATATCTTTGATATTAATTACAAATTTAAGGAATTCGATTAATTTTTTATAAAACTCGTATTTTTTTAATTTAAAAAGAAGTCTATTTAATAATAAATAAATTAAGACGTTTTATATATATTAGATATATTCTTCCTTATTAGTAAAATAGATTAAAATATTATCGAGGTATATAATTATCGTTATATTTAAATATATTTATATAATATTATTAATTAATATTTAATAAGTTATTAATATATTAGTAAATCCGAAGGGTATTATTAAATATTCGTAATAAGTATATTTAGTTTTAAAGGTAATTTTCTACTCCTCGTCTTTTTTTATTCGAATTAAATTATACGCGCCTCGAAGATCTAGTTATATAAAGATTTTTATTATTATAAACTAATCCTATAATTCGCTAATATTTAATAAAGAGTACCGATTCTTTAATATAATATTATTTAATTTTCGGTAGTTTATATATAATTATAAACTTTTATTCTTTTTCGTTATAAAAAAGATTAAATAATTTATTAATAATTTAGATTCTCGAATAATTCTTTTTTAATATTTTTATTAATATACCCGCGAAGTCCTCCGAGTTCTTTTTTTAATAAAGTATAAATAGATCTAAATATCGGTTATTTACTTAATTCGAGTTCGATTTTATAATTTTATAATTAATATTTAAATAATACTTTTATAATTTTTTTTTAAAAAAAATATTTTTATCGTTAATATTTTATTAACGACGTCTTTAATATACGGAAATATAAGTACTTCTTTCTTCGAATCGATTATTAGATTATATATTTTTAGTTAAAGTATTCCTAGAATAATATAATAAATAGTTATTTTTATTATATCGAAAGTAATTTCTTTATAATAGTGTTAAATAATAATTAATAACGGGAACGTTTCTTTCTTTATTTATTTTATTAATAACTTTAACTCGTCGGTTAATTAAAGTTTATATTATTTCTTTTTTTTTAAATTAGTAGGTTAATTACCTAAATTATTATTTAAAATACGAAGTTATTAATCGCTCTTAAATTTATTATTATAACGATTTTATATCCGTTAACTCTTACCGGTATCCGTATATATATACTATATTAAATTAAATATAAATATCGTTTTAAAGTTAATATATTAATCTCTTTATATTTCTCTTTAATATAAGGAACTAGTCTTTTCCCGACGAAGATAAAAATCCGTAGTACTCTTTAGACTCGAAGTACCTTTCGTATCCTTTAGTTAAATAATAATATTATTCGTTTTAGTTATAACTCTTTAGTTCCTTATTATAATTTATTTAGTTTTATAAATATAACTACTAATCTTTATTATAACCCGGGAAAACTTAGTTCTCTCTTTTCTTAATTTAATACTACGAATAATTATCTCTAGCGTAGTTATTCTATTAACTATAATTATATCTTAATTTTATAATATACTTTCGCTCTTTTAAACTATCGTAATAGTATTTATAATATTCGTTTAAATATATTAACTAGTATATCTCCCCGTATTATAAATAATATTTATTATATATATAGTTAATTTTAGATAATTATTTTCTTTCTTTTTTCTTTTCTTCGGGTTTCTTTTTTAATATAATAAATTAAACTCTAAAATTATCGAGGTAATTTATTATTTAAAGTTATTCTTTAAAATTTATTATATTTTATTTTTATTTTTATCCTTCTTTAAAGTCCTCCTTTATAGTTTTATTATTATTATTATTTAATTCTTCGAATTCTCGAATTCTTTAGGCGATATCTTTTTTAATATCTTTTTACTTCTTTAATAAATTATTAAATTTAATATCGTTTTATAATAAATTCTTAAGGGACTTAATTATATTATTCGATATCTCCTTTTTAAATATATTTAATTATTATCGATTTATTATATTTTTCGAATAATAGTTCCTAGCGATATAGCCCGGTTTATTATAATTATAATAATTTATTCTTTTCTTTTCTTTATATTATTATTTACTCTTTTTTAAAAATTCTTTTATAAGTTCTTTTTTAATAAAATAAAATTTTATTAATATATAATTATACGGGTTAAGCTTTTTACGGCGGTAATAACTAGTCGAATTATATTTATTATTATAAACTCTTAAACGTCTTTATTTATTAATTCCTCCGTTATAGCGCCTCTTTATTATATATTTATATAATTTATTATCGATCGCGATTATTTATTCTATAAATATATCGAGGTTTTAGATATCGGTTTTTATTTATATAAACTCGTCTTTAATATTATTTTTCAAACCTCGTCGATATATCGTTATAAAGATAGTATTATTCTAGTCCGTTAATATTATATAATATTAAAATTATACCGAGTAATCGGATATAGATTTTCGCTACATTAAATATTAAATAATACGAACTATTATATTACTTTTATTTAAAAAGTCTAAATATATAGCGAATCTCGATTTTAAACCGAGAGAAGTTCTTTATTTAAAACTTTATATCCGAATTATTAATATCGTTTAATTCTTTTATATAATATTTTAATAATAGTTTAATTTATTTCTACGCGTTACCTCTTATATAGGTAATAATAAAGATTGTTTATTTATTAATTAATATAATATTCTCGTTAAATATAAAGAATAATTAAAGTTAATTAAATTAATTATTAAACTTCTTATACTCTTTATAATATTAATTTAAGCGAGAGACTTTAATACGGTCCCCGTCTTTTATAATATTATATTTTTTAATATTATTTTAGATATTTAGGGCTAAGGCTCTTTATAATCCTAAGATATTTATTTTAAAAGTATTTAAAATGTTTAGGCTCTCCGTTTAATACTTTAATATAATATCGATAAAACCTAGGTTAATACTCGTAAAAAGGAGTATTAAAGATTAGTAGATAATAAACTTCGTATAAATAAATAAATATAACTAGATAAATTTATTATATTTAATTAATAATTTAATAAACGTTTATATTTAAAATCTATAATTAAAAGTTTTAAGGAAAATTGAGTACGAAGCTTTTATCTAAAGGAAAAATACGTAGTTTATATAAAAGAAGGAAATTACGCTATTTATTTATTTACCTATTTATTTTTACGTTAAATAATTAAATAATTAAGTATTTATCTATTTATTTATTTATATACTACGTCGAGTAGTAAATAATCTCTTAGCCTACTAAATTTACTAAGGTTCGGAGAGAACCTTAATCGTAATAAATATTTAACGAGTTTATAAATTATTTAATTAATCCTTAAATTTAAATAAAGGTTCGGTTATAAAGTTATATAAATATATTTCGCTTAATCCGTTATAAACGCGCCGAGTAAATAAATTTACGTTACGTATACGCGTTAATAATATTCATTTTAGAAATATTCTTTCTCTTATTCGCCTAATAACTTTAATAGGTTTTATCGAGTATTTATTAATATATACGTCGACGGTTATTAATTTATACGAATATATACTATTATATTTCCTTATAAGGATATAGAAATAATATATTTATATTTTGTTTTTAAATTATATATATCTATCCTATAATATTCTTTCCCTTATTTATTCTACTAGATTTAGAGAGTTTTACGAATAATTATTATTAACGAAAAAGAATATTTACGGAAGGTTATTAATCTTTTATATTAATATTTATCGAGAAATATATATTTCATTTATATTATTTATTTATTATTTTTTCCTTTATTTCCTCTACGGGTTTAAAGGTTTTTCTTAAATATTTAAATATTTAAATTCGGGGCGAATCCTTTAAAGAGGGAGATAATTATTATATTATATTAGAACTAGACTCTAATAACTAGGATTCGGGCTAAAGACTATATATATAATATATAGTCTTAATATTAATCTTATTAATTAATAACGTAGTTAATAAATTATTAATATTATAACTAAATATATTATTATATAATTAACTAGCTACTCCTAGCTCTTAGAGTTCCTTAGAGATTAATTCTTCTATTAAATAATAAAGATCTTTACTAAAAGTATCTACTACTATAATATATTTAATAATATTATTAGCGATAGAGATTTAGTCTTTATTAATATCTTTTAGTCGATTATTTATTATTATTAAAGAATTAAATAATATCTAAATACTATTTTTTATTCATAAATAATCGAGTAGATTAAGATTATTAATTAATTATTAAAATACTATTTACGTATAGTTATTAATAATAAATAAATTAATTAGGCTAAATTATTACTTATAATGAAATTAGTATATATAAATAATTAATATACCTCTATCGGAATAATATTATTTTTTCTTATATATAAATATTATCCTAAAATTAGTTAGAAAATCGAGGATAATTCCTCCGAGGGGATGGTATCTACTATAAATAATAAAACTAAAATTTTATAAATTTTGAAAAATGAAGCTACAAAACGCCTTTATAATACTATTATAATTTAAATTAAATATTATAATAAATTATATTAATTCTAGAAATATAAAGTAGGTAATTTAGTAATATTAAAATTTGAAAATCTAAAATAAAAGCGCCTAAATAAAGAAATTAATTTATAAATTTATAAAGTCTTTCCGGATTATTGATAAAATAAGGTCGTAGGTATACTATTTACTATTATCTATAATATATCGGATTTATAATATCTTTTATATATTATTATTTAAATTATATTAATTACGCGATTATAATAATACGACGGAATTCTTTATATAAATTCTTAAATTTATTAATAATAGAGAGCTTTAGGAGGTTAAAGAAATAATTAATAAAATATAAAATATAAAAAATATTTAATATAAACTTAAGTAAATTAATTAAAGTAAAAATTATAATTAATAATTATAAAACGAAGAACTCTCTAGTATTAAAGAATTAATTTAAATTTATAATAAATTATCGAGTAATAAATATAATTACGTAGAAATAATTAAGAGAGTTAATAAAATATATAAAAAGCCGGCGCGTAGTAAACGGAGCCGATATTAAATATTATAATAAGTATTTTGATCTATATTTACTAATATTATTATATAGATTAGAAATTTTTAAATTACCTAAATTATTTAATATAATATATTATAATTATAAAATATTGTATTTAAAAGAATACTTTTATTATAAATATAATTTATATAAATATTCAGGGTATATTATTAAATAATAAATTTAAATAAATTTTATTAACGCCGATTTAACAAAAAAAAGAATTTAATATTATTATTATATTATACGAAAGATTTAGTTATTAATAGAATCTTTGAAAGAGGATATAGGATTTTTAATATAATTCTTAAATACTTTAACTTCCTCGAGACTCTTTAGGTCTCGTTTATTTTAATAAAAAGTTTTAATTTCTTTTTCGAGGACTTTATTTATTACTTTTATTTCCTTAATATATTAATTCGCCGGCGTTAATTAATTCTATAAATTAATAATTTAATTAATTAATTAATTAATTAATATATTTACTCTAGTAAAACTACTTTATTAATAAAGAAGTTCCGCGAATACTCTCTTAATAAGGTTACTAGCGGCGTTTATTAACTATTAAAGAAACCTCGTCCGTTAAAAACTTTAATTTATTAATAATTTATTTCCTTTTTTTACTAGTTAGTAACCGATAATTATAATTATTTTAAAATATTATTTATCCTTCCCTCCGTTTCCCTTTTATTTTAATTTTAGATTTTATTTATTTATTTTATAAACCTATAAGCCGCTTTATTATAAATTTATTAAATAATCGATACCTACGGCTCTCCGGCCGGCGGCTTCTTCTTTATCTTTTTTTTATAGATTTAAATATATCGCTAAGTCTTAACGATAATTTAAATTATATTAATTATTCTTTAATAAAAAAGAATTAACCGAGTTATCCCGTTTTTATTATTTACCGCGTGATTATATATATACTTTAGGCCTATATTAATATCTTCCTAAAATCGTATATATTTATTTATTCTACTAGCTCCGCCTTATCCCTAGTTAATTCTAAATAAAATAATAATATATATTTTATACTTTATTTTCTTTATCTATATTAATAACTAGCGCTACGAACTATAAATATCTTTATTCGGTATAAGAATTTATTTAATCCGATTTTACTATATTTTAATTATATTATTATAAAGTTTTTAATTTTCTTTAATTAATTATAATAATTAAACTAGTTCTTAAATAAATCTTTTTTTTTAAACCGGGTTAATAGTCTATATAAAGATCGTTATTTTATAACTCTTTTATTTATTTAGTTATTATTAACGGGCCTAGTTTTTTATTCTTTAATCGATAACCTTAATATCCTAGTATTCTTCGATATCTTCGATTAAAT
>JAABUS010000949.1_pt1 | contig 68529 bp, 61 predicted proteins | sample 5560161 | NCBI WGS metagenome assembly JAABUS01 (sample SAMN10711885, study PRJNA513376) | rock metagenome | isolation source: Antarctica rocks | place: Antarctica: Victoria Land, Trio Nunatak nord | collected 2016-01-04
CAGCCAATGCCAACGCAGTTGCAATTAGCACAAGTATGAATGATTCTGTAAGAAACTGAAAAATTAATTGTGAACGTACACTACCCAGCACTTTACGAACACCAATTTCTTTCATGCGGTTTCCGGAACTGCTGATGGCAATATTGACAAAGTTTACTACAGCCATCAGCAAAATAAAGAATCCAACAAATGACAATGCATACAGCATCCGTTTTACAACAGCATTGTCTTTTTGTAAATAATAATCTGTTACCGGCGCAGCATGTATTCTCAAATTTTGTTTGATGCCATCCGGCGCATTTGCTTGTATTAACTGGATGATTGCTTTGTCTAAGTTTGCTATGGTAGCGCCTTTCTGCAATTCAATATAAGATGGCACATAGATATTTGTCCACAACTCAAAATCCATCCTTCCGAAAAAAGTATATGTATTGGTTGGAATAAAAAAACTATTGAGATTAGCCTCATTTAAATGTGTAACAGAATTATCCGGTATTTCCTTTAACACACCTGTTATGGCAAAATCATTTTTGGCACCGGAAAAACTTTGGATGTTGATGGTTTCGCCCACCACATCTGTCTTGCCAAAATATTTTTCTGCCATCTCTTTTGTTATCACAACAGAAAAAGGTTGCACCAAAGCTGTGGCTGCATTACCATGCAGCAGTTTAAAACCATACATCGAAAGTAAGGTGCTGTCACCCAATTGTATATTTTCACGAAGATGCTTGTCGCCCTTTGATACTACAGAAGTGATGCCATCCCACCTGTAATAATTTTCTACAAGATTAGGATAATCTTGCTTCAACCTTTTTGCAAGGGGACCAAGTGTTGTAATATCAACACCCATGTTGGGGTCTTTCCATTCGCTCTTTAAAAAGTATTGTCTGTCTGCATTATTCAGATTTTTATTTACCTGTAATTCTCCCCACACATAAGCGCCGATAAGCAATGCAAACGTAATGCCTGCAAACAATCCTGCTACATTTACAAAAGCATAAAAAAGATGTTTAGTAATATTTCTCCAGGCAAGCTTGAAATAGTTTTTTATCATGGTTATAGTTTTATTCCGTTCTCAAACTCTTTACAGGATTTGCTATCGCTGTTTTTATTGATTGGAAACTAACGGTTAGTAATGCAATAAAAATTGCTGCTAAACCTGCCATTGCAAACATCCACCATGTGATTGTTATCCTATAGGCAAAGTCCTGTAACCATTTGTTCATTGCCCACCATGCAATGGGTGTGGCAATGATGAATGAAACAATTACCAACTTTATAAAGTCTTTCGATAATAGTTGCACAATGCCTGATACACTTGCGCCCAAAACTTTCCGGATACCTATTTCCTTTTTGCGTTGCTCTGCTGTGAAAATTGCAAGGCCAAGCAAACCAAGACAAGAAATAAAGATGGCGATGAAAGCAAAGTAGTTAGAAAGCCGGCTTATTACCTGTTCGCTTTTATACAGTTTGGCATACTGCTCATTGGTAAAATTATAAGTAAACGGAAAATCGGGATTTAATTCTTTACATGCATTTTGTAATTGAGCCAATACCTCTTTTGTTCTGCCTTTTTCGATATGTACTAAAACATTTCCTTCTATTTGCCTGATGCTCAAATAAGCGATCAAAGGACGTATAAGCGTATGCATAGATTGAAAATGAAAATCCTTTACCACACCGATGATCGTTCCGTTTTTACCGCCCCACGTTAGTGTTTTGCCGATAGGATCTTTATAGCCTATTGCTTTAAGAGCAGTTTCATTGATAAGAAAGCCGGTAGAATCAGTGTGAAAATCTTTTGAAAAATCACGCCCTTGCACAAGCTGTAAGCTGATCGTTTTTACAAAATCATAACCAACACCTACTGGCGTAAACCTGGTTCTGCCATCTGATGAACCACCTTCCCAGGTTATACCCTCAGTGCCCGAACTTATTTCAGCAGGGTTTTCAGTCATGTGCGATATATTTTTTATCCCTGGAATTTTAGAAATTTTTTCTTTCAGTACGTCATAATTACTGATCAGTTTTCCTTCCAATGGAAAGTAAACAAGGTTATCACTTTCATAACCTAAATTTTTTGTTTGCACATAATCAACCTGCCGATAGATGACGATCATGCCAACGATTAAAATAACAGATAATGCAAATTGAAAAACAACAAGGCCTTTACGAAGCCATAAAGAAGCCGGGTCAAATTTTAAAACACCTTTCAAAACCCTTACAGGCTTTAACGATGATAAAAAAAATGCAGGATAGCTTCCTGCCATTAAACCCGTGATAAATGTTAACCCGGCCAATTCTCCCCAAAAAGAAAATTCTGTAATAGGTAACATCATTTGCTTACCTGTAAGCTGATTGAAAAAGGGTAATAACAAAACCACTAAAAGAATTGAAATGAAAATGGAAAAGACTGTCAATAACATAGCTTCACTCATAAACTGACCTACCAGTGCGGAACGCATAGCACCGATTACTTTGCGTACACCAACTTCTTTTGCTCTTTTGGCAGAGCGTGCAGTGGCAAGATTCATAAAGTTGATACAGGCAATCAGCAATATAAAAATTGCCACTACGCTAAACAATTGTACATAATCTATTCGTCCGCCGGCCACGTGTGCATCTTTAAAATTGCTGTTAAGGTAGTATTTATGAAAAGGCTGCATGCCCAACTCCGTGCTTAAACTTTTATTTGGCGGAGGTTTTAAATAATTGTCAGTAAAGTGCGTGAGCTTTGTTTCTACATTCTCAACATTTGCATCAGGGCGAAGCATAAAAAATGTTAAGGGATCATTACTTTCCCAGCCCTTTGCCCATTGGTTGTCGGTTAAGTAAGCATCCCAATTTCTTAAACAATCAAATTTTAAAGTACTGTTGTTTGAAATATTTTCAAATACAGCCGTAACAGTTAAATCACTTTGATTAGCATAACGTATAGTTTTCCCCATAGCAGCTTCGGGGCTACCAAAAAATATCTCCGCGGTTTTTCGGGAAATAGCAAGACTCTTAATATCTTTTAAAGCTTCACCTGGCGTACCTTGCAAAAGTTTAAAGCTAAACATTTTAAAGAAATCAGGGCCGGCTGCATTAGCATCCTGTTTAACAGTTTTATTGCCGGCTGTAAAAGCCTGGCTGTTTGTCCATGAATAAGGAGTGGCCATTTGAATTTCAGGGATCACCTTTTTAAGTTCCGCCGCTAACGGCCCTTGTGTCCAGATAACTCCTTGTTTTTTTCCATCAAAAAACTGGCGTTCATAAATTCTGTATAATTGTTTATTATAAGCATGAAAAGCATCAATACTATATTCATCTTCCACCCACAGCATGATCAGTAAACTACATGCCATACCTAATGCCAAACCAAGAACATTAATGGCAGAAAAAGTTTTATTCTTCAATAAATTTCTCCATGCTGTTTTGAAATAATTTTTGATCATAAGTTTAGCTTTAAGCTGCCAGCTAATAGCTTTGAGCTTGTTTATAGTAGGTTTTATTCAAAGGTTAATATGTACCAATTTTTTTTCTTAGCATTTTTTCTCCCAATCCTTGCAAATCCAATAAATCTTAATTCTATTATTCCGTTCTCAAACTCTTTACCGGATTTGCTATCGCTGCTTTAATAGCCTGGAAACTCACCGTTAATAACGCTATAAAAATTGCTGCTAAACCTGCCAGTGCAAACATCCACCATGTGATTGATATCCTATAGGCAAAGTCCTGTAACCATTTATTCATCGCCCACCATGCAATGGGTGTGGCAATGATGAATGAAACAATTACCAACTTAATAAAGTCTTTCGATAATAGTTGAACAATGCCCGACACACTTGCGCCTAAGACTTTACGGATACCAATTTCCTTTTTCTTTTGTTCTGCACTAAACGAAGCAAGCCCAAACAAACCCAGACACGAAATGAGAATCGCCATGAGGGTAAATGAATTTATAATACGTGACAAGGTGATTTCCTTTTCATATTGTTTTTGTACTTCATCATCAAGAAATGAATATTCAAAAGGTATGGCGGGCAAATCCCTGTGCCATATCGTTTTAATTTTTTCCAGAAGGGCGTGATAATTTTTACTATCAGTAGCTAAGGTCATGTGAGAGAACTTTTCATTATTTGTACTATATACCAACATAAATGGTCTTACTTCATCATGGAGGGAATTGTAATTAAAATCTTTCATTACACCTGCTATTTCAACAAAGGTTGCAGGGTCTGGCGCATGTTGTGTGTACAGCCTGGTGCCCGGTGATGTTTCAGGTTGTAATCCAAGCCTCTTAACCAGTTTTTCATTCACGAGTACTTTGCCTGAATCGTATAAGCGAAAATCCCTGCCACTGAGTAACTGTATACCGTTAGCTTTAGCAAAGTATTCATCAGTGGTCATGCTTTGCGCATCGATTGCATTAGGCATATTCCCACCAGCCAGGTACACGCCATCATCATTAAATACAAATTGGCTTAGGTAATTATTGGATTTACTAACTGCCTTTACTTCAGCTAATTGGCTTAGGTCGTTTGCAAAAGATTGCATTTTACTTTTTGTATCATCAGTGTGGAAACTTAAAATGAGTTTCTGGTTTTTGTTAAAACCCAGATCTTTATTTTGTATATAATTTAATTGGCTGTAGATAACAATGATGCCTGCAATAAGCACAATAGATAATACAAACTGGAACACTACAAGCGAACGGCGTATACCCGTTGCAGAGATATGACTGGTAAAATTTCCTTTTATCACTTTTAACGCCTGGAATGCAGAAAGGTAAATGGCAGGATAACTGCCGGCAACTAAACCTGTAATAATAACAATACCTGAAAGTAATAACCATGTGCTGTAATCAGAAAGAAAGGTTAGATGTATTTCAGATTGTGTAATTTCATTGAGATAAGGTAGTACCAGCAGCAATAAAGGCAACGCTATCAATACCCCAATGAGCGATAATGAAAAGGATTCGCTTATAAATTGCTTTATAAGATCTTTTCTTTGTGCACCTATTACTTTTCTCACACCCACTTCCTTTGCTCTTTTTGAAGCACGTGCAGTAGAAAGATTCATAAAGTTAATACAGGCAATCACCTGAATAAGAACTGCGATCAACATTAAAATATATAGGAATGATGGGCTTATTGTTTTCATTAATTCTACTTCATACCCGGTTGTAGTATGTATTGAACTTACAGGTTGCAAGTGCAATTGTTTTTCCATCCCCAGTTCTTTTAATTGCTGCAGACCGTATTTATTTAAAAATGCCGGAAGCTTTTTTTCAAGTAAAGCAGCAATAGTATTAGGTCTTAGTTTTACATATGAGTTAGCAAAGTTGTTGCCGGCCCATGCAGTGCTTTGTTGGACATACTGACCAATGCCACCGCTATTCATTGTAATAAACAGGTTAGCATGAATATGCGATTTGCCTAAACTTTCATCAACTACACCAAATACTTTAAAATCATGTTTACCGTAAGCATTATCAATTTCAACTACCTTACCAACAGCATCTTCATTTCCAAACAGCTTTTCGGCAGTAGGTTTTAGCAATACTATTGAATAAGGTTCCGTTAATGCCTTTTCCGGATTGCCATTGGTGAAATGATAAGTAAAAACATCGAAAAAAGTAGAATCAACAAAAAAGGCATCCTTTTCATAAAGAGATTTTTCTTTATAACGAAGCAGGTGCTGGTTTACATTTATGGTAGATATTACACGGGTAAATTGCTGCACTTCAGGAAAGTCGTTCTTCATCGCCGGAGCTATTGGAGGAGATGCTGTCGCCATATTATGTTTATCTCCCTTTGAAGCCAATGAAGTGGTAATGCGGTAAATATCATTTGCATTCTTTTCATGTTTATCGTAACTGTACTGATCTTTTATATATAACAATATATATAAGAAGCACAGTGTACCAACAGCCAAACCAATAATATTAATAAAGCTGAAAGTTTTGTTTTTTAAAAGAAAACGAAAAGCAGTTTTAAAATAGTTTCTAAACATAAATAGTTATTATTTAAAATTCATATTCCTGTGTATTGTTATATTACTAAAATGATACAATCGAACTACAATTCTTATTCTACTTTTTTAATCCCATAAATAATGTTTTTATTCCGTTCTCAAACTCTTCACCGGGTTTGCTAGCGCTGCTTTAATACTCTGATAGCTTACCGTTAGTATGGCAATACAAATGGTGATGGCACCCGCCATTACAAACACCCACCACTCCATTTCAATCCTGTAAGTGAAATTCAGCAGCCATTGTTTCATTGCAAGCCATGCAACAGGGAAAGCAACAAGAATAGCAATTGCTACAAGCTTTAAAAAATTTCCTGAAAACAGGGCAACGATATTAGGTACTGATGCGCCCAGCACTTTACGCACACCGATTTCTTTGGTACGTTGTGCCGCGGTAAAGGTTGCCATTCCGAATAGTCCTAAACATGAAATCAGAATCGCGAGAAATGCAAAGTAATTCGCCAGCTTACTCACAATTTGTTCGCTCTTGTAAAGCTTGGTAAATTCCTGATCGGAAAACTGGTAGGTAAATGGAAAATTTGGATTTAATCCTTTACAAAGTTTTTCTAATCCTGCAATTGCTTCTTTTGTTTTACCGGTATTAGTACGAATAAGGATAGTTCCCCAGGACCAGTTTTCATCGAGGCGAACAATCAATGGACCAATTGCTTCGTGCATTGAGTTGAAATGAAAATCTTTGATAATTCCAATGATCTTTCCGTGGCGGTTTCTCCATGTTACTGATTGACCGACAGCGTCTTTATAACCCATTTTTTTTGCAGCGGTTTCATTCAGGATAAAAGCTGTTGAATCAGTTCCAAAATCTTTAGAGAAATCACGGCCTTCTTTTAATTGCAGTCTCATCGTTTTTACGAAATCATAACCAACCACACCATCAGCAAACGATACCGTTACATTGGGATCTTTACCAGGCCATGTTATGTCTCCCGTATGATGCTCAATAACGGTAGGTGAATTCCTCATTTTTGAAATACCGGATATTCCCGGAATTTTACCAGCTTCATCTTTGAACACATTATATTTTTCTATCAGCGCTCCTTCAATAGGAATATATACAAGGTTATCACGGTCATAGCCAAGGTTTTTTGTTTGTATATAATCCATTTGGCGATAAATGATTATCATTCCAACAATAAGTATAAAAGAAAGTGCAAACTGAAAAACAACAAGGCCTTGCCGGAAGAAAGTTGCGCCACGGCCAAATTTCAGGCTTCCTTTTAAAACCTCTACAGGCTTTAGCGAAGAAAGGAAAAGCGCAGGGTAACTCCCAGCTACAACACCTGTGATGGCCAGCAATCCAATTAATGATGCCCAAAAAACAGGTTTAATAACGGGAAGGGTTAGCTGCTTTTCCGTAACGCTGTTAAAAGCAGGTAACAGTAATGCCGCTACAATAACTGCAATAACAATTGAGCAAAATGTAAACAGCATCGCCTCTCCTGTAAACTGAATAATAAGTGATGAGCGTACCGCACCAATAGCTTTTCGCAGCCCAACTTCTTTAGCACGCTTAGCTGACCTTGCAGTTGCAAGGTTCATAAAATTAATGCAGGCAATAAGCAAAATAAAAATGGCAACCAATGTAAAAAGACTTACATATTCAATGCGGCCCCCATCTACCTGGCCATTTTTAAATGTAGAGTGAAGGTATTTTTCCGGATAAGATTGCAATCCCAACTCAGTAACGCCACTTTTATTTTTTGGTATATAATTATAGATAAAGTTTTTTATTTTAGATTCTACTTTTACAATGGCTGCATCCGCACGCAATTGTATGAAACTGGAGGGACTTGAATTTCCCCAATTGTGTACCCAGGCATTTTGTTTTACAAAATCTATCCAGCTTCTTAAAAAATCAAACTGCTGGGAGGAATTCGCCGGTATATTTTCAAAAACCGCTGTTACCTGGAGGTCTTCTTTATTTTCAAAACGGATCGTTTTACCCATAGCTTTTGCCGGGCTTTCAAAAAAGAATTCCGACATTCTTCGTGAGATAGCAATACCTCCGGACGTATTTAAGGCAGTGTTTGTTGTTCCCTGCAAAAGAGGGTAACTAAACATGCTGAAAAAATCAGCGCCTGCAAAGTAGCCTTCCATTTTATTAACTTTCTGCGCTGCTTCAAAAGTATTGCTGGTACCCGGTGGCGAAGCATAATCCATTGCACAGGCATATTGCACTTCAGGAATGTTTCTTTTCAATTCTTCTGCAAGCAAACCCTGAGTAAGATAGGTGGCCTCAACTTTTCCATCATAATATTGCCGCTCGTATACCTGGTATAATTGTTTGCCGTTTGCATGAAAGCCATCTACGTTACGCTCATCTTGTACCCAAAGCATAATCAACAGGCTACAAGCCAGTCCCAAAGCAAGACCCAATATATTAATGGCTGAAAAAGCTTTGTTCCTGATAAGAATGCGCCATGCAGTTATAAAATAATTTTTAATCATAATTAATAGTTTTTAGTCCATTCTTAAACTTTTTACCGGATTGGCTATTGCTGCTTTGATGGCCTGGAAGCTGATGGTAATAATTGTTATTATTATTGCAGTAATACCGGCCATGATAAATACAAACGGACTTATGGTGATTCTATAATCATATTTCCGTAACCAGTCGTGTAAAAAATAAAATGCAATAGGGGTAGCAATAACACAACTCATTAAAATCAGCAGAATAAAATCTTTTGAAAGTAATAACCATACCTGTGATATGGATGCACCCAGCACTTTTCTTATACCGATTTCTTTAGTGCGTTGCTCCGCCATATAAGCGGCAAGACCAAATAATCCAAGACAGGAAATAAAGATTGCCAACGAGGCAAATATACCTGCCAGTTTACCTATGAGTGTTTCAAGATCGAATTTAGATGCATAGCTCTCATCAACAAAATGATAGAGATAAGGATAAGAAGGATTGTATTTATTAAAGATAGTGGTAAGCTTTGCGATAGCAACTTGTGTATTAACAGCATGGGATAAGCGATATGTAATAACATTTGACCACCATGGCGAATAAGTAAAAATAGTTGGTTCGGCTGGTGAGAAAGGAGACGCCATCAAAGCGTCTTTAACCACACCAACTACCCTCAGATGCTGTGTGTTGTCATGCCATGTTATTATTTGATTTATCGGATCTTTATAACGCATTCGCTTTACCGCTGCTTCATTAAGTATTACGCTGAGTGAATCGCCAACAGTGCCGGTAAAATTTCTCCCTTCTTTTATTTGCATCCCGAAAGTTTTGAAATAATCCGCATCACAAACACCGATTGTTGCAAGGCCTAATGATTCGTTAGGTAATTTGCCCTGCCAATCCTCAATATTGTTATTGGACCAAATATCCGTAACAGGACTTGATGATCTGGCAACATTGGTAATAATGCCGCTCTGCAGCAGATTATCTTTAAGCGCTGAATAATTACGGCCAAGGTCTTCACTTGCATCGGTCATCATTAATAGGTTGGCATCATAACCTACAGGTCTGTTTTTACCATGTTGTATTTGTTGATATACGATGATGGTACTTATGATTAATGCGATGGAACAGCTAAATTGCAACACCACTAAAGCTTTTCTGGATAATGTTGCGGACCTTCCGGTTTTGATAGTGCCCTTTAAAACTTTTACAGCATTGAAAGAAGAAAGATAAAATGCCGGCCTGCTGCCTGCAAGTAAACCTGTAATCAATACATAACTCAGCATGATAAACCAGAAGATACCACTTGAATAAGGAATGCTGATAGTTGTTTTGGTTAGTGTATTGAAAGATGGCAATGCCAGTTGCACGAGCAACAATGAAATTGCAAATGCAATGAAAGTGATACTAACAGATTCAATTAAAAATTGAAAAATCAAATCCCTGCGCTGTGAGCCAATGGCTTTCCGTATGCCCACTTCTCTGGCTCTTTTTTCTGAGCGTGCTGTGGAAAGATTCATAAAGTTGATGCAGGCAATTAATAAAACAAGGATACCGATAATGCTGAACATTTTTACATAATCAATAAAACCTCCTGCTGCAATTCCATTTTTAAAATCAGTGTACAGGTGCCAGTCTTTCATAGGCTGCATAATTATTTCAGCTTTTGCAACCTTATACTGATCAGGGTTATATTTTTTTATAAGAGTTTTTAGTTTAGGCGCTACCTGTGCATAAGAAACATTGGGCTGCAATGTCACAAATGTTTGAAAAGAATTGTTACCCCACTGTGTTGCAGATTGCTTAACCCAATCATAATTTTGTACGTAATAGCTAAACGGAACAATGAAATTAAACTGGAATGTAGAGTTGCCGGGGAGATCTTTCAGTACTCCTGTTACTTTTAAATCATGACTGTTATCCAGGCGAACCGTTTTATTAATCGGGTCTTCATGGCCAAATAATGATTTTGAAGTGGACTCAGTAAGTACAATTGAATAAGTATCGTTCAACACATTATCTGCATTGCCTTTAAGCAAAGGAAATGGAAACATTTTCAGAAAGTCTGATCCGGCCATTGCACCGGGGAGATACAATTTTTTATCTGAAGCTACAAGCCCGCGGCGATCCATCCAATCTGTTTGGACAACATATTTAATTCCCGGGATATCTTTTTTTATTGCATCTGCCAAAGGCAAAGATGTTGCAGGCCCAACACCTATGATGCCATTATCACTATACTTAATTCTCGCTTTGTACACCTGTTGATAGCCCGGAAGAAAACGGTCATAAGAAATCTGATATTTAACCCACAAGCCCATCAGTAATGCTACCGCCATACCTGTTGCCAGTCCAAAAACATTCAATGCGCTGTAAACTTTATTGTTTATTAGATTGCGCCAAGCGATTTTGATATAGTTTCTATACATGGAAGGTGGTTTATGCTTAAAAGCCAGTTAAAGCAATCCTTTCAAACATAAAACCAACTTTAAAAACAGTTGTTAATCAATCAACTGCTTTATCAGCATCTATCAGATTGTTCGTTTTTGATACAACAGGTGTACGGCTATAAAAGGAAATGACTCGTCCGGAAATAGCTATACATGGTTTTGAATAAATCCTGGAAGTCCTATACAAGCCAGCGTAGATTTTGCTGAGTGCTGTATTGGAAGCTAAGATCGGTAATTTGTTCATTATCGGGTTCATTTTTAGAGGGAGGGCCAGGGGGCTTGCTCTGTGGAGGAGCTACCCCCTGGCCCTCCCTGGTGGGAAACCGGTTTATTGCATTTTGTTGCTTCATAGTTTTTCCATCTTTTTTTAAGTATCGTTGATTGTTTGTGGGCTTGTGATGGTGTTAAATAATCACAACTGCTGTGAGGTCTTACATTGTTATAAGTATCCACACTCTGAACAATTAACTGATAGGTGTCATCAAAACTTAAAGCAATGCTGTAAAGATTAAACTCATTTTTAATGATGCCATTCATTCGTTCAGCAAGTGCATTCTCATACGGATCTCCATTCTCGGTCATGCTTACACTTGCATTGGCCGAATGAAGCAGATCGATGTAATCTTTACAGCAATATTGTGAGCCCCGGTCGGAATGATGAATGAGTTTTTCTTGCTTGTATTGACGGTTGGATAAAGCCATGTGAAGGGCATCCACACATCCTTGAGCCAACAGATCGCTACGAAAAGAAATGCCCATGATCTTCCTGGAAAATGCATCGGTGATCATACTTAAATAGCCCCATTGATTCTTCATCCTGATATAGGTGATGTCGCTTACACAGACCTGTTGCGGCCTGCTGATCTCCAGGTTTTTAATCAGGTTGGCATATTTACGCATCCAGTGCGGGCAGTTGGTTGTTATCATCTTTCTCTTGCGCTGCCTGATCAATAGCTTATGAGCAGCAAGCAGGTCAAATAAGGCATCCCTGCCAATATCAATCTGATGCGACCGGAGCTCAGGATCGAGCATGAAAAGGAGTTTGCGTGTTCCCAACCGTGGTAGCTGCTCCCTGATCTTGTGCACTAACTGTAAAATAATTTCTTCTTTAATGCTATCATCCTGCTGACGCCACAAATGATCATACAACGCGTGGCGCGTTTTGCCAAACATCTGCAAAGGACTTCCTTACTCAGATAAGAATAATCACTTTTCATTTTTAGGACTGCCTGGCACCAGGCTTTTTTCTGATAGGAATTTTAAACTGATCTTCCGCTACATCTATAAGCGTATTGAGGGCGCTGATCTTAAGCTCAGCCTCCTGTAAAGCTTTCTTTAATGCCTTCATATCCTCTGATGATATCGCCTCAGATCTTACTTCATTTTTATCCATAAGAGTAGCTATGCGTTGAAGTTCGGCTTTTTCCCTTTGTGCTTCCCGCAAATATCGCTTCACAACCTGAGTAGACGAAAGATTGTAGGCAGCCTTTGCCTCAGCTAAAGTCATCCTACCTTCTTCAACACCTCGAACCAAAGACCGGCGATCGGTTACACTCAATGGCTTTATACTGGCATGGTAAGCCGGTGAGCCATGTTCCCGCATCCAATCACTCAGGGTGCTTTTAGCCATCCCGTAGCGATTGATAATCTCCCGCCTTTTTGCACCTCGTTCCAAGGCGCGAACAACCTCTAAAATAGTCTGCTTGCTGAAATGAGGTCTCCTAACCTCATCTTTGATTTTATTGTCTGATTCCTGTTGTAACATATTACACTGTTTTAATGTATAGTTATTTTAGGACGGGTCAAAAAGCATTTCTGCCTCATTAAGTGAGATGAATAAAAATAAAACGCTGATTCAAAATCCTCTTTATTAAATTTGGCTAATAGTTTTTTTAGTGCAACAATCTCAGCGATTCAAATGCATACTTGATCGTACAATCAAAATTTGAATTAAAATAAATAATCATAATGGATACTAAGAATAATATTAAAGTGGCATTTACAATACTGGCTGTTTTTATAATAGGGTTCGTTTCATTGCAGTTTACCCGATCGGTTCCTTCTGTATTAAGAATTAAAAAAGGCGCACACATTATTTTAGTTGGAAATAACCTTGGATCCCGTATGATGAACTTCGGTCATTTTGAGACCGATATGCAGCTTCATTATCCTGATAGTATGCTCTATATCCGCAATATGTGCGACGGGGGAAACACACCTGGTTTCAGGCCCCATTCTGGCAGGCCCTCACCATGGGCATTCCCGGGTGCTGAAAAATTTCAGACCGAACTTGCCAGGAACTCCGATAGTCAGGGATTCTATGAAACACCGGACGAGTGGATTTACCGCCATAAGGCCGATATTATCCTCGCTTTCTTTGGATTCAACGAATCTTTCCAAGGCAAACAAGGACTCGAAAACTATAAAGCCGAGCTGGATGCCTTTATCAAGCATACTTTAAGTCAAAAATACAATGGAGTAACAGCTCCCCAATTGGCTATTGTATCACCCATAGCATTTGAGGATCTTTCCGCTAAGTTTGACCTTCCTAATGGTAAGAAGGAAAATATAAACCTTGCCCTGTACACAGAGGGTATGAAAGAAATTGCTGCCAGGAACAACGTTCATTTCGTAGATGCCTATACACCTTCAAAAAAATGGTATGATACATCAGATTCATCCCTGACAATTGATGGGTCGCAACTTACAGATGCCGGGTACGCCAGATTCGCTACATTACTGACTGATGAGGTATTTGGGAAAGAAGCTGCTCCTGCCGAAGCCAATCGTTCGTTGGTTCATGCGGCCGTCATGGAAAAAAACTGGTTCTGGCACAATGATCTTAAAATTCCTAATGGAGTGCATGTTTACGGCAGGCGGTACAATCCCTTTGGACAGGACAATTATCCAGATGAACTTACTAAAATCCGCCAGATGACAGCGATAAGAGATACGGCTATTTGGAAGGCAGCTAAAGGAGAAAAAATGGATCTGGATGCCGCCGATAAAAATACCATCCACCTGAAGGAAATGACTACGAATTATAACCCGGATAAAAATGGCAGCCTGAAATACCTTTACGGCCAGGATGCGCTTAACAAATTGAAAGTGGCGCCGGGCTATAAGATAGAACTCTTTGCTTCAGAACAGGAATTTCCAGACCTGGCGAAACCCTGCCAGTTATCATTTGACAATAAAGGCCGCCTTTGGGTAGCTGTTATGCCAACGTACCCTCACTATAGGCCGGGAGATGCGAAGCCAAACGACAAGATCATTATACTGGAAGATACCAATGCAGATGGTAAAGCTGATAAGCTAACGGTGTTTGCAGATCATTTGCACCTTCCTGTTGGGTTTGAGCTGGCACCTGAAGGCGTGTATGTTTCGCAGGGTACCAACTTCATGCTTTTCAAAGATACTGACGGCGACGATAAAGCCGATAGCAGGGAAATACTATTAAGCGGTTTTGATGACCACGATACTCATCATGCCCATCATGCCTATACTGTTGATCCATCCGGCGCCATTTATATGGGTGAAGGAGTTTTCTTACATACCAATGTTGAAACTTCTTACGGCCCTGTTCGTGCCACCAATGGCGGGTTCTACCGTTACAGTCCTCAGCGCCACAAATTGGAGCGCACCGCCCAGCTTTCTATTCCAAATCCGTGGGGAATTGCATTTGATAAATGGGGGCAGAACTTTTTCGCTGAAACATCAAGTCCCGACGTTCGCTGGATGATGCCAGGTACGGTTAAATCAAGATATGGAGTGTTTACACCCAAGGGAGTGAACCTCGTGGAAGAAAAACAAAGGGTACGACCAACCTCAGGGTTGGAGTTCATTTCCAGCCGTCACTTTCCCGATGAGGTGCAGGGTGACTTCCTTATCAACAACACTATCGGATTTCTTGGCACTAAAGAACACTCCCTGGTTGATGATGGTACGGGATATAAAAGCAAATTTCAACAGGACCTTTTAGTATCTGATGATAAGAACTTCCGGCCCGTAGATATGGAGTTTGCCCCGGACGGGTCACTGTACGTGATAGACTGGCACAATATATTGATAGGACACATGCAGCATAACGCCCGTGATCCATTACGTGATCACATGCACGGAAGAATTTATCGCATTACTTATCCCTCCCGTCCTCTGGTTAAGCCAGCAAAGATAGCTGGTGCCAGTATAGAAGAACTGCTGGATAACCTGAAGCTTCCGGAATACCGGACACGTTACCGGACCCAGCGCGAACTGCGTGGCAGAGATACATCTGAAGTACTACCTAAGTTGCATGCCTGGGTAGCAGGTCTGGATAAGAAAGATGAGGAGTATGAACATAATCTACTGGAGGGTTTATGGGTAAGCTGGGGCATTAATAAAGTTAATGAAAGCTTGCTCTGTCAGGTACTCCAGGCCAAAGATTACAGGGCCAGGGCTGCGGCAGTACGAATTTTACGTTACACAGGTGACCAGGTACCTGATCAGGCAAAACTTCTTATGCAGGCAGCACGGGATCAGCATGGCCGTGTTCGCTTAGAAACGATTGTAGCAGCTTCCTGGCTTGATAAAAATATTGGCCTGCCTATTGTTTTGGAAGCTGGTAAGAAGTCCCTTGATGAATGGATGCTTCCTGCTTATGAAACCGCGGTTGCCCATTTGAATGGACATGAAGTAAAAGAGAAAAAAGAAGCGGTGGTAAAAACAGATCTGAAAGGAGCGGAACGCGAGCTTTTTAATAAAGGCAAAGCTATATATGCCCGTGATGGTTTTTGTACTACCTGTCACCAACCCGACGGTAAAGGACTTACTGCATCGGGTTTCCCACCTCTAACCAATAGCAACTGGGTACTTGGAAACCAGGACAGGATGATAAAAATTGTTTTAAAAGGCCTATATGGCCCACTTGAAGTACAGGGGAAAAAATATCCGGGGCAGGTACCGATGACCCCATTCGGCGGGATGCTAAATGATGAGGAAGTAGCTTCAGTAATTACTTATGTTCGGAATTCGTTTGGTAACAATGCGCCTGCTGTTTCTCCAGCCAGGGTAAAACAGGTACGAGCTGCAACAAAAAGCAAAACCGGCTTTTATTCACCTGAAGAGTTGCTGAAACAACATCCCTGGGAGAAAAAATCCACTAGTGTTCTGAAACAACCGGCAAAACCCTGATAATATATAGTATCCAATGAAAGACATAAAGCGTATTACCTGGTGTTTATTGTTATGCGTTTTGCTGCATAGCGGCTTTTATTCCTGTTCACCCAGGATATCCGGCAAGAATGTTAAAAAACCATACATTGTGTTTGTTACCGGAGATCATGAGTATAGCGGCGAGGCAACATTGCCTGTTATTGCAGCTGAATTAGAACAGCATTACGGATTTCGCACCAAAGTTCTGAAAGCTTTTCCTGACCATAATTCAGAAGAAAATATTCCTGGATTAGAAGCTTTGCAAGAGGCTGATGTGGCGGTGTTTTTCCTGCGTTGGCGCCGGTTACCATCCGAGCAGGTAAAATATATAGAAGATTACTTAAAAACCGGCAAGCCACTGGTGGGTTTTCGCACCACCAGCCATGCTTTTAATTATCCAAAAGGGCACCCGTTGGAAAAATGGAATTCCTTTGGCGAACTTGCCTTTAATTCCCCTCCGGGTTGGGGTGGTAAAGCTAATCATACACATTACGGGCATAAATCTACCACGGACGTAAGCATTATTCCTGCGGCAGCAAAAAATTCCCTGCTTACGGGGGTAACGAATAATTTCCATGCTAAATCATGGTTATATAAAGTGCTGCCCGATTATCCAACTAAAGGGTCAACCTGGTTATTGATGGGCCACGCAATAAATCCGGATAAGAAAGATGCTTTTGATAACCCCGTAGCCTGGATTGGGAAAAACAGCTACGGAGCAAAGTTTTTCTTTACTACCCTGGGTCATCCTGAGGATTTTGACGTTGAACCTTTCCAGCACCTGGTAGTCAATGCTATTCATTGGGCTGCAGACAAACCAATTCCAAAAAAATGGGCGGGAAAAATGGAAATACATGTTCCGTACCGGCAATGATTATAGCCTTGTTGTTGAAACCCACCTATTAAGTTTTTAAAACCTTATAGCATTATCCTAACCTGATATCACTTCAGGATATTGCTGTTTTAAAATGACGTACGAATACGTTCGTTTTAAGGACAATTGCTGTACATTTTTAATCATTAATGTGCGGTTGATTTGGATTGCTTTCCCAACATAATAAAAAGCTTACATTGCCAGTTATATTAGATAATGAAGTCTCATTTTGAAACCCCAATACTTTTCTTGATCTTCAATCGTCCCGATACTACCCGGGTAGTTTTTAATCAGATAAAAAAGGTAAAACCAGGGCGTTTGTACGTTGCCGCGGATGGGCCCCGCCAATCGGTAGCTGGTGAAATGGAACAATGCGAAGAAACCAGGAAAATTATTAAAGAGCTTGATTGGGATTGTGAAGTAAAAACTTTGTTCCGCTCTGACAATTTAGGTTGCGGTCTTGCCGTAAGTTCCGCCATAACCTGGTTTTTTGAACAAGTAGCAGAAGGTATTATTCTGGAAGATGACTGTTACCCGGATTTATCTTTTTTCCGGTACTGCCAGGAATTATTAATAAAATACCGGAAAATAGACCGGGTAAAGTTAATTGGTGGCAACAATTTCCAGAATGGTATACTCCGTGGAACCGGCAGCTATTACTTTTCTCATTACCCGGAAATTTGGGGATGGGCTTCCTGGCGCAGGGCCTGGAATCATTACGATTTTAAGATGAGTGACCTGGATGAAACATTCGCTCCCGGAAAGCTGAAGGATGTATTCAAAAGCAGCAAAGAAAAAAAGTACTGGTACGGAAAATTCCTACAAACCAAAAATGGGAAAAACAATACCTGGGATTACCAGTTAATGTATTCTATCTTAAGAAATAATGGAATCGCTATCAGTCCAAAAGTAAACCTGGTAAAAAACATTGGGATTGATAACAAACCAACCCACCTGTCTTTACGTGATTCTAACAAAGATTTAAAAATTAAGAGCTTAACTTTTCCCCTGGTACATCCTGAAATTATTGTAGATGATACAGCCGATTACTACACTTATTCCCGAATATACAGTAGGTCACCCCAAAGACTACTTAGATTAATAAAAGAGAATGGAGTAAGAAATTTTTTATCGTACACGCTCAATAACCTGTTTTAAATACTCTACGTAACTGTTTTAACTTATTCAGTTAATTTTAAAGTTGATCATTTCCCTATTCAAATAAAAATAGCTTTGGTGTTTAGATAAAGTTTTACAACCAAAATGTTTCGTACAGAAAACCCCTTATTTTAATATTAATGGTAAAGAAAATATTACAACTTCTTAAACGAACTTTAACAAGGCCTGAAGGTTTACAACTGGATGCGGTTGGCCCTGTATCCCGCTTTTTTGGTGAAGATAGAGGAACACCCATCGACCGTTATTATATAGATCAATTTCTAAAACGCCAAAATCATTTAATTACCGGAACAGTATTAGAAATTGCAGACAACAAGTACAGCAAAAAATTTGGCCGCAACGTTTCAAAATACGAAATATTGTTCATAAACCAGGATAACCCTAAAGCCACCATAATCGGTGATTTAACCAATCCTGACACTTTACCCGAAAACAAGATAGATTGCTTTATTTGTACCCAGACCTTCAATTTTATATATAATTTTTCAGATGCTATTCAGGGAGCTTACCATGTGCTAAAACCAAGAGGTTATTTACTGGCCACAGTTTCGGGACCATGCCAAATTTCAAGATACGACATGGATCGTTGGGGCGATTACTGGCGATTCACCACCCTATCGGCCCTTAAAACATTCGAAGGGGTATTTGGTGAAGGTAATGTAGAGGTAGATTATTTTGGGAACTGTTTTGCCGCCGTTAGTTTAATAAGAGGTATCGCTGCCGAAGAGATACCAAATGAAAAGCTGGATATCAAAGATCCAGACTACCAATTGACCATCACTATTACGGCCCGGAAGCTTAACTCATAATTTGAATTTTTAAGCTGTAGTTTTTTTCATGAATGTATTTACGTGAGGTGCTGAATTGAAATAGCGTTTTTACCCTCTTTTACATTTTACTCAGTACCTTAAGTTAATTGTTTGTTTCGTCCTTAGTAGCGTCGTTTCAATTTGGCAGCTTCACTACTGGAGATTCAATATTACCATCAGAGTGTACATAATCAGAATATTCTTACTTACCCCTTCAATGTTTGCAGATGACAATAATGGCAATGGGTGATGTACATGGCAGAAACACCTGGAAAGGGCTTGTCAACACTCAGAAGTTTGATAAATTGGTGCTTCTGGGAGATTATTTTGATTCCTTTGATATTAATGCACAAGAGCAGATGGATAATTTCCGGGATATTATTGCTTTTAAACAAACAAACCCTGACAAAGTAGTCTTGCTTATTGGTAATCATGATTTTCATTACCTACCCATAGCTATGACAATCAATGAGACGTACTCAGGATTTCAGTTGCGGTATGCTTTTGCAATCAGTCAGTTGATTGAAGAACATAAGCATTTGCTTCAGATGTGCTATCAATGGGAGAACTACCTGTTCACGCATGCAGGCATAACCCATACCTGGTTACATAATGCCGGATATAACGGAGAATCGGTAGATGTATTCATCAATGAATTGTTTCAATACCAACCCAGAAGGTTCTTTTTTAATGGAAATGATCCGTATGGCGATAATGTAACCCAATCTCCCATTTGGGTAAGACCAGCAAGTCTTAAGAAGAATGCTTATAAATATGAAACCGTAAAACAAGTGGTTGGACACACTACTGTAAAGAAGTTGGAAATAGTGAAAGACCAGTTTTACTTTATTGATACAATGGGCACTTCAAAGGAGTACTTTATTGTAGAGGATGGTAATGTCATTATTAAAAAGGTATATAACTAATAATCAAAGAAGAGCAGTGAAGGTAACCTTCTGTACAAGTGTTGAATAGAAATTTTTTAAATTCTACAGAAAAGCTTGTATATGTTAGCTCAAAGTTTAGATTATGTCAGTAACAGTATCAAAAAGCAGGAACACCGCAAAAGTGCTTTCAAGAAAAGAGCCGATTTTTCAAAATAATATTTCTCTTTTATATAAAGCTAAAGCCCGGCTTAAACTGGTAGCGGTCTTTGATTTCATGCTTATTTCTGACCTGCCTGATGAACTCATTGAGGCTGCTTTAAATAAAAGCATAAGAACCTTTTAGAATTACAAGGATAAGAAAACATTATTGGATGCCATCACCAGTGAAAAGCTGCGGCTCCTGCTAAGCTGGATGGGTTTTTTGGCATTGAATTCAAGTTGTATTTTACCGAAGTCTACCCATTGAATAGTACCTCCTACCCAATTATTACGTAGGTTGCCCAATAAACCTTTTAGTCTTTATTTCGTAAACTAGTTTTGCATTATATTGGCAAAAGTGACTAATTTAATATGAACAATGTATTTTGAAAAATAAGTTACAAATTCCAGCTGGAATTACTACTGGCTTCATTATTCTTCAAGTCCGTATGTGGATACTCGTGCTCTTGATAACTATCAAAGGAAGTACAGTATCGTCTCAAACACAAAAGCTTGACAGCCTTAATCAAATACTACCTTTTCTTCAGGATACAGCAAAAGCAGATTGCCTTAATGAACTAAGTTATCACTATACGTATATTTCAAATAAAGTATCTGCTGTTTACTTTCAGGCTTTTGCTTACCAGCAATCTAAAAGAATAAAATATATTCATGGCATTGCTGAAGCGATCTCCCGGCAGGCGGGTATCGCCGAACGTTTTGAAAACAATTTTGTCCTCGAAGAAAAATTAGCAAAAGAAGCTTTAGGCTGGTTTGAGAAGACTTTGAACAAAAGAAACATAATTATTACATGGAATCAATTAGCGTTTAGCCTCTTTGCGCAAGGTTACTATGATGAGGCAATCAGTTATGTAAAAAAAATATCGCGACAACATTAAAAAGAAGATAATGAACTTGGAATTGATGAAGCACTCAATTTTATAGCATCGGTATATATGATATTTGGCATGGGCTAATTCATCGCGAGCAAAAAGGCCTGCTAAAAATCGAATTATTCTAGAAAGATAATCTACTGCACTGCCGCATAACAGATGATGGTATTGGCAGAACTCAAGCTAAAGCCTTGAAGAGCAAATCTGCACCCACCTATAAGTCAATGGGTATGCAGATAACAGCGAGCAGAATTGAACTGTTGCAAGATAAAAAGGCTATGGACAATTACATTAAGATATCAGATCTTGTGCTTCCAGATGGAACAGCCTGCGGGACAGAAGTCTTAGTTAAATTTCCTGTTTGTTATGATTAAAGCAGTCATCATAGACGATGAATCGCATTGCCTATTACACTTAGTGTGTTACTAAATAGAAAATTGCCCGGAAGTTCACCTCTTACAACAATGCAGTTCAGCCAAAAAAAGAATCGAAGCCATCAATAAGTTCCAGCCTGATCTTGTATTTATCGATATTGAAATGCCTGTAATGAACGGATTTGAAATACCGGAGCAGTTCCCTAAAATTAATTTTGCTGTAATTTTTGTTACCAGCTATGATCAATATGCTATAAAAGCAATCCGGTTTAGTGCGCTTGACTACCTGCTCAAACCTGTAGATCCCAACGAGCTTATGAGTGCCATAAAAAAGATCCATCAAAAAATACACATACCCACAACGGAACAATTCCAGATACTTTTAGACCAGTTAAGGAATAGTGGTAGCAGGTACAACAAGATTGCTGTACCTACATATGAAGGTTTTGAACTGATACCTGCTGATCAGCTGCTATATTGTGAGGCAATGATAATTATAAACACCTTTTCTTGAAGAATAAAACTAAGATCGTTGCCTGCCGCACTTTGAAAGATGTGGAAGAACAATTACAAAATTTTAATTTTTTTATTAGGGTTCATCATTCCTACGTTGTAAACCTGAATGAAGTAACAAAATATATTCGTGGTGAAGGCGGCCAACTTATAATGAGTAATGGTAATTCAGTAAATGTATCGCGGAGCCGAAAAGATTCATTAATGCGATGGTTTAACTAGTGTCCTGTCAAGCATAAAATTTCATGTTAATTGCTATCAGCTATCAGCCGTCAGCAGATTAGAGCCTAACAGGTTTCCTCCTGATACCTGACGGCTGATAGCAAATGAATTATCTTCAATGTCTTTGAATGATAACTACAATTATGAAGATGATGCCTTAAAACTCTAAAAAAGACCTTTCCTGTCTTAACCGTCTTTAAAAATGTATAAGCTTGCTCCCAGTGCCTTATTCCTGAATATTCTACAACCATAGCTAAGTCAATTCGCATAAGTTGACAAAAGTATTTTAACTACTTGTTGATAACAGTAAACTACTCAGTGGCTGTTGTCCCTGGAGCCTTACCATTTTAATTTTGATCATTTAGAAAGCTTACATACTAAATTCTTAAAAATGAGAAATCTTATCACAACCCTTCTTAGTACAGGAATACTAAGCATGCTATTTAATGGTGATGTAATTGCACAGCAACCAGGGAACGATTCAGGTCAGTTAACAGCAATTGGAATTCATTATAATGCTACTGCAGGCAATGAACATAGTGCTGCACGTCCATCTTCGGCAATCAATGTTAAAGCAATGAGACATTTTCTAAAATCTTTCAAACAGGCTGATAGTGTTCACTGGTATAAATCAGGTGATGGGCTTATGGTATATTTCAAAGAAGCCGGCATTAAAACGAGAGTGGGTTATAATAGAAAAGGAGTATGGTTATATAACTTGCGTTCCTACCCAGAATTGCAATTGCCAAAAAACATAAGGTCAGAGATAAAAAGCATATATTTTGATTTCTGCATTTTCTGGGTAAATGAAATTTCCACCTCTCAAAAAAAATTAATATATCTTATTTATATGGAGGATAAGACCTGCTATAAGACTATAAAATATGATGAGGGAGAACAGGAAATCATTGAGCAATTATCGAAGCAGTAACGTATGTAAATAAAATTATTGTTTTCACGTTCTTTACTTTCACAAAGGCATTTGCCGTCAATACTAATAATGCTCCCATCATTAGTCTTGACTACTGATTTGACCCATTCTACTAAACACTGCTCCAGTGCCTTGTGATCCGCTAATGCAAAAAAACGATTAAACGTGTCATAGGAAGCAATCCCATTTGGTAAAGCTAAAAGGTGTTAAACCAGCTTTCTTTTTTCCTTCCATAATCCGAAATCTCATACCAATCAAAAGCTCCACATATAACGGCTGCAATAGTACAAAACAATAATATGCTTCAGCTTATGTTAACGCCGCCTGGTTATGCGATGGTCTTTTATATCTGCAAAATACTTAATTGGACATCTATTAATTATTTTGCTGCAATACAAACACTTTCGCTCCTTTTAATTCTTACCTGTGAATGTCTTTGTTCTTATTATTGCTTTTAATATCCCGCTTCTGGACTGGAACCAGAGACCCTCTGATTAACAGTCCTAATAAATACGTTTTTAGTTATTTCTAATTGTTTGTAGTTATTAAATAAAACCCTTGCTGGTATTGTATTTCAGAGAATTATCCTTAAACTTGCTATCGGGTTATTTGAAGTTGTTTTTCCAAAAACATGTATCAAATCATGTATCAAATTTAAAATAGTATTTCATGAAGCAAGATAAATTAAACGTGAAAGTTGTGCCGGATAACAGGAGGTCAAAAGATAGTAACCGCTTCCCTTTGAAGCTCAGAGTAACTTATAAAGGGGATCGCAGATATTATGGTACCGGATATGATGCTTCCATTGAAGAGTGGAATATTATCAATAGTGTAGATGCAAAAGGGAACTTGCGAAAAATTAAAAATGGAATTGCTGCCATTGAAAATGATGCCCTTACATGTTCGGTAGAAATCGCACCATTTTCATTTAAGCAGTTTGAAAATCAATTTTTTGATCAAAAAATAAAGTTTGAAAATGTAGAATCTGCTTTTGACAGTTACATAGGTGAACTCAAAATGAATGACCAAATCGGAACTGCTTCCTCCTATCAAACGGCTTTCAATGCTCTCAATAAATTTAGGCCTAATCTTTTGTTTGGTGACATAGATAAAGATTTTCTCCAGAAGTTTGAAAACTGGATGATCGCTAATGGAAAATCAATTACTACAGTCGGCATCTATCTCAGGCCCCTTAGAGTGATTATGAATCTTGCAAAAGATAATGGAGTGATTAAACCGGAAACATATCCTTTTAGCAAAAGAAAATATGTAATTCCCACAGGCAAGAATATAAAGAAAGCACTCAGTAAAGAACAAATAAAACAGGTATTTAATTATGAGACCGTTCCTGAAACCAGTACTGATAAAGCTAAAGACTTTTGGATATTCAGCTATCTATGCAATGGCATAAACATCATGGATCTTGCTAAACTGAAATGGAAGAATGTAAATTCCTCTACAATTAGCTTTGTACGGGAAAAAACAAAAAGAACAACTAAAGGCAATCCGATCAATATAACGGCAGTACGCAATATGCATATTGATAGAATTCTAACCAAATGGGGCAAACAACCTGTTAGTAAGGAGGACTACGTGTTTGATATAATTGATGAGAGTGATTCTGTTGATTCCGGTCGCAAAAAAATCCAGCAATTTACCAAGACAACCAATAAATGGATGAAGCGATTAGGAGAAGAATTGGGGTTTGAGGTAAAGTTAACATCCTACGTTGCCAGGCATTCTTTTGCAACCATTTTAGTAAGAAGCGGTGTTCCCCTGGCTTTTGCCAGCCAAAGCTTAGGGCATACCAATGTTTTAACTACACAAAAATATTTCGGAGGCTTTGATTTGGCGGCACAAGTTGAATATACAAAAGCGTTAACGGATTTTTGAGTTTAATGGTTTTAATTTTCCTATTTATTTGTTGATTAATTCTCGATAATTCTAAAGAAATGTTTACAAGAATGATTCTTCTCTGAATTATTTAAGCAGAATGTCCTTGTGATATTGTGGTCAAATGGCCATCGATGAATGATGGATTTTTCTTAAAACCATGAATTATATCATTTTAAATGAACGTTTGAATTGGTGTGAAGAAAACGTCACTTCGGGTCAAAAACTCTTTGAGTAAGGTATAAATATGTTTATCGGTGGCATCAAGTGTTTGCCTATTTTCTATAAAATTTAATATGTTCCAGTATAAATAAAATTATCATACACAAATAAACCAAAGATTTTTAAACTGCAAGATGTTTATTATATAGTTGTCGAAGTTCTGAAATGTGCCAATTGGAGATTTAATAAAACAAAATAATGTTTAATCCATGAACCATATTGAATCATACCAATCAGTTCAGGGCTGTTGAATTCTATATTAACGTGAGTTCGGCGGTTAAATAATTATGGTATAATGGGTTAAGGTAAGATAAGTGATTGCAAATAAAAAGTTCAGCGCTAAATTGTAAGTGCAAACAACACAATTTAAACACGCTGAACTTATGAATCATACTGACAAATTAGTAGAAATTTTTGTAAGGTGTGATGACTTTTACAAACATTTTGAAAAATTCCTGCAAGCCAAAGCCATCCAGGAGCCTATGGTAAAACCCGCTGCTGGCGACAAGTGCCGTCTGTCTCAAAGCGAGATCATGACTATTGTCATTTTTTACCATGTAAGTGGTTTTAAGTGCTTTAAGTACTATTATGAACAAGGTATGCTCAAAACATGGAAAAGCTACTTTCCTGATGCTGTCAGCTACAACCGGTTCATCGAAGTGAAAAAAAGAAGTGAATATGGCCTTGTTCTTCTGCATTCATTACCTTGGACTGGGTACTCAACGGGTAACTACTTCATAGATTCCACCAAAATGCCAGTATGTGATAACCATCGCATTCATAGCCACAAAGTATTCAGGGATGTAGCTGCTCGAGGCAAGACATCCACAGGATGGTTTTACGGTTTGAAGCTGCACCTGATCATCAATGAACAGGGAGAGTTGATGAGTGTATGTTTCACTGGCGGCAATGTGAGTGATAATAATGGCGCAGTTGTGCAGCGCCTTTGCCAAGCGCTCGATCAAGGTGCAAAGATCTTTGCAGATGCCGGTTATGTATCACAAAAACTCTTTGAGGCCCTCTATGAACAGGGATGGCAACTGATCACCAAGATAAGAAGGAACATGAAAAACAAGTTGTTGCTACTTAAAGACAAGTTTATGTTGAAGAGAAGATCATTAATAGAAACGGTGATCAATCTGCTTAAGTGTTGGTTAGACTTATGGCATACAAGGCATAGAAGTGTAGACAATGCATTTAACAACATGCTGGCATGCCTGGCTGCTTACAGTTTCCTGGATAAAAAACCATGCATAAAACAAAAGCTAACACCCTTTGCTATTGATTATAATAGATAAATTGCTGTCGAACTCACGTTAAATTATCTGTGGATAACTATACAATTTAGTCCAATCAAGTGAAAAAGCATATCGTTGTTCTTTGATGTTTTCGATTTTGTTGCTTCTAAAAAAGTTTAAGGCGAAGCTTCTTAGAATAGAGTAATTAAAAGATTGTCGCTTGATTTTGTGATTATCTTCATTGAAACTGACATCGCGGACATAATGATTTTTATTTTCTATTCCCCAATGATCCCGGATGAGTTGATTGGCATATTGTGCATCAATGATTTTATTGGAGAGGTAAATCGATTTTTCTTCTGTTACTTCCCAAATTCCGGTACTGGTATTTTTGGTTTGTCTGCGCCGTTCGATACACACTACAGTTTTAATATAGTGGGCCCATTGTTGATCCAATATGTGGTCAGAAATTCTATGTTGGTATACGGTGGCTTTTCGGTTCTCTATGCGCCCATGCCCTTGTTCTATAGGCGCCACATAGGTTTGCAGGGGTTGCTCCAGTTTTAAAATTTGTGTTACATCATCTTCCAGTTCTTTTTGATTGTCTTTAAGCTGAATAAGCAGTCCATGTTGTTTTTGATCAGCTATTTGAAAGGTGTTTTTTTGCAGATGCATTGCATCGGCGGTAAAGATAGCATTGGGTATTTGCAGTACTTCAAGCAATTGCTGAAAGACCGGGATTTCATTTGTTTTTTCTGCAATTTCTATTTGCCCCAATATCAACTGGTAAGCAACATTAAAAAATGAAAAGCTTTGAACAGCACGTTTTGCGGCAGTAGCGTCATTACTGCCGCAAAGCGTTTTACCATCGACTGCAATGTGATTATACTTTGCTTTGGTAAGAAAGGCATCAGCCGGCAGCAAGTGCTGGGTAAAAGCACGAAAAGCAGCTTCCAGTTCATCAGCGCAGACACCTTTTATATGATTACGAATAGTAATATAATGTGGAGCAGCTTTCCAGCTCAGGTTATAATAAGAAGAAAGCTTTTCAAAATAAGTAGAGATAAACAGACCTATCTGCCTATAGGTATTGGCATTACAGCAAATAGCTAAAAAAGAGAATAAGAGAGTATGGCTTAAGCCGTATCTTTGACCCTGAAGTCGACGAAAATCTTTTACGTCACTTAAAAAAGTAGTAGGCATTGTGACAAAACTTTGTGTTGTAGTTAATTACAAAGTTATCCACATCACTAATTGCTTACTACTTTTTTTTTACTTAGAATTCTACAACCCTGCCAATCAGTTTTGTATTTATATTCAAGTTCTATTTTTCCCAGCCTATTGAGATGTCGTTATTGTTAAACAGCGATAAAGCAGGATAAGATCTTTTCGATTGGCATATTGGATGAGGAGTAGACAAGTGTGTTATCATGGCAGGCCATAACAAAGCAACATAAGAAACAGCATCACAATTTTCATCTTTGGTATCAATACCAGAGCAAATCACGCCACACAGATAACCTCTTTCATTTATAACGGGACCGCCGCTCATTCCTCCATCAAATCTAGCATTTGTTTGAAAACATGGAAATGGCAAATTAACAGAATCTCTTTTTTCATTATAAACCTCAACCACTTGTCCTTTTGAAGTGGCTGCAATGCTGCTCCATTGCAGGGTCAATGTATTGTCAGAGTATGTAAATTCGCTTTTTGAACTGTGAAAACCAAAGCCAAAAATGTTCTCGCCAACTTTAGGCGGATTAAAGTCAATCATGGATACTTTCCAACAGAATCCCCATGTTTCTTCATTTTTTGGCAATAGGTAAAGAAAAACAATGTCCGTAAGAAGACAAACATATATGTGTTGAATATCCCATATATACGTTGAGCTATTTTTTGCATGTTTGTTATGTTGTACTGCTGATAAATTAAAACCAGCTTTTCTAGTTCCAAGCTTCCCTTCGTTAAGTTCTTTAGTGAAATTAATACCATCAAACTTTTTATAAAAATCATCAATCACATGTTTGGCTGTTATCGCAATTCTAGGTTTTACAACAAATGCAGTACCTGAGGCATAAAATTTATCCAAGCGAAATGCGCCAATTGTCAATGTCAGATCAACTATCTGCTCTTGATCGTGTGTTTGGTCAAAATATACGTCAGCCATTTAAGATTAATTTATCCTTTTTTAAATACCGGCTCGTTCCTTTCCCCATGTGGGTATATGAGAAATTGGTCATCATTTTATAATATCACCTTGGTGTTTTTTCATAAGCAGCACTTTTGAATTATTTTTTTTAAAATCAATTATTAAACATTATTGAATCATGCGAAAGGCCTATATATCACCAAAATTAAATTTAACCCCATCATGCTGTTCATCCACTTCGTGAAATTGTAAACAATCATAATTTGAATAATCAAACCTACCGATTTCGACGAATTTAGGAATTTATACTCATGATTGTTTTCAAATTCGACATTGAAGGGTAGATTAGGACGCTTAAAAAAATATTAATTATTCTTGGTTAATTAAAGGGTTGAGTAGTAACCAAGGAATGGATAGTTAATAATACTCAAAATATCGGTTGAGGATTACAATTTACAGCTAGGCAAGTAAATTAGATTGATTGATGCAATGCGGTGTATTTCCTAAGATGGTTAACTGCAAGTTGTAAGTGTGGGTCAGTAAACATTATATGTTTTCGTTCTGACCACTTATTTAAACCTTTCTTTATTAAGTTGAGGTCAAACGATTCAGTTTCTTGTATAAGATAATCAACAGTCGCAAGTAATTCCAAACCATAGGGAGATTGAAAGCCCTCAATAAAATTGCTTACTTTTTCTAACCGGTCCTTATCCTCACTGGAAAGGTTTTCCTCTATAAATTCCTTCACTTTCGGTCCTTGCTGAACCATTAATTACAGCTCATCAAATGGTTTTGCATCTTTTTGTTCGTACCCTTTTAGATAATACCCATTCATCGCATATAATACATGTCGTACCTGACCTGAATAGGGTCCATATATTCCCTTTTTAAACTTGAGTTTAAGTTGGTTCTCACCAAATCGTTGAAGAAAATAGCTCAGTTTTTCGGCTGCAAATTCACTGGCAAATTCGCCGAGCGCTCTGTAACTAAATAAAAGTTGCAGCAACATAGCCCGGGCTGGTGTTAATTTTGAAGCGTTCTCCTTTTCCTGCTTTTTTAAAAGTGCCTTTATTTCTTCAGAAGGCTCGTATACAACTATTTCAATAGGCAAACCCCTTAAGGCGTTTTCTATCTCTGGCTTAACATCCTCCCAATTTAATCCCCCATTTCCGCACCCCAGAGGAGGTAAGGCGACAGAAGTAATGCCATATTTAAGAAGTTTATCCCGCAAATCAATTAAACCTTCTTTAATCCAGGAAAGCTGTGAAGGAAACCGCCAATGTGCTTTAGTAGGAAAATTAATAATGAATTCAGGGCCATCAATAGAATTGACCGGAACAACAAGCATATTACCAAGTTTCAGTTTACCTTCCTTAACAGCCTTATTATAGGCTTTTGTGTTGTCAGGAAAAGCATTCTTCATCTGCAAAGCAATGCCTTTTCCCATCACTCCTACAGTATTTACTGTATTAACCAGTGCCTGAGATTGTGATTCAAGTAGATTCCCGGTTTTAAATGTTATCATAATAAAGGTTAAGACTTATTCTGACCGGAATTGATAAATGGTGCTTATCTAACAAATCTAATACATTTTGCTTAGCTTGTTCATTGTACACACTGATATACTGAATACAAAGGATGGGTACATGATGTTTGATAAGAACTTCCGCTTGCTTCTTCTCTTTTCCGGCGAAGATCTGTCTCATCGCTTTTCCAATAGGTAGCTTTTATTGTATCCCAGTCAAGCTTGTCGAAATCTGATTCTTTATTGTAAAACGTCGTGGTCTGGCTTCTGGCATGACCATCCGTAAAAAAGTATGGAAGTTTGTATTGGTTTATCACAGATATAGAGCTGATGTAATAAATAATCTCTTCCTGGGGGTATAGCCTGATATCTTCCCAACCCGTGGCAATCTGATATAACATCGGAGATCTGGGACCCAAATAAAACGGTATGTAATCACTCAGGTTACCACCGGGAGGCTGAATAGCTGGTATATCTTTCCTGTAATCTATGAGTGAACTATCCCCAATCTGTTTATAATCAGGATTGGCATTTGAAGACTTTGCTGTATATAATCCATTTACTAAATCATATTCAAGGTTTGTAATGTGTGTAATACGATAAATCCAAATCGGATTCGGGATAGTCATAGTTGCAAATGAATAAAAGGTTCCTTTTAAAGCTTTCTGTCACTAATCAGCATGACGTTATTCTGCCTTGGGATTGTTTATAAAGTTTACGCTCCTGACCCAAGCAGAATCCATCTTTTGTTTTAATTTCTTTTCCTTTTGATAAAGGTAAACCCATGCCTTTTTATATTGATTTGTTTCTACTTCTTTTTCTTTTATTGATTGCCAGCTATTAATGCCCTGCTTTCCTAACATAAACAAGTAAGTAGACAGTAGAAAAATCAACATCCAGTACAACAGCCTTCCAAAAACGATTCGGTAGTACTGATTTGCAAACTGTTCCGGGAACAGCAGAAGCCGAAACTGCCGGACTACATTTTTGGGCTGTGCTTCTACTGTTTGCTGTATTTGCCGGATGCCGGTTGATACAATTGCCTGCACCAGTTTGGCATCAGCTGGTGGTGGTGTTACTTCTTGCTGTTCGAGTTTCTGTTGAATGCTTTCTATTTTAGCTGTTAGCTTATTAACATTGGAAACCAATGCCTTTGTCCCCTGTAGACTGACCTTTTGTTCTTCGAGTATTTCTTTCAACACAGATTCAATAATTTCAGTATCCATATGATTTGTTTTAGAGTTTTATAAATGAAGAGATTTCTTCTTTTTGCGTTTTCGGGGCTTTAATAGCTCCTGAGGTGTGTAATTATTAGTTTGCTCGGGATTCACAACCTCCTCAATCATGTTAGTTAAATCTTTTTGCAGTTCCTGTATTGGTTCTATGTTTATATGCTTTTCTGCTTTTAAGGGGCTTGATTGGTTATTAGAAGAATAAGCAGCATGCTCTTTCTGTAAACCTGGGATTTCGGGGCGCCCTATCACCTGAAGCATTCTCTGCTTTTCAAGGATGCGTTCAATGGTGGCTAAAGAATAATTCAGTTCACTTCCTTTTACCTTCACTTTCCTATCATCAATAAAGGAGATACCCCTGCCTTTGACGACCTGATAGCCTTTTTCTTTCATCTTTTGTTCAAACTCCTGGTAGTGCCTTGATCCCTGTAAGGACTAGCGGATATGCGCTTTTATTTGTTCTTTGCGCTGGTCATGGCGGGGTATCTGCCGCTCTGCCTGGGACATATAAAGTCTTGGACTCAGGACTTGCTTTAATCCATACTTCAGTTCCATTTTGCGGCAATAATCTGCTATCTTTTTATAGCTCTGGCTGTCACTAACCGTTCGTTTATCAAAGCCAACCCTGTTAGCTACAATATGCAGATGTTGATGATTGGTATCACGGTGAGAAATGGCAATATATTGATTATTCTCAAAGCCCATTTCCCTGGCACAATGCTCACTCATTTCCATGAACTTATCCTTTCCTAAAATCTCACCAGGAGCAAGGCTTAAAGTGATTTGTAAAACCGGCTTCGAAAGCCGGGGATTTAACTGCCTTACTTCATTAAATTGTTGTACCAGTTCCTTCTCATTTCCGAAGCATTTATTGTACAATAAAACCTCTGCTCTTTCTTTCATAACCGGCTCCTGATTTTGCTTCTGAATTTTATCATTCAGGCAATAGGCAATACATCCTCTGAATGATTTTCCTGTGGTTACTTTACCGATCATTTCAAATAATTTTTTATTTCACCAGCAAGCTCTTTTAACTGCCTGGATTGCTGTTGCAGTTCGGCTCTTTCAATTGCATTTAATTCATCCATGCTGTTGCGTTTTTTAGCCACCTGGTTGAGGTTGGCAGCCATATGGTTCAGGGTAGCGGAAAGCTGTAAAACTTCTTTTGGAAGCGCTTTTTTATGCATGTCAATTTTTCCGGTCAGTCCCATTTGCCGCAGGTATTCGGAGTTGCTAAGGCCGGTACTTTTGGCTTTTAATTCTATCGTTTTACGTTCCAGTAAAGTGCACATCACCGTTATTTGCTGGTCACGTCTAATAAGCTTTTTGGGTCTGCCTCCTTTGCGGTTACCATATCCTTTCACCTGTTCCATACTTCTTCTATTTCTTTTGTTAGTGAATCCGCCGGGAGGCGGATGAAGGCAGAGACAGCGTTTTGGCCTTGCCAAAACATAGCTGGCTCCGAATACTTACTCCGAATACTTAAAAACGCATCCTTAATCTTCGGTTTTGCTTTGTTCCATGATGCTGGTGAAAAAGAAATTCATTTAAGTCTTTATGATCTTTATAAAGAGCGCTTTTGTCAATATACTTTTGATCCCACGTCAGCGCCTTTTGCGCTGACCTTACTCCTGCATTATCCTGGTCGAGAAACAAATGAATTACCTCATGTTTTTCCATGATGGAGCGACTTTTTTCCAGAAAAGAAAGGGAATTCAACACAAGAAAATTTGTCAGTGCCTGCTCCTGATTCTGATGTAAAACCAGGTAAGAAAGGAAGCTAAAGAAACCTTCAATAACTGTAATTCTTGGCGCACAATTATCAACCAGGGTTACATCTTTTGGCGAACTGCTGCCTTTAAAATATGGAGTCCGAAGCTCATATCCACCAGCATTATTTCTAAAGCCGAGGGCTGTATAAATTTTCCAGTTTAATTCATATCGGACCTCCTTTAAATATACATCAGCAAGCTCTATCGGAATCTTTCTTTGAACCAGGTAATTGCATAGTATGGGTGCCTTAATCGCTGTTGCAGTTAAGAGGTTTATTCGTTTCCTTTCATCCTCATTTTCCTGCTTTGAAACCGGGGAAATTTGTGCGGGTAGAAAGGATGTAGTGCGCAGCTTTTCCAGCATTTCTTTAACTGAACAATTGTGATACAAGATGCCGAAGTCGATAATATTTCCGCCTTTGCCTAAAGCGAAGTCATACCAAACATTCAGCTTCCGGTTTACCTTGAAGGATGGTTCCTTTTCTTCTCTTAAAGGAGATAAATACCAGTAGTCGTTGTTCCTAATCTTCTGTGGATCGAAGCCAAGTTTTTCCAGGTACTCTATTAAGTCAACATGCCTTGCTTCCCTGCAGGAAAGAATACAGTTTTCCATCATTATATCTTTAAAAAGTACAAATAATATGAAATCAAAAAAGTAACTTACTAACCTTACTTTCTTACTTATTGAGGAGCGGTGAAAAGAGAATTATCAACCCGTAATAAGTAAGCAAGTAAGAGATAAGTAACTTCAAGTAAGAGATATCTTACTTATGGAAGTGACGCTCCAGGCGGCTTCCAGCAAATAAGTAAGACAAGTAAGATGATTTTCAACTTTCATCACGGAATTTCAGGTAATAGGCTTTGATAGGGTACTCTTTTCCTCTCTGGTAGCGGTTATCACGCTGAAACCCGAGCATCCTTAAGGCTTTTCCTAACTGGTGATTGGAAATCTTTGCCATTCCGTTTGTCGCTTCCTTAAGGCCTATTTCTATCTCTCCTGTTGTCCGGAACAGGTCATGACTTTCTTTTGTGCCAGGTGAGTAATATTTCATGAGAAGTTCCATCTCCGGGCTCACAAGCGTAAACTGCCGGTTCTCTTCTTCATTTTCCTTTACCTCATCTGCTGTTACATCGCAAGGAAAACCGGATTTATACAGTGCATAAGCCTGGGCCCACACATCATCAATGATTACATCTTTCGAATAGTTCCAATCAATGCCGGTAATTTCAAAGGGTATCCACCGAACGTTACCGGTTGGGTCACTTAAGAACTCCGTCATATTGGTAGATCCAATAAAGCTTGCCCGCCTGGAGAGTTTCTTAGCCTTCCGTTCAAATGGATGCCGTTCTTTTATAAACGAGTTGCTTAATATACTTTTCAGGGCATTAATTTCAACTCTCGTAAATGTGGCCAGCTCATCCAGGTTGATGATAAAGTTTTCAATCAGGGCTATCAGGCTATCCTTGTCAAAAGAGATGTTTTCAGTCATGTAGTTCTTTAATGCCGGAGGACATAGAAATCGGATGAAGGTGGTTTTACCGGAGTTCTGCACTTCATGTACCAGGATAATGGCATTTTTATTAGAGTACTGATCTTCCAGTGCACACTTGATCGTTCTCACCAGCCATTTTTTAAAATGCCTTTCAAACCTGGCAGAATTACGAAGCTTAACGTAACTGCACAGTTTATGTATGTAATCTTCATGGCTGCTTTCCCAGGCAGGCAAACTCTCAAAGTAGAATAGGAAGGGATTGAATCTTTCAACGAAATCTGACTTGAGTAAATAAATGAGTTCGTTCAAATTCATCTTAAAGCCCTCCAATTTTAACTGCCGGTAGATATTAAACTCATTTAGTTCCTCCCACTGGTTATCTAGCCACTTCTTAAACTCGATGCTCCCGGTTATTTCATTTAACCGGAAGTGAAACCGCTCGGATAAATACTTTTCCAGCCTGAGGTGCTCCAGCTTCTTATTCGCTTGTCTCATAATAAGCTTCAATTTCCTGCCGGCAAACAGGTGTATTACCGGCCTGGTTCATTAATCAAATGGGAAAACATTGGACTTTAATTCTTCCGGTATCTTTTTCTATTTACCAGCATAGGATTAGGAGCATCCTTGAGCGGTTTCTTCTTGTTAAATTCATTAACCCACTCTAAGAGCGCCTGTAATTTGATCAGGTAACTTTTACCCACCTCCTCCAAAACCGGAAAAAGAATGAATCATGGTGTTTTGTGTAGTATTGTCTGTGTTGGTATCATGTGAATCATAATGCTTTGTAGCTTCCGAAGTATTTGTATAAGAAAAGGTGCATAGTAATTGGAAAGAGTAATGGCATCATCTTTTCTTCTTCCAAACTTTAGAGTCTCTTTTACCGGTACCGAAACTTTTCGGTTTATAGACAACCATTTTTTTAATTGTCAGTTGTGGGGCAAAGGATGGTCAATGAACTCCGTGGAATCCCTTGTATCAAATGGGAGGATGCACCACCGGCTAAGAACGGTATCTGTACCTCCCGGTTTTTTGGGTACCTGGTTACTGAGATATATCAGCTAAAAGAAGCTATTTCAAACTTTGCAAGTAATGTAGCCATGAAATTAAGAAAGCAAAGCAGTTGTACAAAGCAGTTGCATGTTTTGTCCCATTAAGACAATCTTTCTACTTTCAAGGCTTTCAACTTATCTGTATACTTTATAAAGCTTTTGTCCTGTCTAAACTCAGACAAAAAAGTCTTTAATTTTCCAATGCTATTCCCCGAGTACTGCAAGTAAGCCTTCAAAATTTCCTCGAAACTATATTCCTTTTTAAAATAATTCAGCTGGTAAAAAAATTCTATCATCCCTCCCATAGATCCGTTTAATCCATAAGGATTCTTACCATTATCCAACCTGGGAACCGGGAAAAAAATATTAAATTCAAAACCTGCCTCTTCTGTCTTCCGCATCATAAATTTTAAGGTTTCTTCAGGGCTGCCGTTCATCGGCCTGAGCACTTCCAGAAAAAGGGTAGTACGGGAAGTGCCAGGTATTTCATCCAGTGACTCTTCTGCAGCTTGGTTAATCACCACTGTTTTCGGGAATTCAGCTATTCTTTTTTCAATGGCCCTTAGTATTACTGTTCTGTTCTCATCATCCAGTAAATACATCTGACTAAATTTGGGATCCTTTTTCAGGTTAGCATTTTTCACAAGGCACCACTCCAGTTCCTCGTCCATATTGCCGGATGACGTCTCGCTATATGATGTAAAGTTTTCCTGCAGCAGTTCCAGGCAACGTTGCAGAACAGCAAGTTTTAAGGACTCGACCTTGTCAGTAACTTTTAAAAAAAAGCTTTTGTTGAAGGTCCAGAAAATGTATTTAGCCAGGTCTTCGAAGTAGTTGATGTTCCAGAAAGAATCGTCGGTGATGGGTGTATGGGTGCTCAGGAGTGTAATGCAGTTCCCGGTCCGGATGATCTGCGCCACATAGTGTTCATTGTACCCAAGTTTCCGGTAAAACTTGTTGGTAGTTTTTCCTTCCACCGGAACCTCGCTGAGGTAATAATGATTTGATAAAAGCTTTGTAACGAAGCCCACTTTTCTTCTTCTGTCCATACTTCACGGCTTTACAGGTAAAGATGTGGAAAAATATTTTAATCTAAAAATATTAAAAAACATGTCTCAAATCATGTATCAAATAAAAAAGCACCTACAACTAAATTGTCATAAGTGCTTCATTATCAAGCTCCCCCTTCTGGACTTGAACCAGAGACCCTCTGATTAACAGTCAGATGCTCTAACCAACTGAGCTAAGGAGGAGTATCCTTATTGGGAGCGCAAAAATAAGGAATTTACTTTCTCAACAAAGCCTTTTTTAATTTTTTGTTAGTTTATAAAGTTCTTCAAACATAAGAGACCAGATATCCTTCATCCTCTAATTGTAATTTATTGGAAGAAACTGCGTTATAAACATCGTAACTCCAATTCCTTGATGAAAGTCAATTCAGGCATCATTTATTTTGCTGCTGGCTATCAGCGCCAGTATCTTCACCTGGATGACCTATACATCCGGTTAAAGATTGGATAATGCAACGGACCGGATTAAACATAGTTATAAAACAATCAACCGATATAGAACGCATGGCCCGGCTAAATATACAGTTGGAAATGATACCTTTCATATTGAAGAGGCTGATAGAAAGCTTTAACACCATCAAACCTTTATTTGAAGAGGAAAAAAATCTGATGGCAATTTTGTAACCTGCATGCAAAACCAAGTTACTTATTTCTTTGTGTCTTTGTGGCTATGCATTTTAAGTTGCTACAGCCAGCTCAACAAACCTTCTTCTATTCCAACATAAATTCCATCCTGCCTGTTTTCAACCGGCCAGAGTTTAAGATTGTATCCTTCACCAGTAACATTCCTGCCATTTTCCATACTGAAGCGATACCCATGTACCGGACAAACTATATTTCCTTTAAAGTCTATCCATCCCTTTGACAGGATACCGCCAGCATGAGGGCATTTATAAGCGAAAGCAAAGAATTTACCCAGGTATCTGCCCAACGACATCGTCTTTCCATTAACTTCTACTACTGCGATATTATTAATATTAAAAAGAATTTCCTGCTCACTTTCTGCTACCTTATGCCAGCTATACTTTTTCATTAGATTATTTATCAGGAAATCCGAATGAGACAATAGGCACTATTGAAAGTAAATGTCTTTGTATGGATAGCGGATCTGGTACAGCTCCTTTACTTTACTAAGAACACAATTTCTAAGTTCTTCCATGTTTCTCTTTTCGACAGCTGAAATAAAAACACAGTTACCGTGCGTTTCGCCTTCCCAGCGTTCCTTTAATTCTCTTAATATATCCTCTTTTACTCCGTCTTCAAGCCATGGATCGAAAGTGTTTTTTTCATACAAATCCATCTTATTAAAAACAGTGATAACTGGTTTATCAAAAGCTTTGATATCCTGAAGTGTTTTATTTACAACGCCTAATTGCTCTTCATACTGGGGATGAGAAGTGTCTACTACATGTATCAGAATATCTGCTTCTCTTACTTCATCCAGCGTACTTTTAAAACTTTCCACCAGGTGGTGGGGCAATTTGCGGATGAAGCCTACTGTGTCGCTAAGAAGGAAAGGGGTGTTTTCGAAAACCACTTTGCGCGTTGTAGTATCCAGGGTAGCGAATAATTTATTTTCGGCAAAAACGTCACTCTTGCTTAGCAGGTTCATAATGGTGGATTTGCCAACATTGGTATATCCTACCAAAGCAACGCGTATAAATTCTCCCCTGTCTTTTCGTTGGGTGAAAGATTGTTTGTCTATTTCAGTAAGCCGCTTTCGTAATAAAGAAATTTTATCCTTAACAATACGGCGGTCTGTTTCAATTTCTGTTTCTCCCGGGCCCCTGGTACCGATACCACCCCCCTGGCGTTCCAGGTGTTTCCACATTCCCTTTAATCTTGGAAGCAGGTATTGGTATTGAGCCAGTTCTACCTGTGTTTTAGCCTGGGCGGTTTTAGCACGCCTTGCAAAGATGTCAAGTATCAGGTCTGAACGATCGATAGTAGTTGTTTCCAGAACCTTTTCAATATTACTGATCTGTGATCCGGTGAGTTCATCATCAAAAATAATCAACCCGATATTTCTTTCGGTGATGTAATTTTTTATTTCTTCCAGTTTTCCTTTACCTACAAAGGTCTTACTATCGGCATGAGCGAGTTTTTGAGTAAATCTTTTAACTGCTACAGCTCCTGCTGTTTCCGCCAGGAAGGCTAATTCGTCCAGGTATTCCTTCATCTGTTCATCCGTCTGCTCTTTTAATATCACACCTACTAAAACAGCCCTGACTTCCTGTTGGATATTACTTTTCTTTTCTATCAATTATTAAATTTTGAGCACAAAGGTAGCAGGTTGACAGAATGGATGCAAGAAAAAATGGCTGTCAGCTATCAGCCTTCAGCTATCAGTTATTTACATTCTACTATAACCACGATATTCTTGAGGAAGTAATATTATGATATTAAATGATAAATACATCTTAAAGGACTTACTTTAAGATGTTAATCAATAAATTTTAAAGCCAGCTACCAATAATTTATTTACTCTTTTTAACACTACAGAGTTAAAGCTGATAGCTGATAGCTGAAGGCTGATAGCTAAAATTACAATCCGCTAATTCCAATCCCGACCGTATAGGGATGGATATTGGGGCCGGCGCCTTCTTTAAGGAAGCTGTTAATCTGGTAAACGCCAAACAGGCTGAATACTCCATAACCGATTCTTGCTGTACCTGCAAGGCGGGTGGTGTTAAAAAAACGCTTGGAGTTTTCCTTACGCGTATATGCATTAATTGTACCGCCTGATTTATTCAACAGTGTTTTTCCTTTCGTATGGGCATTGATCATTGTTCCGATTTTTGCACCTAATGCAAATTTCCAGCTATTGCTGTTATGTTCAGGATCAGGAGTAAATCTTAATTCAACAGGAACCTCAGCATATACATTTGACAGCTTGAACTTCTTAAAATAATTAGAATCCGCAACATTTCTAAAATTTAATTTCGTACCCGAACCCGCTACTTCAACGATAGTTTTATTAAAAAAATTACTGCTTCCAGATACGCCAACTCCTAACCCTACGCTGAAACGGGGATCTGTTTTAAAGGGAAAGTCAAGCATGAAGTAAACATTAATGCTATGTGCAAAGCCTTTTGTTTTAATACTATCAGGCTTTCCTGCCCATTTATCATATCCAACCTGTATCATCAGGTGATCGTTAGAACGATTGCCCATGTTAACTTTGCTCCAGTCTTTTTTAACTGCAGTTAGTTTAGGAGATAAGGAGTCGGTTTGAGAAAAAGCAATAACAGAACATCCGATTATAGAGATAAGCAGAAATAGTTTCTTCATGAATTGTTATATGAGTGGCAAATGTATTTTTTACGCGGTTAATGAATAGTTAAATGTCAACTTGTAATTATAATGAACCAATGGGTAGTCAACAAAAGCATACCCGGTTATTTAACCGGACGCAAATATATAAGATAAATCAAACTGTTTAATGCATCTTCCAAATCAGTAGATTACAACTACAATCAGGCTGGCATTAAAACTGCATCTTCCCCCACTAATCAAAACAATAGTCTGTTATTTTGCATCTATTAATTTATTTATGAAAAAAAGTAATAATCCTAACAATCATGATGTTGTGCTGATAGGCGCAGGAATTATGAGCGCCACTCTGGGAATTCTACTTAAACAATTACAACCTGATATAACTATCGAAATTTTTGAAAGGCTTGATGTAGCCGCTGCAGAAAGTTCTGATGCTTGGAATAATGCAGGAACCGGTCATTCTGCCTTTTGCGAATTAAACTATACACCTGAACAGGAAGATGGATCCATAGACATTACTAAAGCTATCAGTATTGCAGAATCCTTTGAAGAATCCCGCCAGCTTTGGGCTTACTTAATACAAAAGCAGCTTATCTCGCTGCCGGAAACTTTTATCAGGAGCATTCCTCATATGAGTTTTGTATGGGGTGAAGATAATGTCCAATACCTTAATAAACGTTTTACTGCTCTTACTGCTTCTCACCTTTTTAAGGGGATGCAGTATTCTGAAGACCCGGCCCAGCTTTCTAACTGGATGCCCCTTGTAATGGAAGGGCGTAATACTTCTAAAAAGCTGGCAGCTACAAGAATGGAAATGGGAACAGATGTAAATTTTGGTTCGCTTACCCGTTCTATATTTAATTACCTGAAAAAACAGCCGGGTGTAACGCTGCATTTTCATCACGAGGTTCACGATCTTACCCAGAAAGATAATGGAAAGTGGGAAATTAAGGTCAGGGATATGTCTACAAAAAAGAACTGGAAGCTGCTGACAGACTTCGTTTTCATAGGGGCGGGCGGTGGTGCTTTTCCGTTGCTTGAAAAATCGGGTATTCCTGAAAGCAAAGGTTTTGGTGGATTCCCGGTTAGCGGACAATGGCTGACATGCAACAATCCCGAAATTATAACAAAACACCAGGCTAAAGTATATGGAAAAGCGGCAGTTGGTTCTCCACCGATGTCGGTTCCCCATCTTGATACCCGGATTATTAATGAAAAAAAAGCCCTGCTCTTTGGTCCTTATGCAGGCTTCTCTACTAAGTTTCTTAAAAACGGCTCCTTTTTGGACTTGCCGCTATCTATCAAGGCTAATAATATTATTCCGATGGTGGCTGCCGGTATTCACAATATCCCGCTAACAAAATACCTGATAAACCAGGTGCGCCAGTCGCCAGAAGACCGGCTGGAAGCGCTGAAAGATTTTGTTCCTACCGCGCAAATGAAAGACTGGGTGCTGGAAACAGCTGGTCAACGTGTTCAGGTAATTAAAAAAGATGAAGAACAAGGAGGCATACTTGAATTCGGAACAGAAATAGTGAACGCCTCTGACGGATCAATTGCTGCATTGCTGGGAGCTTCACCCGGAGCTTCCACCGCAGTTTCAATTATGCTTAACTTATTAAAACTTTGTTTTAAGAACAAGATAAACACACCGGAATGGCAGAACAAGTTAAAAGAAATAATACCATCTTATGGCCAGTCTCTTGCCAGGGATGAAAAACTTTGTGAAGAAACACGAAGTTACACCAGTGAGGTATTGAGCCTGAATGTTCCGCACCCGGCGTTGGTAAGTTAAAATTAAGATGTAAATAATATTCAATGATCAGGAACAACCTGGGAGGTTTTTAGAAACCAGTGAAGCGGATGAGCTTCGCCAGGTTGTTCCACTTTTGAAAAATCAGAACACCTTCATAATAGCTACGGCACCAGTAAGCGTTTACTCTTCCCCCGCATCCTGCAGCACCTTGTCAGATAATTGCTTCTGAGCGCTGGCACCCATTCTTTTAAGCTCTTCCACCCGGTTGATTATATTTCCTTTACCGGTTGAAAGTTGTTTAAATGCAGCATCATAAGCCTGGTGAGCTTCTCCTAATCTTTTACCAACAATTTCAAGGTTATCCATAAAGCCGGAAAATTTATCATACAGGTTACCTGCTTTGTTTGCTATTTCTATGGCATGCTTGTTTTGTTGTTCTACTTTCCACAAATCAGCAATTATTTTTAGCACCGAAAATAAATTAGTAGGACTCACCAACAGTATCTTTTTATCATAAGCATATTTCCATAGTAGCAGGTCTGTTTTAACCGCTTCCAAAAATGCCGGTTCAATGGGTATAAAAAGCAATACATAATCTAAAGCCAATGCATATTTAGGGTAATTCTTCCTGCTCAACCCATCAATGTGGGCACGGATAGACCGGGCATGTTCCGACATCCACTTTTTCTGTGAATCACTTTCAATGCTGACAATATACTGTTCCCATGCCAGCAATGATACTTTTGAATCTATGATTACTTTACGCTGGTCAGGATACATTATGGTAACATCAGGCTGTAACCCTTTACCATTCTCATCTTTAAGAACATTCCCTGCATTGTCCCTGATGAATTCCTGAAGAAAATATTCACGGCCTTTACTAAGTCCGCTGTTTTCAAGGAGGCTTTCCAAAATCATTTCTCCCCAGTTGCCCTGTATTTTATTATTGCCTTTAAGAGCGGTGGTTAAGTTATTAGCTTCTAAACTTACCTGCTGGCTTGCTTCTATCAGTCGCTGTACTTCCTTACCAAGGGAAAAACGTTCTTTGCTTTCTTTATCGTAGGTATCTTCTACTTTTTGTTTAAACTCACCAAGTTGAGTTTTCAGTGGTGTAAGAATAGCATTCAACTTTTCTTCATTCAACTGGGTAAACTTTTCAGTTTTTTCTTCGAGGATGGTCTGGGCTAAATTTTTAAATTCAAATTTAAAATGGTCGCCCAACTGTTCCATATCTTTTTTTTGATGTTGCAATTTTTCTTCCGCCGCCTGGTATTTAGCTTTAAACATTGCTTGCTGCGTTTGAAGTAATTCATTTTCCTTTTGATAACGTTTGGAAAGATGATATTGCTCCTGAAGAAAACTTAGCTGGCTTTCAGCTTTAGCGCATTGTTCAATCAACGATTCCTTTTCTGACTGAAGGTTTTTATGATCCTGTTGTAATATATAAAAAGCCTTTGCTTGTTCCTGAAGCCTTTCATTGATAGTTATAAGCTTATTGCCTGTAACAGCACGATGTATAAACCATACTATAATGCCTGTTAAGAAAATAGATATTATAAAAATTGTAATAATAATATTGGACATAGAGATTTTATTGATTAGGGATGTAAGGGCAATGATGCTTTGAGTGAATGCACCCTATATTATAACGCATTTTTTTCAAGATGAAACATAGACATTTTATCGAAACCTACGCATTGCAAAGATTCGAAGTATCATTGACATTTATTGCTTTAACAATATAAGAAATGACAGGTACAAGGATATAATACCAGTAATCAGTTTTTTTTATACCATTTAGTTTTATGAGGATATAATATATCAAAAGCTGTTTCATATCCTGCATCAGAAATATTTATCAGCTTTCTTCTGCAACTGGTTTTCCTAATCTGGTAAACCAAAAATCCAATGGCTAATGTTGAAGCAATCCCTATAGCAATCTTATAAGTTTTCATTGATTTGTATTATTAACCAATATTAATAATAAAATCAGCCTTTTGGTTCAATTTTACTGTTAAGAAAATACAGTATTGCTATTAGCCGCTAGCTTTCAGCGGTCAGCGGATCAATGTGTAATAAGTTTCCTCCTGATAGCTGATAGCTGACGGCTGATAGCAAAAACAACAATTTAAGGTTGACATTACATTAGATAAAACGTGAGCTAAGCTTAAAGCTTATTTCCGGAGCCAGGCAGCTTTACACTCGTTTCCAGCTTGTTTCTTTTCGGGGAACAGCACTCAATAGCCAGAACATAAAACATACTGCAATAAAAAATAAGGTCATCAGTATAATGGAAAACTTACTAATGGCCATTTTATAAGCCAAACTTACATTTGAATAGGTAACAGCCTGCTGCAGGCTTTTCAACATAGCGATGTTTTCAATTACATCAAACAAGCCAGCCGCAAAAATAAAGTATGAAAAAAAGATTCCTGCCTTTATGAGTATATTATTTTTTGTGAGGGTACACATAAACCGGCAGGCGGTACTGATAGCCAGGCAATAAATTACAATAAAAAAGTAATCAATATAAATGCTTTTTAAAACTTTATCTATTTTACCATCTTGTGTCCACAGACGTACAAGAGAAGCTGCTGTATCTCTAGTTTTCGCCATTTCGTATTGTACAATTTCGCCCGATTGCAAGGGAGCCAGGTAATGTTTCATCCAAAAATAAAATATAACCGCTCCACTTATACATATCCAAAACCTCCATTTTAATTTAGTACCGATGGCAGTATCAGATGGCTCCATGTTAACTTTTTATAGTTTGCACTTTTGGAAATGCATGTTAAAATAAAAAATTTATTTGGTATTACCATCTTCAGAACACTATTTTCAAGATTAGCCGGTTGAATATATCTTAAGCAGCAGTGTTCATATACTTATCGTAATTTGCCGGATATTGTTATCTGTAATCTTAAAGCCTGGTGCTACGTAAAGTTCTACAAAAGTTATTTCAAAAGCCAATAACAAAGTTCGCCATCAGCGTTTCTTCCTCTCCAAAAAAGGAAGTTGTTTTTACATCTCTTTCCCAGCTGATAAAGGATATAGAAAATTTAAAATCGGAAAAAGGAATTGTTATTCCTTTTGATATCAACAACAGTAAATTTATAATTTTTTCTGATCAGCATAAAGGTGCAGCTGATCTTGCAGATGACTTTCTTCCTGCAGCACATACTTACCAGGAAGCATTAAAATTTTATTTTGACAATGAATTTCACTTTATCAATCTGGGAGATTGTGAAGAATTATGGGAAGCCACTCCTAAGATGGTTATTGAAAAAAACAGGTTGATTTTATTTGAGGAAGCTACCTTTCTATTAAAAGAAAGGTATTACAGGATATTTGGAAACCATGACCTGGAATGGAAATATGCACCCCAGCAAAACACTTACCTCAAACCTGTTTTTGGAGAAACTCTGAAAGTATTTGAAGGGGTATTGCTACAAACCATTTATAATAACAAAACATTTTCCATTTTTCTTACACATGGCCACCAGGGCGATATGAAAAGTGATGGGAATGCTTTTAGCAAATGGGTAATAGCAGCTATCTGGACGCCCATTCAACGCTACCTTGAGATACGCCTGGACAGTGTTTCTGATTCGTTCGAGCTGGTAAATAAACATAATATTATTATGTATGACTGGAGCTCAACACAACAGGATATCATATTCATATCCGGCCACACGCATAAACCGGTTTTTGCTTCTTTAGACCATATCGATCGTATAAACAAACAGCTATTAAAAGCCCGGGCCGAAAATAACCAGGTTGCAGTTGCAACGCTAGTAGCGGATTTACAAAAAAGAGAACAGGAATATGCCGGTAAGAAGTTTTTGAAAACTATGGCTCATCCAAGTTATTTTAATACCGGATGTTGCTGCTTTAGTGATGGAGATATAACAGGTATTGAAATCTGTGATGGATTTATCCGATTGGTTAAATGGCATAACAAAGAAGGAGCAGGTAAACGCATAGTGCTGGAAGAATCACCGCTGTTTTATGTTTTTGACAATTTATAAATTCATCAGCGTAGCCATGGCTGATAGCACTTAATGAAATAATTGTTCAGCCTGAAAAATTGACTCTGGTTTGCCTACATCTATAAAGATTGAAGAAGAGTGATCAAAACCTTTAATCTGGTTAGTTTTTGCAAGTTCAAGATAAAGATCCACCATACTGAATTTACCCTTTAAGGAAATTTTTGAAAAAATGGAAGAGTTAATAATATGGATTCCACTGAATGCTTTCCGATGAGTTTTTTCTACGCTTTTGCTGAGCTTTACTTCACTTGTCTTTATATTTTCCCAGCCGCACAGGTTGCTGTTATCATCAAATAAAAAATAGCGCGAGCTTTCTCTGTTGGTAATTGCAAGAGTAGCCAGAGGATTATGCACACAATGGTACTGTATCATTGATGTTATGTTTAAATTAGTAAGCACATCAGTATTTATGAGTACAAAATCGCTATTATCAAAAAACCAGGAAGCTTTATTAAGTCCTCCACCAGTTTCAAGTACTAATGTTGTTTCGTCAGAAATACTGATAATGCTTCCCCAACCTTTATTTATTTCAATGGCTTCCCTGATCTGATCTGCAAAATGGTGCACATTAACGATTACCTCTCTGATTCCAAATTGCTGAAGGTATTCAACATTTCTTTGCAGCAAAGACTTTCCATTCACTACCGCAAGGGCTTTAGGGTGATGGTCCGTCCATGGTTTAAGTCTTGTTCCTAACCCTGCTGCAAGTATCATGGCTTTGGTTGAGGTACGAGGTATGGGGTATGAGGTATGAGGTTTCAAAAAGATATCTATGATTTGTTTAGTGGGTATTACTTGTTGACCTGCAATATTTTAATAATTTATTTTCTAGTCGTGTCAAGCATAAAATGTTGCTTTTGCTATCGGCCGTTAGCAGATTAATGTGTATTAAGTTTCCTGCTGATAGCTGACGGCTGATAGCGAGTACGTCAATTACACTTAACCTTATAGCTTATCCCTCATCATTATTCCGCCTGGCCAACGAACCACTGTTCTTTGTTCTTAAACAAAACATTAAACGTAGTAAGAGATCCGTAAATGCGGGTGATGTATTGCTGCAGGTTTACTTTCTCCTGATCACTTAATTGTTTATGCGCATTAATCTGCTGCTCCATAACACGCAAACGATCCCGGAGCATTACTATCTTATGAAAGAAAATATCTAACGGAATTTCCTTTGGTTTGCGGGAAGCATCTTTTGGTTGCAACAACATAGTCCCGCCTATCCACTGGTCGCCGATTGAAACAATTTCCTGCGTATCATTCCACATGCGCAAAATTTTAAGCAGAGATTTTTCCACTGCTGATGTTGTTTCTATTTCCAGCGTTACATTTTCAGGAATTATCTCTTCCAGCTTGTTATCTGTCTTGTCTATTTCTTTAATACCATGATAAATAAATGATATCAGGTAAGTGGCATATTTAACACCTACGATTACTCCGGGCCCATAACCCGTATGTTGAAGCCGCGTTCCGATGCCTAAAGTAAGTTGATCCATTACAAAGTATTAATATAATAAATTAGGTTTTTGAATCAGGCATTAATAGAGGGCATTCTTTGCTTGTAGCTGATAGCTGAAAGCTGACGGCTGAAAGCAAATTTTAATCATTAATTGCCTGATACACCAGCACTTTAAACAAATCGCTTAGGTTCCCGTAATGAGTCGGATAAATATTCCGGTATAACAAAGCCACCATTTTTTCTTTAGGATCAACCCAGTATGTAGTGGCAAACATACCGCCCCATTCATATACACCCTCAGGAGTAGGTAATACGCCGCTGGCTTTTTCGGTGGTGACTGAAAAGCCTAACCCGAATTTTTTATTACCCTGGTTTAAATCCCCGATCTGGTTCATGGTCATCATACGAACGGTATTGCGTGATAATATTCTTTTGCCATTATATTCACCACCGTTGAGCATCATCTGCAGAAAGATCGCATAATCATAAATGGTTCCTGATAAGCCTCCACCACCGGAGTAGTAAGTTCCTTTTGTGTTAGGATAATCGCTTATAAACTCACCGTTGATTCCACTCTTTGCAGGCATCCTGACAGCTTTACCGGTTACAGAATCTTCTGTATACAATTCAACCAACCTGTCCTGTTTATCTTTAGGAAGATAAAAATAAGTATCCTTCATTCCCAGCGGATCAAATATTCTTTGTTTGAAAAATTCAGCCAGCGATAACCCGGAAACCACTTCAACCAGATAGCCCAGAACATCAACATTCAATCCATAAGTCCATCTTTCTCCTGGTTGATGTACAAGAGGTAATGTGCCTAAGGTTTTGATAATATCACCCAGAACATATTTATCAATACCAATGCCTGAGATTACTCCAGCTTTAGCATATATAGCATTAAATTCTTTAGAGCCTATCTGCGCATAACCAATGCCTGAAGTATGGGTAAGCAGGTCACGAATGGTTATTTCTCTTTTTGCCGGAATGGTGGTATAGCTGGTATCTGAGGGATTAAATTTATCAAGTACTACTGGTTTGCGGAAAGAAGGAATATATTTTGAAACCGGCTCGTCGAGCAAAAATTTACCTTCTTCGTATAGCATCATTACCGCCACACTTGTTATAGCTTTAGTTTGAGAAGCCATGCGAAAGATGCCATCTTTTTTCAATGGGATTTTCTTTACAACATCATTGTATCCGAAAGCCTGGTAATACGCAACTTTTCCATTCCGTATTACAAGTGCCACCGCGCCATTCATCCGTCCGCTATCAACATACTGCTGTAAAATATTGTCTATCCGTTGCACCCTTTCGGAAGACATATGAGCTGCTTCAGCAACACCTGTTTTAAGCGGTGTGAAATTTATAGTGTTGGTTTGAGAAAATGTAAATTGACAAAAGATGAAAAAATAAAACAAACCGGCAAATATTGATTTCATATTTTTATAGATTGTAATTCTAAGATTGTAAGATAGTATAAAACACGGATGTGTAAACTGCCTGTTTTGCTGAAAGCTGATTGCCGATAGTTACTGCGCAGGAAATATTGCCCGGTACTTTAAAAATGCCTGTTTGATGTAGGAATAGAATTCGTATTCACTGCTAACCTGGGTAAACTCATAGGCAGGCCGGTAAATTTTCATAAATTTGTCTAGCTCTGTTCCGGTGAGTGAAGTTATTTTTCTTACCAGTGTTTTACTAAACCGGTGGTCAATAAATTTATCTTCCTCTTCTTCTATTAGCCTGCGCTGAAATCCAAGCATGCTTTTATTTTTTCTGAACCGGAATACATTTATGAGTTGGTCGAGATCCAGTCCAACCCCGGCGCCACCAGATCCCATCGGGCTGGTTGAAATCCCCAATCCAGGTTTTTTATAGTTAAAAGCTTTTGCATAATCTTCCCTGTTTTGAGCAGAATCGAATTTATAACTTGGGGGCATTACACGATATTCAGGTAGAATATTTGTTTGAACGTGGAGAGAAATATCAAAGCCGCCTAAATTAGTCATGGTTTTAACGGCAAATTTTACTGTGGGCTTTCCGAGATAGGAAAAATAGATAGAATCATTTTCATTTACTTCTATAGTGTAATTGCCAAGATCGTTTGTTGCAGTACCCCTGCCTGAAGTACTCATCACACTAACCCCAGACAGGGGACGTGTTTTCGACATATCGTAAACAGACCCTCTAACAGTTACCTGACAAAGGGAATTATTGCCTGCCAGCAACAAACTAAAAATTGCGATCAGGAGTCTAAAGCAGCGAACAGTAAACAAAAATTAATTTTTTCAATTGTAATGATACATTATCTAAACTAATAGTAAGTAGGCAAAAGAATGATTTAACAAATTAAGAATGAAACACAGTAATCAGGTATCAAAGGCAAATTGAAAACCTACTTATAAAACAATCAAATCCGGCTGAGTTCCTTTTCGATAACCTGTGCATAATGACTATATTCCAGTAAATGTACTTTCTGCGCTATAGTTTCAGCCGTATCGTTTTTATCAACCGGAAAGCTAGCCTGAAAAATTATCGGGCCATGATCATATTGGTCATCAACATAATGAATAGTAATGCCAGTTTTAGATTCCCCTGCCTTGATTACGGCTTCATGTACAAAATTTCCATACATTCCTTTTCCGCCATAAGCAGGCAATAGGGCCGGATGAATATTAACCATTCTGTTCTGGTAAGCTCTGATTAAATGAGTGGGTATCTTCCATAAAAAGCCTGCAAGCACAATATAATTTATACCCTGCTTTTGGAAATCATCAACATAAGCATTACCACGAAAAAATTTTTCTTTCTCCAATAACAGGGATGGTATGTTTTCATTCTTTGCAATACTTAAAACGCCAGCTTCAGGCTTATTTGAAACAATCAGAGCGATTCTAATAGTTGGATGCATACGGAAGAAGTCAATAATTTTCTGAGCATTGGTTCCTGTGCCTGAGGCAAAAACAGCAATTTTATGCATTCGCCAAAACTACAGCAGGGCAGTGGTAAAATAAAAACATTCCCGCATTAATGTTTTATATCAAGCAATCTGGCAAACCAGCGGAGGATCTTCTTTTCATAATTCCAGAAAAACCTGAATTGACCGAACGGAATAGCTACGATCAATATTATGAACTGATATCCAAAAATCAATACCAGTAATTTAATGATCCAATACCATGCTGATGAAGCGTTAAGAGTCATCCATGTAGTAATTTGCTTTGTTATAAATGCAGTAGTTGTTCCGGTAATGGCAAAAACACAAAGAATAAGGAACACTTGTGTTCCGCTAACCTTCCATTTTTGTTGCAGCCGCTTAAACATAATTACAAACCTATTTTAATTGTTACAGATATCACGTTATAATTGCTATCAGCTATCAGGCAATCAACACATAATAGGTTTTCTCCTGATAGCTGATAGCTGACGGCTGATAGCAATAACTTATCATAAAAGCTGATGAAATTACGGTAATAAATGAGTGCTATTTTTGAGTATGTGTTATGAATTTATTGTTGACATAAACAAGGCAATATTAAATTGTTATCTATTATAATTCGCTGAAATGCAGGCCCAGCAAAAGAAAAAAAAAATACTCAATGTTGATATTATGTTAAAATCCTGACTTATTTTTGCAACCGGCCTAGGATATTTTTCCATCTGTTAACCGATATCTCAGAGTATATGATTCATTGTAGACCGAATGTTAGAAAGTTATTATCCTGTTTGATTTTTATAACAATTTTCTCCACCCAAAATAATATACTGGCGCAGGATGGTGCAGCATTATTCCGGACCAATTGTGGAAGTTGTCATGCACTAAAAAAAGCTTTGGTAGGTCCGGCCCTGGAAGGTTTTACTGAGAGAGGCCCATGGCCAGACAGAAAGCAATTGTATGCATGGATTCACAATCCAAGTGCTTTTATGGCCAAAGATCCTTATACCCAAGGATTGAAAGCACAATACAATGCGATGATGACTGCGTTTCCAACCTTATCGGATAAGGATATTGACGCAATTACAGATTATGTTGTAAAAGCTTCAAGCGCTCCTAAAACAGATACGGGCGGCAGTGGCGGTGGTGGTACTCAGGATGAAAAAGCACAATCCGAAGATAACTCCTTACTTTTTGGTATCCTTACTTTAATTATGGCTGTGATAGCTCTTATACTATTGCAGGTTAACAGCAATCTTAAAAAATTGTCTGATGATGTAGAAGGCGTTCATGCGGAAGAACCAGTTCCTTTTTACAGGAACAAAGCTTATATCTACTTAATTACTCTTGTTATTTTTGTTATAGGCGGATATTACACTATCCAGGGTGCTATTGGCCTGGGCCGCACGAAGAATTACCAGCCTGTTCAACCTATTTATTACTCTCACAAAGTACATGCAGGCAAGAACCAGATTAGTTGTTTGTACTGTCATGGCGGAGCCCAGGAGGGAAAGCACGCAAATATCCCCTCTGTAATTACTTGTATGAACTGCCATATGAACATAAGTGAATATAGCGGCAGTGCAGGAAAATTATATGCAGAAGATGGTACGGAAATTAACGGAACTGCAGAGATAAAAAAATTATACCAATATGCAGGCTGGGATGGCAGAAGTTATTCCAAACCTGGTAAGCCGGTGGAATGGGTAAGAATTCACAACTTACCTGATCATGTATATTTTAACCACTCTCAACATGTAACTGCCGGAAAAGTACAATGCCAAACCTGTCATGGTCCTATCACTGAAATGGATGAGGCATACCAGTTTGCTGATCTAAGCATGGGATGGTGCGTAAACTGTCATCGCGAAACCAAGGTTCAGTTTACCAGTAATAAATTTTATAGTATTTACGAGAAGTTTCATGAAGATCTAAAAAAGAACCCCTCAGATAGTGTCACAGTAGAAAAGATCGGAGGAACAGAATGCCAGAAATGCCATTACTAATCAGTAGGCTGTTTGCAATACCTGACTGAAAGGCTTTATTATTAAATCAATGCGGCTGTTGGTTATTAAATACCAACTAACACCTGTTAACTAATAACTATGGACCAAAAAAAATACTGGCAAAGTTTCGGTGAGTTTACCAACTCAGATGAGCATAAGAAGAATGGGGAAGAAGAATTTAAATCAGATTTGCCATTGGAAGATCTCGATGGAAAAGGATTGTTAGAGGAAGCAACTCCACGCAGGGATTTTCTAAAATATCTTGGCTTCAGCACTGCAGCAGCTATGGCAGTAGCCAGCTGCGAGATGCCAGTAAGAAAATCAATACCTTACCTGAACAAACCTCAGGATTTATTACCGGGTGAAGCTAATTATTATGCTACCACTTATGTTTCCGGTGGAGATGTTGTGCCGGTAATAGCAAAGGTAAGAGATGGAAGGCCAATTAAGCTGGAGGGTAATTCCATGTCTTCCATTACAAAGGGCGGCACATCCGCTCGTGTACAGGCTTCGGTGCTTGATTTATATGATACTGCACGTTTGCGGTTTCCATTAGCCGATGGAAAAGAAGTAAGCACTTTCGACGCTTTTGATAAAATGGTTTCTGGTGCTATTGCGAGCACCGCCGGTACTCCCCTTGTTCTATTAACAGGCACAGTTAACTCCCCCAGCGCTAAGCAAATTATTACCGAATTTTTGGCTAAGTTTCCGGGAAGCCGTCATGTTCAATACGACGCTATTTCATATAGCGGCTTACTATTAGCAAATGAAACCTCTTATGGGAGCAGGTCAATACCTTCTTATAGATTTGACGAGGCCAAAGTAGTGGTAAGTCTTGGTGCAGATTTTCTTGGAACCTGGTTAAGCCCGATAGAATTCCAGCGGGATTATAGCAGGACCAGAAAGATTCAGGAAAAGAATGCCACCATGAGTAAGCATTACCAGTTCGAAAGTATGATGAGTTTGACGGGAGCAAGTGCTGACGAACGTTTTACACATAAGCCATCTGAAACGGGAAGTGTGGCTGTCGCTTTGCTTAATGCAATAAATGGGCAGCCGGCAGGAAGTTTAAGCAACGAAAAATTAATTAAGGGGATCCAGAAAGTAGCTAAAGATTTAGTTGCCAATAGAGGTAAAGGACTGGTTATTTGCGGTGTAAATAATTTACATATTCAGGTGATTGTAAATGCAATCAACGAGGCTATCGGAGCCGAAGGCACTACTATTAACCGGTCTAAACCCTTTTTAACAAAGCAGGGAATAGATAGTGAAATGGGGGTATTGGTCAGTGATATGAACGCGGGTAAAGTAGGGACATTATTAGTATATGATGCCAATCCGGCTTATGATTATTACAATGCCGAGACTTTTAAAACAGGACTTAAGAAAGTAAAAGTCTCCGTGTCATTTAATGAAAGGGTTTGTGAAACTACTGAACTATGTAAATATGTAATTCCTTCACATCATTACCTGGAAAGCTGGGGCGATGCAGAACTAAAGCCAGGTTACTTCAGTTTAATGCAGCCTACTATTGCGCCTTTGTTTAAAACAAGACAGTTCCAGGATTCACTGTTGAAATGGAGTGGCAATACTTCCACTTATGATGCTTACTTTAAGCAATACTGGATGGGTAAACTGGGCAGTCTTGAGGCTTATGATAAAGCCTTGCAGGATGGAGTTATTGAACCTGCAACAACTGGCGCTACTTCCTCTACATCGGGGTCTTTCAATAGTGCCGGTACAGCCTCGGCAATTACAGCAGTGTCAGCAATAAAAAAGGGTGGTGATCTTGAATTAATCCTTTATCAGAATGTTGCCATGGGTGACGGTAAACAATCGAACAACCCCTGGCTGTTGGAGCTGCCCGATCCTATTACCAAAGCTACATGGGATAATTTTGTTATGGTATCCCCGGCACTTGGAAAAAAGTTATTCGACATTGATATTAACCAACGCAGGCAAGCGGATAATTATGAGGTACGCCCCGAAAAGCCAGAAGTAAAAATTACGGTAGGAGGCAAACAGTTTATTTTGCCTGCCCTTATTGTTCCCGGCATGAATAACCAGACGGTTGCAATTGCTGTAGGGTATGGAAGAAAAAGCGCGAGCGGAAAAGAAGAGGATACCCGCAAGAACATTGGGAGAGCCGCTGCTGGTGTAGGGCAGAACGTTTTCGGCCTTGTAAATTTTAATGGTGCTACTACGGATTTTGTTGTGGGTGCTGTTAATGTTACAGCAACTGGCGAAAAGTACCGGATGGCTATCACGCAATCACATTATTCCTATGAAGGCCGTCATGAGGTAGTGAAAGAAAAGACGTTGGGGGAATTTAAGAAACATCCTGCTGAAATACTGGAAGAAAGAGCAGAAGAATTAAAACCATGGGGTGGTTTAGAAAATTTTGATAAAGAGGGTACGCTGTATCCGGGAAGTATGTTATCTCGTCCGGGTATCAAATGGGGTATGTCTATTGACCTGAATAGCTGTTTTGGTTGTGGTGCCTGTGTGGTGGCATGTCATGCTGAAAATAATGTTCCGGTAGTTGGTAAGCATGAAGTAATGCGTGGCCATGAAATGCACTGGTTAAGAATTGACCGTTATTTTAGCGGAAATCCTGAAGATCCTGAAAGCATCCAGACAATTTTCCAACCTATGCTTTGTCAGCATTGCGAGAACGCGCCATGTGAAAACGTTTGTCCGGTTGCAGCTACCAATCACAGTAGCGAAGGCATCAACCAGATGATTTATAATCGTTGTATCGGTACCAGGTATTGCGCTAACAACTGTCCATATAAAGTACGCCGTTTTAACTGGGCTGATTATACAGGAGCGGATAGTTTTCCTAATAACCAGGATCAAAACATAATAGGCAAGCTGGATGAGGCGGTTTTTATGATGAATGATGACCTTACCAGGATGGTATTGAATCCTGATGTAACAGTACGCAGCCGTGGTGTAATTGAAAAATGTTCTTTCTGTGTTCAGCGGTTGCAGCAAGGAAAGCTTAATGCTAAAAAATTAAACCGCGTTCTTGAAGATGATGATGCTAAAACAGCTTGTCAACAGGCATGTCCGGCCAATGCCATAGAATTTGGTAATGTAAATAATAAACAAAGCGCTATCAGCCAGTTAAGGACAAATAATCCTGACCGCACATTCTATGTATTAGAGCCCTTACATACTTTGCCAAGTATTAATTACCTGGTTAAAGTTAGGAATACAGATATTCTGACAATGGATGAAGGGCAACATAACAGGTACCCGGAGCAAAAAAGCACAACAAATGAAAAGACTCATTCATAGGATCGTATAGAATTGATATTATTTTATTATAGGATAGTAGATAAAAGCTTAATGTAGTATGGCATCAATAAGGTATGAATCGCAAACCAGAGAAGCATTAGTGATTGGTGATAAAAATTATCACCAGATTACTGAAGATATTATACGCCCCATTGAAGCAAAACCAAGCCGGTTATGGTGGACGGGCTTTTTGATAGCTGTAGGGTTACTTCTTTTTGGAGTGGTATCGGTAACCATGGAAATTATATATGGTATAGGTCAGTGGAACCTTAATAAAACAATCGGCTGGGGTTGGGATATTACCAACTTTGTATGGTGGGTGGGTATTGGTCATGCTGGTACCCTGATCTCTGCAATCCTCCTTTTGTTCAGGCAAGGCTGGAGAACAGGTGTTAACCGTGCTGCAGAAGCAATGACTATTTTTGCCGTAATGTGCGCCGGGCAATTTCCTATCTTTCATATGGGTCGTGTATGGCTGGCATTCTTTATACTGCCTTACCCTAATACCCGTGGCCCGGTATGGGTGAATTTTAACTCCCCGCTTCTTTGGGATGTATTTGCGATATCAACTTACTTTACTGTTTCATTACTATTCTGGTATAGCGGTTTATTACCTGACCTTGCCACTGTTCGTGATCGTGCCAAACTAAAATGGAGAAAATTTATGTATGGTCTGTTATCGTTCGGTTGGTCTGGCAGTACCAAACATTGGCAGCGGCATGAGAGTTTATCCCTGGTACTTGCAGGGTTAAGTACTCCGCTTGTATTATCAGTTCATACAATTGTATCATTTGACTTCGCCACTTCAGTAATTCCAGGATGGCATACTACTATATTTCCGCCTTACTTTGTTGCCGGTGCCGTGTTCTCGGGTTTTGCCATGGTGCAAACCTTGTTATTGGTAACCCGTAAGGTATTAAGATTGGAAGATTATATTACTGTAAATCATATTGATGTGATGAATAAGGTAATTCTCTTAACGGGTTCTATCGTAGGTGTTGCTTACCTGACCGAACTGTTTATGGCCTGGTACGGGCAGAATGGTTACGAGTGGTATGCATTCAGCCAGAACAGGGCTAATCCTTTTACTCCATATGGCTGGAGTTATTGGATTATGATGGGCTGTAATGTACTCTCTCCGCAGATCTTCTGGTTCCGTAAAATGAGGCGAAACATTGCGCTTACCTTTTTTATGTCAATCCTTATTAATATAGGAATGTGGTTCGAACGTTTTGTAATCGTAGTAACCTCTGTTTACCGGGATTACCTTCCCAGCAGTTGGGCTACCTATTACTCACCGACTATTTGGGAAGTGGGTTTTTTCCTTGGAACCTTTGGACTATTTTTTACTTGTTTTTTCCTTTTTGCCAAATTTTTCCCTGTAATTGCAGTAGCTGAAATCAAGCATATCCTGAAGAAATCCGGTGAAAACTATAAAGAGAAAATGGATGGAATAGAAGCAGAGAAAGCGGAAGTTTTTTACGCAGAAACAAACAGCGCCCATCATTAATAATAACAAAAGAATCTTACAATATGAGTGTAAAAAAATTTATAGTGGGATGTTTTGATGATGAAGATGTTCTATTTCCCGCAGTAAAAAAAGTGCGCAAGGCTGGTTATAAGATCCATGATATCTATACACCAATGCCTATTCATGGACTGGATACTGCAATAGGTCTTCGTGATACAAGCCTGCACACTGCTGGTTTTATCTATGGAATTTCAGGAACTATAACAGCACTTGCCTGTATGACATGGGTTTTTACACAGGACTGGCCTTTGAATATCGGAGGTAAACCACACTTTGCTCTTCCGGCGTGGATACCGATTACCTTCGAGCTAACAGTGTTATTTTCCGCTGTAGGTATGGTACTTACTTTTTGCTATATCTGCCAGATGGCGCCATTCGTTAAAAAGCACCATTTTCATTTGCGATCAACTGACGACCTGTTTGTAATGGTAATAGAATGTACTGCAAAAACCAACGACGCAGAAGTGACTGGTTTCTTAAATAGTATTGGTTCGATAGAAACCAATATCCAGGAAGCTGAAACAGGCTGGTGGCTTGGAAGATATGATAAAGAAAGTAAGCCATTTGAGAAACGGGGAATAGTAACAGTTTAAATTGAACGAACTTAATAACCACTGATGAAGAAGTTATCCGTCATATCTTTTGTTTTAATCACAGTTTTTGTTACCGTAAGCTGTAGTGATATAAAACGTACACGTGGAAGGGAATACATGCCTGATATGGCGTATAGCAGGGCTTATGAAACCTATGCGCCACATGAAAGATTGCAGGAACAAGGTGTAAATTACACAGCCTTACCAGTTGCCGGTACTATTAAAAGAGGTGAAGCATTTCCTTTTTCTATTCCGAAAGATAAGGACGGAGATAGTGTTAATTATGTAGCTTCCAGACAGGTTGTAAATCCATTACCTGCATTGGATTCAGTTCAGCTAAAGGAAGCGGAAAGAATATATCTCATTAATTGCGGAATTTGCCATGGACCAAAATTAGATGGTAATGGTCCATTATATAATAATGGTAACGGACCTTATAGTGCTGCTCCAAAGAACCTGGTCGGCCCTGAAGTTACTGCAATGCCTGAGGGTCAGATATTTTATTCTGTTACTTACGGAAAAGGCCAGATGGGTCCATATGGGCCGCAATTATCAACAAGTCAACGTTGGAGAATTGTTCATTATGTTAAAGCAAAACAGCAAGAAGCTAAAAGTAGTGGTGGTACTGGTGGCGCTTCAGGAAGCGGGTCAGATTCAACAAGCACAAAAAATGCCGCATCGGGTGCTACTAAAGCAACAAAATAAGTTCGTTAATCTATTGATATAAATTAATCAGAATGGCTTTAAAAGAACAATATCAATTTAGCAGCAGGTACAAAACCTGGTCCCTTTCTTTGTTGGGCGTTGGCATATTATCTATATTGATTGGATATTATGTTTATGGAACCGGTGATGAACATGCGCAGGCCAGATTCTGGTCAATGATGTTACAGAATAGTGTGTATTTTTTGCTGGTGGTAAATGCTGCCATGTTTTTTATATGTGCTACTACACTTGCAATGGGAGGCTGGCAATTGAGTTTCAGAAGGGTATCGGAAGCTATTTCTGTTGCTGTTATTCCTTTAGGAATTATTGCTTTTATAATTCTTATGACGCTGGTATTTGGTAATCAGCATCATATTTACCATTGGTTAACACCAAAAGGAGATAAAATTCTTGAAGGTAAGAGCGGGTTCTTAAACCCTACTTTTTTTACGATTTGGACAGTATTAAGTATCGGTTTATGGATAATACTTGGTTTAAAAATGAGGAAGATATCAAGAGAGCTTGATGAAAATCCAATTCAATCGGTTGAAGAAGGAAAAAAGTATGTATTTAAAACTACAGTATGGGCCGCCGCGTATCTTTTTTGGTTTGCCCTAACAGTTGCTTCTACTACACCATGGTTATGGTTAATGAGTATTGATGCTCATTGGTTTTCTACTATGTACAGCTGGTATACTTTCGCAAGTACTTTTGTAGCCGGCCTTGCATTAATAACACTTTTTGTAATCTATTTAAAGAACAAAGGTTACCTGGAACTTGTTAATGAAGAACACCTTCATGACCTTGGCAAGTTTATGTTTGCATTTTCTATCTTTTGGACATACTTGTGGTTTTCACAGTTTATGCTGATATGGTATGCTAATATCCCGGAAGAAACTGTTTACTTCAAGCCACGCCTGCAAGGTGCCTACAGGGGAATATTCTGGTTAAACCTGATCATTAATTTTCTGGCACCGTTATTAATCCTGATGAAGAGAAATTCAAAACGCAATTATGCTACGCTGACCTTTATATCTATTTTCATTTTATTTGGTCACTGGCTTGATTTTTACCAAATGGTTTTTCCAGGCCCCGTTGGTAATCATTTAGAATTAAGTATACTGGATTTTGGTGTGGCATTAGGTTTTATAGGCCTGATCATGTTTGTTACCGGCCAACAACTTGGCAAACATTCCATGTACGTAAAAAACCATCCTTTCTTTAAGGAAACGATTATACATCATACTTAACAGAACATTAAACAAAAGGCATATAGCAAAAAATTATTTAGAAACTTTGCATTAAATATTTGAAAGACCATGTCAACCATTTTTTTGATAGCGATCCTCTTGTTAGGCTTTCTGGTTACTTTTCAGATTGCAAAAGCAAGTGAGTATGTAGGCATATTAAAGGGTGAGAAAAAAACTTTTGAACAGAATAATCGGATCAATGGCTTCTTAATGATAGTGTTCATGGTATTAGGATTGATAGGTGTATACTGGTGTAATGAACTTTTTAGGGGAAGGATACTGGATTTTCCTGCTTCACAACATGGTGTGAAGATCGATAAGATGTTATACATTACTATAGCTTTAACCGGTGTGGTGTTCCTTATAACCCAGGTTTTGTTATTTTGGTTTGCATTCAGGTATCAATATTCAGAGAAAAGAAAAGCGTTTTATTTTCCTCATAATAACAAATTGGAAGTTATCTGGACTGTTGTTCCTACGCTGGCTTTAACTGTGCTGGTAGGCTTTGGATTATATTACTGGTACCAGATCACAGGTGATGCCCCAAAAGAATCACTGGTGGTTGAAATTACGGGTAAGCAGTTTGGATGGATATACCGGTATCCGGGAAAGGACGGTATTTTTGGGAAAAAGTATTACAAAGATATTAATGAAGAGAAGGGTAATGCGCTGGGTTTAATTTGGGATGATAAAGCTTCTCAGGATGATATAGTTTTTCAGGGAAGTGAAATGTACGCGGTGGTTAACAAACCTATTAAGCTTATTATCAATTCCAGGGATGTTGTGCATGATGTTGGCTTGGCTCATTTTCGTTTAAAGATGGATGCTGTTCCGGGAACTCCTACTACAATGTGGTTTACGCCTTTATTTACTACTGAAGAAATGAGGGTTAAGACAGGTAAGCCTGAATTTGAATATGAAATATCATGCGACCAAATGTGTGGTAAGGGCCATTATAGTATGAGGGGAGTAATTAGAGTAGTAAGTGCTGATGAATTTCTGTTATGGAGGGTTAAACAGGTGCCTGCATATACACAGTTATCACAAGGAGCTAATCCTACTGGAACTCCTGGAAAAGATTCAGCTGGCGTAAAAGCTACAGCAGCTTTACCTGCATTGGAACAAACGAGAATAGCTGCGGAAACAAACTAAAATTCAATATAACAATAAGAAAGACTGGTAATTAAAAGATATAATATGAGTAACGATACTGAATTGCATTTACAACCGGAAGTTGCTACACGTGAGGTTAATCACGATGAAGAGCATCATGTTCATCATAAGGAAACATTTATAACCAAATATGTTTTTAGCCAGGATCATAAGATGATTTGTAAACAATTCCTTATCACAGGAATGATCTGGGCGGTAATAGGAGGTTCATTTTCTGTTTTGTTCCGCTTACAACTGGCCTACCCTGATCAGACTTTTCCATTTTTGGAAGATCTCCTGGGACATTGGGCAAAAGGTGGAAGAATAGTGCCGGAATTCTATTATGCCTTAGTGACTATGCATGGAACCGTACTTGTTTTCTTTGTACTTACAGGTGGTTTGAGCGGTACATTCGCTAATTTTTTAATACCGTTACAAATTGGGGCCAGGGACATGGCTTCGCCATTTATGAATATGTTGTCTTATTGGTTCTTCTGGTCGGCAAGTGTGGTGATGATATCTTCATTATTTATTCAGACAGGACCCGCAAGCGGTGGATGGACATCTTATCCGCCTTTGAGTGCTTTAGGTAGTGCTTCTGATGGGTCAAAAGCAGGAATGGATTATTGGATAATTAGTATGGCTTTATTTGTTGTATCCTCCTTATTGGGAGGCCTGAATTATATTTCAACTATTCTTAATATGCGTACCAAGGGTATGAGTATGACAAGAATACCGTTGACAATCTGGGCTTTATTTTTCACAGCTATCTTAGGAGTGCTATCTTTCCCGGTTTTGCTTTCAGGATTTATCCTGTTGTTGTTTGACCGTCATGCCGGAACAAGTTTCTATCTATCCGATATTTATATTGCTAATACCAACACTGCTTTACCTAATGAAGGTGGAAGCGCTATTTTATACCAGCATTTATTCTGGTTTCTTGGTCACCCGGAAGTGTACATTATTATATTACCTGCAATGGGAATAGTGTCGGAAGTTATGAGTGTAAATGCCAGAAAGCCAATATTTGGTTATATGGCAATGATCGGTTCTTTATTTGCTATTACAATACTTGCATTTTTAGTATGGGCACATCATATGTTTGTAACCGGGCTTAATCCATTCCTTGGGTCTGTGTTTGTACTGCTGACCCTTTTGATAGCTGTCCCATCCGCTATAAAAGTATTTAATTGGCTTACAACGTTATGGCGGGGCAATATTCGTTTTACTCCCGGAATGTTGTTTTCTATAGGCTTTGTTAGCATGTTTATTTCCGGAGGTTTAACAGGAATATTTTTAGGCAATTCTACATTGGATATACACCTTCACGATACTTATTTTGTAGTGGCTCACTTTCATATAGTAATGGGAGTATCAGCATTTTTTGGAATGTTTGCCGGAGTATATCATTGGTTTCCTAAAATGTATGGCAGATATTTGAACAATACTATGGCTTATATACATTTTTGGATAACATTAATAGGTGCTTACCTTATCTTCTGGCCTATGCACTATGAAGGACTTGCAGGTATGCCACGCAGGTATTACGATTTTAGCCCATGGATATCTTTTAATAATTTCGGGGGATTAAACAGGTTCATATCTATCGTTTCAATGATAGTATTTGCTGTGCAGTTACTGTTTTTATTTAATTTCTTCTATTCAATTTTCAAGGGAAGAAAGGTGAAAACCCAAAATCCCTGGGGGTCTACAACATTAGAATGGACAACCCCTATTCGTCCCGGACATGGTAACTGGGTTGGCGAAATTCCGGAAGTGCATCGTTGGGCATACGATTACGGTAAAGATGGAAGGGAATTTGTGCCTCAAACAGAAGAAGTGGGAGTAAATGAGGTTAAACATTAATTAAAGGTACCAGTTCAGGGAGTACATACAGGTTTCTTAAAAGATAAAATGCCCTGACAAATATCAGGGCATTTTGCTCTTGAATATGTTTTAAAATCTATAGATAACTTAACATCACTACATGAGTGAATTTCATCAAATAAAAGCTAATCCTTATATATTGAAGCAGCAGGGCAATGTGATGAATTCAAGCTCTTTTACAATTGCCAGCAAACTTCGTGATTATATGATGTTGGTTAAGTTTAGTTTGAGTTTTATGGTAGTTTTTTCAGCTGTGATCAGCTACCTTATGGTTCCGGATATTGTCGAGTTTAATGTAAAAATGATTTTATTACTTTTTACCGGTGGGTTTTTAGTAACAGGAAGTGCTAATACGATTAACCAGATAACTGAAAAGGATACCGATGCTATGATGAAGCGGACTGCAAAACGTCCAATAGCTTCAGGAAGAATGAGTACAATGGAAGGATGGGCTTTTGCCGTGATAACTGGAACTATCGGAATAGTGATACTCTGGTATTTTTTTAATGGAATATCTGCTGCTTTGGCCGCTTTTAGTTTGTTTTTGTATGCTTTTATTTATACGCCATTAAAAAAGGTTAACTCTATTTCGGTTTTAGTAGGGGCAATTCCCGGAGCACTTCCCTGTTTAATTGGATGGGCAGCAGGCAATGATGGACTTAGTGCAGGCGCATGGGTTTTATTTGCTATTCAATTTTTTTGGCAGTTTCCTCATTTTTGGGCTATCGCCTGGATCGCACACAAAGACTATACAAATGCAGGATTTAAGTTGTTACCATCAGTACAGGGTCCAACAAAATATTCTGCTATACAGTCGATAATATATTCATTGTTTCTGGTGCCTGTTGGGATATTGCCCTATTTCTTTGGTATGAGTGAATTTCCAAGCGTATGGATATTATTAGTTGTAAACTTATTTATGGTGTATCAAAGTATAAGGCTTTATAAGGAAATGGAAGTAAGGGCGGCAAGAAGGGTTATGTTTAGCAGTTATATTTATCTACCCATCGTTTTACTAGCTTTACTGGCTTTTAAAGTACATAATTAAAATGAACAATTTAATAATTTATCAATCAGTCCTGATGGATAAAATTTTTAAGTATAACTAAAAATAAAAAGATATAAGTGTTATGGATATTGTTATGAATACAGATTCACAAAGAAAAAAAATACATCCGCATAAATTTACTTTATGGGTTGCAATAGGAAGTATTATTATGATGTTCGCGGGTTTAACAAGTGCTTATATTGTTAAAAGTAATCAACCAAAATGGCTTACGTTTGAAATGCCACGTATTTTTTGGTATTCAACCGCAATTATTTTATTAAGCAGCTTGACTATGCAAATGGCTTTAAAAGAATTTAAGGATCGAAGAATAAATAAATACCGTAACCTGATTACAGCAACCCTTGTTCTAGGAATATTATTTATATTGATGCAATGCCTGGGGTTTTCTCAAATATGGACTACCGGTGTTACCTTATCAGGATCGGGAGCAGCACCCTTTATGTACGTAATTTTTGGACTTCACGGTCTGCATATTGCAGGAGGAATAATTGCTTTATTGATAATGTTTCTTCAGGGACTAAGCACGCGAAGAAGGAGTTATAATCCGGTACCTGTAGAAGTGATAAGTACCTATTGGCATTTTGTAGATTTACTTTGGATATATTTATTTGTTTTCTTTATGTTTATACAATAAACGGTTGAAGTTTTTAATAAAAAAAGAAACAATTTAGCGCTAGTCAATTAAATTTGTGAACTACTTAAACAGACAACATGGCAACAGCAGTACCAGTAGAACAAAAGTGGTGGAGTGGCGGAAGAAGTCCTTTTAATATTGAGTATGGCAAATTGATGATGTGGTATTTTTTAATGAGTGATGCCTTTACGTTCGGAGCCTTCTTAATATCATATGGAACAATTAGGTTTTCAAGCAATGATTGGCCTAGTCCAAATGATGTGTTTTCTTCTTTTCCTTTAATGGGGCATGCTCACTTACCCCTCGTATTTGTTAGTTTAATGACCTTTATCCTGATCATGAGTTCGGTAACTATGGTATTAGCGGTAGCCTCAGGTCATAGTAATGACAGGGCCGGAGTTATAAAATGGATGATATGGACAATAATCGGAGGTATAGCTTTTTTAAGCTGTCAGGCATGGGAATGGACGCATTTATATCGTGAAGGTGCCTGGTGGGGAAGCAATCCATTTTTAAATTTTGGCGGATCAAAAGCTTCAACCAATTTCACTAATTTCTTTTTCACTATTACAGGTTTTCATGGTTTCCATGTTTTTTCAGGTGTTATCATAAATATTATAATGCTGATAATGACCTACAAAGGTGTTTTTGATAAACGGGGGCATTACAATATGATTGAAAAAGCTGGTTTATACTGGCATTTTGTAGATTTGGTATGGGTTTTTGTATTTACCTGCTTTTACCTGTTTTAAAAGAAGATTTATAATATTAGATATATGGAAAACGCACACACAGTAGTACATAATAAACATGCAGAGCCTTCATTTTCTACTAAAGCTATCTGGAGAACATTCTGGATACTACTAGTAATTACCTGCATAGAATTAACCATTGGAATGTTTATAGCACCACATTTTCATAACCTGAAAATAATGTTTAATGTACTGTATATATTCCTAACACTTTTAAAAGCATTTTATATAGTAGCAGAATTCATGCACCTGCGTCATGAACTCAGGAATTTGTTGGTAACGATTTTAGTGCCATTGTTTTTATTTCTTTGGTTTATTGGGGCTTTTTTATGGGATGGCAATTCCTATAAAAATCTAAGAAATGATTACGATCCTTATAAAAAGGAGCAAAGCCAGATAAAAGTTCAAAAGCATGAAACTGAGGGTAAAAAACCTGGAGAGATTGAATGAAGATTTTAAAAGGTTTAAGCTATGGCTGTACATAATGTAACCATCGTCTTTTGACGATGGTTTTTAATTCTTGTAAAAAGAATTCCTGCGGAAAACGAAATGTAATTATGAACAAGAAAGCGTTGTTAGCATTGTGTATTGCTATCCTTTTACCCCTGGTAAGTTACCTGGTGGTTAAGCATTATAGTGACGATGCTGTAATTATGCCATTGAGATATTATGCAGATTCTATTACTACCAAAATTACAGATGGTAAGGAAACAACGGATACGGCATGGCATAAGGTTGAGAATATTTCGCTTATTAATCAGTTAGGCCGCCAGGTATCTTTAAGCGATTTAAAAGATAAAGTAATAGTGGCAGATTTCTTCTTTACAAAATGTCCTTCAATATGTCCTACGTTAACCCGGAATATGAAGAAACTTCAGGATGCTTTAAAAATTAAAGATGAGTTAAGAGGAATAGATTCATCATTTATCCAGTTCATATCCTTTACTGTAGATCCGGAAAGAGATTCCGCTAAAGTGCTTAAAAAATACGCTGACAAATTTGGTGTTAATCCGGATATATGGTGGATGCTTACTGGTTCTAAAAAGACGATTTATGATTTCGCTATTAATGAATTGAAGCTGGGTTTAACAGATGGAGGAACAGTTGATTCCAACTTTATCCACACGTCGAAATTTATATTGCTGGATAAAGACAGGGTTGTAAGAGGTTATTATGATGGGCTAGATAGCCTGGCTTTAAATAAATTAGCCGGAGACCTGATATTTATTATGCTTGAAAAAGATAAAAAGAAAAAAAGGGATCTATTTAGAAAATAAAACACTATGATAAAAACTGCCGGCATCGGGAAAACATTTGTTTCCAGTGACCTGACAAATACTAATATTCATCCGGAACTTCCTCCCTCCGTTAAAAAGAACGATTCAAAAGCTGCCTGGATGATTGGCATCTTTTCATTTGTGGTGTTTTCAGCAATTGTAATGCTGGGCAAAATTAAATTAAGTGTAGATCTCGGGTTTGACACACGTTTGTTTGCTAAGGCTAATGCAGTTATTAATTCAATGGTATTTGTTTTGTTAATTGCAGGATTGCTGGCAGTGAAAAAAGGTAAATTCCTGTTGCATAAACGTATTATGTTTACCGCTTTATTTCTTTCAATAATATTCCTTGTTTCATATATATGTCACCATTTATTCACCGGCGATACTAAATTCGGTGGTCAGGGAATTATACGTTACATATATTTTATTATCCTGGTCACGCATATTTTTTTGGCGGCCATTATACTTCCCTTTATATTATTTACGGCTTACCGCGCTTTAATTAGTGAATGGCCACGTCATACAAAACTAGCAAGAATCACCTGGCCTATATGGTTATATGTTTCTGTTACCGGGCCAATTGTTTATTTAATGATCAGCCCTTACTATACCTAACCATTTCCTTTGTGTGTAGGCCAACAGAGTTATATAACTTTTATAAATAAAAACTGCTCTTTAATGTACCGGTTGAAGTACTCTCCGTGTGAAGTAGCATTCATTAAGCCGGTATAATTTGAATGGGGTACATTAAGGTATTGATATATTTCACCACTGTTAAATTTTAGTTCAAGGGTCTTATGGTCCCTGTCGTAGCCTGCAGAATGTAATGTTGAAGATTTTAAATAGTTCCGGTGCATCTCGATAAATTTAACTTCAATCAGTATTGATGACGGGGTGTTCAAATGCATTATGTTTTACAGTATTCAACATTCTATTGAGTTAAGCTGTGAATTTAAACTTACATTTTTGATGGCATATTTTTCTTATCTTGAATATAAATATCATACCATCCAATTAACAGCATATGAAAACAAGAAGAAACTTTCTAAAAACAGCCTCTCTTACATTGGGTGCCAGCGGATTGATTCCATTTATGAATACCGCTTCTCCATTATCTTCTTATAATAAAAAAGAAGTAAACAAAACCCTTCAAATGGGTATGGCTGGTTTTACTTTTGCTCAATTTAGTATTGATCAGACTATCTCAATGATGAACAGAGTGGGAGTTACTAACCTATCATTGAAAGAATTTCATTTACCTATGAATGCTACACAGGAACAAGCTACGGAAGTAGTAGGGAAATTTAAAGCCGGAGGAATTAATATTTATGCTGTAGGCGTAATTTATATGAAAGATAAATCGGAAGTAGATCGTGCCTTTGACTATGCTAAAAAGGTAGGTGTTAACCTTATAATCGGTGTTCCTGAATATGAACTGTTACCATACACAGAAGAAAAAGTGAAGGCTACGGGAACAACTATGGCTATACATAACCATGGTCCTGAAGATAAACGATATCCTGGTCCTAAAGATGTGTTTGACAGGATAAAAAATATGGATCCAAAAATGGGTTTATGCCTGGATATTGGCCACGCAACCCGCGCAGGTGCTGATCCTGCAAAAGCAGTTACTGATTACAAATCACGCATGTTTGATCTTCATATCAAAGATGTTTCAAAAGCTGAAAAGGATGGTAAAGCAATTGAGCTGGGTAGAGGCGTAATTGATTTTTCTGCATTAGTAAAAGCACTGCACAAGATAAACTATCAGGGAAAGTGCAGTATTGAATTTGAAAAAGATATGAAGGACTCTTTGCCGGGAATTGCAGAATCAGTTGGATTTTTCCGCGGAGTTGTAAAGTATACTTAAAGATATTTGTCTTATTTATTCCTGAGTTATTCGATTATCAGTTAGGCTTAGTTTGCAGTTTCAGTTCATGCACATCATAAATGCAGATTGTTTTAACATGTAACGGGACAAAATATTTTTGAATAATTCCACAAATTTTGTTCCTGCTGCGATTAAGATATACTTCATTTTTTTCAAGCAAACCGCGGCTATCAGCATACATTTTTTTCTGGAATTCATTATAAGCCGCTTCATTTTCAAACCGGAACCATCCTTTTTTATTGGCGGCTTCTGGGTGCATTTCAAATTGTCGCAGTTAAGCGGCAGCCTTTGAAGTTGCTTTTGTGAGTTCAATGATTTTGTTCCAATCATTATTTTTTCTTACCACTCTTAAATTAAGCATATGCTGCGCTCCTTTC
>JAABUS010000950.1_pt1 | contig 68526 bp, 12 predicted proteins | sample 5560161 | NCBI WGS metagenome assembly JAABUS01 (sample SAMN10711885, study PRJNA513376) | rock metagenome | isolation source: Antarctica rocks | place: Antarctica: Victoria Land, Trio Nunatak nord | collected 2016-01-04
AAGAGAATATTAAACGTAAATTAAACGAAGCCGGGAATATAACCTACCGTTAAAAACTTTATAAATACTTTCGCGAGATATTCTATAAAGTTAAAAACGGCGATACGTTCGATAGCGAGGAGGAATATTATATATTTAAAATACTCGAATCGTTACTCTTAGAGGATATCCTTACGAAGGATATCGTTATTATTACTATAACTCTTATTAATTCGGGTTATATAATCCTAAAAAAGAATTTTAAAGGCGATTATATTATTATTTAAAAAGCTAGTAAAGCCGATAACGGGGAGCTCTTCGTTACTTTAATATAATATAAAATTACTATATACTTATTAAGAGACGATAAATAACTATTATTTAAAGAGTAAAATATAAAATATAATCCTTTCACTAAATAGATAAATAAAAGTATATATAAATATTAGATAATCCTAGGCTACCCTAAATACGACTTAACGAAATAATACTAAACTATTATAAATATTATTAATATTATCTCTAGAATTTGGTATAAAAGCTTTATTACCTTTATAGTAGATCTAACTAGTCGCCTTAATATCGTTATAACTACCGAAGTATATAAGGACTTATTTAATATCCCTATAAACTTTATTTAAATTAATATTAACGGATAATATCGTAAAGTAGGTTTTTTTTAATCCGGTTAAAATAAGCGGGAGTTATAATTTATTATAAAACTCTACTAGTATTATATCTAAAGAGGAATTAAAATTAAAGATATTTTTATCCTCGTAGGTTATTTTATATAAATTAATCTTATAAGACAAGCGCTAGCGTTTACTATAGGATTAGAAAATATAAATACCGGAACTATTAATAATTATTAAAGCGAAGAGAAGTTTATAATAATTCTTTATATAATAGGATCCGAGAAACTAGGCTTTATATTCTTTAGTCCCCGTCTTTTTACCGGGGTTTCCCATATAGGCGACGCCTTAACGATTATTATAAATTAAATAGGGATTTAATTATACGAGAAGAAGCGTAAGCGATTTTACTACGATTATCTACGAAGACTTCTAATAGAAATAAATACCTACGTTAAATACGAAGAGGAGCTCCTAGTATTTAATTTTATTAAATATAACTATAATTTAAACTCGGACGATAACTTTTAAGATAAGGATCTATATATAGTAAATTAATCGGAGGAAGATCTTAATAATATTATATATATAAAAGAAGGAACTAGAAATATTAAAGGATTCGATAATAATTAGGATATTATAGAAGTTTATAATATTTAGGACCCGATTACTTCGGGATCTAGCGTTAATATAAAGAATCTAACGACTCCTATTATCGACGATACGTATAGTTAAGGAAGAGGCCGTAGTATAGGATACATAATAACCTTTAATATCGGTAACGGTAATATATATAATTAAGGATCTAGTAAGAATATAAAACTAAATATTATATTAAGCCTAAAGCTACTTAATTTACTATATTAAATATAAGTAGAGGTAGAAAGTTTAATAAACCTTCGGGGGTTTAAAGAACTAACGAGTACCTATTATTATAGGATAAAATTATAAATTAATAGATCCTATAATTTATTAAAAACTTCTCTATTAACCTCTTTATAAAAGAGTAATCGTAATATATAAAACGCCCTTAATAGTTTATCTACTTTAATTAGGTACGAGCTATTTATATAAAAAACATTAGAACTATAATAGGAATATTATATATACCGCGTTATTTCGGAATAATACCCCTTATATATAGCCTAGAAAATAATACGTTATATTTACTTTTCTTTAATAAATAGTAGAGCGGTCTAATCTCACCTTCTCTTCTATTTTAATGAATTTATTAACTACGAATAATACCCTAACTATAGAACGCACTATATATAATTAATAAATTATTATATATATATAATCGACTACTCTTCCTACTAGCCTCTATACGTAAAGAGTACGGTAGTTATAATTATTAAACGAAGAGATCGAACCGAGTAAAGTAAATATAAATACCGACCGCGAGCGATCCTTATATATAAATATTATTTTTAATTAATTATAAACCTTATTACTAGAACCTACGGTTATTATTAAGAGATATAATTAAACTATAATTACGACTTTACTTATAAAGTTATAAGTAATATATTAAAACTAGAAATTACGTTATTTAATTTATATTATTAAGGTTAAGGCTATAATATCTTTACGTAAATACGAAGACTATAATAATAACGAATTTAACCCTACTTTTAAAAATTTGATAAAGCTTTATTTAAAGATTACTACGGAGGGTAAGGACTAGAAACTAATAAAAGAAGAAATTAAAATATAATTAACGTCGAACTCCTTAACGGACTTTAAATAATATATAATTAAGATTATTAAAGACGAGTTTATTACTACTTTAATTTTAAAATACGAAGATAATACTCTAAAACTTTTTAATAGTTTAAATAACGACGGTATTTAGAGTACCCTTATTATTTTAATATAACGTATCGCCTATAATACGAGATAATAACTAAAAGATACTAGCGAAAGGTCGTTACGTAAATTAAATTAATTATAATAACCTTTTTTATCTCCTAGCGAGGTATTAGACTAAACGCGGATAAAAGATATTATATTATTACCCGTTATATTAAAGCGGTAGACGAATTACGCGGCCGTATAAAGATTTAATCTACTAGACGTTAATTTTAAAATAAGGTATAATAATTTAATAATTAGGTTTACTCTCGCGGATATCGCTAAATTAATCGACCCTCCGTTAAATTTAGAAAAAATAATATTAAATATAATACTATTAATATTTATTAAATATTTAAGCGAAGATTTAGGGCTAAATACTTCGTTATTATTAGAAATCTAGTTTAAGTATTAAGAAAATAGATTTCTAATTAAATTATTAAAGGATTACTAACTCCGCGGAGTAATTAAAGAAGTTATCGATAACGAGAATAATAACCCTATATTTAAACTTATATTAATAAACTAGAGATTAATTTAATAACTCCTTTTATCTTTAATAAAGATAGTAAAGTTTTAAAGTAAATAAACCCTTATTCCGTTTCTCGATATTATTCACGGCGTACGGTTAATATCGGGTAGTAGAAATAATAATAAAAGATAATTCCAAAGACGAGATCCGTAGCCTAAGGCGAGGAAAACGTAAATATAAAATAAATATCGTAAATAAAGACGGTAAATAAAAGGGACTATTAAATAGACTATTAACAGATATTAATTAAATAATAAATTTATAAAGCGAGTTCGATAAACGTCGAGAGTAGAAACGACCGAAAAGTAATTATCCTAATATACCGTATATATTCCGGACTATTAAGAATAATAGTACCCGTCCTAATATATACTTTAGGTTCTCGATTAGGGAAAATTAACCTATTAATCCTAATATATACTTTAATTCGGTTTTACGCGACGTTTCTCTTATTAAAATCTTTAACGATTTAATTAATCCTAAGACGAGTATAAATAATAAAACGATACGGTCTTTATAAACCCTTACTAATAGATAAAAATAACGGCGATCGAAGTACGAAGAATAACGGAACCCTTATAACGCGCGATAATAAAAGAGTTAGTTAAATTATAATAAATAATTAGCCCCTAATAGATATAATATAATTAATAATAATAACTCGACCGATCCCGCCTACGGTAAATAATTTATTTAAATAATTATAGAAAGATTTTACGGATACTAAAACCGCGTATAACGAGAAAACGGCTAAACGCGTAGCTACTAACTAAACGTTTAAACTAGTATTTATCCCGGAGTAAAATAAAGTAGAAGATATTCCGATTAAGAAAGAAGAAGATATTAAGAAATCCCTAAAAAAAAAGGCGAAGGATAAATAAATTAATAACTAGGTTTAAATACTAAAGTTTATAAATCGGGTTAAGTTATCGAATATATAACCTATTAAAGTAACGGAATATAAATACCGGAATAATAAAAGATAGGAGGATTACTACCTTCTTTTTAGGCTAGATAATATTAAAGATTATAAAACCGGAAAAAAGATTTATATAAAAGAAATAATAATAAGTTTTATCTTATTCTAGATACTCGGTATATTTATTTTATTCGAAATAAAGGTCTTCTAAAACGGGGGATACCTCGTAGATACTATAGAGTTTAGAAAAGTAATACGACTAACCTCTATTAAATTTAGAACTAATAATTAACGAGGGGTTTAAATTTTATAAGCTCTCGGCGTAGTCTATTTAAATTATTTACTCGTATTAAGCCGTAAAGACGTAAAGAAAGTTAGGAAGGAAAAGAGATATAACCTATATCTCGCGGAGGGAATAACGAAAGATTTTTAATTACCCGAGGTATATTACCCGTCTAGGAACCCCTAAGGGATCTAATATATATATATCGATTCTAGTATATTTAAAAAACTTATACCGAGTTACGGCCCTAATCTTTTCCTTCCTCCTACGGGTTTATTATCCTATTAACTAGATTTAATAAATACGTAGATAAAATAAAAAAATAAAACTTTTAAATAAGTATAATAATAAACCTACGGCGATTTTAAATTAAAAGCCTATATCGTAAAAATAAATATATTAAATCGCGACCTCTTAATAAGATAAAATAAGTTCTTTATTTTAACGAAAATTATAATTTCTTAAAAGTACTTTATTTTATATCTTTAATCTCGCTTCTTAACTAGGTCGATAAGGTTTTAATAGATAAAATTCCCGCGGTAAAAAAGAGGGGTAATAAAGTTAGGATATAAAAATAATAATATTAATAAGATATAGAATAGAGTAGGATCGTAGTAAACGAAGTATATACCGAGAATAACGAGACTATAGGGACGATTACTAAGATTCGGAAAATTAATAATATAATACTAGGTTAGAAACCTCGAAAGATTTTAATTAACGGGACTCCGTTTAAATTATTATTAAAGACGATAATAAATTAAATAAATACGTTTATAAATAGTAAATAAACTACGTTATTTTTTAAAAAAAATTACCCTCGCTTAAATAAAGCGTATAAATACCTGAAATATTATATAAAAAATAAATTTATTAAAATTAGTAAAAGGTATAAGAGTCGTATCCGGAGTATATATAATAATAATAATATTAATAACGAGTACGAGTAGTATAAGAAGACTATAATTATTATTATTCGAATACTTTAGGTACGACGTATACTAGACTCTACTTTTTTCGGGGAACCGCTAGTTAAATTTAAATTTAACTATTATTTCGACTACCTTTTAAGTTACCCGTAACGGTACGAACCGTTATTAAAACGTTACTTTAAGGAAATAAATTAAGGAGTTCGGTAAATTTATTATAATATTATACTCGCCTTTACGAGTTATAAGAAGAATATTATATTAAAGATTACGATATATTTATAGCTCGCGGCCGTATATTATATTAGAATTCTATTATTATTCCCTAAATTAACTCTTTATAAAGATACGAAGGACCTTAAATTAACGGGTAATAAATTAAAAAATAATAATTAATATAGGTTAAAGAAAGGGAAGCTTTATAAACTAGAGTAAAAAAACTTAACCTTCGAAAAAAGTATTAATTAAATCGCCGGAGTAAATAATTATCTTAAAATACGAGTACTAGATATTCTTAGAAATAAAATATAAGGAATCGATACGAAGATAATTATTATAGCTATATTCTTTATTTTAGTTTTTATTATTTATTAGGTAAATATTTTTAACGGAATTCTATATTATAACGTAGGCCTTATCCTACGCTAGGAATATCGTATTAATAATTATATAGGCGATCCGCTTAATATAGAAAAAACCTATCACCTTAATTTATAAAGGTATATTTAAATTAAAATAAATTAAAATCGTTAAATATTTTTAGAAGGGTAAAGATAATATGAAAAATACGTCCTCGAAACCCGTATTTTAATTTCTAGTAGGATCTACCGTACTTTTAAATATAAAGTAGATATTTACGGCCTTTAAATATATCGTTATCTTTAACTCTAAATAACTAGTAAACGTTAAGGACTAGGCTATATACCGTATTAATCGAATCGGTTAAGACCGCGCGATATATACGATTAAGTTCGTGAATATAATTTCTAAAATAAATATAGTTATTTATAATAAGTAAGGGGCTTAATAACGGATATATTAAATAATAGAAGGCCCTATAAAGGAGTCGGAGAGCTATAAACTCCGCGAAGTCTTAGAGGAGTATATTTATAATAACGAAGGCGAGTAGGATAAATATAATTAATTATAAAAAAATAAATAACTTATTATTATAAAGGTATAACGAGAGGATAACGATATTTATAAGAAGAGATATTAAGAGGGTAGACTAGCGGTATTAATATTTAGAAAGGGTTCGATAATATAGGGGAGATAGAATAATCGTAAATTCTATAAATCTAGAAAGATCTAAATATACTAAAATAATCTAATAATTCTATATTTAACGGTTACGGTCTTATTATCAATTCGGAGATATTAAAAATTAATATTTATATTCTCGAGCTACCTAAGGCACTCTTTATATAAAATTCTATAATTAAATTTACCTTTTCTAGTCGTTAGGATTTATATAAAAAGATATTTCTCCTCCCTAATATTTAGTCGTTAAAGTTTGAAGGTATTTATATCTTAAAGTTAGATAAAGATTATCGAGCGCTTATAATTAATAAATAGGTAGATAACTTTAAGAGAAACTTTATAAAGCTCTATCGTAAATATAATAAAAAAGTCGAGAATATTAACCCTCCCGTTATTAACGGCTATATTAATAATACCGAGGTTATTAATACGATATTTATAGCCGCTGGAAACTAATCGAAGTCGCGTCCCTAAATACTTTTAGTTATTCTTAATAATAAAAGCGCCGATATTTATAATCGGATTAAATATAACTACGATATCCGTTTCGGAGTTATATCGTAATATATCTAGGCGAGTAATATTATTAAAAACGCCCTTTAATACTACTTTAATATATTTATAAAATTTAATTATAAGTTTAAGGGTACTACCTCTATAATTAAATCGAAGATTAAATACTTCGAGGAGCCTACGATAATTATCGGTATTAATATCTTTTATACGGTACCCGGCCTAAAGTAAACTTCTATAGTTACTATAATTATCTTTATCGATCGGACTATCTTTTATTATATTATTACGGTCGAGATAAACGGCTCCCGTATTAAGATAATTACCTCTAATAATATTAACTTTATATTTCGTCCTTTAGTAGATTAATAGTAAAAGAATATTAACGGGGGTAGTTTACTTAAATACGTTTACTACTTCCGTAACGGTGTTTCTAAAGGTTAATTTAATCTATTTTTAAAATATAAAGTTATTAATATAAAGCGCTTATTTACGGATTTAGGCTAGAATTATCCTAGTAATAAAATTAAATTTACTATTATAGTTACCGAGAAGTATTATTATATTCGCTTCTTCTCTTTTATAGGTCTTATAATTAATAAAAATAGTAATCCTATACCTAGTATAATTATTAATTGTAATATTATTTACCTCTTCGAGAATAATATTTATCTCTACTCGTATATAGTTATCTAGGGCACTACTCGACCTATTTATTATTATATATTAATAAATAAGGTTAATATTCTACTAGATCGATTCTAGGTAATACTCTACGAGTATTATTATTAATACTAGTATATAATTACTCCCGTATCTCTTTATAAATTTAATCCTAAATTTATAAAAATATATTAAACTAATAGAAGATAGTCCCCGTAGTATATTATACTTATTTAGTAACTAAGTATAGTAAGGTTTATATCGATATAGCTACCGCCGAAAGGGCTACGCTTTAAAAGGAGCGACGGAAACTAAATAGAGAGGCGTAATCCTATTTTAATAAAATAAAATTATAGATTAAATAACCTAAACTCTAGCTAGTCGAGTCTTAGGACTAGATAAATTTTAATATATAATATATTTAAATTTATAAAGTTATATAAGAACGTTTATTAAATATTATAAATAATAAATACGTTTAATAAATACGATAGATTAATAATTTAGTATACGATACTTATATAAATACACGAGTAAATACGCGATTAATATTACTATATATTATATCTAACTTATAATTTAAACTATATAAATTAGATAATTAAATAAATTATTTACGGGTTTAAGCTAGTTTAATACGTAATTTACTAATAAATAGTAATAAGACGTTTAATAAACCTGCTCGGAGCTATAGATAACGGAATATACGGGTATTATACTTAGAAAAAGCTTATACGGTCTCCCGCTTTACCGATGTAGTAATAAGGTATATATATACGTATATATAACTATATATAAAGGTATATATAAGCTACATAGGAGTAGTAATAAAATATATATATATATATATATATAAACTATATAGGAGTAGTATTAGGGTATATATACACGTATATATAAACTATATAAAAGTAGTAATAGGGTATATATACACGTATATATAAACTATATATAGGGGCAGTAATAGAGTATATATATATATATATACAAACTATATATAGGGGCAGTAATAGGGTATATATATATATATATATATATAACTATATATAGTAACCTTATAGGGAGAGTAGGGAGAAAAAAAATAATAAGAAATCTCTTTCCTTCCCTAGATTAAAGAAAGGAATTACTTTAAATTTATCTCTTTCCTTTCCTACCCCTTCCTTTAGGGAAGGGAAGGGAAGAGAAAGTAATCCCTACTCTATTCTATAATATAAATAGGATTAATATATCGGAGCTTCGGGTAATAAATTAAAATTCCGGGTAAATTACTTTTAATAAATAATACTAATTATTAATAGATTTAATAAATTTAATAACTCGGTAAATTATTAATAATATAAATATTAGACGAATAACTTTATTATATACCCTATTATATAGTCTATAATATACGTAATAGTATACCCTATTATATAGTCTATAGTATACGTAATAGTATACGCAGTTTACGTATACTATTAAATAGTATACGAATAATATATATAAAGATATTTTGAATAGTATACGATATATACTCCTCGTAGTAGTTTTTAAAACATTAGACGAAAGCCCCCTATAGTATATACTATAGTATACACTATAGTATACGATATACTATAGTATATTATAATATTTATATACGCGCTTTCTTTAAATATACCTAGGTAACGCCCCTATAAAAACTTTTATTAAAGTTTATTATTTCGGGCCCGATAAGTCGCTAGCGTTAATAGTTATTATTAAGAGTCGCTACTATTAATAGTAATAATTATAAAATTAAATTTTTTAAACCTTATAATAGGGTTAAATTACTATTAATATATTAATAATATATATAAATTATTAAAATTATAGATTAAAATTAATTTAGAGTTATTAATAAAATACTACCTAGACTCTTAATTTATCAAATTTACTAATAAGACGCTAGTAGTTTTATCCGTAATTTAAAACTACTAGTAAAGTCCTATTAATAATTATTACTAAAAAAAATTACTAATAAAATACTACTAGCTCTATCCGCGCGGGCGGTAACTCGGGTTTTAATAAATTTTTTTGAGATTTATCGATATAATATATACTCGGTTTAATTATTTTTTATACGAAATTTATTTTTACTATAACTCTAGATATTAGAATAATTATTTAATAATTATAGAATAATCTAAGAGTATTTATTAGAATAATTAAATAATTTTAAGATTTATATTAAGAAATCGAGGCCTCTAGTTACCGAAGTTATATAATATTTTCGAATAATTCTTAACTTTATTAATAAATTTGAAAAAACAATTTTATTTAATCGCTAAATAATTTATATATAATACGTATTTTGTAGTCTTAATAAACCTTAGCGCCAAGATTCTAAAATTAAAATTAAAATCTATATAAAAGAGTTAAATTTAGTTTTTAAAATAGTTTTATAATTTTATAAAATAGTATTAATAAAAATTTAATTAAAAATTCGGAGTCTAGACTAAAATAAAATTTAAATAGATATTTAGATTCTTAAAAAAGAAATTTAATCTAGATACTATTAAAGATTAAAGTTGAAAAAAAGTATTTAATTATTATTTAATTATTATTTAATAAGTATATAATATATTTAGAATATAAATTATAAATAAATATATATTTCTAGTATTTTACGTATTTTCGGTATAAAATACGTAGAAATCGGGGTTTTCGAAGTTACCGATATTTTATATACTTTACTTTACACTATATATTACTAGCGCGATATATTTATATTATAAAATATAAATATAATTCAGGGTCTAGAAGGAGTTATCTCTAAATTATTTAAATTATTAAATTATCTACTAGTAAGATTAAAGCCCGTAGCTCCTCGAAAGAGCGCCCTAGAATATATCTTCGGGGTATATAACCGAGATCTTCTAGGGACCGGTTTTAGCGTATAAATAACGAGTTTTAAAATACTCTTTCGGGGGTCTCCGGGCTTCAGCTCTAGTAGTAAACGGTTAAATAATTTAGATAATTCAGGGGTAACCCCTTCTATATTCTAAATTAAGAAGTTACTATCGCCAAGTCTTAGCTCTTAGCAGGCTTGGCAACATTAGCCTCCTAATTTAACAGGGTGAGGCCAGGGAAGATTTCTGATATCTTGGCAACATTAGCGCTCTAATTCCAGCACAAACATGCGATTGCTTGGAAATACAAAAAATTTCAAAAAAATTTCGATCAAGGAAGAGGCAATGCGGCCTTCGCCCGCCCGGAGTCCCTTTGCTCCTGCTTGTGAGATGTCTATAGGTTGAACTTAGGGTTTAAATCATAGTCGACGACTCATGCCTCGCAAATTCTGCTTCATTCATTGCTAGCTACACATTGGGATACCGGTTCCGGATATATCGCGACCTGGTCACCTCGGCTTGGAGAGGGGACGGTCCCAGAACTTGGCACAGAGCGCCGCAAGAGACGTTCATTGTCCACAAGTACCGTGGGTAATTGTAAGACCAAATTTACTATACTATTACTCTGCCATTGTCTAACGGCGGCTTCATGACTATTTCCTGGAAAGACATGTTCAACTCCAGTCGCTCCCTTTCAGCCTACAACCCTCCGCGCCGAGTTTAATCTATACTTCCGTTGTATTATCCCTCTAAAGTCTTTTATGAGCAAAATATGCGCCCTCGTCCTCTTGCAGCCCATCGATTTTCATCAGTCTGAAAGATGTATCGAGCCTGCAATGTCAATTTGAACATTTCTGATCAAATTTGAAGTCTGGGCCAAGCATACGATGACCGGAAGCCTACTCCGTAGCGCAGCTGGGCCGCTTGCTGCAGACAGGTTCTCTTCGTAGCACAACACCCTAGCTGTATTGGTTTGTCTTCTTTCCCGAAAGTCGGGAATGTTCCCAGTTTCGTGTCCTCGCTTTGTCTCTGGTGTTTTCTTGCTTGAACCCTGCTCCGCGAAGTACTAGACGCCCCGCCTGGAATCTTCCTTGCTTATCATGGATTCTGTTCGTGATATCCATCTGAACTAAAAGTATGGGAAATTGCTACGCTTCGGACACCGAATACGCAGACTTTTCCCTTGGGTCTTGTTCTTTTGAAGTAAAACATGGTCTGCACGATCTATCATCCTACTCGATAGTATTCGCCTATCAATCTCCCTTCAGTTCAGGGCTGGCCACCGCGCCTGCAACGGCGAAAAACATCCCCTATCTCAAAACTTACAACTTGATACCATCCTTACTGAGAGCCTACGAGGTATTGCTTCGTGCTTCGCCTTCGCTGAACCAGGATGCCCGGAATGGTGGCCAGAGAGATGGCGATCTATCAACCAGACTGGGTTGAATATTATGTCGAAGAGACGGCATGTTAGGATGGGACACCGCCTTCCTTCTCTCCCGACCTATCCAAGGTCACAGCCGACAATCCAGATTGCCACCAAAGATAAATACCACACTATCCCTTCCACTGGTGGTAACAGCGTTGGTTTAGCTTGGCGGCGGGAGTCAGCCCTATAACGAAACCTCTACCAGTGGAAGGGATACCGATCAGCCGGATCCCGATTGATTACCCCAAGGACACCAGTTCTATACTCGTTCCTCGTGCAGTCAGACAACATCTGCCTCTGAATTGAGGGCTATCGGCACGAAGGTGCTAGTGTTGGTATCGAGGACCTCCAGACTTTGGTCTTGGAGTAGCCGAGAAGTGGCCCGAAATCAGTGTGCGAATTCGCGCCCAGCTGCCTCTGGTCGGTCTTTTGAGCGTGCGCGTAATGGAGTATCCTCCAAGGCGTAGCAGTGGTAACGGACGTGAAGCTTTCGAACACGCAGAGAGCGTAGGGAAATCCACGCGCAATCAGATCGCGTACCGCTATGGTCAAGCTCATAGATGGCGTCTTGGCAAAGTTCTGCTGATTGTTGGAATTGAAAGGGGGCAAGGCGGGAGGGACAGGGTTAGACCTACCTTGGGACGTGTGAAGAAGGGGCCGGGCGGTGACTAGTGGGCAAGTTGGGGGCAAGCGAGGTGCCAATGCAGTTGGGCGAATGGGAGAGATGAAGATAGTTGGTGGGGGATAGTGGCCTCTCTGAGGTCAGGCATCACGTCTACCTCGCACGATTGCGAAGCAAGGACATGGTACTTCTGCGACCGATGGTAGTTATAAGTTGTAGCATTGAGCCTCTTCCTCTCTTCATGGGGTCATAGAGCAAAGCAAAAGATGTGATTTTGTCCGCCTCGGCAGAGGTGGGGTCAGCTCGATACGGCGAGGAAAAGAGGGTGGGGGTCCCAGGCGGTGCGGGAGGTATAAGGGTCCAGAGGGTGAGAACCTAAAAGGGTGGGGAAGGGTGGGGTTCTAGGCGGTGTGGAGGTAGTAAAAGGGTGGGCTTCCTAGGTCTGTGGTTGGTGTCTTATGTGGGATACTCCCAAGGTATTCCGTACTCGTAGGTAAGAGCAAGAGACCCGAGTAAGGTATATAAGGTAGAGCATTAGCGCGACTTGCTAAAGCCACAGGCCAAGGGCGAAGAATTAGGCGAAGTAGATCGACACGGGAATCGCCTGACTTTTCTCGCAACTCGTGCCAGGGATCTTCAGGGCTTAATCTTGGCCCTCGCCCTTTTGGGGTAAGTGCGGTAAAGGAATGCCAGGCCTCGGCACGTTCGGCCTTTTTTGACCTGTACTTTAGAACTAAGGTACTTTAAGCCTTTCTTAAGTTTTCTCGGATCGCACGTGTTGACACTGACCGCTGAAATACAGTACGGAACACAAGTGTCGTTTCAAGACTCTCTTATCGAACTCTCCCCCTCCCCATCTTTCGCCGCATTAGCCTGTCATGCTACAAAGTACTTCTACTACATTGTCTTCTCCCGTTGTTTTGTAGACGGTTGGAGGTACATCCCCAATGCACGTTCGTGAAGGAATGGACCTCAGCTTCCTTCGTCTTACATCATGACGTCCTGAGAAGCTGCATGCAAGACTAGTGGCTAATTACACTGGCTTGCAAAATCGTGTAAGAATGGAGACCTGAGAAACCGTACATCCAACGCGCGTTCTCGCATTTGATATTGAAATGCATTGTAGAGGGAGGAGGGAGGCTGGATGCCGAGAGACTTATACCACAATCTTGAGACTTTATGGAAAGATCGCGATTCTACCTCTAGATGCTCCGTTAACTTTACTTTTCCACGTATATTAATTTCGTAGACACACCCTTCCCTGCGGACACGTAGCTGGTGCGGGTAAAACAGTCTGAGCTACTTTAGGCTCTTGAAGTATGATCCTGGACGCTGACAGCGCGAAGGATGCAACTGATTAAAAGATAGAGGATCATGTTTGGCTTGGCGGAGCAACCTCCGAACCAGACACGCCTCGGCTCGTTTCCAAGACCAATGAAATCTGCACTAGGGAGGAAGGGAGGAAGGGAACCACCGCTCCCTTTTACTGTCACATTGGACCCTGGATTAGTCTGTAATCGGCACAGGTCCAGATCATCCACTGCCTACCCTTCTCGAGGGTCCAACGGGCAACGGGCAACGGGCAACGGGCAACGGGCATCGGGCAACGGGCAACGGTCTCGTTCTCGTCTATCTTCGCTTGGTGCCTTAACCTGCATGATTGTATTATCATTGCTGCATAATGCGACCTTGTGTTGGAGGAATCGCCTATATTGCGCTCCATCGACCATCGACGACTTCAATCAGACACTTCTAGCCCTGCCTTGTTCCTCGTAAAGTAGGAACGTGGCATGATGATTTGCGAAGCATCTATGTTGCATTGTTGGTACGGAGTATACTTCGCGATGTAAAGGCTTACAGGATCAACCATGGATTTGAGTTTGGCCACGTGCAACGAAGGCTGCGTGGATCACTGCCTTACCTCGGGCATCATCCCGGGACATCAGTTGCTGCCGAGTCGATCGTAGCTCGAAATTAGAATCGAGGGTTGCCGTGGCATGCTCGCTCATGCAAATCATTGGTGATCCTTCGTCACAGATGTAACCCAATGAATTTACGGCACCGCTTCTCACTTCAGGCCTCCAAGTAGCACATCCCTCAGCCTTGCTTGGATCCGACTTGATATCCCCCTGGGCTTTGACTCTGTGCATGAACAACGCGTCCCCACATACAATTGCGTCAAGCAGCCCGCACCTTTTCAGATTGACTGCATAACCTCAATTGACCATTGGCTTTGATTGACGGTGGGAGAAGAGCAAATGAGTTCTACATCTCGAATCCGGAGGTGGTGGACAGGCGAAGAGGACCAAACACTTCGATTGGAAGCAGACTTTCAGCGTAAGCTTTGACTTGCAAATCTCAAGTTCAGGACTAATGTCGAGGTCCTTTCAGTGAGCCAAGGAAGCCTCAATGATTGGAACCGCATAGCAGCAAAGCTTCCTGGGCGAACGAACAAAGATTGCCGCAAAAGATGGAGCAAAATACCGGGGCACATAAAGAAAGGCGTCTGGAGCAATGCCGAAGATCAGAGATTGAAGTTTGCAGTCAAGACTTTTGAATATCGGTAGGCTTACGCAGATGAAACGACGCAAGGCGAATGGAGCTCACGACCCAAATACACAGCTGGACACACGTCGCTCAGAGCGTAGAGACCCGAAATGCGGACCGTAAATGTTTTCCTGCATAAAGAGCCTAAGACTTGGTACTGACAATCGACCTAGAATGTGCGAAACGGTGGCACCATTCTCTAGATCCAACCCTCGATCATAGTGAATGGGTGCCTTGTGATGATGCTCGACTATTTGCAGCTGTGGCGTCTTATGGCCGTGTTTGGAAGAGCATAGGCGAAAAGGAATTTCCTGGCAGATCAGCCACCGAGTTGAAGAACAGGCAAGTTGACGATGCAGTTGTCATTGAAGCGGTCTAACATTAGTACCTACACTACAGATTCGCCATCATAGATAGAAAACGTCAGCATTCGTCCGACTCCTCAAATACTGGAAGCGGCTCAAAGGATAGTACGGCATCTGCGTCGGTACATAGAGAGGCCGACATGGAAGACTCCGAATCCACAGATTACCTCTCAGACGACAACGGAGAAGACATCCAAGACACAGAAATCAATCCCGGCATCCTCTCGCACAACACTTCTTCTCATACCCCACCAGGATCCGAGTTTCCCTCGCACCACGCGCCATCTTTGACTACATCAGAATCTTACCCATCTTCGCACAGCCTCTCTCCACTCACCACAACACGCAGTTTCTCTGTCACAGATAATGAATTCACGGCCCACCTACCCGCCTTCCAAGACAGCAACCAATTATTCAACAGCACATCCAGCAACTTCTTCAATCAAAACGACAATTATTTCGCATCAGACAACCAGGCACTTAATCGCGCCTCCTTCAATCAAAGCGTCAACTCTCTCAAGCTGAATGACCAAGCATCTATTCTGGACACGCCGTGGAACATGGCACAGTTCTCTCCACCGGCGCAAAAGGGCGATGATGCGATGATGGGCGTGGAAGCGGGGCCGGAAAAACCTGGCAGTACGTTGATTCTCGAGAATGTACAGCCGCAGATGGTGACGGGTATTATCAATATGATGTATGAGGCAAAGTCGGTTGTCAAGATGAGAATTGTGAGCCAGGAATAGAGGGAAAGGCGACTTCTCGGACAAACTTTGACCTTTCACCATTTGGTTGTTATGCGCATAGGTGGGACCAAGGAAGATAGGTGGAGTTGGAGTTTGGAGTAGGCCTCAATGCAGACCGCAGTGATATGTGCTTTCAGTTACGAAAACGAAGTTTACTTTGTACCATGCAAATGAGAGACTAGAACGAATCTTTGGTACCGTAGCACAGCAGGTTGGTCGACTTACACACAGTGCCCCCAAAGAAGAAAGAGAGGCCGAGGGATTGGGGCACCTGATGCGAAGACCTCTCAGTCAAGGATCGAACCCGACAATAAACAGACTATTCTATCGTTATTCGCGCGTGAAGCAACGAAATCAGGCTCATCATGTGCGACTTGCCTTTTTACGCTGTAGTCTCGTGTGGTAATTACCTTAGTATCTCAAATATCGGAAACTCCTTTATGAACATTGGGACCAAGGAGCTTAAAGTTCGCTCGGGCACCAGAGCGAGCCCAGGAGCCATCGATTGCGCTGGATCTTTCGGGCACATGTCACCCCGGGACTGCCAAGGACTCAACGCTTAGGCGCCAGATGACCCCATGAGCCGCCCACGAGCTATCCATTCATCACCTTCCCATCCCAAACTACCAATCTGTCCATCGACTTTCTTCTTTCTGGTCTTCATACTAAAGTTCACCTATTCTTCAGCTCTCCTCTATCAGCGCCTCACAAATAAGGCACTGTCTGCCTCTCACACCAGCCCCAAAACTTCTCAGCTGCCCCTGATCCACCCTCTACCTCTGACTTGAGCCCCTGCTCGATGTGGTCTGGGATGTCACCAAAGCGGCCCCAGGGAATGATGAAGCCGCCGTTGCGCTGGGCTGTGACGCGCGGTGAGAGTGCGGCGAAGAGCTCGCTATAGGCGCCGAAGAGAGGGGGTTTGAAGAGGATACCCTGAAGAAGAGACGATTTAGTGGGAGAGGTGAGCTAGAAAGCGGGCAAAACCGAGGCATGATAAAAGCAGAAGACGTACCATGATGACGCCCTGCATTTTGGGGCTATGACGTTGCAGCTCAGTCTTCATCAGGCCGGGATTTACGCTCTGTCTCGAGGTTAGCAATCACACTTGTACTTAAGTTCAGACAGAGGTGGTCAGCCAACCATGCTAATGACACCATCTCTTCCCAGACGCTTTGCAGCTTCGGACGCAAGGAATACGTTGCCAACCTTACTCTGCATATAATTCTGCATTGCGTTTTTCAAGACCTTGGGACTGTCGCTCTTCATGTCGAATTGGATTCCACCAGGTGGAACCGAAACTGTTATCATTGAGGAGAGCCAGACGATACGCACGCGATCGGGACTTGACTCTGCGTGCGCGGTTCGTATCAAAATTGGCTGCAAAAGGTGGTTCAAGATGAAGGGACCCAGGCAATTGGTCGCCATCTCGAGATCGTGGCCCTGATTGACGCCAACAGTCACCGCCCAAAGTCCAAGAACGAAGTGTGGAGGAGCTCACCGTCTTGCTCTTACTACCAGGCGGAGGAGTCATAATGCCAGCATTGTGAATTAATACATCTAAACGATTCTCCCTGTCGAGGAATTGGTCGACAGCCTTCTTGATAGTTGGGAAGTCGGCTAGATCGAGGACCAGAGGCCATAGACGGCCTCTGCTAGGTTTTGCACTAGCTTTGATGTTCTTTATGGCACGGTTGACCTTCTCCGATGTGCGAGCGGCGATGTAGACGTCGCCGCCTTGGCCATAGAGCAGCTTGGCGAGTTCGTATCCAACGCCCGATGCGCTACCGGTCACGATGAACACCTTGAAGTAGGTCAGCGGCGGTTTCCCCTTCAGGGATTAGGATCAACTCCTACCTTGCCCTCGAGACTGCCGACATTCTTCTCTGTGAAGCACGGCGCTGGGGGAAACGCCTGGCTAAAAGAGGAAGGCATGGTTCCTTTGTCTTCACTATCGTTGCGCGGGAAGATTGCGAGTGAAGCTCACAGAAGCACGAGGAAGCTGCAGTAGAGAGAAAGTGTTAGGTAAGTCACAGCTCCGTGAACAGGCTTGTGTATCCGTCGAGCGGCTTCTCTATTGAAAGAGGTGAGTTCAGGCGCACCACAATCCTTCGGCAAGGCTTCTGCCAACGGTTCTTGTTTCTGACCATTTTGTCGATGTTTCTGACCGTTTTGTCGATCGTTCTCGGACCCTTCTCCATAATCATGCTATTTTCTGACCATCTTGTCGATCACTCTCGGACCCTTCAATTTGACCGCTCTACTTTCCGATTTCTGACCATCCATTTAGCTGTCATTTAGAAATTGGTCGACGAACTAATGTATGAGCTCGCAAGGCGGCACGCAACTGGACCGAAAAGCCGCAGGAATTCAAAACGCAACAGTGGTGGAGCGTGCAGGGTCACGTTCAGTTGTGGAGGAGCTGATACGAGTAGGAGCTCAAGTCGAACATGTGTGAATCGGACGCACTGTCCTTGTCCAGAATCTTGTAGATGGCACATCAGGCGTGGTTGGAGCGGAAACCGCGCAGAGTAGTAACATAGAGAAGCGTTAGAAGGGAATTGTCTACCTGGATATGAAGGACTACATGGATATAGGAAAAGATAATAAAAAGGCGTCAGAGCTGAGGATCGAAGAAAGCAACGGGAAACATTAATATTCTCCTACGCCACTATCCGGTCTTACTTCATCCGCCTTAGTTGTTGTAGATGCTAGTAGGCGGTGGGTAACCGACCAACCGATCAGTCTACGCTAATGGCCTGAATTTATACTCCTTATACAAGGTGTGAGCATCGTTCGCCATCTCTTCGACCTCGGAGAAGTCAAACGAGTTCTTGGTAAGCGGATCATACACAGCTTTGGGGTACGCGGGCGCGATATTATAGATCTGGGCCAGGTATTTCTTCTATTCAGGCGCCAGTAATCGACGGTATTCGAAACAATGATAAGCTTTGTTGAGCTCTTACCTGGATGATGGGAAATTTGTATGCGACATCATCTTCCCAGTATTCCTATGCGTATTTGCCCTTACTTTATCATCCATAACCCTCCACCCCTCCTATAAAACTCTGTAGTCTGCGCGTACTCCGATCTCTTCCCCTCACGTGCGTAATGACTTTTTCTGCTCACCACGTTATCAGCAACGGTACTCGTAGACGGCGCCTCGGCAGTAGCGGGTATAAAAGCGAGCTTGAAGCTGTTGGGCACATATTGCTTATCGCCTGCGTGATGGGCATCGACGCACATAGGGACGTCGAAGTTCAGGCTGGAGTAGTTGCCTGGCATGAAGGGGTAGTTGACGGGGACGGGGCAGGTTGACGCCGATGCGGTGGTAGTTTTCAGGATCCTTGTTCAGGACGAGACGGCCGAACTCGTGCATCTTGGGTATATCAGGGCAATGAGAATCGTATGAAGCCGACTGCTCCAATGGCTAACTTACCGGAACCCTTTCCGAGGCCAGACTTTGGTCACATCGAAGGGGTCAAAGCCAAGCTGATCGGGATCCGTATCACTGGGATCCATGATCTGGATCTTGGCTTTCCAGACGAACTCTTCTCCCGCTTCAATGGCATCCTAGAGCTGTCTCTTGAAGTAGTCAGTATCTTGGCCAGAGACTCTTATCGCCTTGGGCTCGGTAAGTTGCTTCTGCCCATGTTCGGCGAGGAAGTGGTATTTGATGTAGACGAATTTACCTTCCTTGTTAACCCAGTTAAAAGTATGGCATCCGTAGCCGTGTTCGTTGATCCAGCCATCAGGTGTGCCATGATCACTGAAGAACATCGATCCAGCATGATTGCCCTCAGGAATGCAGGCCAGGAGATCGAAGATGGCATCATAGTCCAAGAGGAAGTTTTTCGGCTTACGCTTGAGAGCGGATTACGTCTGTTGTGAAAACAAGGAAATAAATCGAAGTTTCGTTGGTTAAACACCCAATTCAAACCGACGATGTTGTAGTTGCTCTCTGCAGTATAGAAGTTGATAGCAAACCATCGAGGGTTGCGAGCCGAGTCTGGGAACTCTCTGCTAAGGGTAACGGTACTGAAGCGAATAAAGATTGGCGTCTTTTGGCCGCCAGTCTGCAAAAAGTTGGCCTTGCTGCAAGCTCCGCCTCAAGTCAATATCTGCCACTCGAAAAAAACAGGCTGATCATCAAAAATCAATATACGATATAAAAGAGAGCAAGAGCGAGAGCAAGAAACACACGTTAAGTCACTCATGTTTCTTGGTACACTCAAAGTACCCAAATGCTCCAGAGCCACAAGGATGTACCATGCCTTGAGCCAGCGAGGTTAGCCGCTTTACATCATCATACCCTAGCAAGGACAGTTTGGGTATTGCTACACTTGCAAAATCAATACTTGATTATAAAACTTTTTTAACAGATATCCTCAATCTTCTGCTCCCCACTGTCTCTCGCACCGAGATCACTCTTCAACGTCCGCCCAAAGAGCTCAAGAAGCATCTCGAAGCAGATCTTAGAAATGGCTGGATCATAGCGGCCTTTGCTGAGTTCGTCTCGTATGAATGCATCTGGGAGATGTTAGCATCGTGGGTGCTTCACTTGCAGACCGCGGGCTTACGCTGAGCATGTGCAACCTCATAGAACGAAAAGCAAACTCCTTTCTCATGCAGCGTCCTCCGTATCAAATTCCTCCCCTCCGGCGGTACATGATTATCTTTCTTCCCGAAAATCTGCCCTTCCGTCAGCCTTCCAAGTCCGAGGGCCCCAATGCACCCCTTAGAGTAACGTGGATTGACCCGTCTTCGTAGCTCACCATAACAAGCTCCCCAGCAATCTCCCCCGTCCTCTCCAAGCTATCATCTCCCCCAGCACCCAAGCTCTTCGAATGTATATCTGTAGCGAAATAGCACACAGCCGCACTGATCTGCTTATCCAACGCACACCTGTACGCTAGATGTCCCCCAAGGCACATTCCTGTAGTTCCCACACGCCCATTGCAGGTTGGGAGGTCGAGTAGGGTGGTGACAGACAGTGCAGCGTCTTCATCGTAGGCATGTAGCTTCTGCAATCCGACATTCGTCCGTTAGCCCAAATATCCGTATCGCTGGGCGTGCGTGAGATAGGGAGACGCACCTTCTTCACTTTATACTCGTTTCCCGTATCAGTCCCGGCCCCATCGTATGCCAATGGCTCGTAGCTCGTGAACTCATGATAGGAAGACGGTGCAGCAACGATGTAGCCATTTCCGGCTATCTGGCGAGCGAAGCGGGCAACAGGGCCGGTGACTACATCCACAACAACTCGTCAACGGAATCTCTGCGAATAGTGGAGTGACTTGGGAAGTCTAGAAGCATAGGAGGGGGGGAGAGACGTGCCTTGGTATATCTCGCTGAAGACGACCACGCCGGGAAATTTGGCGCGCGGGTAGGAGGGGATGGTAGGGTGGAATATGTATATGCCTGGGTGGGGTCATTCGTTGGGTACGTGGAGATAGGAGGGTGAGCATGCTTTACGCATGCTGCCTTTTCCGTCGGCAGTGGTGGAGACATCGTGGTGGGTTTCGGTGATTAGCATTTTGGATCGAGTGGGTGGAGGTGCTGGGATTTAGGGAGGGCGAATGTTGATGGTTGAAGTGTGATCCGTGTGCCATCGAGGTTACGTTGAGAGGAATTTAGTGTGTACGAAACTCTTGCGACTTCTTGGCAATATCGATCTATATAATATACGCCTAATTCACTAGCAGGTTATATGGAATAGTAATAATAAAGTGAGTAAATAATAAGATAAACTAACTCGATAATAAAAATAAAAATAATTATATTTTCTAAATAATTATATTTTCTTTATTATTTAATTAATTAATTTATTTCTTTACTCTAATAAAATTATTTATTAATAATAAAGTTTCTTAAATAGTCTTTTTAGTAGAGTTGATTTATAATAATATTTAATAATTATTAAAGAAACTTCTTCGATAAAAAACTTTAATTTATTAATAATTTATTACTTTTATTATTAACCGTCGATTATTAATTCTAGTTATTCTTTAATATTTTTAATCTTCTATATTTATTTTCTTTCTATTTCAATTTTCGTAAATCGATTAACTCGCTTTAGAGACTTTAAGACCTTATTTTTAGAAATTAATAAAAAATAATTATATAGATTTACGATTTTTTAATTATTAATTTTTTAATTTTTTTCTTCTTCTCCTTCGTAAATTTAAATATTCGTTAGATTTTAATTATAATTTAAATTATATTAATTACTCCCTAATAAAAGAGAACTAATTAAATTATTCTATTTTTAATTAATTAATTAATTAATTTATATATTTATTTTAGTAAAATTATTTTACTATATCGGTAAATCCGGAAAAATAATTTTATAAAATCGTTATTTAATCGGTATAAAATACGTATTTTATAGTCTTAGTAAATCTTAATATTAAAATTTTTAAATTAAAGTTAAGGTCTACGCGGGAGCGCTGAATTTAATTTTAAAAATAACTTTATAACTCTATAAAATAACGCTAGTAATAATTTAATTAAAACTTCGGAATCTAGGCTAAAAATAGATTTAGTAAGATATTTATATTTCTATATAAAGGCCCTAGTCTAGATACTTTTAAAAGTTAAAGTTAAAAAAAAAGTTATTAAATTAATATAATATTACTACTTAATCGGTATATAATATATTTAAAATACGGGATATAAATAGATACGTATTTCTAGTATTTTATATTATTTCGGTATAAAATATATAAAAATCGGGGTTTCCGGACTTACCGATATAATAATAAAATTTTTAAATAATTTTTTAATAGAGTTATTACTATAAATTATATATAATTATATATTATACCTATATAGTTATATGAATAGGACTAGGATCTAATAGTAGGACTAGGGTTAACTATACTATTTAATAAACCTTAATTAATATAAATAATATTATCCTTTTACTACTCTTTAACTTAATTATAATAATTAGTAGTAATAATATAAAGATCGTCTAATCGTCGTTACTATATATTACTAACTACTTAATACAATACTAGTCCTCTACTATTAATATAGATAACGTTGTCGTCGACTATTTTCCGTACTACTCCGAAGAACTACGCGATTACTCTATTCTCTTACTAGAGTACTATACTAGATTACTCCTCGACCTTCAAAAGCGGTAATACTATACGAGTATATTATCTAGAGGTTATATAACGTATCGACGCTATCGCTTTAAAAAAGATTTATTTATATAAATTGAGGCCACGAATCCAAATTAATACCCCGTATTTATCGAAGCTAGAAATTTTAAAGTATTTAGAAAGAGTTTCTTTCTATTAAACTAACTCTATAAAACTAGGATACTATTAATTAACTAGTCCGTACTATCTATAATATTAATTTATTTATTAATAGTAGTAATCCCTTCATAAACGACCTTACTTTAAATTTAAAATAGGTAGTTTAATATTTCGTCTTAAATTATCCTAGGCCTTCGGATTTTCCTCTAGATCCTATAGACGGAATACCTGAGTCGTTATTATTAATTTAGACCCGTATATAAGTCTTTATATCTACTTTAACGCCACGCTACCTAAATAAATAAATTATAAATAAATATCGTTTTACTTCCGACGTCTAGGAATTTCGAGTTATTATCGAGCGAGTATTTATTATCCTAATTAGTTACTAGCCTATACCGACGGTATTGAGATAAATAATATCGTAGGATAATATAACGGTCAATTTTTTAGAAATATAATTTAATAAAATAATTAATATTATAGCCCAAGTTATAATATTATTAAATTAATAATAGTAGTAGTAACTAGTTTTTACGGGAGTAAGGCTTTAATAATTCTAGCCATAAGATATAAATTATTTTAATCTTAACCTAGATACTATACTAGTTAAGATAAAAGAGAATTATAATATTTATTATAACGTATTTAACTTTATTAATCGACTAGGCGTTAAATCTAATACTATCGATACTATTATACTACGCTAGAACGTTAAATCCTACCTCCTCGGTATAATTAATAACTAGTATACGAATAAACTTAGTTATATTGGCCGCGTCGGTCTCCGTAACGATTTTAACGGTATTAAAGAGTAGTATAATACTCTCGAGTCACGATTTCGAGACTTATTAAATAAATCCCTAGTACTACTAGAAACGATATACTATACCGTTAAAGATACCCGAAATCGGCGAGATCCTATAGACTATTTATTATTAATTATATTAAATAGTAAGAATACCGGGATTACTACTACCGAAGTAGTTTAAATTCTATTTATTTACGAATATATTAATAAATAACTTCGTCGAGATTTACCTCGCTTTATTAAAATATCGATAATAATAGTTTTTATAAAAGAGTTATATTATTAGAAGAATATTTAGTTTAATATTTATAAGAGTAGGACTAAATTAAAAGAATTAAAACCGTCGATTTAAATATAATCGAATTAATAAAATAAATAAAGTTAATATAACTCTCGTTTTAATTTTAATTAGAATTTAAATTCTTTTATATAATATTTTAATTAAAGCTCTAATTAAAATTCTAGAGATTATAATAAAACTTTAAAGCCTTATTATAATAACTCGAATCTATATAAAGATAATCCAAATTCTTATAGCGGTTTTAATTCTAGTAGTTTTAAATTTTCTAGTAATATTCTTAATAATTATTAAAGTAATAATAACCCGAATTAGTCGTAAATAATTTAATAACGATAAATATAAAGTAGCCGCTTATAGCTTTAAATTACTAGCGGAAATATAAATATATTAACTAGAGATTATTAAAAGTCTTTAAGTTATAAAAGTAAAAATTTATTCCAGTTTTTTAATAATTAATAATATCTATTTTTAAACCGAGTTTATTAAAGCGACGTCGATATTAAATCTATCTAGTAAGAAAACTAGTTATAATAAAATAACTAAAATTAATATAATAAATACGAAGATATTTTCTATTAAAGGGTTTAATAGGTTGAATTTAATTTATCCTAGTAACCGAACTAATTGGATATTATTTATAAAAATAATAAAGTTATTAATTCTAATAATATTATCGAAGTTATATTTATAATACTAAAACTTATTATTACTATAAAGAAATCGGCCTATTATAGATACTAGATATTTTTTAAATTAAATAATACTTTATATTATTATCTCTATACTAGTTATAAGCCCGTTATTATTCTAGACCCTAGGTTATAGAAATTACTACCGAAAAAGAAATTCTATAACTTTATAAATAAAATAGTATAGAAGCCCGTTATAAAAGTATCTTAAATAATTAAAATAACCGAATCGATACTACTAATTATATATTTAAATACTATAAACGCTACTATTAAAGACTACGCGTTCCGAGGCTATTACTATATTATTATCTCGATAATACTCGTAATATTAGGCGCCTTATATTAATTCTATACTAATACCGGTTATATAATAAATTCAATTAACCGCGCGTTCCTACTAGGATATTTACCGGATATTATTATTATAAAAATACTAATTCCAATAACTATAAAAGGTATTAACGAGAAGAAGTATAATACTAGTAAATTTATTAAAATATAACTTTTCCTTCCTAGTCTTAACGGTATCGCTAGGATCGAACGAGAATTTTATATCGTCGATAATTTTATAATTAAAGTATTTATAGGTATCGATATTTTTAAATCTAAATAAATAATTATTAATCTCGATAAAAATTCTATAAAAATCGGCTTTTATAAGGATTTTAAAGTATTTATTATTAATAATAATCGAGGCTCTCGAATTAATACTACGGTCTTTATATAAAGAATAATAGTAGTCCCGCTTTATATTAATCTAGCGGTACTAATTACGGGAGTATACTATTAATAATTAATATTATTTATAGACCGAGATTTTATCTTCGAGCCTAAATCCCTAAATATATTATCGGTATATATATATATTATCGACTATAGTATATTATAAATCTTTATCCGAAATAATATTAATTATAAGATTATTTTACTACGAAATATTAATATTAAAAAAATCGCCGAATACGATTTAATAGATTACTTTATAGTTAAATTAAAATATTATAAATTTTATTAGTAATTTGGGAAACCCCGATTTTTGCGTATTTTATACCGAAATTATATAAAATACTAGAAATACGTATCTATTTATATCTCGTATTCTAAGTATAATATACACCGATTAAGTAGCGATATTATACCGATTTAATAACTTTTTTTTTTGATTTTAACTTTTAAAAGTATCTAGACTAGGGCCCTTATATAGAGATATATATATTTTACTAAATTTATTTTTAACCTAGATTCCGAAGTTTTAATTAAATTTTTACTAGCGTTACCCTATAGAGTTATAAAATTATTTTTAGGATTAAATTTAATACTCCCGCGTAGACTTTAACTTTAATTTAAAAATCTTAGCGCTAAGATTTACTAAGACTATAAAATACGTATTTTATACTAATTAAATAGCGATTTTATAGAACTATTTTTCCGGATTTACCGATATTACTACGAAAATACCTAAATATTAACGTAAACGGAACTAGATCTAGATTAATATTCGGATATTTATAACTATAATAATAGTATTTTCCGCTACGCTAGTACCGATAACGAAGGAGATTATTTATTTTATAAATATAACTATTTATAGCGGCCTAGAATCGATATAGTTAATTTTAATTATTATTAAAGATTTCCCCTCTTTATAAAACGATACCGGTAATATTATAAATATCCTAGAGTCGGAGTTTATAGATATTCCCCTTATCGATAATTAGTAGGAAATTTATAAATTAAAGTAAACTCGTATTTATCTTATTAAATAACGGGATAAAGATATTATCGATATAGAATTTAATAAACTATATACCTAAGGCCGGTTTAAATAGATTATAAAAATAACTCTATTTTTATTTTTATACTTTATAGTATAAAAGTCTACCCTAGAAGGCCTTAAGAGAAGGGTAATTATCGATATTAAAATACTAAATTAAATTACGATACTAGACGAAAACGCACTTTTATAAACCGAGATCCTCGCTTTATTTATAAAAATAATATATATATCTACCGTCGACGCCGCTAGCTTCTTCTACTAGTAGTGGGTAAATCGATAGTATCGATATTATCTTACTATCTCTTTATATCGTGGCTAGGAATTCTTTAACGTACTAGTTATAAATTATCGTAATTTACCGGTATATATTTAAAGAATAATCGATAGGATCCTACGTCCGTTCCGATACTTTTACTATATATATATAAATAATATCGTTATATTCTTTATATCGTTATCGGAGTACCTTAGTATCTACGCTAGATATTCTCGGCGCTAATAAAGATAAATATTTATCTCTCTCTATATAAGTCCTTTCTAGTATATTTATCGATATATTTACTCGGGTAGAAAGTCGACGCTTTAGGATTTATTACTACCGATAAGAAATTTGTAATTATTTTAAATCTTAACTTCCTAAAGATATTAAATTAACTAGAGAAATATCTAGGAATAATTAAATATTTACGTTAATATATTCCTTATTATATTATTATATCGAAGTTTCTCTAACTACGATAGACTTATTTAAATAAATCTATCGATAAAGACGTTAAGGGTAACGTATATAAAAAAGTAATTAATAAAACTTAATTTAATATACTTACGCTAAAAGGATTTAATATTTTCTATTAACTCTAGAAGTCGTTCTCGTTATTAATATTATTTTATTATTTTAACGAAAAGCGCTAACTCTATATAGATTTTAACGCTAGTAAAGAATTTAGTTTTAATATTTATATCTACTATTTATTTAAAGACGGAGTAATTATAGTAACTATAGAAGTATTTAATATTAATATAGAAATATTTAAATCGATATCGTTAAATCCTATTAAAGTAGATTTATTATTTAAATAAAAGTTATAGTAATTTATTTTATTCTTTAGCCGGTCTTTTATAGATATAAAGATTAAATACTAACCTACCGAATTTAAAATTACTAGGTTTATCTAGGTAATTAAAAAAATCTAGTATATAATTAAAGCCGCTATATATATAACGATTATTTATATCGATTATTTAGTAATAGTATCGATCGTTCGGTAGACTAGTCTTAATACTACGTCGACCGAAAAATTAAATCTTCGTCTTATTAGGGTATCCGAATATTTATAATATTTCTATCTCGATATTCGCTATAAATCTAAAAAGATTAATATTATCCCGGATATATTTTTTAGACTCGTAAATCGTCAATACCGACTCGAGATTAATAAAATAATACTCGATACTTTATTAATAAAATACTACTATATCAACCTAGTAGGAATTAATAATAACTATCGATATTATTCTATAAAGGGATACTAGGAACCTCGATAAACTCGAATTTTATAAATATTTAAAAATAATAATACTTTTAGATTTAATATAGTAGTATTATTTTACCTCGTTATAGACGACCTATTATATTTTAACGATAATAAACGAGGCCTATATCTATATATACTAATCTTTATAAAAATAGAGGTATTTAAACTCGCCTATAACGAGATAAGATATCTAAAATATATACGTACTTATAAGTAATTTACCGACGGTATTTATATTTATAATATAACTACGAAATTTTATAACTTTATTCGATACTATCTAAATTATCGATTAAATTAAATACTACGTTATAAGCTCTATAGGTCGCTTTAGTTTATTATATTATTATTAAAACCCTTTTATATCTTAGTTATTAATTTTATTTTAATACTTTTTATATCCGAAGCCCTAGAGGAGTTTAACTATATAATATCTATTATTAATAAATTTATTAAAACGATAACTTTCGTACCTAGAAGAGTTATATAGTCCGTTAAATATTAGGTCGTTAAACTTTTAGATAAATTAATAGAATTAAATTAAAGCCTCTTTTATATTATTATATCGGACCGCGACCGGAAGTTCGTTAACTAGTTATAGAAATAAATTTTCACCGTATTAAAGGTCGATTTATTATATTCGATAATATAGTACCTATAAATTAATAGAATATTAAAATACTCGAATTAAATTATTAAAATCGCTCTACGCTATTATATCGTTATTTTATTAAATTTTAAATAATAGTTAAAGATTTTATTAAAACTATCTACTTCGCTAAATAATTTAATTAAATATAACTCTACTATATTAATATTAATATAGGTTATATATAATTTTAAGATTTAGGAGGTATTCAATCTACTTCGATTTAATAATCTCGAAAAGGCGATATTATTAATTTATATAAATATCGTTACTCGGTTTTAAGTTACTACGGAGGAGGATAATACTATAAATAATAACTCTACTTTTAACGTTATTAAATAAATTAGAATAACTAGAATAAAGTCTATCGGAGTAGTTAAAACTACTATTAAAGTATTTATTTCGATAGACGAATCTAAACCTTCGTATATTATCGGTAAATCTTAAAAACTCCTATTAAAACCTAAGTTACCGCCCGCGCGGATAGGGCTGGCAGCGTCCTATTAGTAACTTTTATTAAGAAAAGTTATTAATAAGATACTACTAGTAGCCCTAATTTACGGATAGAGCTATTAACGTCCTATAAATAAATTTAATAAATTAAGAGTCCGGGTAGGTAACTTTTAATAAATTTAATAAATTAGAGTTCTAGGTAGTATCTTATTAATAACTCTAAATTAATTTTAGTAGGATTAGTAATTTTAGTAATTTATATATATTATTAATATATTAATAGTAACCAGCCCTATTATAGGGCTAAAATAAATAAAGTTTTATAATTATTATTATCGACGGTAGCGACCCCTAGCGATAATTATTAACGCTAGCGACTTACTGGGCCCGGAATAATAAGTTTTAACTAAAATTCTCGCGGGGGCGTTACGTAGGTATATTTAGAGAAAATACATATATATATTCTATATTATAGCGTATACCTTTGTGTATACCTTTACGTATACTATTCCGTATACTATAATTACGTATATTATAATTACGTATACTATTATTACGTATACTATTATTCATACTATTACGTATATAATTATATATATATTTACTTATATTATAGCTTATATTATAGCGTGTATTATAATATATACTATAGTATATACTATTAAGTATATAATGGGGGCTTTCGTCCGTTATTTAAATTATTAATAATTTACCGAGTTACTAAACCTATTAATAGTAAATATTATTTATTAATAGGATTCTACCCGGACCCCCGATTTATTAATCCTATTAAACCTCGGGTCGGTAATTAATATAGAGTTTTAGTATAAACTTATAGACGGTTTTCTAATAAAGTTAATAGTGTTTAGAGTATATTAATATTTACTTTTAAAATTTACCGATAATCGATATTAAAAATACTATTATTTTAATAATTTTTAAAATAAAAGAGTATTATAATATAAAATATTCGCCGATATTTTTTAAAAAGGGGAGTCTAGTTAATCTAAAACTATATAAAGAGTATAATATACCTAGTATTATATTAAAGAAAATCGGACCGTAATTTATTAACTCTTTTAAAATTCTCTAATATATAAGTTATTTAATATACCGCCTTAAGCTCCTAGATAATATATATATTTATAATATTATTTTAATTATTTACCTCGAACTAGTAACCGATTTTAACTCGGGTTTATATCGACGTTATTTATTACTACCGCCCGCTATCGTTATCGACGGCGAAGAGGAAGTTAAATTTAAGAAATTAATATAGAAAAGAAAGATTCGCCGTAGATATAACTAGTCTATATAATATCTTATATAGTAGTTAGGATATAGTCTTAAATAGGATTAATAACTACCCGAATATAAATTAGGGAATACTACTCGCTTTATAAAGGAATATAAAACTATATACGGAGTAGAATCCGGTCTCTAAGATCGATAATACCAATTATCTAATATTTTATTTTTTTAGTCCTATTTTAATAACCTACTACGGCGCTTCTAATTTTAAATTATAAAATATATCTCGTAGTTACTTTAAATCTTCGAGGTTTATTATCGGGGCGATGATTTTTATTTATTAATAATATTTACTATAAATTATACGTAGTTATATATTATACTTATATAGTTATATAAATAGGACCAAGACCTAATAGTAGGACTAGGGCTAGTTATACTATTTAATAAACTTTAATTAATATAGATAATATTATCGCTATTTAGTAAACCTTAATTAATATAAATAATATTATCTTTTTACTACCCTTTGACTTGACTATAATAGTTACTCTACGGTAGTATTTATTAACTATTAAAGAAACTTTTAAAATTAAGAACTTTAGTTTATTAATTATTTATTTCCTCTATTATTAGTCGTTAATTATTAATTCTAGTATCACGAGGTAGACTTTAGTAAGAGTATTATTATAAATATTTATTAAAACGGCGAGTTAAACTCTACCGCTAGCCTTATCGAGACTAGAGTAATATTAAAATTCTATTATATTAGAGCTAAATCCTCTATAGAATAATTAATATCTTTTATATTATATATTATTATATTAACTCTTTATTAAATAATAGTAATATTAATATTAATATAGAACTTTATAATAATACTAATATAGAACTATATTTCTTCTATATTAATAAGAACGATTATATTAATTATAAATAATAAAATAACCTCTAAAACGACTAATATACTCGTTATTAATTACTATATTTGAAATATTTTACTCCGTATCGATAATAAACTTTATTTACGTAATATATATTTAATATTTCCGTATTATACTTTATTTATTTAAATAAATACTTTTAAACTCTTTATATCGATAAGTCTAGAAAAATAGACTTACTTAATCGCTACTTAATTGGTACAGAATGCGTATTCTGTAGCCTTGGCAAGTCTTGGCGCCAAGAATTTAAAGTTAGAGTTAAGGTCTACGCGGGAGTACTAAACTTAATCCTAAAAGTAGCTTTATAGCCCTATAGGGCAACGCTAGTAAAAATCTAATTAAAAATTCGGAATCTAGACTAAAAATGGATTTAGTAAAATATTTATATTCCTATATAGGGGCCCTAGTCTAGATATTATTAAAAGTTAAAGTCAAAAAAAAAGTTATAGAATCGCTATAGAATCGTTACTTAATCGGTGCATAATACGCTTAAAATACGGGATATAAGTAGATACGCATTTCTAGTATTTTACGTATTTTCGGTATAAAATATATAGAAATCGGGGTTTCCTAACTTACCGATATATTAAATTATTATAATAAATTATTTAATACTCTTTATATTTAGGATATTTATAATAAATATTAAACTAAATATTTAGAGTTTCTCTTTATCGAATTCTTTTTTATTAATATAATTATTTATTTTAATAAACTACTTATTAGGTAAACGTCTAGTTAATAAATATATTATTAATTATATTTTTTACGCTTCCGTTATAAAAAAAGAATATTAACTTTTTAATACTATTTTTATATTATTTACTTAATATTACTATCTTTAGTATTTATTATTAATTATTATTTTAATTATTACCCTAGAAGAAATTTAATTAATCTTTATTATAATTAATCTTTATTTATTATTTATAAGAATTCTTATTTATTACGTAAATATATCCTAAAATAAATAAAAGTTATTTTCAATATTAGACGAGTAATAATTTAGATAATTATAAGTTTTTTTAATTCTTTTATTAAGGTACTTATTTTAATATTCGTTAAAAAGAGGCTAGAAAGTAAAATAATTTCATAACGACCTTTTAAAATATATTAAATTTAAATAATTTATTATATAAATACTCTAGGTTATAAATGAAATATTTATAATATTATTTATTAATACTTTTCGAAGGAATACTAAAGAGTTATATTAATATTAATATTAATATTTATAAAAGAAGTAGTTTTTAGAGGACGAATTTAAAAATAAAGAAATTATAACTCCTCCTAAACCCGAGTAATTTATTATTAATTCCGAATAAATAATATTATTTATAGAATTACTAGAAATTTAGTTCTTTATTATTAGGTTAATAATTAGGATAAAGAAAAACCCGATAAAATTTTAAAAATTATTAAAAACGAATAATTTAATTAATTAAAATAATATGAATATTAAAATAAATATCTAGAATAAACTAAAACTCGAAGAGATTAAATTCTTCGATTTTAAAAGTAATAAAAAGAATAATTTACTTATTTAAAAAAGAATATTATATATATAAATATTTTTAACTTTAAATATCGGTAAGTCCGGAAACCCCGATTTTTACGTATTTTATACCGAAATTATATAAAATACTAGAAATGCGTATCTACTTATATCCCGTATTCTAAGTATATTATACACCGATTAAGTAGCGATATTACACCGATTTAGCAACTTTTTTTTTTTTTTTTTTGAACTTTGACTTTTTATAGTATCTAGACTAGGGCCCCTATATAGGAATATAAATATCTTACTAAATCCATTTTTAGCCTAGATTCCGAATTTTTAATTAGACTTTTACTAGCGTTGCCCTATAGGGTTATAAAGCTACTTTTAGAATTAAGTTTAGCGCTCCCGCGCAGACCTTAACTTTAACTTAAAAATCTTGGCGCTAAGATTTACTAAGGCTGCAAAATACGTATTTTATACCGATTAAGTAGCGATTTTACAGAACTGTTTTTCCGGACTTACCGATGAAGATCGCGTTAACGATATAATTAAATAATATAGCGAAGAAGAAATATAGAAACTTATATTTTTATATTTAAAGAGAGTAACTCTTAAATAATTCTTAAATAAATTAAATATTAATATTAAAGTATTAATATATACCTTCGTTAAATCTATATAAATAAATAATTTTATTAAGCGATTTAAAATAAAAACGTTAGAAGTTATATATTAACTTTATTTTATAATATATATATTCGTTTCAATATATATTAATAAAATGTCTAGATAGTATATATTAAGACTCTCTATTTAATATCTTTATATTCTCTTTAATTAATACTATATCGGAGCCGTAACTATTAATATTAATTTAATTACTATATTATATATCGTTTTATACTTCGCGAAGGTAACGCCTTATATCGAACTAATTAAGTACTTTATAGCGCGGCTTTAATTAACTATTTTAGTTTTAATCTAGGCTAGGTATAATTCTTATTTTAAAATTAAATCGACGTATAACCCTAAAACTTTAATATTTATTCTAGGTTCGATAACTACGTTCTTAAAGTTTATCGCTATTTCTATATTAAACTTCTTCGGTATTCGAGATATATAGATTAGCTCGTATTTCTAGGGGGTAAATAATACTCTATAAATAATTATTTACTTTAAATAAATATTATAGGCCCGTTTTAAATTCGTATAGTTCTTCTTTATACTCTCGTTATAAACGAGTAAATAGATGTCGTTTATAAATCCTCCGACCTATATTAATAAGTTTATCTTAATATACTCCTCGATTAATAGTATATTAAAGAATAAAAAGAGTACCGGTGAAATAGGCGATTCTTATAGAATACCCGTTATTACCGCCTCTACTACGCTCGTTTTTTCTCTAAATATTACGGATATAGCCTTATCCGATAGAAAGTTAATAATTAAAATAGAAGGTTAGGACCCCGCTCTTTTAAACCCTTCTCTCAATTTATACTCTATAATTACCTTTATTCTACTACGCTAGGGTTTTATATAGTTAATAAACGAAATTAACTATCGCTTAAATTAATTATTATTTACTTTTTAAATATACCTCCTATAAGACTAGGTATATAATACTATTTTAATTTACTCCTTACTCCGCTTTAGACCTTTATTATAAAGTAATTAAATTTTTATAACTCTTAATATACCGATATATATATATTATCCTTTTAGGTTATATAAATAGTTTTATTTAACTCCGATAATTAATAATAACTACTATTATATACTATACCCTATAGGATTTATTTACTTCGCGTTATTATCGGAGGTCTCTCTTATTTAGGCCGATTATATCTTATAGCGACTACTACTAAAATATCTTAATTAATAATAAAATTATAGTATTTCCACCCTATTAATTAAAGTACGCGGTATTCTATATCTATTACTACTCTTAGCCGATAACTATAAGGGGAGATTTAAACTCCTAGGATAATAAATATAATAACCGATCGTATTTTAAAGATATCCTATTTAAAAGTTAATAGATTAATACGTCTATTAATAGAGACTAGCTTCGGGCTACGTCGCCGTTACGTAGTAATTTTTGATTAAATAATTTTCATAAACTAATTCCCTTATATTTATTAAATATAATCCGGTTTATTTTAGCCCTAGATAAATCTATTATTCCTAACTCTTTTATTCTAGTTAATAACTACGAGGATAGATTTAAACTATTAGAATTATTATAGATTATATATAAGTATATATATCCCTAGCCCTTAACTAGTAACTATATAGGGAGATTTAAACTCTTAAAGGTATAAAATACGTATATATAATCGGCCTTAGGCCTAGCCTTTAACCGATAATTATATAGAGAGATTTAAACTCTTAAAGATATAGCGCGACCGAGATAACTTTAGTTTACCGCTATTAGGCTTCCTTTACCACGCGTTAACTAAAGGGGATTTCACTTATAAACGCGTATTATAACCGCGGTAAGGATTCGTTACCACGGTGAGGTTAATAGAGTATAAAGAGATTAATAGAGTATAAGGAAGTTAATAGAGTATAAGGAGATTAATAGAGTATAAAGAAGTTAATAAAGTATAAAGAAATTAATAGAGTATAAACGGTTTATTAGTAACTTGGGAAACCCCGATTTTTGCGTATTTTATACCGAAATTATATAAAATACTAGAAATGCGTATCTACTCATGTCCCGCATTCTAAGTATATTATACACCGATATTGCACCGATTTAATAACTTTTTTTCTTAACTTTAACTTTTAAGAGTATCTAGACTAGGGCCCCTATATAGAAATATAAATATTTTACTAAATCTATTTTTAGCCTAGATTCCGAATTTTTAATTAGATTTTTACTAGCGTTACCCTATAGGGTTATAAAGTTATTTTTAGGATTAAGTTTAGCGCTCCCGCGTAGACCTTAACTCTAACTTAAAAATCTTAACGCTAAGATTTACTAAGGCTATAAAATGCGCATTTTATACCGATTAAGTAGCGATTTTATAGAACTATCTTTCTAGACTTGCCGATGTTAAGTATTTACCTACTTATTAATCTAGGTACTACGTCGAGTAGTGAGTAATCTCTTAATTTACTAAATATACTAAGTCTATTAAAGTCCGAAGAGAACTTTAATCGTAATAGTATATAAATAACTAGTAACGAGATCTAGGTATATATCCTACTAGTTATAAATTTTTAATTACTATTTATAGTAGTCTAAAGAGTTAAAAGATTTTATATCGCGACGCGTTAAGTTTATCTCGTAGCGGTATTTATATTCTTAACGCGATCGTAATATTAATAAAGAGAAATTTCTTTTTTCCTCCTTTTTCTCCTCCTCCTCCCCCCCTCTTCTTTAATAAATTAAAGCGATAAAGAATAAACCCTCTACGATATAATCGATTAGAAAAATAACCGTAGTCGCGGCCCGATATATTAGAAAAAGAGAATTACGAAAAAAACGCGTCTACTATATCTACGTATAAGAAAGAGTATAAAATAAATATATATATACGAAGCCGAAATCTTAGGTTTAAATAAGGGCTCCCGTTTAATTATTTATTAAATATTAATAATATTCGAACTATAAAGAGCTTCCTCCGCTCTAAGAATTATAAAATAATTATTATATAAAGTCTTATAGGACTAAATATTTTCCTCCGCCGTTAATAAATAAATAAAGTATAAATATATAAAGTAAAACTCGTATAAATAAAAGGACCTTTATTTATACTCTTAAATATTAATATTTATATAGGAGTCGTAACCCTAGTAGCCGGGTAATTATATTAAAGTACTAGCGGGACGTAAAATCCACTATAACGAAGAAGTAATTACACGTATATAATTAAAAATAAAGGCGAAAAAGTATAGAATAATAATAGGGAGAGATAATAGAGCTAGTGTACGGGTATAATAAAATATATAATACTTAACTACGATTATATTTATATATACTACGAGGGCTTAGGCCCGTAACGGAGATAAATAACGAGTTTAAAAAAAACGGGTAAATATAAAGAATAAAATAACGAGGTTATTTAGGGTTAATATAAAATCGTTAATTTTAAAGATTTACGCGAAGAAGAAACCTAGAAGAAGAATTAATAATATATAAAAAGGCCTACTAGTTAGTAGGTTAAAATATCTAGAACCGAGATTAAAGATAAATTAAAGTTTTTATCCTTTTAATAGCGCGGTTATTATTAATACTAATTTATTATTTCTTAAATAATCTTTAAAGGAGTAAGATATAAAGAATTTAATAAATTCCTAATTTTTTATTCCGTTAATAAAGATAATTATTTCGGTAAAGAATAATATTCTTTTAAAGTATATTATTATTCATAGTAAATTACCGGAGTTAATAAATATTATTAATTAATTCTTTATATTTTAGGTCGAAAGAGGCTTCGTTAATATTATTAAAAAATAAATAAATATAGTACTTCGCGCCGATTAGGAAGACGAAGTATTTAAAATAATATATATTTATTTTATAAATAACGAGAGCCGGAAGATTATTAACGAAATTTTTAATAAATTATATATTTAGAGATTATTTAAATAAACGATATAAACTACTTTATTTAACTTCTTAATTTTCGTTCTTTAAATTATAAATTTAAATAGTATTGAGAAGAGTCGTACTATTATTAATATTCGAGTTTCAAATATTATAGTTACGCTTCGAATTAGCGTAGAGATCCCTAGGGGGAATATTAAAATAGAGTAAAGTAAAGTAAAAAGTAGAGTAGAGATTACGGTTCGATCTCTATTTTAAATTAAAGTAGAGTAGAGTAACGATTTATTAAAGAATCCCTAATAATAAATATATAATTAATTAACTTTAGGAATATACTCGATATAATAAGATTTTAAAAAATAATTTATGATAAAAAGATTTTATTTTATACTAGATAATAATATTTCTATTTATTTAAGTTTTAAGATTTGTTTTTTAAATCTTAATTAAGAAACTAGGCCCGTAAATTATTAATTATTACAAATACTCTTTTTTATTTCAATCGAATAATTAAATAAACTAGATTTAAATCCTCTATTATCTTTATTATATTTATCGACCTCTGAATTAATTATTATACGATTACTCTTTTTCCGAGCTAGGCTTTAAATATCGATTATAAAATTATATTATTAATACGTATATTCCTTATATATTTTTAACGACTAGAGATTAATTATTAATATAATTATTATAATTATAATCTTAATTAAAAGTTATATAAATAAACTCGTCTTTATTATTATTATTAAATACTTTTTATTTATTGTTATATTATTACTTTTTCTTTAAATTCTTTTCACGAATAATTTCTTCCTATTTTCTATATTTCTAAAAAGGATTCTCTATCTAATTATTAAATAAATAAAATAGGATACTTTAAAATTAATCTTCCTTTATTATTTTATTTTATTATATTTATATGAAATAACTATAGTTTAGAAAATTACTAGTATCTAAAATTTCTAAATATTATATAAGTTTATAATAATAAAGAATAAATACTGTATATTTATTCTCGTAATCGGTATAGTTAATATATTACGAGTATTAATACTAAGAATTAAAAACTAAAGAGCGAGTTACTTTTATAATACTAGAATATTTTATTCTATAGATTAATTGAAGAATAATACTAAAGAGATTAACGAAATTAATTACTAAAAAGATTATTAGAATTTACTAATATTTTTATATCTCTAGAACTTATTCTTTTCTCCCTCTTTATTATTAAAATCTACGTTTAATATTTAGATAGGTTTATCGTTTAGATTATATTTATAACTTCGTACGAAATTAAATAACCTACTCGAAGTTAATATATTTATTCAATATTCTTTATTCTCTTCATTAAGAGCGAATTAATAAATTAATAATTAATTATTATTATTTGATGTTAGCCTTTTATTTCGAGGTCTCGAATCTTTTCCCGCTTTTTATAAGGTTCAATAAGGCCGCTTTATTATAAAAATACCCTAAACTACTTTTAATTTTAATATAATACTAATTTAACTATTCGGTCGCTTAATATAATATAATCTTGATTTTAGGTTTTTATAATACTCGTTTTAAATAATTTAATTTTAGATTCTTTTCTAGATAACTAAAGAGTTTATTATAAATTATAAAAGTACGGTAACTAGTAACAATCTTCGTTATATCGATAGTACTCGTTATTTTCGGGAACTTCTTTATAATATTAATTAAATAAATAATATAACTCTATTCTTTTATTCTTAATTAAAAATAAGAAATCTTAATCTATATTAAATAACTTTTAATATTATAGCGTAATTGAAATACGCGGAGTATTATATAATATATCGAATTATATCGTATTTTAATAATTTAAATAAACTTTATTTACTTTAATTTAATAAATTTATTAATCTTATTAAGTATATTTTTTCTTATAATATCGAGTCTCTTTTATTAAATATCTCGGAACTAGGTTCTACGCTAACTACTCGTATTAATAAATACCGTAGTTTTCTATATTTAATAGAGTTAGATTATTATAAAACTTATTAGAAGTTTTATACTTTAATTAATATTAATAGTAAACTCTTTTACGCGCTAGTTTAGAAATTATAAAAGTTTTATAATTTATCCTAACTCTTTTAAAATTATTTATTTACAAGCGAAAAATAAATCGTATTTAATAATACTTTAATAATAAATTAAAATATATATATATATATATATAATATATTTAAACGATTATTTAATAAAAATTCGTTTAATCTTTTTATTTATCTATATATATATAAGAATAATATTATCGAATATAATTTATATATTACTAGTATTATTATTTATAATAATATAAATTCGATACTCGAATTTATATTTACGGATAATTTTAGTTAAAATATCCGTTAATCTTTCCCCGGTATATTTACGTTTAATATATTAAAAGTTAATAATAACTTTATAATATTTCTACTCGATATTAATAAAGTAGATAATAATAACTATATATAAAAATATATCGTAGAGTAATTATTTAATTAAAGTAAAGAATATCTTTAATTTATTATCGGGTAAAATATTAAATAATTTCTCTTTAATCTTCTTAAATCGTTATAGGAGTTTATTTTTAATTATTAAAGAATCTAATAATATAATAATAAAGTTTATATTAAGGAACGAATACTAAATTAAAATATTATTAAAAGGATTATATAATATTCTTACTATAATAATTATATATAGGAATACCTCTTTAAACTCTAATTATTAAGGTATAAAACTATTAATCGTAATTTTAATACTTTTAATTCAGCGACGCTACGTTCGAATTAAATAAGAAATTCTAATAATTAATATAATAAATCTAGACTTTTACCTATATAAGGATAATTTCTTTAAATATTAATTATATTATATTATATTATATATACTCGCTAAATCTCTATAAGTTCTTCTTTTTTAATAATCTCTCTTTAACCTAATATCTTAATTTATATAAAGTTAAGTTAATATATTACTATATTATAAATAAATTATCGATAGTTTTCCGGAGCCTATAATTACTCTTTCTTGGAAAAACGTCTATATTATAAACGTTCGAGATTATATTTCCTTAAAATTAATCTTCTTACGTTATTTCTTATTATCGAGATTCTTATATTATATAATTTATTTTTACTAGTTTAAGAATATATTCTTTTTAGTATTAAAGAAGATATAATATTTATAATATTTTCTTTTTATTATAATATTAAGAGGTTATTTAGGATAATAGTTTATAGAGTTTCTAATATTAAAAAAAGATATATTATCGAAGATATTATTTAAATAATCTCTATCTAGTTAGTTTAATATAAGTTTTAAAGAAAATAATAAAAAGTTTATCTAATATTATTTAATAAATGAATAATTATTAGAAAGATTATTAGAATTAATGTTTAATATTTATATATTTATTTTACCCTTTATCGATATCGAATCGATATATTCTTAAAAATAGCCGGTAGGATAATCGTAGGAGAATATTAAGATTAAAATTTATTAATGAATAAAGTTAAGGCTCTCGTAATAAATATTAAGAAAGATTATACTCTAAAGTTTAGAGTATATTAAAAATCTATTTAAAATAATATAATTTAATTAAATTACGTCTTTAATAAAATTTATTCATAATCTAATTTTAAGTTTAAAAATAACTCGGCCAATTATACGTTTAAGTAATAAGTAGCGAGATTATTTATTAGAATATTTTTAGTTTAATTTTAACTCGGACGATTGTACGTCTAAATAATAAGTAGCGAGATTATTTATTAGAATATTTTAAATTTAATCCTAACTCGGACGATTATATATTCGAGCGACGAGATTATTTATTTAAAATTTTATTATTATTATAGTTATTCTCTACTCTTTCCCTATATTAATTAGTAATCGTATATATATTATTATATTCTAGAAGGTTCATTATTAAGAAGAATAAAAATACTTTCAAGAATAAAGATTTAAAATGTATTTAAGAAAGTAACTAGTACCTAAAACCTAATTCTAAAAAATCTTAAATATCGTAAATTTGAATATAATAATAAGTTATTTTTTAATTAATAATAAATCGAAGTCTTTAATATATAAAAAATAATAATAACTTTAAAGTAAACTAAAAAGTATTAAGAATCAACGGAATCTTTACTTCCGAAATATACTTTTTATTATATAATTAAAAAACTTTATATAAATATCGGGTTTTTAAAGATATTTAATCCGTTATAATAACTACTCTTCAAAAAATAATAGAAGTTTATTTAATATTAAAGTTTAAAAGTAAGGTTATAATATATTATTTTATAATATATTATTAATATTATCTAGTTCTATAGCTAATAGCTTATTGTTATAAATATATAATAATACTTTCGAAGAATTTTAAATTTCTACGCGATTTTAGATATATAAAAATATTTTAATTTATTTATATCTAATAATAAATATATTTATAATAATTATTATAATAATTACGAACGAAGATTAATTAATATCGAAGTATATACTTATATTAAGAAGGTAGAAATTAGGTATTAGGAAATTTAATAACTCGTTATCGAATATATATAAACGTATTAACGACGGCGTAATACGCTTTTAACCGGAAAGTAACTCTATATTAAACTCTTTAAAAATTAGAATAAATATCTCTTTAATATCTCTAAAGTCTTTATCTAGAGTTTAGTTATAATAGAATAAAGTATACTTTTATTATTATTAAATAAATCTCGGTAGAAAAGTTTACTCGTCCTCCTCCTCTATTTAAAAATAGTAAATTATATTTCATTATATAATAATCTCTTCCTTCGTAAAATACTAATACGGTTTTATTTATAAAATTAGTAAACTTTATTAAAAATTAACTAGCCTAATTATTATAATAATTATTAGAAATCTATATCATATTTTAATTAAGGTAATTATACTCGGCGGAATTAATATATATATATATTTTTAAATCGTAATATTTAAGATAATTAATTTTACGAAAGAAACTTTTAATAAATTTATATTATATAACCCGCTTGAAGCGGAATTCGTTAATTTTAATAATATATATTATTATATATACTCTTATCTAGGCTTTCTAGATTAGAGTATATTAATTAATAATTAATAATAATACTTCGGTCTCTTTATTTATAATTTACTTAAATACGATTTAAATTAAATTTAAATTTAAATATTATTAATATAATTCTTTAATAATTAGAATTTAAATATTATTTAAATATATCTCTAACTCGCTTAAATCTTTTTATATAATATTACTATTATTCTAAACTAATATATCTTAATTTTATAAAGTTATATTAATTTCCTCTATAAAATATATAATATTATTAATTTACGTAGTTCTAATCGGAAAATTATTATTATAATAATTATTAGAATAATAAAGAATCTAGATTATACTTTTTTAAGAAAATCTTTTATTTCGTTTAATTTATAATAATAATTTAGTAAGTCTTTAATATTATTTAAAACTCCTTAATAATACGTAGTTTGTTTTATATTATTAATACCGTAGTTATATTATTTCTCTAATAATCTACGTATTATTTTTCGAATAATAAGATTTAGTTAAAACGAGTTCTTATCTTTTATTATATTATACTATAACTAGTTTTATAATAGATATTAAATAATATACTAATCCTATAAAAGGAGCGTACGGCGTAGTTATATTATTTATATTATAATATTATATTATAATTTCCGGTACTTTAGAGTTCTTTTTAGAAATAAGAGGCTCGGAATCCTCGTTTTAACTCTTTAAAACTTAATTTTTATTATTGGAATTTAGAGATTATTTTCTAATTAAAGTTTTATATTTATTTTTATATTATTATAAATATTTTAAATATTATAACTTAATAATTTTAATCTCTTTTAATTTTCTTAAGTAATAATTTATTAAAAATATAGAAAATCTCTTTAAAAATAATTATTTTAAAGGCGATACTAGTAGGTAATAAAATTTATATCTACTCTAATTTATTTAAAGTAGGCGCTAAGTCTCTTAAAATAAAAACCTTCGTCCTTAATAAATAAATAATAATTATTATTATTATAGTCGATATATATCTTTTTACTACTTTAAAGAAGTTTAGAAGGAATTTAATATTAACCGGTACGAGTATAAAACCTTAAAGAAAACTTAACTCTTTAGCGCCGTCGCTAGAAATTAGACGAAAATACTAAAAGACGTTTATAACGAGGAGAAAATAAATATATAAACTATATATCGCTAGTGTAAAGCGCAGCGAGAGTTAAGAAATAATACTATAATATAACGGGCCCGGAAACTCTCTATACGTTTAAGGTAAATATTTAAAATATCCGATAAGTAATTTAAATAACTTTTAAATATCGAAAACCTAATACGCGGCGAGTATTATAAGTATTAAATTAAAGAATTTAAATTATATATTTACCCCCGAACCCTTCACCGGGCGTTTATAAACCGTCGCTAGAATACGAAACTCTATAAACGCGTGAAGGTTTTAATTATTCGCTAGGAAAATAAAACGAAACGTATCGTATACGGGTAGGAGTATAGAAATAAGATATTAAATATACTCTAAAAATAAGTTCACTATACCGACGAGGCCTATATCGATCCGTTAATATAGTTAAATAGGAGGATTCTTCTAGAAGAAGGGACGCGCTATAAGTTAGAAAATATTACTAAAATTCCGAAACTAAATAAAGTCGTTTTCTACGTCGCTATTTTCTATTCCTAGTAGTATAAATCTGAGTTATAATTCTAGAATAACGAGTATAATAAAATATTCGAAATTAAACTCCCGAAGTCTTATAAATTTATTCGACGTCGACGAGAGACTTATAACGAATATAATTAATATTATACCGAATATAAAACTTCGTAACCTTATAACGTTAATACGAAAAAAACTAGGAACGCTATAACGTAGAAATATTATATAGAATATTTACTTCCCGTCTACGTCGGTTTTATTTAAAACGTAAAGTTTAACGATAAACTATAGTTATAGAAATTATAAGAAAATAACGACTCTAGTTATAATACCCGAAAACTAGGCCTCGCGTAGTACTATAAAGATTAAAATTAGATCGACTACCTTATATATCCGGTTTAATCGCTAGATTTTAAGTCGATAAAAGTCTTATAAAATATCCTAAAATAATATCTATATAAACTACTATATAATAAAATAAACCGGGTAGAGTTAAAGTAAACGATTATTGAAATTTAGAATAAAATTAATCTAGATAAAGTATATAGCCGGATCGCCGATATACCCTAGCGATATAGGATATTATATAATAATAAGAGTAAAGTTATTAAATTAAGAATTTAATAGAAATACTTATAATATTTATAAAGTAATAAAATTCTTTATATACTAGTTTAGAATTTAATACTTAAATAGGTTAGAGCGGATATAAATTTTATTATTTACTAGTAACGAGACGTAGCGAATTAATACTTTAAACGAAGATACGGGAGACTTACCGGAGAATATTAATTTAATAATAAATTAATAATTTATAAAATTAAAATATAAATAAAAAGCCCTCGAAAAAGTAGCCTTTATTATTACGATTTAAGAGAATATCGAAAACCTACGATATACTATCCTAGGTAAAGGAGATAAAGGAATTAAAAATAATTTTTAAAAATTAAATATAAAAAACGAAAACGACCCGATAATAAATTATAATTAAATTAATCTTAATATAAATTAAAATAATTTATAATTATCGAAATTATAAGATTATTATACGAAAAATTCGTAAAATTATAAAGAATAAATTTATAATACGGAGACTACGTTCCGGTTAATATTTATAAACTTTCGAATAAATAAAAAGAAGTTTTATATCTAATACCTTATTTAAAGAGATAAATTAAGAAGTTATTAAATAAGTATAAAGACTTTATTTAATAAATATATTAATATAAAAGTTCTTTTCGGATTATTTATTTAATATAAATAAGGACCCTTTAAGCCGAGTTATAAATACGAATTTTAAATTTTAAATATTAATATATATATTAAAGGAATAATTAATTAATATAAGATTTTACTATTTATTTTAATACTTTAAAAACCGAACTACCTCCTTATAATAAAGAGTAATAAATAATTTATTTAATAATCCGTTTAAGATTTAATATTTTAAAAGAAGTTAATCGAGCCTAGAGTATTCTTATTAAACGAACCGAATTTATATTATTTATAGTATATTATAAAAGTAATCTTAATCGAGATTTTAAAATATAAAATAATAATTAAAATAATTAATTAAGACCTCGGAAGAGGTATAAAAGAGAGTTAAAAAATAAAAAAAATAAAAATAAAATTTATATTAAAGAATAAGGTTCTAATAATAATAATTATAAAAATATAAATAAAACGTATATGACTCGCGGGAGCGATAAAAATCTTTAAATTTTTAAATTTCTAAATTATTATAAATTCGGCTACTATTCTAATAAATATCCGAAGAAAAAAATAAAGATTATTAATTATATCGGCGATTATACCGTAAAATTAAAAAATAATAAATCCTCGGGGAAGTCTTTATCTTAAAGAAATAAAAAGAAATAAAAACTTAATCGAGTATAAATATTAATAGTAAAGTTATTATAAACCTAATTAATATTTATATAAAAATTATTCGTATTAAAATAAATAAAGATCTAGGAGTTAAGATAAATATTATTAATAAAATATTTATATAATAATATAATTTAGAGCGTTTTAAGAACGAGCCGCTATCGACTTTTAAATAAATAAGCGGGTAATCTATTTATTATTATAATATTTATAATATCGTCTATTAATTAACCGATTTATAAAGATAAATTAAAGAGTATAATAATATCTTTTATCTTATTAATAAAGAAGGCTGGCTTATTACTATAGATATACTAGGTATAAAAAAGGAAAAAATTTAGACCGACTATATTATACGTATTTAACGATTCAGTATCGCGGCGAATATATATATATTAAAATTATCTAAGGATTTTACGAAATTATTAAAGATATAATTAATTATTTATATATTAATCTATATTAAGGCTAGTTCCTTTAATTAAGATTCTATTAATAAAAATAAAATTAGGAAAGACGTTATTATTATTAATATAATATTTTTTAATAATTATATTATTATATCTCCTACGCTTCCCGATAAATTTATAAATTTTAACGATATCTTTTCTAATAAAGAAACGGGTCGATTATCGTTATATAAAGATAATAATTATATTATTAATATAAAGAGATATCTAGATAACGCTTTAATAAAGGGTTAAATTAAATACTTTATTAACCCCGTAGAGACTTCTATCCTTTTTATTCTAAAAAAAAATAACGGACTATAATTATATATTAATTACTAAGGTTTTAATAAAACTATTATTAAAAATCGTTACTCGTTATTTTTAATTAATAAGACGTTAGACTACCTAGATAATACTATATAATTTACGAGATTTAAGTTAATAGATATTTATTATCGAATAAAAATAAAGGAAGGCGATAAATAAAAGATAATATTTTATATATAATATAACCTTTTTAAATATATAGTAATATCTTTTAATTTAATAAATGTACCTACTACTTTTTAAATTTATATAAATAAATCGTTAGCGGGCTTAATAAATATATTCTATATTATTTATTTAAATAATATCTTAGTTTATTAAAATTAAGAAGAGGAGTATATTAATTATATATAATAAATACTTAAACGTCTATAAAAATATTTTTATTCGTAAATTTTAAGAAATACGAGTTCTTTATTTAATTAATTAAATTTCTAGAGTTTATCGTAAATACCGAAAATATATCGATGAATATATATAGAATTAAGACGATTTAGTCCTAATTAAAACCAAAGTCTTTTCATAATAAATATTTTTAGGCTTCGTTAATTTTTATTATCGATTTATTTATCGTTATTCGTAGATAATAAACCTATTAACGAGTTTATTAAAAAGTAATTAAAATAATTAGAAATTTAGCTTATTTAAATAATCTAAAGCGGCGGAGTAAATATTTTATCTACTTCGCGATTTATTTATATATATATTTATTCTTATATACTTTAATCTAGAATTAAGAATTCGGATTAAAATAAATACTTCGGATTTCGTCGTAATTACGATCTTAACGTAGTTATAAAATAATAATAAATAATATCCCGTCGCGTTTTAGTCCCGTAAAATATAAGGTTTAAAAATTCGATATAAAACTTATAATAAAGAGCTCTTTATAATTATTATAATATTTAAATAATAATAATACTATTTTAAAAATAATTTATATAAAATAAAAGCCTTAATTAATTATAATAACTTAAGAGATCTTATAAATATTATATAATTAAATAATCGCTTGGCTCGTTAAGTAATAAGATTTTTATCTTTTAATTTTTTAATTTCGTAGAATTCTAGGAAGAGTAATTTAGTTAATAATTCTTTATACTATTTTAATTATAAAAATTAAAATAATCTTTTAGATAATATTAGTTTATATTATAATAAAAGTTATTAGATTTAAAAAGTATTAATTAAGGTCCTATTTTCATTATAATATAAAATACGTTCGTAGATATAAAAGATTTAATTACAAATAATACTTCGTTAGTATTGAATAATATATCCGTAGACGTTATATAAAACCTAATATATATAAAATTTATATTATTAAGGTTATTAAGGTTTACTATAAAAAAGATATATTCTTTAATAATATATTTATTTAGGCTTAAGGAGTTAATACCTAGATAAGAAATTCTAAAAAATTTAAATAAAATATTTACTCGAATCGATTATAATATAATAAAGAAATTATTTAATTTTATCGCTAGAATTATAAATTATAAATTATTTATTCTATTTATTATTATTAAATTAATAGTATTTTACGAAACGGTTTATAATACTAAAAGTTTATTAATAATTAAAATAAAACGTTTTTAATAAAAAGATAACTTCTTCTCGTAAATAAGAATCGCCGAAATTATATAAACGAATTATTAATATTCCGCCGGAGTATAAACTTTAAATTCTATATTAATTTTGAGATATAATAATAAGATTTATATATTTAAAAAAAGATTAGTCCGCGAAGAATTATTAAAACGATATTATTACGATATTTTAGCGGGGTACTTTAATATTGAAAAAATAACGAAATTATTTATAAATTTTCTAAAATACTTTAAAGGTCGATATATAAAAATATATCAATATATATAATATATATCAACGAGGTAAGATATATTAATACTATTTTTATAACGAGATTAATTCTTTATTATATCCTACGAGTCCATAGAAGGAAATTATAATAAATTTTATTACTAATTTACCTCTAAATAAACGATACGAATATATATAATACGATCCTTATTATAATAAATAAGTATATAAAGATATTATAATATATTTTAATTATTTAAATAATCGACTCTATAAAATTAATAAAATCTATATTTAAAGAAATAATCTTAAAATTTAGAATTCCCGATAATATTGTCTTTAATAGAGGTTATATCTTCACGAGTATATTTTAATTAAATATATTTCATTTAATAAAAATTAAAAGGCGCCTAAATATCGTCTTTTATTTATTAACGAATAACTAAATAAAATATTAGAAGTAAATCTTAGAATACTTTTTAAAAATATTTTATTTAAGTAAATAAAATAACTAGGTAGTATTTTTATTTATAAAAAAATAAATATATTATAATATATAATATACGATAATAAAATAAATATTAGTTATAATTATATATAGTTATAATCTAATTCTTAAACCGCGTCTCGAGGGCGAGACGTATAAAGGAGAAATATCGTCGGTATAAAAAAGAATTAAAAAATTAAATACTCTAAGAAAATATTTATTAAAAGTTTGAATTATCGCGGTCGAGGCGTAAAAATTTAACTATAGTAAAAGATATAAACTAAAATTATTTAATATAAATAATATTGTATTATTATTAATTAAAAACTTAATATAAAATTAATTAAATAAGAAGCTCTTTTATAAAATAATTAAATTATTTAAAATTCTGAATATTATCGGAATATAAAGATACCGCCTAGTATTAGTAATTAATTATCGAATCAATAATATTTTATATATATTATAAAAGAAAAAAATAAAGAGCGAGGTATTTTACTTTATAAAATAACTAGGATAATTAAAGACCTTTAATAAATAAATTAATATAAATACTTTAGATAATATACTAGAATTACGAGAAGTATTCGAAAAGAATACGAAGATAAAGAAAGTATAAAAAGTAAAGAGTAGAAAAAAGAAATATTATTAATTATAAATTATTATCAATTACTTTTTATTAATAAATTTCGAACTAGATATATCTTTATAGATAACGGGGTATTTACGGGTAAGTTTATATTAAAGTAACTAATTTTCTTAATATTAAGACTCGGTTATTTATAAATAAAATTACGACCGAGAAGTCGAGCTAAAAAATAAAAGTAAGAAATGAAATTAAAAATAAAATTATTAATTTTTTCTTTAACTTCTTCTTTAGAAATAGTATAAGAAGATATTAATTCTTTTAATATATAGTAATTTATACTCTTTATACCGTCGTATTAAAGGCGAGGCTTTATAAAATCGGAGTAAATAATAATATCTTTAATTAAAAAAGCTTCGTATTTAGATATTATAATTTTCTATATATCGTTAAAGAATAGGGTAGGATTAATAATATCGTAATTATTAAAAATAAATATATTAAATTAATCGGTAACGGGATTAAAGCCGGGAGAAGAGTTATATTCGAAGATATTTTATATATATCGCGTACGAGTTTTATCCTTAACTTTATAATCGATTTTATTATTAATTTTATCTTCGTCCGTTAATTTAAATAAATCGTTAGGCTAGTATTTTATAGTTTTATTTTAAAATATATTTATATCCCGAGTAATAATCTCTTTTTAAAAAATTATTAATATAAGAACTATATTTAAATTATATTAATTTATTAAAATATAAAAGATATTATTTATACCCTCGATATTTATAATAAATCGAGATATTAATTATAATATATTCTTCTCCCTTTTAATATTATTATTTCTAGGTTTAATTTCCCGAAGGAAGGTTATAATGTCTTTTATATATTTAATAATATATTAACGAAGATATTTATTAAGGCCTCGACGTTCTAAATATTAGAAAGAGAATTTATAAAGATATAAAATTTAAGAGGAATCTAAATCTATTAATATAATTTAATTTTAATATTAATAAAATAGTAAACCCGCATTCTATCGAAAAAGACGGGAAAGGTATTTAGATCTATTTAGATTATATACTAGCCCTAGAGATCGATTTGATATCGAAGTTACTAAATATGTATTTAGTACCTCGACTTATTTTGAATAATTTTAAATAAATCGGAATAAGCTAGTCTAAATAGTACTAGTAGATAACTAGATATATATAACTATAAATGAATTATATAGTCTATAATACCGTGCTAATTTAGGGGGTATTACGCGCGTATATAATTTTCATAAATCGACGTAATTTAAAATCTAAATTAAATTAGCGTAGTTATAGCGCTTTATATAATCTTAGCGAGCTACCCGGCGCTAGTAGAAAACCACGGATTTAAAATCTTAAATCCGAAGTTACTATTTTTAGGTTTTTTATTAATTTTTTTTTAATATTCTCTTTTTGTTATTTTTCCGCCTAAAGTTAGTAAAATACGTATTTAATACCTCGACTCTTCTCGTATAGACTCCCGCTTTACGGATGAATATAAATAATATATAGGATTATATAAATACTTATTCTTTACGTAATAAATATATTTTATATATATTATTTTATTATATAGGGTATAATTATCTAAATCTATTTATTTAGAGTAGTAAAGATATAGAAAAACGAATAAAAACGGGATAAAAGCGGAGCGAGCGGTTATTTTACGGAGAGCGAGAATCGGAGATATAATAAATATTTAAATACTATTATTAATATCGTATATCGTAGAGATGAAAATAATATATTAAATATTAAAATAGTCTAGCTATATATATATCGTTAATAAAATAAAATATAAAACTAATAATTTAAAAATAAAATAGATATTACAATAATATTAATTCTTTTAAAATATAAATAAGTACTTTATCAAAAAATAGAATATATTATTTTATTTATTTTAATAATTATAAAATTAAAGAAAGATTTTAAAAGAAGAAAAAAAAAGATTTATTTAAATTATAATATATTAACTATAACTTTACCTACGAAATATATATATAAAATTTATAACCTCGAAGAAAAGAGATTAAAACTACGACCGAGATTATTATAAATTAATCAAAATCTGAATATAGTATAGTTATCGATAGTAATTATATAAAAATTTATATATATAGAAGATAGTAGGTATCGGTAAGTCCGGAAAAGCGGTTCTATTTAATCGTTACTCAATCGGTATATTTTACGTATTTCGCGTATTTCGTAGGTCATTAATAAGCGGAATATAACGTAGTAGAATATAATTAAATTAAATTTATCTTAGTTATATCTAAACTAGATAAATAATAATATATTATTATATAAATAGTAGTAGAGATAGTCGAAGTATTAAAAGCGCGCTTTTTTAGATTTAGATAAAATATAGGTTAAATCTAGATACTATCTAGGCCTAGATTTAAATAATATCTTTAATTTCTTTATAAATATTATAGGTATACTCGGTAATATATTCGTAAATTAATATTCCTTTTCCGTTATAGTTTTAAAAGTCTTCGCTAGTAATCTTTAATTTCCGGGGCCCCGTATCGATCGTAAATTTAAAAAGAGATTAAAGAATATATAGTTAAATACTATATTAAATAACGGTAAATATAATTAAAATATTAAGAGCGTAGGTCTTTAATAGTAAATTTAAAGATTAGGTAGAATCTAGGTTAAATTTAAAGAATATTTAGACTAGATCTAGGCCTAGATCTAGGCTAGATATAATACTCGGTTTTTCATTATTATACCGAATATAATAGAATAGAGGATTAGAATCGTAAACGATAATAACGTACTATAGTAAATATTATTATATCGAAAAATATATAGAGGAATAATAAGTTTCCTAGCTCCTATTTAAATCTATATATCTAATAATTTAGAAATATAAAAATACTTTACTAAAATAATTAAATACTATATCCGTAATTACTCTAACCGCGCTTTTATTTAATATATATATTATTTTTTTAAATCGCCTCTATACTTTCCCTAGTATTATTATTAACCGTAGTATTATTAATATTCTAAATATTATTATTATATCTAAGATTATTACCTCCGTTAGCGCCCTTTATACTCTCCGCGTTCGTTATATTTATTATTTTAAATATATCTACCTTAAAATCCGCCTTCGATTTCTATTTCCCCTCTATATACTCTTTAACTCCGGTATTAATATATAATATATACTAAAATATTTCCTCTAAATAAGTTATTTAATACGCTCTCTTCGGTATTTATTTATATAACCCGATAAAGTAGATAGGTTTATAGAATAATTATAATTATACGGGTAAAATTTAAGCCTACGTTTATCTACTATATTTATCTAATTAAAATATTAGGTATATTATTCTCTACTAGTTTACGATTATAATTAATCTTTTATATTAACGCGTATATAACTATATCCCTCGCCTCGTCGGTTTTAAAAAATATTCGTATTTTAGGTTTAAACTCCTCTCTAATATACTATAGAAAAGAAAAGTTAATATTAAATACTATATTTAGAAAGGAGAATATTATATTTAATGTATTAAAAAAAGCGAGTTTAGGTTCTTCTATACTAGTAATTTTATAAAAAAAAAGAATTTACCTATTTTATTATTAGAATTATCTCGGTGAATAAAAATATAATTAATATATTTACCCCTTTATATTTCTTAAAAATAGAGGCGATAATTTTAAATTTAAAGAGTTTCTTTTTAAATATTATATAGTCTCTACCTAGGATATAATTTTCTAGTATCCGACTATTATTTTTATTCACGTTAAAGACCGCGGCCGTAGTATTAATCTACTATATATTTAAAGTTTTAAAAGAGATAACGAGAGTAGGTAAAAATCTATATAATCGGAGAATCTATATTATAATAAATACTATATTAGAATAAACTAAAATTAAATATTAAGGATATTAATATAGGAAAGAGATATTATAATATTAATATTCCTTTAGTAATTTTACCGCTATTAAAGCTTTTCTAGTATAATAGTTTCCTAATTAATAATAATAAACTTAAATCGCGGCTAGAGTCTTAATAAATAAATAATTATAAAGTCTTTTTAATAGAGCTTCTTAAATATTATGAAATATATTTGATTTAATTATTCTTCTTATATCGTAGTATCGAGATATAAAGGAGTATATTAGCGAAAATATTTATTACTTTAATAAATCTCTCCTATACCCTAATTTTCTTATATATCGGGTAATAATACTCGTAGATTTTTCTTAATTAATAGGTCCGAAGTATTAATTACCGAATTTATAATTATTTTAGTAAATATCCTTTATAATAGTCCGAGGGGCTATAATATTCTTTAGGTTTTAATTAATAATCGTTCTAAATATAATTATAAAATAGAAATAATATCTAGAGCGAGTCTTCTTTATTTTCTAGAAATAATAATATAAATCTTTACCTAAATTTCTTACTTTATTATATTCGTCTATGATTATAAAGGCGTATTAGGAATAATAGATTATTTCCTCTATAATCTCTTTTTTCGCTTATTTTATATAGGGATATTTATATTCTTTATTAAAAATCTTATTAAAGATTAATTATATCTACCGTATAATAACTATATATAACGATATATTAACTACACTCGAGGAATTATACTATATAAAGGTAATACTTTTTTAATTTTAAATTATATTATCTTAGGGTTCTTTTTATTATATATTATCGTTAATCTCTTTATCGCTCTTTACTTTATAGTATAATCGTATTTTTATTATTATATTCGTAATTACGAGCTATATCTTTAGGCTTTTAAGATCGATTACCGAGTTTAATTCACTAATTTAAATACCGAGATCGGGCGCCGGGATAAAAAATAATTTAAACTCGTTAATTAATTTAATATAAATAACCTCTAAACTCGGTAAATATAAATATTCGTAGAATTATTAATTTATAGGATATTTAGAGCCCGTAGGAGTATTTTTATAATAATATTAAAACTTTATTAACTACTTCTTCTACTTTTATTAAATCTCTATTTATTTCTAATATAAGTAGCGATAGAATACGATAACGTTTATAACTTTATAAGTCTTTATATAATTAAATTAATTAAAGAGCTTAATAGATAAAATTATAAACTTTATATTTTCTATATTTATTTATATAGTCTAGAAGAGAATTATAATATCCTAAATCTTCTTCGTTATTTAGTATAATTATAAATATATAGAGTTACTACTAGTAATAATTTAACTTTAATATTATAGAAATTATTATTATATTATTACTATAAGAATTATTAGGGTAGGCGATTTTCGCGAATATACTAGCGCGTTCCCATATATTATCGTAAATATATTCGTATAAATAGTTATTACTAAGTCTTTTAAAATTAAAAAGATAGTTAATAAATATAATAATACTAAAAAAATATCGATTAATTATTATATTATAATTAACTCTACCTTTTCTTCTCTAATTATATTATTATCTTTATTATTACTAGTAACTAGTTCGGAGAATTTCTTTAAATATAATTTATTCTTTTAATTTAATTATTTAGAGGACTTCTTTAAAGATTTAAGAGATTCGTAAAACTTCTTAAATAAAAACTTCTTTAGAGGTTATTTCTACGGTAATAATAATAAATAATCTTTATTATTACTAGGGCCTAAAAGTTTCGTCTAGCTCTTTAACTTTTTTATTATTAATAAACGAATTAGGTTTTAGTAAAAGATATTAAAAGAATAATAATATTTTAAAATTATATAAAAAAAGAGGTTAATCTCGAAATAAAGAAAATAAAAAATATTAAATAAATACGAATATTCTTTTAATATTAATTTTTATAATAACTCTTTTTTTTCGAGCTCCTTCGGGCGTGTGAAAAACTTTTTATTTATAATATACTAAATACCTAAAAGAGGAAAGAGCGGAGGAGGAAAAAAATAAATTTAAAATTTTAATAAAAATCAATCTATCTCTTAAATTAAATTAATATTAGATAATAAGAGATATAATTAACTTAAATTATTATTTATAATAAATTTACCTTTTATTAAATTTATACCCCGGTACTAGAAATATTAAATATTATTTTATAAATCTCTATCTTCTAAGATATCTATATAATATACGTCCTCCTCTATTATATAGAAGAGATAATCGAGTATTTAATCCGCTATAAAATAACGAGCTATCTAATATCCCTAGAATAATACGAATTATAGATAAACTATATTAAATTTCTCGTCTAGTAAATACGCGGAGATTTTTAAAAACCGAAACTTATATATAAACCTCCTTAATATAAGTTAATTTAGTATATAATCGATTTTAAAAATTTAAAAAGACCGAAAAAAGAAAGGATTATAAATAATATTAAATTTTTATATAAGAAGAGTATCGTTCGAGCCGGTTACTACTATTATTTAACTTTATAAATTAAAAGATAATACGCTACTAAAATTATTTTTAATTATAATTATTTAACTAGAGTCCCTCTAGTATATAATAATATTAATATATATTTATTCGCCGAAACCTAGATAGCCTTAGACCTCGATTTACTTTTTAAATTTAGAAATTTAATATTTATTTTATTAGGTTCTTTCTACTCTAAATACGTCTCTATAATTCTATTAATATTTAAATATATTATTTAGATAGCGATATTTATTAATAGATTTTTTAAATTAATATTCGTATAGTAAATTAATACGGGTATTTTTCTTATATCCTAAATAATTTAGTTAGTTTTAAATAATTTTTTATTATATTTAAATAATACGCGCCGGGGCCGGGCGCGATAATAGTAATAAATAAATAAATTTAATAATGATTATAAAGTAAAGAGGGTATAATAATTTATATAATTTAAACAACTAGTTATAATAAAGTATAATAAATTTTATAGTAAATTAAGTTAGATCTAGCCTAATATATCGTAAATATCGGGCGATATTTAAATAAGATAATTAAAAGAATAAAACGATGGGTAAAGACGTCTTTAGATTACTATATATAAATATATTTAAAAAGCTCGTCTTTAGAAGGACGGTTAATATTTAATATTTAAACCTATATATTAACCGCCTATACTATTATAATATAATATAATATAATTATTAAACCGTATTAGAAATGACCTAGAGTACGGTTTATAGTATAACTAATATCGTAATTAACGGATTTTTAGATTTTATATAACGGGTTTAAATAAGGGTAGGTATTAAAAAAAATAGTAAAGAAAAATATTTTTATATATAATATATTAATATTAAACTAATCTTTTAACGTTTTAAATCTAGCCTAGATTTTACTTAAACTTTATTTAGATTTTATTTAAATTTTATTTAAATTTAGTTTAAATTTAAATTAAATCTAGGCTAAATCTAAACTAGATTCTTTATATATTTTTAAATAAGGAAGATTTCCTATAAATTAAAAATAAACTATATAAAGTTTTCGATAATATTTTCGCGCTTTTAATAACTAAAATTATATCCGATAATAGTAGATTATCCTCCGTCCGCGGCCCTAATTATAATAAAGTACCGGAGATAGTAATAATTAAAATAAAAAACCTAATCGACCTCTTAGGTTCTAACGAAGATATTAAAGGAGCGAAAGATTTAAAAGAAAATATAATTTTATTTAATAATAACTATAACGATTTATTGAATTTTAAAGAATTATTAGAGGACCCTAAACTTAAATCGAAATTATCCGATTTATTCTCGTTAGACTTTATAGAGGACTCGGTTTATATAAATTACTTTATTAATAACGATAAAAGTAAAAAGTTAAATAAGATTATTAAAATAATTATTATAACCCCGGAGCTAGTTATTGAAATTATCCGTATACTCTCTTTAGAATCCGATAATTTTTCGTAATACTATTCATTATTATTTAATAGGCTAGTCTCGGTATCGATATCTTTTTTATTTAATAATAAGAATAAAGCTATTGTTATTAGAGTATAAAAATCGGCCGCGTTTAATATTAAAATAAATAACGCGGGTTTACTACCTTAGAAATAAATTATAAATAAAATACTAAAAGTAATAAAGGTATTAAATTATTTATTACCTCTAATAAATATATTTAAAGAAACGGGAATAATCCTTAAGGTTTTAAAAAAATTATTAATATATTAATCCTATTAAACTAAATTACTTTATAAAGAAATATAGAGTTCTTCGACCCTAAAAAGCGTTACTAGGCTATAAAAATTAACTAGCGAGAAATTAAAATAAAGGATTTATAGTTCTCTAATCTCTTTAAATATAAAGTACGCTTTACTCTTAATAGTAATAAAAATAACATTTATTATATAATTTATATCTTAAATCTTTTATCCGATACTATTATAATAATAGAGTAATATACGGCTAGTTAACTAGACTCGATATTCTTTTAGAATTTATATATAATATACGAAAGTATCTTTTATAATTTCTTTCGTCTTTAATTTATTTAAATAATATAATATAAATCCGACGAAGGAGCTAGAGGAGAGTTTAAATAATATCGAGTTAAAAAAAATATTATAAATAATTTAACGACGATATTATTATTTTAAATTAATAAATAATATACCGCTTCTAATAAAGACTTAATAAAAAGAGTAAAGAATTAATCGAAATTAGTAGGATAAACTATAAATGTTTTTTCTAATATTTAATTCGTTTAACTAGTATAACCTATCCTCCTTTATATTAATAAAGATAAAATATAGAGAGTATAATTATTTATAAAATCTAACGTTATTATCGGAGTATATTTCGATAAATTATAATCTAGAAATTATTTTATTAACTTTACTCTATCCCGATAATATTCTTCCTCGTCGTTATAAAGATTTAATAATAGTAATTAACTCGCGATTATTAATTATTAATAGAATATTTTATTTACTTTAAAATAAATAGGAGGGTAAACTCTCTTTTATATTTTCGTAATTTAGAGCGGGGATATAACTTAAAGTTTAGGCGGGGGCTATACTAACGATAACTTTTAAAATAACGAGAATAATAATAACTAAAAAAGGGCTATAAGTAGAGGCGAGGATAATAATAAATAAAATAAAAATAAAGATAGCGGCGATAATAATAATACTCGCTCGAGTAGTAAAGAATTATTATTTATATCGTCTATAATCGTGGTTTATAAAGGCCGGACGGTTTTAACTAGTAATAATCTCTAATTATCTTCTCCGATACCTATAATATAAATATTAATTATAAATTTTTTCGGTATTAATCGTAGGGTAAAAATAAAATAGTTAAGAGTAAAAATATATATTATAAACTTATAGAGAGGTTTAATAAAGATATTATTAATCTTAATATAAATAAAGTTAAAATATAGAGAGCCTAAAGAGTTTAAGAGTTTTATTTATAATAAAGTTACCGTTATTACCTACCCGCTTTAAGGTATAAATAATATCTTATTATTAATAACTACTTTATTCGAATACTAAAAGTATTATATATTAACTATTTAGTAGAGGAGCTCGAAAAGTAGGTTTTATATTAATATTATCTTAAATATTATTCGCCCCGTTATTATTTTCCTCTTTATCGTCCTCGGAATTAAAGATTTCTAATACCTTTTACTTTTAGTTAAAAGTATAATTTATATATTTATATCTTTAAATCGAGGGTAATATATTCTTTAATAATTAAAAAAACGATATTTCTTTCTTTTTTATAAACGTTATAAATATACTCGGTAATATATTCGTAAACTAATATTTCTTTTCTATTATAATTCTAAAGATCTTTATTAATAGCCTTTAATTTCCGGGGCCCTATATCGATTATAAATTTAAAAGAAGATAAAAGAATATATAATTAAATACCGCGTTGAATAATAATAGATATAATTAAAATATTAAGAGCGTAGGCCTTTAATAGCGAGTTTAAAGATTAAGTAAATTCTAAATTAAATTTTAAAAGTATTTAAAAAATATTTAAACTAGATTTAAAACTAGATCTAAATTAGATTTAATATTTAATTTTTTATTATCGTCCCGAATATAATAAAGTAGAGGATTAGAATTATAAATAATAATAATATATACTAGTAAATATTATTATATCGAAAATTATATAGAGGAGTAATAGGTTTCCTAGCTCCTATTTAAGCCTAAATATCTAATAATTTAAAAATATAAAAAGATTTAAACCCGATTAACGGCGGTTTATTTTTATACTTATATAATACCCTTTTAAATAATATTTTCTATAATATTAGTACCCGCCGCGGTATTATTATTATTTTTAACCCTATTATTTCTTTTAGTATTATTATCTCCGTCGGCGCCTCCTACGCCTTTTATATTTATTATATTAATAATCTTAAACGCGTCCTCCCTAAAATCTATCTTCGATTTATATTTTACGTTTATATACTCCTCGATTTCGGTATTAATATTTAATATATAATAGAATACTTCCTTCTTCTACTTTATTTAATATACTCTCTTCGGTATTTATTTATATATCTCGATAAAGTAGAGGGGCTTATATAGAATAATTATAATTATATAAATTAGATTTAAACCTACGCTTATTTAATATATAAATTTAATTAGAATATTAAGTTTATTCTTCTTTAGTAATATACTATTATTATTAATCTTATATATTAATACGTATTTAGTCGTGTCTCTCTTTTTATTATTTTTAAAGAATATTCGTATCTTAGATTTAATCTCCTCTCGGATATATTATAATAAAAGAATATTAATATAAAAAGGCTAATTAGAAAAGAGAAGGCTGAATTTAATAAATTAAAAAAAACGAGTTTAAACTCTTCTTTATCGGAGATTTTAAAAATAAAAAAGATTTACTCGTTCTATTATTAAAATTATTTTAGTGAATAAAAATATAATTAATATATTTATCTCTTTATATTTCTTAAAAAAGAAGGCGATAGTTTTAAATTTAAAAAATATCTTTTTAAATATTATATAATCTCTACCTAGGATATAATCTTTTAATATCCGATTATTATCTTTATTTATATACCGGTTCTTGATCTCTTTATTAATTTATTTTTAATTACATATAATTAAAGAGACGGAGAGATAAAATAAATAACTATATAAATAGAGGATTTATACTACTATAAATACCTAATTAACGTTAATATTAATCGGGCGGTCGGGATGATTTCGTATAAACGTAGAATTATATTAATTTTCGTTTTAATAAATTTATTATTCTATAAATTTCTATATTATTAAGGCCTTTTAACGGGCGACGAGGGTTATATAATATACTTTATAATCTTAAAAAAAACTAGTTTTAAAAATACTTCGGTAGAGCTCTTTAAACTCGATAAAATTATAATTTTTCTAATAACTCTTCTTATACCGCCGTATTAGGAATTTAGGAAGTAAATTCCCGAATATCTCTATTATATTATCGAATTCTTATAATTAATTATTTAAATCTTAGTATTTAGTAATAATATTAATAAGAATCTTTAAATTAGTTAGTTTAAAGAGGTAATATTTATATTTAAAATTATTCTAAAAAATATCGTATATAATATCTATTAGGGCTATAATATCTAGTAGATCGGAGTTAATAATTATTCCGAATATAACTATAAATTAGAAGCGATATTTAGGGCGAGTCTTCTTTATTATTTAATTTTTTTTATAAATCTTTACCTAGATTCCTTACCTTATTATATTTATCTATAATCGCGAACTCGTATTAAAAATAGTAGATAATTTCCTCTTTAACTACTTTTTTTCTATTTTTTATAAAAGAGTATTTATATACTTTATTAAAGACTTTATTAACGATTAACTATAATTATTATAAAATAAATATAAATATAAAAGTATTTACTTCGCTTAGGAGATTATATTACGCGGTATTAATAAATTTAATACCTTTTAATAATTTTATATCGGAGTTATTCGGGTTATATACTATTTATAATTCTTTTATTATTTATATATTTATTTAATAACTAGAGTCGGCGCTATAATAAATAATTATAAACTATACCTTTAAGGCCTTAAAGTCGATTACCGATAATATTTTAATATTCTAGGTATTAAGATTAACCGACGGGATAAAGAATAATATAAATCTATTAATTAATTTAATATAAAAAGTTTCCGAGTCTAGTTAATCTAAATACTCGTAGAATTATTAATTCGTAGGATATTTAGAGCCCGTAGGAGTATTTTCGTAATAATATTAAAACTTTACTAACTACTCTTTCTACTTTTATTAAATCTCTATTTATTTTTAATATAATTAAAATAAAATATCGCGGAACCTATAAATTTAAAGGTCTATAGGTAAATAAAGTAAATTACGAAATTTAAAAGATATATTATAAGACTTTACTTTATTTAAACTTATTTTATCTCCGATAATAATATTAAATTATCCGAAGTCGCCTTTATAGAATAATATAACTATAAATATATAAAGCTACTATTAGTAATAGATTAATTTTAATATTCTAGGAATTACTATTTTATTATTACTATAAAAATTATTAGAGTAGGTAATTTTCGCGAATATAATAACGCGTTCCTATATATTATCGTAAATATATTCGTATATATAGTTATTATTAATTTTTTTAAAGTTAGGAAGAAGGTAATTAATAAATATAATACTATTAAAGAAAATATCGATTAATTATTATATTATAATTAACTCTACCTTTTTTTCTCTATTTATATTATTATTTTTATTATTATTAATAATTAATTCCGAGGAGTCTTTAATTAAGAATTTATTCTTTTAATATAATTACTCGGAGGACTCCTTTAAAGACTTAAGATTTTAATAAGACTTTTTAATTGATAATTTCTTTAAAGTCTATTTCGGTGGTAGTTATAATAAATAATCTTTATTATTACTAGGGCCTAAAAGCTTCGCTAGGCGTTTTTTTTTTATTATTAATAAAAAGATTAAATCCTTATTAAAGGTATTAGGAAAACGAGTATATTTCGAAACTATAAAGAAGAAAGATTAATCTCGAAATAAAAAAAACGGGAATTAATTAATAGATACGAATATATTTTCGGTATTAATTTTTATAAAAACTCGTCTTTTCCGGGCTCCCTCTAGCGCGATAATAAACTTTTATTTATAATATATTAAATACCTAGAAGAGGCTAGAACGGAGGAGGAAAAGAATAAATTTAAGGTTTTAATAAAAATAAATCTATTTCTTAAATTAAAATTAAATATTAGAGAATAGAGAATATAATTAACTAAAATTATTATTTATAATAACTTTGATTTTTATTAAGTTTTCACCTTTATTTAAGAAATATTAAATAATACTTTATAAATTATTATTTTCTAGAATACTAGTATAATACCCCTCTATAGTATAATAAATAAAGTAATCGAAACTCGAGTTTATTATTAAATTACGAAATATTAAATAATTTTAAAATAATAAAAATCGTAAATAAACTATATTAAATTCTTTAAATAATAGATATAAGGAGATTTTAAAAAACCGGGTCTTATATACGAACTCCCTTAATATATCCTAGTTTAGTATATAATCGATCTCGAAGTCTTTAAGCGAGCGAAATAGAAAAGGATTAAAAATAATTCTCGATTTTTATTTAATATAAAGATTACTTAAACTAGCTACTACTACTATTTAATTTTAGAAATCCGGAGGTAGTATATTATTAAGTTTATATTTAATTTTTAACGGCTTATTAAAGTTTCTTTAATAAATAATAATACCGATATATATTCTTTCGCCGAAATCTATATAACCTTAGACTTAAATTTAGTCGTTAAATTTAATTATTAAATATTAACTCTACTAGGCTCTCTTATCTCTAAACGCGATTTTAGGGTTCGGTTAATTTTTAAATATATTATTTATAAAATAATACTACTCTACGAGCTCTTTAGCTTATTAAAATATAATAAAAATAATAAAAATAATATAATAATAAATCGCTATATATACCCCTTTTATATATATAATAGTTTAGTTATTTTTAGATAAATTTCCGTTATAGTTAAATAATAGAAGAAGTTACTATAATATTATAATAATAATAAATAAATAAAATTAATAATAATTATATAATTAAAAGGGTATAATAGTATATATAATAACTATAATAATTAATTCTAATAAAGTATAATAAATTAGATAATAAATATATTTAAATCTAGATTTAGATCTAATTAAAATTTATAAATTAAAAATACGGGCGCTAGTTTTTACGGGTATAATTCTTAAGATTTCGTCTCCTAGTATAAAGTTATACGAATATTAAATTATCCGAGGTTTACTCGGTATACTTAAGGCTTTATTTTAAGAAGTAATATTTATATATTATTTAATAAAAGAAAAATAAAAGAGTATTAAAAAAGATCGATATTAAATAATATAATATTTATATAATAAGATCTTTAATCTAGTTAAATTTTAAAAGATTTATATACCTTCGTATTATTAAATTTACGAATATTATTTTTAACTAGTTTAAAACCCGTGAAAACTCTTTTAAAATAAATATTTCGAATATTAATATTATATACCTTTTATAATTTTATACTAAAATTAATAATCTATTTAATTATTATTTTTAATATCGATTATATATATTTCCCTAACTCTTTCTACCCGTAGAACGAATATTATTTATATTAAAACTATTAAAATTATATATAAATCTATTATAATAAAATCTTTCGGTATTATTTATTTAAATTAAATAATTTTATTATAATATATATCGAGTTTATAACCCGAATATTATCGCTAGCGTAATTATCTTAGTTAAATAAGAATTAATATTATAAACCTACGGGGTAAGGGACGTTAATATTTATAGAATATAAATATAAATATTAATTTCCTATTTAAATAATCTAGGGTTAAGGTTTATTTAGATTTAATTTAAATCTAACTTAAATCTAATCTAGATCTAGTCTAGATTTAATTTGAATTTAAATAAATCTTAATAACTAAACCTAAACGCGTTCGAGTTTAAAATAATAACTTTATTTATAGACTTATAAAATCGTATTCTTAATAAATATTCTTTTCTTAAACTTTCTACTTCTAATACCGGATAATACGAACTATATAATAAAACGATTATAGTACGGTTAATATAATTTCTTCTAAGCGAAGAATTAATCGAGTTTATTACGATATTTAAATATATATAAAGGGCCTTAATTTAAACGTAGGAAATTAATAAATATCTTTAACTTTATTAAGAATTAAACGGGCTTTATATTCGTTTAATATAAAATATTTTACTTCTAGGAACTACCCGCGCCTAGTAATAGTAAATTAAATACGGATTAATTAATAGAATTCTATATTATTTATTATAATATAAATAAACCGCCTCTTAAGTATCTAGAGACTAATAAAGATAATAATAAAAATATGATTATTTAAAAATTTATATAAATATCTTAATAATCTATCTAGGCCCTCGTTTACTTCGATAAATATATTAAAACTAGTTATAATATCTTTCTTCGTAATTATATTATTTATCTCCTTTAAAAGCCTTCTATCTATATTTAATTCTCTTTATACGGAACTTTTCACGGATTTTATAGAGCGAGACGCCGGCTTTATTATAATAATATATATAAAACTAAATCGCGCGTAATATTAAAAATATTAACGAAATACTTTATAATTAATAATAGTAAAAGATATATACTACCCGTTCGGTAATAAAGTTAATTAGATTATTATTTATTTATTTTCCAAATACTATATAATTAAAACGAGTATTATTATATACTTGGAATTTATAAAAATTAAAGTAAATTAAAAGGAGGAGGTAATTTTCCGTAATATAAAATAATATCGGTAACTAGTAGAATATAATATTTAATAAAGTATATATAATAATAATTAAATAATTAATAATCTCCGTGTACCTAGCGAGATTGACTATTTTAATAATTTATATTTCAAGTTATATTACTGTAATATTATTAAAATTATCCGCTTTTTCCTCGGTTATAAACTATTTAAAAATAATCTAGTATATATACTTATAAAGATCACGAACGATAGTAATAATAAATAATTAATAAAATATATATTAATATATAATAATAAGAAATACAATTATAGATTCTTATTAGAGGTACTATTATCTCTTTTATATTATTATCCAACGAGATAATAATAATTTAATATTATAGCGATCTTTCTCTTTAACTAGTATATATAATTATCGGGAATCTCGACTATATAATATATAAAGTCTAAAAGCGACCTAGTTTAATTCTTTTAAATTTAATCCCTCGTATTAAGAACGAAAAGAAATTCGATAACTATATATAATTAGATATCTACTATCTCGCGCTAGGGTATATACTCTAGTGTATATATAATTATTATTATTAGTTCTAATAATATATTAAAGTAACTAAAATAATTAAAGACCTAATAATATAAGGAATTAATATTATATATACGGATAATTAACCCCGAAGATATTATCTAATAATTATATTATTTATAACTAATTATCTAGAGTAAATCTTAATAATAGAAGTAAAATAAAACTATTAAAATTTAATATATTTAGTCCCGCTTAATAAATAAGGAGAGTTAATTAGGGCGTAAGAGTTATAAATCTATAAATATATATATCGAAGAATAAAGATATAAAGGAGAGATCCCGACCTCGCTAAAAATTTAATAATTATTTATAACGTTAAAAACTTCGCCTAGCGTTATTATCTAGTTTATATTTATATTATTTTTATTATAAATATATTATACTAACTTTTAAAAGGAATTATTATAAAATTAATTAACTAAATTCGGGATTTAATTAAAGACTACGTAGTTTCTATAATTATTAAATAAATAATAAAAGGGGTAACTAGGCCGAAGAAATCTTTAAAATAACTAATAATAAAAATTAAATTAGATTACTATTTTCGTTAGGTACTAGGTTTCGTAGGGTTAAAATTATTTAAAAACTTTAATAAAATAAAATAATAAAGTAATAATAAATAAAAAACGATATTATAATAATTAATAACTATCGTTATTTCTTTATTTATTAAGCGCGTACCGGTTACTCTATATTACGCGCGGGCTATATTTAACTTTATTATATTTACTTAATATATATTTTATAACGGCGATATTTTATAATATATATAGTACGCGCTTTATTATATTTATAAATTAGAAGTAGTTTTCTATAAATATAAATTAAATAATACTTCGGACCTAAATTAAAAAAACCTTATTAATCGGTATTTTAATATATTAAAACTATATACGATAACGTATTATATTAAATATATTCGAAGATATAAAAGTACCTAGAACTTCGATATTTATTATAAAAAGGCGGTTTATAGGTTTCTCTTTAAAGAATCCTTTTCACGGATAAATAAAATTAATAAATTCGAGACGTAATTACTACGGTATAATATTATATACTATAATATAAAGATTATATAGGAAGTTATAATAATACTTTCTACTAAACCTATTATTATTTTTAATAATAAAATAAAATAATAGAATACCCGGCCGTATCGAGAGAAATTAAATTTAAATAAATATATACTTATTCCTAATAAAGGATACGCCTCTATACTTTAATATATAGGTATTAAATACTAAATATTATTACTTAATAAATATAGTAGCGAGGGCTTTTTACTTTAATACTAAAGATTTTATTAACGTTATAACGGTATTCGTATAGGAGAGCCGTAAGAAATAGGATAAAAATCCGGGCTCTATTAAAAATTAATAAAAATAAAAAATAAAACCTATTTAAACGGGAGATATATATATTTCTATATATTAATTATTAATATATTAAGTTCGTAATAATAAGGAGAGCCGGAACTTAAGGCGATTTATAAAGAGATTAATTTATTATATTTTTAACTTTCGTTTTATTAATAAACCTCGTAATAATTATATCTAAATTAATAATAAAGCGACTCGTTTATAAAATTAAAATAAGACCGAGTAAAAGGCCCTTTATATAATAATCGGCCGGCTTAAGTTAATTATTAATATTTATAACTATAAGCGACTAAACGATAAGAGTAAATATATATCGGTAATTTAGGAAACCCTGATTTTTACGTATTTTACACCGAAATTACATAAATTACTAGAAATACGTATCTACTTATGTCCCGTATTCTAAGCACATTATGCACCGATTAAGTAGCGATATTATACCGATTTAGCAACTTTTTTTTTTGACTTTAACTTTTAAGAGTATCTAGACTAGGGCCCCTATATAGAAATATAAATATTTTACTAAATCTATTTTTAGCCTAGATTCCGAATTTTTAATTAGATTTTTACTAG